>Ga0114939_10003773_pt1 | contig 10407 bp, 9 predicted proteins | sample AshMeaCrysSpring_FD_87196 | JGI IMG/M metagenome (GOLD analysis project Ga0114939, IMG submission 87196) | Groundwater microbial communities from Big Spring, Nevada to study Microbial Dark Matter (Phase II) - Ash Meadows Crystal Spring | ecosystem: Environmental > Aquatic > Deep subsurface >... | reverse complement strand
GCTCTTCGCAGACCGCGGCTGCGTCGTCGTGTACGCGACGACGGAGGCATCCGAAGCGCTCCTGCTCGGCGGCCACGTCGCCACACTGCACGAGGGCCGGGTGACGCAGTTCGGCCCGAGTGGCACCGTGTATCGGGAGCCCGCGGACCTCACCACGGCGCGCGTGTTCTCGGATCCCCCCATCAACGTCGCGCCGGCGCACAAGCGCGGCGACACGATCGCGCTCGCCGAAGAGGTGCAGTGGGCCGCGCCGACCGCGCTGCGGAGCCTGCCCGACGGCGAGCTCAGCGTCGGCCTGCGGCCGCACCACGTCACGCCGGGCACGAACGGCGGCGTACCGGTGAGGGGGCCGGTGCTGATCAGCGAGATCAGCGGCTCTGAGAGCGTCGTGCACTTCGAGCTCGGCGGTCGCACCTGGGTCTCGCAGACACACGGGGTGTGGAACCACACCGTGGGGGAAGCAGCGGCCTTCGCGCTGGACGTCGCGCACTGCCTTTACTTCGCGGCCGACGGGCGGCGGCTCGCGGCCTGACGCCATGGCACGCATCCTCCTCGAGCAGGTGCGCCACAGCTACCGCGACAACCCGCGGCCGGAGGTCGATGCCGACTGGGCGCTACGCGAGGTCGATCTCGAGTGGGCGGACGGCGGCGCCTACGCGCTGCTCGGCCCGTCGGGCTGCGGCAAGACGACGTTGCTCAACCTCATCTCCGGCCTGCTCAAGCCGACGGCGGGCCGTCTCCGCTTCGACGACCGCGACGTGACGGACCTCGAGCCGGGCGAGCGCAACATCGCCCAGGTGTTCCAGTTCCCGGTCGTGTACGACACGATGACGGTGTTCGACAATCTCGCTTTCCCGCTGCGCAATCGCGGCGTTGCCGAGGGCGAGGTGAAACGGCGCGTGCATGAGATCGCGGCGATGCTCGACCTCGAGCCCACGCTCGGCAAGCGTGCTGCCGGCCTCACTGCGGACGGCAAGCAGAAGATCTCGCTCGGCCGCGGCCTCGTCCGCTCCGACGTCGCGGCGATCCTGTTCGACGAGCCGCTCACCGTGATCGACCCGCACCTCAAGTGGCGGCTGCGCTCGAAGCTGAAGGAACTGCACCAGCGCGTCGGGCGGACGATGATCTACGTGACGCACGACCAGACCGAGGCGCTCACCTTCGCCGACCAGGTGGTGGTGATGATCGAGGGCCAGGTCGTGCAGGCAGGCACGCCGGTCGAGCTCTTCGAGCGGCCGCGCCACACCTTCGTCGGTTATTTCATCGGCTCGCCGGGCATGAACCTGCTGCCATGCGAGGTCGATCCGGCCGGGGTCGCGCGCTACGCCGGCGTGCCGATCGAGACGGCGAACGGCGGTCCGGTCGCGGCCCGGGGAACGGCGGGCAAGAAGCAGCTGCAGATCGGCGTGCGGCCGGAGTTCGTCCGGTTCGCCGAGCGCGGCGTGCCCGTCACCATCGAGCGGGTGAGCGACGCCGGGCGTTACCGCATCGTGCACGCGCGCCACGGCGGACAGGAGATCAAGGCCGTGGTCGGGGAGGGCGCCCCGGTACCCGAGCGCGACGGCCACGTCCGCTTCGAGCCCGAACGCACGCAGATCTACGCCGACGGCTGGATCGTTGAGGAATAGCCGTGGCTGCCAAGACCCTCAACCACAAGGCCTGGTGGCTCGTTGCCCCCGTGGTGGTGCTGGTCGCCTTCAACGCGGTCATCCCGCTGATGGCGGTGGTCAACTACTCGGTGCAGGAGACGTTTGGCAACAATGAGTTCTTCTTCGAGGGCGTGCGCTGGTTCGAGCAGGTGATGCAGTCGGAGCGCTTCCGCGACGCGCTCGGCCGGCAGCTCCTCTTCACCGCGCTCGTGCTCGCGATCGAGATCCCGCTCGGCGTCGCGATCGCGCTGGCGATGCCGCGCAAGGGCATCGGCGTTTCCATCTGCCTGGTGCTGATGGCGATGCCGCTCCTGATTCCGTGGAACGTGGTCGGCGCGATCTGGAACATCTTCGCGCTGCCCGACATCGGCCTGCTCGGCCGCGCGCTGAACGGCATGGGCTTCGACTACAACTACACGCGCCAGCCCTTCGACGCGTGGGCCACGCTCGTGGCGATGGACGTCTGGCACTGGACGTCGCTCGTCGTGCTGCTCGCGTACGCGGGCCTGAGCGCCATCCCGGATGCGTACTACCAGGCGGCGCGCATCGACGGCGCGTCGCGATGGGCGATCTTCCGCCATATCCAGCTGCCGAAGATGAAGCACGTGCTGCTGATCGCGGTGCTGCTGCGGTTCATGGACAGCTTCATGATCTACACCGAAGTGGTCGTGCTCACCGGCGGCGGGCCGGGCAACTCCACGACGCTGCTCTCGATCGACCTGGTGAAGCTCGCGCTCGGCCAGTTCGACCTCGGCCCGGCGGCAGCGATGTCGCTCATCTACTTCCTCATCATCCTGCTGCTCTCGTGGCTCTTCTACACGGTGATGACGAAGGGCGAGGAGAAGTAGCGTGCGCCGCCTCGCCTGGATCATCCCAACCGTCTACATCGTGCTGTTGATGCTGCCGATCTACTGGCTGCTAAACATGTCCTTCAAGACGACCAACGAGATCCTCGGCTCGTTCACGCTCTTCCCGCACAACTTCACCCTCGACAACTACCGCAAGATCCTCACCGACTCGACCTGGTACAACGGCTACATCAACTCCATCATCTACGTCGTCATCAACACGATCATCTCGGTGACCGTGGCGCTCCCCGCGGCCTACGCGTTCTCGCGCTACCGCTTCCTCGGCGACAAGCATCTCTTCTTCTGGCTGCTCTCGAACCGCATGGCGCCGCCGGCGGTGTTCGCGCTGCCCTTCCTGCAGCTCTACTCGTCGATCGGTCTCTTCGACACGCACATCGCGGTGGCGCTCGCGCACTGCCTGTTCAACATCCCGCTCGCGGTGTGGATCCTCGAGGGCTTCATGTCCGGTGTCCCGAAGGAATTGGACGAGACGGCATTCGTGGACGGCTACCCGTTCTGGAAGTTCTTCATCCGCATCTTCATGCCGACGATCGCGGCCGGCATCGGCGTCGCAGCCTTCTTCTGCTTCATGTTCTCGTGGGTCGAACTGCTCCTTGCGAAGACGCTCACGTCGGTGGATGCGAAGCCGATCGCGGCGACGATGACGCGCACCGCGAGCACGTCCGGCTACGAACTGGGGCTGCTCGCCGCCGCCGGCGCGCTCACCATCGTCCCCGGGGCGTTCGTCATCTACTTCGTGCGCAACTACATCGCCAAGGGCTTCGCCCTCGGCCGGGTCTAGAGCCGTGCAGCCGACGACCGGCCTCGGCTGGATGGCGTGGACGTGGTAGACCGCCGCGTTCTTCATCGTCATCGCGCTGCTGCTCATCGCGATGGGCGTGTGGGAGTGGCGCTCACCGGGCGGCAACCCGCGCAAGGGCGTGCTGGGACTCGAGACGACTCGGGGCGACCGGCTGTTCATCTCGCTCCTCGCGGCCGGCTACGTGCACCTGCTCTGGCTCGCGATCTTCGGCGCGCCGGTATGGGGGGCAACGATCGCCTCCGTCGTCATCGCGGTTCTGGTGTTCAGGTTCGTCTGACGCGGGCGCCGCCGCCTCGGGCGCGTGCGTCGTCACCGTCGTCGGCTATGGCGATATGCTCACGCGCATGTCGCTTCACTCCCCAACTCGCGTTGCCGTCCTCGGCGCCGGGGCCGTCGGCTGCTACTACGGGGGCATGCTCGCGCGCGCTGGCGTCCCGGTCACGCTCGTCGGGCGTGCGGGACACGTCGATGCAATCAACGAACGGGGCTTGCTGCTCGATACCCTGCACTTCCGAGAGCATGTCCGCGTTCCGGCGAGCGAGCACACGCGCATGGTCGCGGACGCCGACGTCGTGCTCGTGTGCGTGAAGTCCGGCGATACCGACGGGGCGGCCCGGGCCATGCGGCCGCACCTGCACCCCGACGCGCTCGTCGTGAGCCTGCAGAACGGCGTCGATAACGCCGAGCGCATTGCGGCGGCGACGGGCCGCGAAGCACTCGCAGGGGTGGTGTACGTGGGCGCGCACATGGCCGGGCCCGGGCACGTTCGCCACACCGGGCGGGGCGACCTCGTCGTCGGCGCCCTCGACGCCGGCGGCGCCTCGCGCGAAAGAGCGGGCCGGGTCGCGTCGCTCTTCGCGGACGCGGACGTGCCGTGCCGCGTGGCCGTGGATATTCGCTCCGAGCTCTGGACCAAGCTCGTCCTCAATTGCGCGTACAACGCGATGTCGGCGCTCACGCGCCTCCACTACGGACCGATGCTCGCGGACGCGCGCGGGCGTGCGCTCATGACCGCGATCGTGGCGGAGGCGCATGCCGTCGCGCGCGCGGCGGGCGTGGTGCTCGGCGAGGCGGCGTCGCTCGAGCGCGTGCTCGCGCTCGCCGAAGCGATGCCGATGCAGGTGTCCTCGACCTCCCAGGACATCGCGCTCGGGCGGCGCACCGAGATCGATGCGCTCAACGGCTATCTCGTTCGCCGGGCCGAGGCGTTGGGCGTCGACGTGCCGGTCAACCGGACCCTGCACGCGCTCGTGAAGTTGCGTGAACTAAGCGCCGTTTCCGGCGATGGCAAGGGCGACCCGACGCCGGCCTCGTGAGTCGATCGCGCGCCCGCGCCTCGCAGGGCTCGGGCATCAAGGAGAGGTCACGGTCACGCCCCAGCTCATCACGACGCTGCTGGCGTCTCTCGGCGGGAGAGCACGGGCCGCGTCGCGGCCCAGGCGCCACTGCGCGTGCCGGCATCGCGCGATTTACGAAGCGCGAAGAAGCAGCGCGGCGCAGTAAAGAAACGCCGCGTCATGCGTCTCGTGCAAGCGGGGCGCACGAGGGCGCTACCCTCGTATCGTGACGGCTTGAAGGGAAACGCGGTCATGCGTTCCGGGAATCGGGGAGCATGACGGGGCCTGCCCCCTTGTATCGTGAAGGCTAGGCTTCGAGATGCACCGCGAGCCACACCGTCGTTACCGCGGGGTCGGTCCACTCGACGCGATGCCGGCGATGCGCGTCGATCATGACGAAGTCGCCCGGTCCCAGCTCGCGCGCCTCCGGCTCGTCGGCGAAGCGCAGGCGCGCGCGGCCTGCGAGCACCGCCACCCGTTCCACGCCCGGCTGGTCGTACCAGAATCCCGGTGGACTCGCCTGCCCGGTGGAGACGATGCGCTCGATCCTCGCGCCGCGGTGCTCGAGCAGGGTCTCGAACACCTCGCGCTCGCGCGACGCCGACAACGGCGCGAAGAGATTGGCGAGCGGCACGTGCGGCTCGGTCAGCCTTCGGCTGCGGGCAGGAACAGCGCCGGATCGACCGGCACGCGGTTGAGGTAGACCGAGAAGTGCAGATGCGGTCCGGTGACGCGACCGGTGGCGCCCACTTTGCCGATCGGCGCACCGGCCGCGACCGCTTCGCCCTCGCGCACGTCCATCGCGCTCAGATGAGCATAGAGGCTGAGCAGGCCCTGCGCGTGATCCACGATCACCGTGTTGCCGGAGAAGAAGTAGTCGCCGACGTCGAGCACGCGTCCCGCGCCTGCGGTGACGACCGGCGTCCCTGCCGCCGCGGCGATGTCCATGCCGGTGTGCGGGCTGCGCGCCTGCCCGTTGAAGAAGCGCCGCAGGCCGAACGAGCTCGAGCGCCGGCCGGGTGCGGGCGCGACCATGCCGAGCGCGGTCGGCGGCGCCTCGGTGAACGTGCGCAGCACGCCGTCGAGATGCGCGCGCTCGCGCTGATGGCGTGCAAGATCCTCGGGCGAGAGATCGACCTTGCCCGGCGCGACCTTCAGATGCTGGCTCGCGTACTGTTTCGACGCGACCGGGATCTCGATCCGCGCCCCGCGCGGCGCGCCCTCAGTGGCGAGCACGACGCTGCTCCCCGGCTTCGCCTCGAGGGAAATGCCGACCAGCGCGAACCACTCGTGGCCGTCGCGCAGCACCAGCACACGGTTCGCGCCGAGCTGCGCGCGCGGGGCGCGGTCGGCGGCGCCGAGCGGCACTCGCGCGACGCCGCCCGGCACTGCGAGCGCGCGCGGCAGTTCCGCGTCAGCGCGCGATTCGGCGGCCGCGCCGACCGACATGGGCAGGCTCGAAGCGAGGGCGGGCAGGACGGCGAGGAAGCGGCGTCGGCGCATGCGGATCGGGCGGGTGGAAGAGGTGCGCGAAGGGTAGCGCAACCTTCGGTATACGACGACGGCCGCGTCTCGCCCCTCGTAGCGCGCGCCTCCATTCCGCTTGCAGCGCGAAGACGTTGCGAGGAGTGGAACGCCCGAGGCTAGGAAACGGCGCTGGGTTTCCGCGCTGCCGCGGCGCGCAGCAGTGCCGAGAGCAGCGTCGCGGGGGCGAACGGCTTCTGCAGCACTTCGTAGTCGGCCCCGTCAGCGCGCCGCACCTGCTCGGAGTGCCCGGTCATCAGCACGATCGGCAGGTTCGGATGCGTCGAGCGCAAGCGATCGGCGAGCGCCAGCCCGTCGAGGCACCCCGGCATGACGATGTCGCTCAGGACGACGTCGAACGCGTGCGGTGCGCCATCCAGGCGCGTCACGGCCGCCTCGCCGTTGCTCACGCGCTCCACCGCGCAGCCGAAGCTGCGCAGCAGATCGGCGGTGACGTGGGCCACCTCGTTGTTGTCCTCGACGAGGAGGACGCGGGCATCGAGCCGCTCGTGCTGCGCGCTGCCGTCTGCGATCGGAACCTCGGGCGAGCGCGTGCTCGCGGGCAGGTAGAGACGCACGGTCGTCCCCTCGGCGGGCCGGCTCTCGATACGCGCGGTGCCTCCGGCCTGCGTGCACATCCCGTACACCTGGCTCAGGCCGAGACCCGTCCCCTCGCCGACGGGCTTCGTGGTGAAGAAGGGCTCGAACACCCGCTCCTGCAGCTCGGGCGGGATGCCGCCGCCGCTGTCCGAGACGCTCAGCACGACCCGCTGTGCCGCGTCCGTCGCCGCGCCGGCGTTGCGCGCGTCGATGGTGAGCTGACCACCAGCCGGCATCGCGTCGCGCGCATTGAGCGCCAGGTTGAGTACGGCGAGCTCGAGCTCCGCCGGATCGAGCTCGACGGCGGCGGTGTCGGGGGCAACCTGGGTCGCGACCTGCACCCGGCTCCCCACCGCGGGCTTGATGAGCTCGGCGAGCGCCGGCAGCACGTCCTGTAGCCGCAGCACCTCGGGCCGTAACGCCTGGCGTCGCGAGAACGCGAGCAGCTGCCGCGTGAGCTTCTCGCCGGAGCCCACGGCGCGCGCGATCGCGGCAAGCCTCGCGTCGTCGGCGAGGTCCGGGCGCAGGCGGCGCAGCAGGTGGACGTTGTTGCCGACGATCATCAGCAGGTTGTTGAAGTCGTGCGCGACCCCGCCGGTGAGCTGCCCCATCGCCTCGAGCTTCTGCGCCTGCCGCAGGGCGCGCTCGGCCCGGTTGCGGCTCTCCGACTCGGCGCGCAGCGCCGCGAGCGCGGCGAGCTCGTGGCGCGCACGCCGCAGCGCCACCCCCGAGACGAACACGAGCCCGAGCGCGGACGGGAAGGTGAGCGCGGCGAGGAGCGCCATCTCGCGGTACCAGTCGGCCAGCACCCTCCCGCGGTCGAGGCCTGCTGCGACGTACAGGGGGTAGCCGTCGATCTTGCGGAAGGCGAACAAGCGCTCGATGCCGTCGATGGTCGAGCGGTTGTGGCCGGCGCCGGCAACCTCCCTCGCGGTCATGTGCGGCATCAGCGCGCTCTCGCGCGCAAGCCACTGACCGGGACCGATCGCATTCGGGTAGCGCGCGATCAGCGAGCCGTCGGCACGCAAGAGGGTGAGCACGAGTCCGGGCTCGGCCTCCGCGAGCTCCGCGTAGAAGTCGGTGAAGTAGTCCGGGCGCAACGAGACCGACACGACGCCGGCGAACTTCGAGTCCCGATCGCGGCGCGCGTACGTGACGTCGAAGAAGCGATCGCCGCGCGTCCGACTGACCAGCGTGCCGCTGACGAACCATCCGCCGCGCCCGTCGCGGTGCCACTGGAAGTACTCCCTGTCGGAGACGTCCAGCCACTCGGGCACCGGATACGACAGGTTGCTCACCAGCGGCCGGCCCGCGCGGTCCCAGACCCACGCGGAGTGGATCTGCGGCAGGCCCGCGGTGATGTCGCGCAGCCGCTGGTGCAGCTCGCTTTCCCGTGCGCGGATCGCCGCGTCGTCGTCGTGGCCCACGAGGTCGAGAACGTGGCGCGTAATGCCTTCGTTCGTCTCGATCACGCGGGACGCGTGCTCGCGGGCGATGCGGGTGGCGCGATCGAGACGGGTCTGCGCGTTTGCGATCGCATCGCCGTAGCTCGTCCAGGCCATCGCGGCGAGAAACACCGTGGGAACCAGGGCCGCCACCGCGATCGCCGCTCGCAGCCAGCGCAGCACCGGCGGCGCCGGACCGGCCATGGCCGCCGGGGTGGGGGCGACGGCGAGCGTGCTGGCGGCCCAGTGCGAGAGCAACGCGACGATCGACGCGCTCGGCAGGAACAGGAGCGCCTGGCGCAGGGCGGTGGCTGGGGGCGGGGAGGGCGGAAGCGCGGGCGCCAGCACCCAAGCGGCGCAGGCGACCGCAGCGACCAGGGCAGGCCAGAGACCGGCCAAGTACGCCACCACGGCCACGGCGGGAAACGCGAACACGAACGGAACTTCGTCGCCGAGCCAGGATTGCACGAGCAGGCGCCCGCCCATGCCGACACCGACCCCGAGCGCCGCGGCGCCCAGCCCGATCGTCCAGCGCTCCGGGCGCCGCCGTCCGGGTTGCAGCGGGTTGGCTTGGACATCGGCCGCGCCGGCCGGCGCAGTGGCGGTCAGCGCGGTCGCCGGCGTAGCATCGCGTCGGGCTTGGCGTTTGCGGGACACCGGATCGAAGGGGGGGCTAGGTGGGGCTGGGTGACATAGCGCCACAGCAGGCCGGGGCGGGGCAGCGATGCTTGCGCTCCGGGTGGGCGTACGCGCTGCGGTGACCGGCACCCCAGCGTGAACCGCGCTCGGACGAGCACTAACTGTTCCCGCCGCGCTGCGGCCCTCGACGGCACCCGGGAAGGATCAATGAAGGGGTTCGACCTGAACGGGCTCGGTCCCGGGCGGCTGGCGAGGCAGGTGCTCGCGGAGTTCAGCGAGGACGCGATGGCCACCTATGCGGCGGCGCTCGCCTACCGCGCCATCTTCTCCCTGTTCCCGTTCCTGCTCTTCGTCGTGGCGCTGCTCGGCGTCCTGCAACTGCCGCAGCTCTTCGAATGGATGCGGCAGCAGGCGGCGCTGCTCGTGCCCGCCGCGGCGATGGACCAGGTCATGCGCGTGATCGGCGAGGTGCAGACGCCGCAGGGAGGCCTGCTCTCGCTCGGCATCGCGCTCGCCGTCTGGTCCGCCGCGGGCGGCGTGCTCGCGGCCATGGAAGCGCTCAACGTGGCCTATGACGTCGAGGAGACTCGGCCGGCATGGAAGCGCTACCTCCTCGCCATCCTCTACACGGTCGGCCTGGCCGCGCTCATGGTCCTCGCGGCGGGGTTCATGGTGCTCGGGCCCCAGCTCGCAGCGCCGATCGCCGACTTCTTCGGCGTCGAGCAGGTGGTGGTCACCGTCTGGTCGCTCCTGCGTTGGCCCGTGGCGGTACTGCTGCTCCTGCTCGTCATCGCGCTCGTCTATTACGTCGGCCCGAACATCGATCAGCCGTTCCGGTACATCACGCCGGGCTCGGTCATCGCGGTCGTGGTCTGGATCGCCGCGTCCGTCGGGTTCGGCTTCTACGTGGCCAACTTCGGCAACTACAACGCGACCTACGGCAGCATCGGCGCCATCATCGTCATGCTGCTCTACTTCTACCTCTCCGCGGCCGTGCTGCTCCTCGGCGCCGAGGTCAACGCCGTCATCGAGCAGCATTCGGCGCGTGCCGCCGCCGAGGTGCGAAAGGACCCCGACAACGCGGCGAAGCTGAAGCCCGCCTGGCAGCGGCCCGCGCCGCGCGAATGAGCCGATGCCCGCCGCGAAGCCGCCGGTGGGCGATTGAACTGGCTCAGTTCACCGCGTTTCCGGGGCCACCGGCACTCTGAAGTTATCCCTGCTCTCGCGGCATGTTCAAGCGAACAGCGCAGCGAGATCGAGGCGTAGATCGGGGAAGTCGAGCGGCGAGATCGCCCCGGTCGCCTCGACCAGAGTGCGGTAGCCACCCGGCACAGGGTCACGCGCAACGATCATGGCCTTGCCGTGGGCGTCGATCAACCATGCCTCCTGAATGCCGGCGCGCGCATAGGCGTCCAGCTTCGAGCGGTCCCGGGCGAGCGTGCTGTCCGCGACCTCCAGGACAAGCAGCACGTCGGGCGGTCGGGGGAGTGCAAGTCGATAGCAGTCGTCTCGCCACCGCAGCAGTGCGAGGTCGGGCTGCGG
>Ga0114939_10003772_pt1 | contig 10409 bp, 7 predicted proteins | sample AshMeaCrysSpring_FD_87196 | JGI IMG/M metagenome (GOLD analysis project Ga0114939, IMG submission 87196) | Groundwater microbial communities from Big Spring, Nevada to study Microbial Dark Matter (Phase II) - Ash Meadows Crystal Spring | ecosystem: Environmental > Aquatic > Deep subsurface >... | reverse complement strand
CGGTGTTTACCAAAAAGGAAATCGCAACAAGAATAATCCGGGTAGAATTTTTTCTCATAATAATTAATTAGCGCGTGTAAATAGATAAGCTTTGATCTTATCACCAGATACCGGATTTGATGGATTTTCGTAGGAATGGATAGACTAATAGAAGTTAAAGGTAAGGCAAGACCGCTAATTATGAAAAAAAATCACGTAGCAAATTCCAATCTTCTCAATTATCTCTGAGGCAGTTACGCCAAGAATTGAATGTTGTTTTTTTGCCATATCTCCGGCCATCCCATGCATGAAGACTGCTATCCTGGAAGCCTGTTCTGCCGGGTATTGTTGAGCGAGCAGACCCGTGATCATACCGGTCAGAACATCCCCTGATCCGGCTTTCGCCATGCCCGGATTTCCCGTGGAATTAAAGTATCCCTTCCCGTTAGGTGTGGATAAAAAGCTATTCTGGCCTTTTACAACTATAAATATCCCCAGCCTTGTGGATATTTCTATGGCCCTGTTTATACGGGAAAAATGGTCGGTATCAGGGCCAAATAACCGGCTGAATTCGCCTAAATGTGGCGTGATCACAGTACCAGGGGGAATATCCTGCTGCCATCCTTCTTCTGCAATGATGTTCAGGGCATCTGCATCTAAAACCAGCGGGATATCCCTGATCCGAAGCATTTCCCGGATCAATTCCCGGGTGAATGGCGCCTTACCGATACCCGGACCTATTCCGATCGATGTATAGGGCGACAGGTCGCCGGGCGTATTGGCCAGGAAATCCTGGTTCTCATCTACACTACAGATCACTTCCGGAATGGCAACTTGCATCAGGTCAAGACCGCACCCTGGAACCCGGCTAACCAACTTCCCGACCCCTGACTTCAGGCAGGCTCGTGCAGCAAGGATAGCGGCACCCATCATGCCCCTCTGCCCGCCCATGATCAGCGCTGTCCCGAATTGACCCTTGTGGGCAAACATCTTCCTTGGGCGGAGCATACTCCTGATATCTTCCATTTCTGTGTACTCGAAAAGTGCAGGGGTGCTGTTGTAGTAAGCGCGCGACAACCCGATATCCAGTATTGTCCATTCCCCAACGTATTCTTCATTTTCAGGTACAAGAAAACAAAGTTTGGGTGCCTGGAAGCTTAGTGTATAACGTGCACGTATAGCAGTATTTCCAATAGAGCTTCGGTCGGCAAGAATTCCGGTAGGAATATCAATGGCTACCAGGTCCCGTTCCCATGAATTGACAATTTCAACCACCGATCTCTCTAATCCCTCCAAAGGCCTGTTTTGTCCTGAGCCAAGAATCGCATCTATCACCACCGTATCCGCCCCAGGTGGATCCGGCATCTCAGATCCATGATGGATCTTCGTATAAGGAATACCGAAAGGCTTGATCCGCTCCAGGTTTGCTGCACAATCGGGCGAAAGGGAAGCTTCCCCTACATGCAACACCGATACTTTTTTACCACTTTGTTTCAGCTGTCGTGCAATAGCAAAACCGTCACCGCCATTATTTCCAGTACCGGCGATTATGAGGAAAGTTTTTGAGCTGAAATGTTCAACCAGATATTGGGTACATGCTGTAGAAGCACGCTCCATCAAGTCGATGGAATGAATAGGTTCATTCTCGATGGTGTACTTGTCCCAGGCGCGAACCTGGTCAGCGGTGAAGAGCTTCATGGTAAAGTCAAATGTAAAAAGTCAAAAATCAAAAACGGTTTCTTTTTTTGACTTTTGAATTTTGACTTGCCTTGATCAATCTTCTCCGCCAACTCCATCACCGTCATAATTACCGAATGCTGTGTAGAGTTTTTTAGCGTCGTAAATGCGCCTGTTGTATTTATTTCCAAGGATGATCACCGTAGCTGAATCATCCACCAGCCTGGTGAATACGGTATTATTGCCGTGCCACCAACCATTGTGGTAAACGATCTTTTTATTATCTGGATAAAGATAAAGCCTCCAGCTAAGGCCATAATTTTTCACACCCTTCCGCTCAAAACTATATCCTGAATAAGCAGCTGCAAGCGTTTCCGGCTTGAAGATATTCCCAGTGGTCAACGCGATATCCCATTTCAGCAGGTCGCGCGTCGTACTGTAGATATTCTTATCGCCATATACGATGTCGAGATAAGTGAATGGCTCTTTCTGCTTTTTCCAGTTATAGGAAGGAAGTACCGAATGCTCCAATTCAGGAGCGTACACGAAAGTGTTCTTCATCCCCAGCGGCTCAAAAAAAGTTGTCCGCAGGAAGTCGTTGTACTTCATGCCACTGACTTTCTCGATCACCAGCGCCAGCAATGCATAGTTGGTATTACAATACGTGAAGTTCCTGTCGGGCCGTCCAACACTTAACTTTTTCTTATTCTCGATCAGGAAATTCAAAACGTCCTGGTTGGTAACGCCATGATCCTTGTCCCAGCCTTTTTCTTCCATCACGTGTACATAGTTCGGTAACCCACTACGGTGGTTGAGCAGTGTTTTAACTGTAATGCCAGGATAATTAAAACCGGCCAGGAATTTTGACACCTCATCATCAATGGAAAGCTTGCCATCTTCCCATAACTTACAAACCGCCATACCCGTGAATGTTTTGGATACGGAGGCAAGATGAAAAGGAGTGTTCATGTCCAAACTGTCCTTTAACTCAAAAGTCTTGAATCCGGAATATTTCTCGTACACGATCTGGCCGTTCTTGGCAACAAGCATGGCACCGTTGAAACCACTGGGTTTGAGATATAGGTCGTAAAAAGATTCGGACACTTTATAGTATTTATCGAACTCGGCTTTGGGGAGGGTAGTAGCGTCGCCGGCTCCCGCAGGTACTTTTGATTTTCCTGCATTATCAACGATTCGTTTGTCGGATGACGCAAAGCACCCACCTAAAATTATGCAGATGATCAAGGTTATGGCAAGGTTTTTCATCATGCGTACGTGGATTATATTATATGCTAAATTATAAACTATTAATTTCGCTGCAAACAATTGTATCACAAATTTATATATGTCTGACTCCAAACCCACCAGTTACCCAAAGGAGAAGATCAACATACTCTTCCTCGAGAACATCAGCGATATGGCTGTCAAGCAATTCAAAGACGCTGGTTATGCCAACGTCAGAAAGCTTGGCGGCGCTCTGAGTGAAGAGCAGCTGATCCATGAGATCAAAAATGTTCACCTCCTTGGCATACGCTCTAAAACACAGATCACACGCCGTGTGCTGGAACATGCAAGCAAACTTCAGGCCATAGGATGTTTTTGCATTGGTGTGAACCAGGTTGACCTCAAAACGGCTACGCAAAAAGGTGTAGTGGTGTTCAATGCACCTTACAGCAATACAAGATCAGTTGCTGAACTTGTAATAGGGGCCTCTATTATGCTGATCAGGCGTATTCCTGATAAGAACAATTCAGCTCATCAGGGTCTGTGGCAGAAAGAAGCGAAAGGCAGCTATGAACTCAGGGGTAAAATACTGGGTTTGATCGGATACGGGAACATCGGCACACAGGTAAGCATACTCGCAGAGTCTATGGGCATGCGCGTTAAGTTCTATGATGTTGTGACCAAACTCCCATTGGGCAATGCAGAAGCATGCAGATCGCTGAAAGAGCTGGTGAGCAGTTCCGATATCATTTCTTTGCATGTTCCCGAAACGCCTCAAACTAAGAACCTTATCAATAAGAACCTCTTAAAAAACTTTAAGAAAGGATCTATACTGCTCAACTATGCCAGGGGTGAAGTAGTTGACATTGATGCACTTGCAAAAGCTATTGAAACCGGACATGTAAGTGGTGCAGGTATCGATGTATTTCCATGGGAGCCGGAGAAGAATGGCGATCCATTTAATTCTCCATTGCAGGGTCTTCCCAACGTGCTGCTCACACCCCATATCGGCGGTTCAACCGAAGAGGCCCAGCAGAACATAGGCGTGGACGTTAGCCAGAAATTATTCAGCTATCTGGAAGCGGGTATCAGCACAGGATCTCATTCCATCCCTGAACTGGCCCTGCCACCTATGGAAGGCACACACCGCATTCTTCACATTCATAAGAACGTGCCAGGGGTACTCTCATCCATCAACAACAGCTTATCCAGTAAGAATATCAACATCCTCGCCCAATATCTCAAGACCAATGAAGATATCGGGTACGTAGTGCTTGATGTAGATAAGAAAATCTCAGCCAATGCTTTCCATCTTTTGAAAGAAGTGAAGGAAACGATTAAAGTACGAATGCTTTATTAATGGCCAATCTCGATTTCATCCTTCAGTCTTTCGGCCTGGACCCTGATCAATATGTTCCCGAACTTTTCGGAAGCGGATTGATCCATGCTACCTATATTGTCAGGAAGAACAATGAGCCCGAATTCATCCTCCAAAAAGTGAATCACCAGGTGTTTAAGATTCCGGAAGATGTGGCCCACAATATCAGGGTCATCGGGAATTTCCTGAAAGCCAACCGCCCTGATTACCTGTTCACCAACCCTGTTCCCGATACCCAGGGCAACGATTATGTGATGGACGATGGGCAGTATTTCAGGCTGTTCCCATTTATGAAAGGGACTCACACCCTCGATACCTGTGAAACAACTGAGCAGGCTTACGAGGCAGCCCTGCAGTTCGGCAAATTCACATCGGTACTTGCAGACCTGAGAACCGATATGCTGCGCTATACCATACCCGGCTTCCACGACCTGGGCCATAGGTATACTCAGTTCACCATTGCGTTGAAAACCGGATCGGAAAGCAGGATAGCTGATACAAAAGCTGATGCGGGTTTCCTGGTGGAGCGCGACAATATTGTGGACCGCTATAAGCATATACAGAATGATCCCTACTTCAAAAAAAGGGTCATCCACCATGATACTAAGATCAATAACTTACTGTTTTCGGCTGAAAATAAAGGGGTTTGCGTGATCGATCTCGATACCGTTATGCCCGGTTTTTTCATCAGCGACCTTGGAGATATGATCCGCACCTATGTATCGCCCGCCAATGAAGAGGAGCAAGATCTGGACCAGATCCAGATCCGCAAAGATTTTTTTAAGGCGATCTTACACGGCTATAATGATGAGATGGGCAAGCATCTTTCTGAAAAAGAAAGGTTCTCGTTCATCTATGCCGGCAAATTTATGATCTATATGCAGGCCCTGCGTTTCTATACGGACCACCTGAATAACGACAGCTATTACGGCGCTAAGTACGAGAATCATAATCTTGTAAGAGCCCGGAATCAGATGCGGCTACTTTCTGAATTGGAAGCCTGCGAAAAAGCGCTCGTAAGACTTATATAAGATAGTTAGATAGGGAGCTTCCTGGGTTCATCTTTCTACATCTTTATTTAACGAGGGTTGTGTCTGAGTTAAGTATCGGTACATTATATCGAAATGCCAATTCCACTTGTGGAAGTTTTGACTTAAGCATTGAAATGTTACTTGAATCAACTTTTGTATCGTAAAGGTATAGCGCCTGCAGTTTTTTCAGCGAAGCCAGGTGCATGAGCCCTTCTGCAGTAACCCCTGTGCCTTGCAGATTCAAAGATTCCAACTCAGATAATTTGAGCAGATTAACGATGGCACTGTCATTCACCGATGCGCCAGAAAGACTCAGTTTCCTTAAATTTTTCAATTCGGCAATAGAAGTCATGGCTTTGTTGTCGACCAGTTTATGATCTGCTTTCAACGACCAGGCTTGTTTGGATAATTTAGCAATGGCGGACCAGGTCTCCGGTTTGGAATCGGTCATATTCAGCAGGTTGAGCTGAAGCAGGTTTGAACCCGCGGCTACTGGCACTACCACAATACCGCTGTTCTTCAATTGCTCGATCAGGGCATTTGGAGCTGCGTCCACTTCAGGAAGTTCCACCGCAGCAACTGCCTCTTCTTCGCCACCCTGTTCACCCTGCAGTTTGACCAGTGAAGTTTTTATTGCCGCATCCTGCGGCACATCCTTTACTTTCGCTTTGAAACTCGCGCCATTATTGATCCACCATTTGATCAGTGCAACCTGGTCTTTCGTGAGCTGGCCTTTTTCCTTGGGAGGCATATGGTCTTCATCATCCGGCGGCAGCAGGATACGGTTCAACAGTTCCGCATCTTCCTTAACCTTGATCACCTCACCATTCTTACCACCCTTCTTAATGAATTCTTCCGTATCCAGCCTCAGTTTTCCTTTTTGTTTGTCGGCTCCATGACAACTTACGCATTTCTGCTGCATGATGGGATGGATCACGTCTCCGTATACCGAGGCTTCTTGGACATTTTCAATAGGCTTTATTTTGTAAGCATGCTCAGCACCACCACCAAACAGGAACCCGGATCCGTGGGTAAGCGAAGCCCCGTAATGACCGGTGACCAATAAGGAGATCATGATCGAGTAGGAGATATAATTGGTTCGTTTGCCGTAATAATCTTTACGCATCAGGTACCAGAAATACAGGGAGATCAGGGCCAGTGCTATACCGGTATTTCTATGTCTGTTGATGGCCGTTCCATCGTAATCACCACCATCTGCCAAAATAAGGCCTGTGATACAAGAAGACACAGCAGCTAAAGTACCGATGAAGAAGATGGGCTTAAGGGCAGTATTGAAATCCTTAGTTCTGTCAATGCTTTGCCACCAATACAATATCAGTCCGATGATCAATATGCCAATGGGCAGGTGTACCAATAAAGGGTGCAGTCGTCCGATAAATTCCATCAGCTATACCTTGTTCTTAAGAGTTTCATCATGTGTACGTTGATGGCCCACTGGTCTGCAATAGGCAGCTGCGAATAGGGCAGGGCTGGGAGATAATGGGGAGGACCGAACTCGGTCAGTATCGTCATCCTTTTGCCTTCTTTCTTCTTACGCTCCACTATTTTATCCCACCAGGCGAAATGGCGCTTCACCATGTGGTCCCATTCCGGCGCTCGGGGATCGTTCACCTGCGGGCCTTCTGCATGACCTATACGGGCGTGAATATGTTCAGTGCGGGTAAGTGCTTGCGCAACGGTTTCTTCCTGGTCTTCCAGCCCGCTCTCATGCACACAACACCAATGCGAGATATCCAGGGTAAGCCGGAGATCCGGGAACCGGCTGATATACTCACGGGTAACCGTAGCCGCAAACAGGGATCTGCCCCGGTGGGTTTCGTGAAAGATGGGTATGCCTGTTTTCTTCGAAAGATCGGTAGTGAAATCGATCAGGGGTTTATTCTGCTCAATGGTAAAATGATCCCTTCCTGAATGGCAGTTGATGTAGATGGGATTGAAAGATGAGGCGATTTTTATACCGTCCATGAACTCCTTGCTATGTTTAACGGGATCCTTATCCGAGCCACCGTAGAGAAAGGCCAGCAACAATCCGTTCTTCGCCGCCGCATCAGCCATCGCCTTACGACCGGCATCATCACCAGGCATCCACACTTCAATACCATCATACCCTTCTTTCTTTGCAGCGGCACAGAAACTCGCCGCATCGCCATTGTATCCCCAGTTGGTGGCCATGATCTTAAGTTCATAACCTGCATGCGTAACCGAAATTGTGGGTGGTGTTGCGAATTCTTCCATGGATGGCATGATCATGGCAGTTCCGGCCATGGCGGTTTGTTGTAAGAAATTTCTCCTGTTGATCCTCATAAAAATTATGCTACGATCTCGTTGATGACTTTTCCATGCACGTCCGTAAGCCTGAACTGGCGGCCCTGGAACTCATATGTGAGTTTTTCATGGTCAAAGCCCAATTGCTGCAGTATCGTTGCCTGGATATCATAGACCGATACTTTTCCGGTGACCGCATTGTAACCGATCTCATCGGTTTCTCCATGCGTATGTCCTTTTTTAATGCCTCCGCCGGCCATCCAAATACTGAAAGCATCAGAATGGTGGTCACGACCTGTCCAGCTGTTCTGCTTGCCGTCACGGTTCTCCTGCATAGGCGTTCTTCCAAACTCGCCACCCCAAACCACGATGGTCTCCTCAAGAAGGCCCCTTTGCTTAAGATCCAGTAACAATGCCGTAACTGCCTTGTCCACTTCGCGGCATTTATTGATCAGGCCGATGTTGAGCGCTCCATCAGGCCCCGTGCCATGCGTGTCCCAGCCCCAGTCAAACAACTGCACAAATCGTACGCCTTTCTCCACCAGTTTGCGCGCGAGTAGGGCATTGTTGGCGAATGCTGTTTCACCCGGCTTGGTGCCGTACATATCATGAATATATTTCGGCTCATCTTTAATATCCATTACTTCGGGCACGGTCAGCTGCATCTTGAACGCCATCTCATATTGAGAGATCCTGGACAAGGTTTCCGGATCTCCGAATTCGTCATAACTGGATTTGTTGATCTTGTTGATCGCATCAATAGACGCCTTCTTGAGATCCCTGTCCATGCCTTCCGGATCCTTGATGAACAGTACGGGATCACCTGCTGAACGACATTGAATCCCCTGGTATACCGATGGCAGGAATCCGCTTCCCCAGACACTTTTACCCGCATCGGGATTGGCACCGCCAGAGGTCAATACCACATAGCCGGGAAGATTGCTGTTCTCAGACCCCAGCCCATAGGTAACCCAGGCGCCCATGGCAGGCCGACCAAGCCTTGCAGAACCAGTATGCATCAGCAACTGTGCAGGAGCGTGATTGAACTGGTCGGCATTAACAGCTTTTAGTATCGAAATTTCATCCACTACAGATTGCAGATGCGGCAGATTATTTGAAAGCCAGATGCCGCTCTTTCCATACTGGTTAAATTCTGCCTGCGGCCCAAGCAACGTAGGTACACCGCGTATGAATGCGAATTTTTTTCCTTCAATGAAAGACTGAGGGCAGGGCTGCCCGTGCATTTTCGCCAGATCCGGTTTAAAATCAAACAACTCTAACTGCGAAGGCGCACCAGCCATATGCAAATAGATCACCGACTTAGATTTGGCAGCAAAATGCGGTGCTCTGGGCGCCAGGGGATTATTCACATCAAATGCAGCCGCAGTGGATTTTTTTGAACCCAGCCAGTCACAGCCGGCCAAAAAAGAACCCAGCGCCATGGCACCGATGCCGGTTCTGCATTCTTTCAGAAAATGCCGGCGCGTGGTGAATTCCAACGACGCATGTTTGGCCTCCCGGTATATTTTGTCTTTCGGTTCCATGTCAGGGTTTAGTGATCACTTCATCTAAATTCATAATGCTGTGTACCACCACGATTAGCGCTGCGGTTTCAGGATTATTGTGTTCATCCTGCAAGCCGTTCATCTCGCAGGTAGCAACCGGATCTTTCCGGAATCCCTGTAACGCCTCCTGGTATAAAGACGCCAACGTGGCCAGTTTATCTTTTGAGATCTCACGACCTGTAGCACGCTGATAAGCCGCACTGATAGATGCATTCACATCTTTGAATTCTTTCTGCAGGCCGTATGTGAACTGTCTTGATATATCCACATATGCGTGATCGTTGAGCAGCGTAAGCGCCTGTAATGGTGTATTGGTTCTGATCCTTCTTGAAGTACACACTTCCCGTTGCATGGCATCGAAGTTCAACATGGAAGGATAGGCTGATGTCCTTTTCCAATACGTATAGACAGCCCTGCGGTAACGCTCCGGGCCATAATTGTTCTCCCATTTTTCTCCGCCACTATACGGGGAGTTCCAGATGCCCTCAGGCTGCCAGGGCTTTGTACTGGGACCATACATTTGAGGATAAAATGTTCCGCTTACAGCCAGGGCCTGGTCGCGCAACTGCTCTGCGCTTAGCCTTACCCGTGGACCTCTTGCATAATACCTGTTGAAACGGTCTTTCTCCAAACCTTCAGGACTCACCTTTGAATCCTGTTTATAAGTGGCAGATAGCACGATCTCGCGGATCAGTTTTTTCAAACTCCATCTCTGATCATTCATGAATTGGTAGGAGAGATAATTCAATAACTCAGGATGGGTAGGGGGGATGCCCTGGGTGCCCAGATCCTCAAGTGTTTCAACTAATCCTGTTCCAAATAATTGCTCCCATACACGGTTGACCATGGCCCTAGACGTGAGCGGATTTTTTTTGTCGGTCAGCCACATCGCGAGTCCCAGTCTATTGGCAGGAGCACCTTGTGGAAGTGGATGCAATGAACCTGGAACGCCAGGTTGAACCTCCGTGGTTTTCGCGGTCCAGTTGCCACGCTCAAATACAAAAGTTTTGCGCAGCATGAAAACGGGATTCTCCACCATAATAGGCGTAGTGGTAGCGTCACCTTTTGACAGCAGGTGATAATAGCCTGCATAGGCACTATCAAAACCTGGTTTGCCTTTACCCGGTAATTCATTGGTAAAGCAAAGCCAGTCGAACATCATACCATTATTATCCTTCTTTAACGTGGCAGAGTTGTACTGGAAATACAGATCGTGTTTGCCTTGGGTAGGGTTAATATCTACTTGGTGCAGCGTCCAGCCATTCTTGG
>Ga0114939_10003769_pt1 | contig 10414 bp, 12 predicted proteins | sample AshMeaCrysSpring_FD_87196 | JGI IMG/M metagenome (GOLD analysis project Ga0114939, IMG submission 87196) | Groundwater microbial communities from Big Spring, Nevada to study Microbial Dark Matter (Phase II) - Ash Meadows Crystal Spring | ecosystem: Environmental > Aquatic > Deep subsurface >... | reverse complement strand
TCTTTCGCTCGCGACTTTTCCTCATCCCGACGTCCGCCGCCAAAACAGGCATCAAAGCCGTATTGATCCAAGGCTTGCTTGAGCGCCACCGTTTTCATCTCATCCGTGTATTTCACCGAACCCGAGGTAAAGGGGTCAACGCCGGCAGCTAACGCCTGACGATTCACGTGCACACGGATATCGAGATCGTACTGGGCCGCGATACGGTCGCGGAAGCTGGCCATTTCATGGAATTCCCAGGTGGTATCCACATGCAATAACGGAAATGGAATACGGCCGGGTGCAAAGGCTTTGCGTGCCAAGTGCAGCATGACGGTTGAGTCTTTGCCGATGGAGTAGAACATACAGGGACGCTCAAACTCAGCCACGACCTCGCGCAAAATATAAATGGCTTCTGCCTCAAGTTGCCGCAAATGAGACAGTTTATGGATCGGGCTCATGACATCACCTGTGTTGCCAGATGGGCGTAGAACGGAATGCCCACAATCAAGTTCAGCGGGAAGGTCACCACCAAGCTCATACCGAAGTAGAGCGCGGGGCGTGCCTCAGGAATGGCTTGGCGCAATACCGCTGGCACCACAATGTAGGATGCACTGGCCGCCAACACCATCAACAAAATCGTGTCGGCCAGCGAAATGCTCGCCAACAGGCAGAGCCCAAGGGCCAGCAGAGCATGCACGGGTGGTGCCACCAAGGCGAAGATCACCAGCATGGGCGAGGCCGCTTTCACATCCTTTACATTGCGTGCAACTTGTAAACCCATGTCGAGTAAGAAGAACGCCAACATGCCCTTGAACAAATCAATCGAGAAGGGCTCCATTACTTCACGTCCGGCATCGCCGGTGATCCAACCGATGGCCATGCCACCCAAGAGCAGCAGTTGTGCCCCTTGCGTCAGCGATTCTCGGAAGTGATGGCTGGGTGCCGCATGTGCGATCGCCGCGCCGGTTAAGGGCTGATGACGCAGACGATTCGCCATCGTGACCGCGAAAATCACTGCCGGCGATTCCATGATGACCAAAGCCGCCGCCATGTGGCCGCCGGGCACCAGCCCCTGGCCATCGAGGAACTGCATGGCGGTGACGAAGGTCACCGCACTGACCGAGCCATACGCAGCAGCAATCGCGACGGCATCGAGCGCTGCCACATGATGTCGTAGGAAGGCGTAGGCAGCGATTGGGATTAGCCACGCCAGGAGAAATGCCACCACCAACCCTTTCGCCACCGTAAAGTCCAGCCCTGTCTCCGCGAGGGCGAAGCCCCCCTTCAAGCCCAGCGCCATGAGCAAATACAGCGACAGAAATTGTGAAATGGGTTTGGGGATTTCGAGGTTACTGCCCATCAAACCAGCCAGCACCCCGAAGACAAAGAAGAGAATGGCAGGGTCAAGCAAGGTACTCATGAACGATCCACTCCAGGAAATTTTGGCTATTTTCCCTGCCATGAATACTTTATGTAAAATCGATAATTAAGCAGGCAATCATCAAGATAATCTATGGATATATCCCTCAAGCAGTTACGCCTTCTCATCGCGCTGGCCGATAGCGGCAGCATCACGGGTGCAGCGCGCTTACTGCATGTCACGCAACCCACCGCGTCCATGCAACTGAAAGCATTAGCGGAGACCGTGGGACTGCCACTGCACGAGGTCATTGGCAAGCGCGTACACCTCACTGAGGCAGGGCTGGCTTTATTGGAGACCGCAAGGAACATGCAGCAATGCTGGGAGGATTTTCAGCAGCAAGCAGACGCGTGGCGAGGGTTATCACGCGGCAAGCTGCGCGTCGCGGTGGTGAGCACGGCCAAATACTTTATGCCGCGATTGATTGGGCAATTTTGCCGGACACACCCAGGCATCGACTTATCGCTCGAAATTCTCAATCGCGATGGCGTGGTCGCGCGCTTGCGCGAAAACCGTGACGACCTCTACATCATGTCGCAACCGCCGCTGGACATCCCCTTGGAGGATTCGGCGTTTCTACCCAACCCCATCGAAGTCATTGCGCCGGCGGATTTACCGCCAGAACAGCTCCCTCGCGATTTAGGCGCACTATTGCAGCATCAACTGATCTTGCGCGAACCCGGTTCAGGCACGCGCATGGCGGTTGACCGCTGTCTCGCCGCCGCCGGGCTGGTGCCGAGAATTCGCTTGGAGCTGGGCAGCAATGAAGCCATTAAAGAATCGGTGGCAGGCGGTCTAGGACTGGGCATTGTGTCGCGACACGCCATTTCACCACTGACAGCATCTGACAATGTGGTGATCGTATCGTTACCGGAATTTCCATTGCCCGCCGCGTGGCATCTCGTGCATCCGGCGAACAAACGCGTATCGCCAGTGGCACAGGCATTCAAGGAGCATCTATTGCACGCGGCCCAGCAGCTCACTGAAATGGGATAACGCCACCGTCTTGTTCTGAAATGACACGTGTCAGCAAGGCGGCCAGCGTTTCTTGCGTGGTATTGCAAATCCACTGACCGTCGCGCCAACCGCAGTGATAGCCGCCGGAACGAGCCGCCACCCAAATTTCCTGCGTCGGGCGCTGACGATTGATGATGATTTTGCTGCCATTCACCAGCGTCACGGTGAGCATGCCAGCACCCGCTTCGAGGTCAATATCTTCATCAAAACGTTCAATGCGGGTTTCAATGTCGAGCAGGGTTGCATCCACCCGATCCAAATATTCGTTTTCGTTCATTCGAGCGGCAACTCCATTACTATAGGAATATCAGTCATCATCTGGGCCATGCCCATTGTTCAGGATAGTTTGCCATGAAGACACTTTTTTCCCGAGCACTTACGGGGTCTCGCATTCTGATTTCGGCAATTTTAGCCAGTACGTTGCTACTGTCGGCCTGTGGTCAATCCGGTAATTTGGTGCACCCCAAAAAGACCTTTGACTCGCCCTCCTGATCGGATCAGGGCATCATACGCACCTGCTTAACAGGATGGACTTCATGTCGACTTTGAACTTGCGTCACGGCCAACTGCACCTTGAAGAGGCCTCATTAACCGCACTGGCCGAACGTTTTGGTACGCCACTTTATGTCTATTCGCGCGCGAGTCTTGAGGCCAACTACCTCGCCTTCGATCACGCCTTTGCCGCAATAGATCATCAAGTTTGTTTCGCCGTAAAAGCCAACTCCAATTTGGCCGTACTCAATGTGTTAGCACGCTTGGGTGCAGGCTTTGACATCGTCTCGGTCGGCGAACTGGAGCGCGTCCTCGCGGCCGGCGGCGACCCCGCCAAAATCGTCTTTTCCGGGCTAGGCAAAACGGCAGCGGAAATGCGTCGTGCCTTGGAAGTCGGAATTGCCTGTTTTAACGTGGAATCGGAAGCCGAACTATTCCGACTCAATGCCGTGGCGGCCGAGCTCAATGTCGTGGCACCCGTCAGCCTTCGGGTTAACCCCGATGTCGATGCGCAGACACATCCCTACATCTCTACCGGCCTGAAAGAAAACAAGTTTGGTGTCGCCATTGAGCAAGCACCAGCTGTTTATCGTCAAATTCAAGCCTTGCCACACTTGCACGCGGTGGGGATTGATTGCCACATTGGTTCCCAGCTCACCAGCACCGCACCATTCTCCGACGCACTCGATCGTGTCCTCGCCATGATCGATCAGCTTGAAGCGGAAGGCACCAAACTCAGTCATATCGACATTGGCGGTGGGCTCGGTGTGCGCTACCGTGACGAAACACCACCAACACCAGCTGAGTATGCGGCGATCCTACTGCCTCGTCTGCAAGCCCGTGGCCTCAAAGTTTATATGGAGCCGGGCCGGGCCATCGCAGCCACCGCGGGTGTATTACTGACGCGGGTCGAGTTCCTCAAGCCGACCGAACACAAGCACTTTGCCGTCGTCGATGCCGCCATGAACGACCTCATTCGTCCCGCGCTCTACAGTGCGTGGATGGATATCGTGCCAGTCAACCCACGTGACGATGACACCGCAAGCCAGTGCTACGACATTGTAGGGCCGGTGTGCGAAACCGGTGATTTCATTGGTAAGAATCGTGACCTACGCTTGGCCGCCGGCGATTTACTGGCTGTCACCGGGGCAGGAGCCTATGGCTTTGTCATGAGCTCAAACTACAACACCCGCGGTCGGGCAGCAGAAATCATGGTCGATGGCGAGCAAGCCTGGCAGGTGCGTCGACGTGAAACAATTGCCGATTTGTTGGCACTTGAATCACTTTTGCCCTGAATCCAGAATAGGCTTCAATTAGCGAGCTAATGCCATCAGGGCGTTAGCCGCATCACCCGTTTATCAGGAGACCGTACATGCGTCTGGAGTTCACCAAGATGCACGGCCTCGGCAACGACTTCTTAATGCTGGATCTGGTCACGCAGCGCGCTCGGCTGGATGACGCATTGATTCGGCGCCTGTCCGATCGGCATTTTGGCGTCGGCTTTGATCAACTCTTGGTCGTTGAGCCGCCGCACCACCCGGATGTCGATTTTCGCTACCGTATTTTTAATGCCGACGGCTCGGAAGTGTCTCAGTGCGGTAATGGCGCACGTTGTTTTGCACGCTTTGTACGCGACCGCCGCCTGACGCGCAAAGACACGCTGCGTGTGGAAACCGCCAGCGGCATCATCACTTTGCAGATTGATGGCCAAGGCTGGGTGACCGTGGATATGGGCCCACCCCGACTTGAACCACGTGAAATTCCCTTTGTCGCCGACCACGCGGCGCTCGAATACGACATTCAAGTCGACGACAACACCTACACCATCGCCGCTGTCAGCATGGGCAACCCGCATGCCGTGCTTCGCATCGAAGACACTGAACAAGCGCCTGTAGATGTTCTAGGGCCGCGGCTCGAATCCCATGCACGCTTTCCCGCGCGCGTGAATGTCGGATTTATGCAAGTACTGAATCGGCAGGAAATTAAATTGCGCGTCTACGAACGCGGCGCAGGGGAGACCCTAGCCTGCGGCACAGGCGCCTGTGCCGCTGCCGTGGCCGCCATGCGTTGGGGCCTGGTAGATCGTTACATTACCGTGCACTTGCCGGGCGGCCCGTTACGAATTCGCTGGAGTCATGACCAAGCCAGTGTCTTCATGACTGGCCCAACCGCACGCGTTTTCGAAGGCACGCTACGCATTAACGATATGCATGATGACTAATCCAGAACTCGTTCCCCTCAATGCTGATCAAGTGGCTGCATGGCTGCGTAAGCATCCGCACTTTTTTGATGATCATCCCACGCTGCTGACGCACTTGCATTTAAGTCATGACACGCAAGCATCCTCGTTGATTGAGCGCCAAGTGACGCAGTTGCGTCGTCGCAACGAAGAGCTGGAAGAGCGACTAAATCACCTGATCTCCATCGCCAGCGATAACGACCGCTTATTTGCGCAATTGCGCGATGTCATGCTGGGTGTCCTGGATGCGGAAAGCGCGGCTCAGCTGGGCACACGACTCCACAGCGCGCTGCGCGAACCTTTTGGCTGCGAACAACTGGCATTGCTACTGTTCCGGGAAACCTGTGAAGCACCTTGGCGTAGTTGCGTACAAAGCGAATTTGAACAGCGCCTTCCGGGCTTGCTACGCCACCATCATGCCCTTGCCGGCAAGTGGCGACGCGATGAGCTGCGCTTTTTATTTGGCCAAGAGGGCCTACAACTCAGTTCGGCGGCACTGATTCCGCTTATCAATGGCGATCAGGCCGTTGGCGTGATTGCCTTGGGCAGCACCGAGGCCAGTCATTTCCGCAGCAGCATGGATACGCTGTTTATTTCTCACCTAGGCGACATCATTGCGCGCCTGATTGCCCGTCTCGATCGGGGCACATCACCCAAGGCATGATAAATCGCGAGCGCCTTGAGCAATTTCTCAGCTACCTCGCGAGTCAGCGCCTGTGCTCACCGCATACTTTAACCGCTTACCGGCAAGATATTTCGCGCTTAGCGGATCATTTGGATCAGCTCAGCATCGCTAGCTGGGCCGACTTTCAACGTCCACACTTGGAGGCCTGGATTGCTGAGAGCCGAGACAACGGACTGGCCATCCGCAGCATTCAACGTCAGCTATCGGCGGTACGACGCTTCTATGATTGGCTCGGTCGATATGATGAGGCCGGCGCGCATCCCACCCATGGCTACCAACTCAAGCGTGATCGGCACGACCTACCGCAGGTACTCGATGTCGACCTCATGCAACAACTGCTCGATGCCCCCGCACCGACCGAAGATAAAGCCGCGCGCTTGTGGCGTCGCGACAAAGCCATACTCGAACTTTTTTATTCATCCGGCCTACGTTTAGCCGAGCTCGCGACGGTGAAATTAACCGATCTGGATTTGGCCGGCGGCCTCATTACCGTCGTCGGCAAGGGTCGCAAAACACGCGTCTTGCCGGTCGGTAAAATGGCTCGTGCTGCCATCCGCGATTGGCTCGGCGTGCGTCAAGAGTTTGTGCACGGCACACCCGAGCCTTGGCTATTTCTATCACAGCGCGGAGCGCGCTTGAGTGAGCGCAGTATTCAGCAGCGCCTCGCCCATCAAGCCGAACGTGTTGGCCTCGATCGTCGCCTATACCCGCACTTATTGCGGCACTCTTTTGCCTCACACCTGCTTGAGTCCAGTCATGATCTACGCGCGGTGCAAGAGCTACTCGGTCATAGCGATATTCGTGCGACGCAGATTTATACTCACCTCGACTTTCAACATCTTGCCTCGGTCTATGACCAAGCCCATCCCCGCGCCAAACAGCGCAAGGACGAATCTTCATGAGTGCGATTTCACTACTCACCCTAGACCTCGACAACACCTTGTGGGATGTGGAGCGCATTATCGTTAAGGCCGATGAAGAGATGCATGCCTGGCTGGACCAACACTACCCAGCCACTCAGGCCTTGGGGGCCAGCGGCTTTCAAGCCATTCGTCAGCAGGTCATCGCTGAGCGTCGCGATATTGCCCACGATTTCACCGCCATGCGTCTGATCATGCTGGAGCAGCTCTTACTGGCCACGGGCTACGATGCAGAGCAAGCGCGGACAGGCGCAGCAGGAGCCTTTGACGTGTTCTATGCCGGTCGTAATCGCGTGGTTTTATTCGATGGCGTGGCGGACACCTTGGAGCACCTATCGCAACGCTTTCCTTTGTTTGCGCTTAGCAATGGCAATGCCGATATTCACCGCGCGGGTATCGGCAGCTGGTTCAAAGGACATTTCTCAGCCGCCAAAGTGGGTCATGCCAAACCACACCCTCGCATGTTCGAACAGGCTTTAGCAGCAGCCGGCGTTAACGCCCATGAAGCCGTTCATATTGGCGATCATCCCGCCGAAGATATTGCCGCTGCGCAGGCGGTGGGATTGCGTTCAGTGTGGGTCAACTTCAATCAGCAAGCCTGGCCGCTGTCACGACGCCCGGATGCTGAAATTCGTCACTTCAGTGAACTGCCGGCAGCACTCGATCTCTTGATTGCCGATCCTGAAACCAGTGCACAGTGTTATTTCAAACGCTTACTTCAACGATGACGCTCGCGCTCCGCTAGGGGCGCTACGTGCAGGGTGATATCGCAGGCCGATAGGGTCGCTTTCATCGCGGCCTCAATGTCATCGCACAACGCATGTGCTTCTGCGACCGATAAACTTCCGGGCACAAGCAAACTGCCATCGACAAAACGTCGTCGACCGGACTTGCGGGTGCGTAATGTCCCCAATTCCACATGATCTGGCAGCAAGCCTTTGACCGATTCACGCAAGGCTCTGACCTCCGCATCCGGCAAAGCCTGATCCATCAGCCCCGCGAGAGAGGGCACTAAAATACGCAGACTCGTGAGCACTAAGTGCAGGGCTACCACTAAGGCAATCGCCGGATCCAGCCACATTTGTTCCGGCCACCACCACAGCGTCATTAACCCCGCCATGACCGCCACCGACGTCCACACATCGGAGAGCAAATGTTCGGCGTCGGCACGCAAGGTCAAACTGTCTTCCTCACGCGCTACGGCAAACAATTTCCTCGCGGTTAAGCCATTCAACACCGCGGCCACCGCCGCTATCAAAAGCCCCCCGCTGAGTGCTTGCAATGGCGCAGGGGACGAAAGCCTTTCCCCCGCAGCCCACGCAATACCAATCGCGGCCACAAGGATTAACAGCCCTTCCGCAGCGGATGAGAAATATTCAGCTTTATCGTGACCAAAAGGATGGTCATCATCCGCAGGCCTTGCCGCAATACTGAGCATGGTAAATGCCAGTAATGCGGCGAGCAGATTAATGATGGACTCGATCGCATCAGAGAGCAGACTCACACTGCCACTGATCTGCCATGACCAAAACTTAAGCCCTAACGTAACAATCGCCGTGATAACGGATAGCAGCGCCATGCGCTGCAGTCGTGAAAACCGGCTTAGCACGCGTCGCTCAGTGCGTTTCGGCGTCGGGGTCTGGCGGCACTTCTTGAATGCGTCCACCCGATGCGAGGAAGCGCTCCATTTCCTCTTCCAATTGTCGACGCAACGACTCTTTCGCTGACGGACTTAAACTCTCCGCCTCTGCGACTTCACTGCGCGCTTTGGCAGCGACTTCAGGATCAATTTCGACCTCTACTTCTGGCGTTTCGCCCTCAGCTTCCTCGGCCTCATCCTCGGGGCCTTCATAATCGTAATCACTGTCTGCCATTAATACTCTCCTAAAGCCACTCAATCGACCTTACGACCAATCTCCTGAGCACACGTGGCTCAGGCTAAATTTCATCATTCATTATCTCGCGTTAACACTATGTTAGCCGAGTCCACAAACAAAAAAAGAGGCTCATTCGAGCCTCTTTTTTGTGTGATTGCGTTACCTCAGCGATTAGCTGTTGTAGGCGCGCTCACCGTGCTCTGCCAGATCCAGGCCTTCACGCTCAGCTTCTTCCGAGACACGAATACCCATGACCAGATCCAGTGCTTTCAGGATGATGAAGGTCACGACAGCAGACCACACCACTGCCACAACAACACCGGTCATTTGGCTGGTTAACTGGGCAACCAGATCATATGCCGCTGTACCGGCTGGGTCTGTCGAGTAATCGACCACGCCTGCACCACCGAGGGCTGGGTTAACGAACACACCGGTCAACAGCGCACCCACAATACCGCCTACACCGTGGATACCGAATGCGTCGAGCGAGTCGTCATAGCCGAGCTTAGCTTTCAGCCACATGACCGCGATCAAGCAGACAGCTGCCGAAGCAAAACCAATGACCAGCGCACCACCGAGTCCGACGAAACCGCAGGCTGGGGTAATACCCACCAGACCCGCAATCGCACCCGAAATCGAGCCGAGCAGCGAGGCTTTGCCTTTCACAGCCCACTCAATCACAGTCCAAGTCAATGCTGCCACAGCCGTTGCAAACAAGGTGTTAGCGAAGGCCAGAACCGCATAGTCGTTGGCTTCCAGGTTGGAACCCGCGTTGAAACCGAACCAACCCACCCAGAGCATCGCAGCACCGATCAAGGTCATGGTCAGGCTGTGAGGCGCCATGGATACTTTGCCGTAACCATTGCGCTTGCCCACCATAATCGCGGCGACCAAGGCAGCCACACCGGCATTGATGTGAACAACGGTACCACCAGCAAAGTCGAGCGCGCCCTTACCAAACAGGTAACCGGTTGGCGCATCGTATGCACTTGGACCACCCCAGTACCAAACCATGTGTGCCATGGGCAGGTAGGCAAAAGTGAACCACAGTGCCGTGAAAATCATGACTGCACTAAACTTCATACGCTCTGCAACGCCACCGATGATCAGCGCACAGGTAATGGCTGCGAAGGTGAGCTGGAACATGGCAAATTGCAGCTCAGGGATAACAACACCCTTACTGAACGTTTCCACCACGGCACCAACACCCACGCCACTCAGGAAGACTTTCGAGAATCCACCAATGAAGGGATCGAGTGCGGAATTCGGGTTACTGGTGAAGGCCAGCGAGTAGCCGTACAGGACCCAGAGCACAGCCACCAGTGAGAAGATGCTAAACACTTGCATCAACACCGACAGCATGTTCTTGCTGCGGACCAAGCCACCGTAGAACAGTGCAAGGCCAGGCAACGACATAAACACAACCAACACCGTAGCCACCATCATCCAGGTGACGTCGCCTTTATCAGGGACAGGTGCAGCCGCTGGAGCAGCTTCTTCTGCTACTGCAGCTTCTGCCACGGGGGCAGCAGCGGGTTCAACAGCAACGGTTTCCGTCACAGTTTCTGTGACAGCAGCAGCCGGGGCCGCCTCTTCTGCATATACTGGGGCAACGCCCAGCATGGAGGTGCTCAAAGCGAGCGCCATTAATAATTTTTTCACGGTCATACTCCCGTTTCAGCGATTTGAGATGACTTAAATAGCATCCACGCCGGATTCACCGGTGCGAATACGAATAGCCTGTTCAAGCGCCGTTACAAAAATTTTGCCATCACCGATTTT
>Ga0114939_10003768_pt1 | contig 10415 bp, 16 predicted proteins | sample AshMeaCrysSpring_FD_87196 | JGI IMG/M metagenome (GOLD analysis project Ga0114939, IMG submission 87196) | Groundwater microbial communities from Big Spring, Nevada to study Microbial Dark Matter (Phase II) - Ash Meadows Crystal Spring | ecosystem: Environmental > Aquatic > Deep subsurface >... | reverse complement strand
TTATGGTGCTCGCAGATCGGTGATCTTTGCTACCTACCGGAGGGCACCATGACCGTCGCTCAACACCGTAGCCAGCTCTGGGCCGGGCTCAAGGCGCGTGGTTGGGTGCCGGAAGAGAAGTTCGTCCAGTACAGCCGCGACCGGCTGCTGGAGGAATGGGTGACCTTCACCGGCGAGACGCCTCCCCCGTGGAAGCCTGAGTATGAGGCAGCGCCACAGCCCCAGGCCCCTGCGCCAGGGGAGGCGCTCGGATGGGACGACCAGATCCCGGCCTTTGCGCCTGCCCCGGTGCCGGCCCCTGCCCCTGCTCCTGCTCCTGCTCCTGCCCCGGTGCCGACCCCGGAGGCCGTGCCGGACATTCCGTTCTCGGACGAGCGCGACCCCGACGAACTGCCGGGGATGCGCTCCGGGCTGGAACCGATCCGCCGTGACAGCCAGGGGCGTATCTGGCTGCAGGAGGAGTTCCGCAAGCCTGCAGCGCCCAAGCCCCGGGCTCGGCGTGTGCTGCGGTACACCGAGACCGGCACCAAGACCGAGACGGTGCAGACCGCGGACGGCTACACCGAGTCCTTCGAGGTCGCCGGGGAAGGCCCGGGACGACCCGCAGAGATCAAGATCACCCTGCCGACGTACCAGGTCGGGGTCTACAAGGATCCTCGGTTCCCCTTCAAGGTGGTCTGCTACAACGGTGCGGAGGGCTTCTACCGGGAGGACATCGAGGAGTTCTACGGTGGCCCTGAACTGGTGCCGTCCTCCGTGAAGCGCAACTACGTGTCGAACACGCTGTGCTACGACATCCGCTCGGTGGTCCGTGCCATCGAGGAGGAGTACCACCGTCTCCAGATCACCGGAAAGGTTTCCTCATGACCGAACAGGTTGAAGGCCAGCTGACCGTCGAGGACGTTCTGGCTGCTGCTGAGGAGGTCCCGTTCCACCCCATCCTGCAGGTGTGGCAGACCGTCATCTCTCCGGCTCGGAACGAGATCGGCAAGCCGGTCACCCCGCAGTGGGCGAACCGCATGGTGCAGACCTACCCTGAGCTGAGCTATGCGAGCACCGTCCTCCTGGCCGACACGTACTACGAGAAGATCGGCCAGCTGTCCGACATCCTCACGCTGGAGATCGAGGGCGACGAGGACTGCCTGAAGCCGGTCAACGCCGAAGAGGACCTGACGTACAACCACGCTCACTACTTGAACGTGATCTTCACCTGGCAGAAGCTGTTCCTCCAGTGGGAGCTGGACTGGAAGCCGACGGACGCGACCGCTGCGGTGGAGATCGCTGCACTGTCCGAGGTGCACAAGATGTTCTTCGACCCTTCGGGGCTGCTGTCGTTGCTGGAGCAGATCAACTTCGAGTTCACCGATGCGGATCGGGACCTGTTGGCGGTCGAGCTTCAGGAGATGAGGGAGGCGGTCGGTGAGTGAGCAGCCGGTGGACGAGCGCGAGTACGTGGAAGTCTCGCAGCAAGGCGGTGTGGGCTTCAGCGACCTCATGGATGCCCTGGTCGCAGCGGAGCCGTCAGCGACGCAGACAGCGGCTGCTGGAGCAGATCCAGCAGGTGATGCACCAGGAGCTCCTGGAGGCCTTCAGGCCCCTCTCACAGGCCCTGCTGAGGCAGGATGAGCTGCGGGAGACCCAGTACCTGGCGCAGGAGAAGCTGCTGCTGGAGCTGCTGACCCCGCTGTGGCCGAGTCGGACGCTGGAACTGCAGCGGGAATTGGGGCTGGATCGCTAGACCTCACGGTCGCGGTCAGCCAGCTCAGCTCGATGAGCACCGCGATCGAGGACAGCGTCACCAAGGCGTACCAGCAGCAGGCGTACGACGCGGTGCGCGATGAGTACCGGCAGTACTTCGACGCGCTGGACAAGCACCCCCGGCTGCTGGTGGGGACCAGCGTCCCGGCCATCGGCAAGGAAGGGATGGAGACGCTGCGCGACTCCACAGACGCCAAGGAGTGGCAGGACGCGGTGAAGTCGATCCTGGTGCAGGAGATCAAGGAGCGCGCCCAGGTCAAGATCGACGAGTCCAGCTCCTACCTGGACACCCTGCACTCGTCCATCGACCTGTTCAAGAACAACCCGGATCTGATTCCTGGGACGCCAGGGTTCGATGCTGTCCTGGCGGACCGTTTTGCCGGTATGCTCGCTCCGTACGAGGTGCGGGTGGACGGCAAGCTGCACGGCTACTCGATCCCTGTGCAGCCGATCATCGACAGTCTCCGAGGGCAGCTGACGGCGGAGCGCTCCACCTCGTCCGCTCCACCGGCCTCGGGAGCTGCTGCGGGGGCTCCGGGCGAGGCCCGTCCAACCGAACCTGTCGAGCCCCCGCAGGCAGCGATCCAGTCGAAGGCGGGAAACTCGAACGAGAAGGAGGACTTCTCCACCCTTTTCGGTACCATCGGACTGCCGAACCTGCAGATCTGAGGAGATCGAGATGGCGAAGAAGTCCAGCAAGAGCGCCGCTCCCGTGGTCGACGACGAGACCCCGGCCCCTGCTCCGACCACTCCAGCCGCTGCTCCGCCTTCCGAGGACTCCGTGAAGACCGGCACAGCCGGCGGGCCCAACGGTAACTGGTTCCCGGTGTACAAGGTGCCGAAGCACACGGACCCAGCCACCACGCCCCTGTCGTACCTGAAGGACTCCGACCACAAGCCGGGGCAGGGCAACCTCGGGCTCACCTGGAATGGCGATCCGATCCCGGTGGTCCGCACCCCGGGGCAGCCGATCATGGACCGGCGCACCCCCGGGCGGACCGTGGCGTTCTACTACACCCTGCTCGGTGCGCAGCGGTACACCCTCCACCGGGACCACGAGGCCGGGTACGCCGCGTACGATGCCCATGCCAAGGCGCTCCTGGCGCGCCCCGCCGGCACGCCCGCCCCGCTGTCCCCGCAGCCTCAGGAGATGAACCCGCCGCGGGTGACGATGGCGCACGTGACCCCGGCGAAGCTGAAGTACCCGTCCACCACTCCGTAGTCACCGGCACAGGGAGGTGTCGTGTCACTGCACTTCCCTGTCTACTACCACCCGCGCCCCTATCAGCAGGACCTGCACCGGATGTTCCGGTCCAAGCGGTACTCGGTGGCGGTGCTGCCGCGTCAGACCGGCAAGGATGTCGCGGCCAGCATGGAGCAGTGCGATGCGCGGCTGAGAACGCCGAAGACCACGGGCGTGTACATCAGCCTGTCCAACCCGATGATCCGTGACATCCTCTGGGACAAGACGTACATCGATCCGGTGACGAACCAGTACATCCGAGGGCTGCACGACAACGTGCCCGAGGAGCTGGTGGACTGGAAAGCCACCGTGATGGAGGGCCGGTTCACCAACGGCAGCCGTCTCAAGCTGCAGGGCTACTTCCAGTCCGGGCAGGATAAGGCTGGTGTCGGTACGTCGTTCCAGGACTACACGATCACCGAGCTGGCGCTGTTCGGCAGGGAGGATCCGATCCCCCGCCTCATGCCGATCCTGGAGAATCGAGCCGAGCAGAAGCGTCTGATGGTGGTCAGCACGCCACGAGGCAAGCGGCGCAACCCGCTGTGGCAGCTGATGGAGTCGTTGAAGGACAACCCTGAAGCAGAGGTTGTCATCCGTGACATCGACGACATCAACACGATCATGACGCGCGAAGGGCTGCCACCGGTCCTCACCGAGGAGGAGCTGGAGCGGATCCGGGACACCTATCTGAAGCGGTTCGGCAACGACCGCATGTTCGAGCAGGAGTACTACTGCTCGTTCGAGGAGATGGATGCTGCTGCTGTGTACGGCGAGGCGTACATGAAGCTGGTCAAGGACGGCAGGGTTGAGTCGTTCAACCTCAACCCTGGGCACCCGGTGTACGTGGTGTTCGACATCGGGGCTTCGGGCGCGCAGTCCGATGCCACTGCTTGGCTGGTGTTCCAGTGGATCAACGGCAGGCTGTTCATCTACGACTGCGGCGAAGGCCACGGTCGTGCACTGCCGGAGTACGTGGACGTGCTGCAGGAGAAGCACTACTTCAACAAGCTGGGCGCGATCATCCTGCCGTGGGACGGCGATCACCACGAGAGGGCGGTGAACACCACCCCGGCCGACATGATGCGGCAACGGTTCGGGAACGTGGCGGTCCTGGCCAAGAGCAACAAGGTGTGGAAGGTGCCGGGTTCCAGGTCAGGCGACTACTCGATCGTCACCGACATCCAGCAGACGCGCATGGCGCTGTACAACACGGTGGTGCACGAGGAGAACTGCCAGTGGCTGCTGGAGTGCATGGAGAACTACAAGTACTCGTTCAACAACAGGCTGCAGATGTGGTCGGAGCAGCCGTTGCACGACAAGTACAGCCACATGATGGACGCCCTGCGCTACGCGGTGCAGGCCACGAAGGAGCTGGACTTCTTCAACGGCGGTTTCTTCGAGGAGAGCGGGAAGCTGGTCAGTGCGGTGACGTACGAGGATGATTGGTCCGGTGTGTGGGCATGAAGTACGTGAGCATTCAGCAGTCGTTGCAGTACGTGGCGGACAATCCTGTGGTCGCTACGGATGACATGCTGAACATCCCGGTGCATGAGCTCGTGTCGCGTACGCTGTTCGAGATCGCGAACGGTGGCGTGCTCAACAAGCCTCGGACCCTGGCCCGCGCGAACGCTGCTCGTTCCGAGCTGCTGCTGCGGCTGGTGGGTCGGCGGCTTGCTGGATCGCACCCTGCTACGCGGAAGACCGAAGCATTGATCCAGCTGAAGGACCTGGTGGGCGATGGAGAATGAGACAGGGGGCGAGCTGGTCAGTTTCCAGCACAAGTTCCGTCACCAGGTCCCTCCGAGCCACAGGACCAGTCTGGACACACGCCTGCGTTGGCTGTGGGTTCAGCGGTTCGGGACCGTGCAGACGGTGTACAGCCACAGCCCTGATCTGCTGGATCGCACTGCTGCGACCTTGATCCTGCAGGCGATCATGGCGCAGGATCTGGTGTCGATTCGTCAGCTGTACACGCGTCTCGAAGGGGGCGCGAGTAGAGATGAGACTTTGATGGATTCTTCGGAGTCGTTGAAGCTTTGAACGGCTTACCGTTCCTCTTCGCCTCGCGCGCCATCGTTCGCCACACCTGAGCTTCCGGTCGAACGCACACCGTGCAGTCGCAATCGTTGCGGATGTAGATGTGCAGGTACGCCAGGTTGTCCGGTTGCGTCTCCGGCATCGTTCGCTGATCATCGGGCACGGTGTCGTACGGGATGAACCACTCGCCCCTGAACCGTACAGCTCGTGGGTCGTCGGGTTTCCGCACCTTGTACTTCCGGTCCTCGGGCTTGACCGGCATGTACTTGACGCGGTTGTTCCGGTAGAGGTGCCGACCGTCAGGAAGCACCTCGACGGCGTACTTGGTCATGCGATGAGAGACCCTTCGCAGTACTCGGCGTACAGGGTCAGTGTAAGCGGCCGGTGGCGCTTGATGTAGTAGCCCTTGCGTACGGTGTACGCCTTGGGCACCTTGCGCCCTGCGATCCACGTCATGTACGGCTTGCCGAAATAGTATACGAGGATGCGATTGATCTTGCGGAGATCGGCCCGCCAGGTCTTCTGCGCGCGCGACAGGTCCTCGTGGTTGGCCCCGGACAGTTCCTTGATGCTGGAGCCTGTCACCCACTCGTAGATCATGATCGCGGTGACCCGGTGCTCGTGCTCGACCGACAGGTTGCGCAAGAACTTGCGTGACTCCCGCTCCCACATGACGAGTGTCGGGTTCTCGCGGACCAGGAACTTCTCCTTGGTCAGCGGCATCGGGGCCCGCAGCTCGTCAGGCAGCGCGATCTCTACGACGCGTGACTCCCTGTCCGGCTTGGCGTCCGAGGGGAACGCACGTCGTGGCGCGCGCCGGTCGGCGAAGCGCTCGCGCAGCTTCTGCTCTGCTTCGAGGAGGCTGAAGTCTTCAGGCATGGGGCCAGTATTGCACAAAAAAGAATGTGATGGAGCCCGAAGGCCCCATCACATTCCTCAGAACCCGGGACAGCTGTAGCTGGTGAAGTCGTCCCACGGTCCCCACCAGCGGCCTTCATTGCTCATATCCCAGGCCACGGCGTCTTGCACAGCGGGCGGCCATTGGTCGGCGGGCTTGCTGGACCATTCGCCGTCGGAGCACTCTTAGCGCGGCGGGTACAGGCTTGGGACCGGGCTTCATCGTAGCCCGAGTTTCCGCGAGCATGCGGGCCACGCCTGCCAGCCCTGACGGGACAAGATCACCTCAGCGACGGCGATCTGCTCGGCTTTGGTGGCCTGCCACGGATACCGCGCATTGACATCGGCGAGGTTCGCCATGAACGGCCAGTACCGGAGACTGAACTGGAGGCCGCCGCCGTACCCGTTGCCGGTGTTGATCTGCCAGTTGCCTCCGCTCTCACATTGGGCGAGGCGGTCCCATGTGCTACCTAGCGCGCTGGAAGTAGCACGGGCAGGTGCTCGTGCTACTTGGCTACGGTCGGCCCGCTCGGTCACCCGTACCGTCACCTCGACGGTCTTGGGCGGCAAGGTGACGGGTGGTGCGGTGACCGTGCTGGTCACCGTAGGGATCGGTCGTTCGGTGGCTTCGGTGTAGCTGCGCTGAAGGGCGTCACGCTGATGCCTCATGTTCTCGGCGTCCGCTACGACGTAGAGCACCATCGCGGTCATGCAGGCGAGGGCGATCATCGTCGGAGCAGGGTGTATGCGTTTGCTCATCTCGATCCTTTCCGCTGAGCATGCCTGCGCCACACCTCGATGTGGCGCCGTGCACGCTCGCGAGCATCGTTGAGATCCAGTAGATCATCGAACCAACCACAACTGCATTCAGCACGGAACCCGCCCTGCATCATGTCGGTGATGTCGCACTCGTGTCCGGCCAACTTGAAGTGATGGAAGAGAGAGATGAACGGATCTCTTTCCTCCATCATCGCCCTAGACACCCTTCTCCAGATTGACAGGTGCCACCTCGAAACCGCATGCCGCATAGCCTGCACCGTCCACCCATGAGTCACGCTTGTTCGGGTTGGTCTTGACGCGGCTGATCTTCATCAGCTGCATCATGGCGGCCACGTCATGCGGTTGCACGGGATGTCCGAGGTACGTGGTCCAGAACTCTGCGATGTCCGTGAAGTTCTGTTCTGGCGTGCCGTAGTCCTGGTTACGGTCGGCCATGATGTAGCTCTTGGCTTCATCGAGCACTTGCTCGCGAATACTGGTGTCCATCAGTGCTCCCTGTTGAGGATGGTGAAGATGTGCATAGCACCTTCTTCAGTGATCTGGTGCGTGGCGAGCAGCTGCAGAAGCGCCTCGTTGATCTTCGCTGCCAACGAGGCGGCTTCTGCAGTCATCATGCGTACGTGCTGATGTTGCTCACCAGCTTGTCGGCCTCGGTTTGGTCGAGGCCAACAGCGATGGCACGAGCGTGCACCAGCTCCTCCCACCCTTCGACCTGAGCCACCTTCAGCTGGGAACCGATGGCGAACAGCGTGTTGTTGCGCTTGCCGGTGGGGATCGGCTTCTGCAACTCGTCGATCAAGTCGGTCTGCAGCATCAGAATCTCGTGCTCCTCACTTGAGTTGATGGCGCGGATGAGCGAAGTCTTCCGCGCAACGGTCTGGTCCTTGTGCTGGTTGAGCTTGGTCGCCAATCCGTCAGGGATCATCACGGGTTGACGTGCGTTCCACCGTTGCGTCTGGAAGTGGTAGACGCATCCGGTTGCACGAATGTCGATCCCTTCGAACAGGGAGATCCTGTCCTGGAACTTGTCGAAGCCGTTCTCCCCCCACTGCTCATCGGTCAGATAGAACAGGTGGTATCCGTTGCCGCTCTTGCTGGTTTCAGCCAGCGTCGGTGGGAGGATGCCCAGGTTGATCGCTGTCTGGAAGCCACCGTTCTTGCCATCGATGTCCACGCAGAGCATGGACAACGAGCGCATGACGATCGCAATCGCAGACAGGTTGCGGGTGTAGCTCGCAAGAGAGCGACGTGCCGCGAAATTTTTCTTGGTGTAGCGGGCCATGAAGCCCCTGTCCTCGGGCTGGTCATGCCTGCGCAACCCCCAGTCGGGGTCGGTCTTGCCATTGGGCCACGCCCGGACCAGAGCTACCCCGTGCGGTCCTGCGTAGTCGTCCAGTACTGCAGGAACCGGTTCGTCGATCGTGTACTCGTCAGTCCTCCACCACGGAAGCGGTGTCTGATGCATTGGTGTCCTCCGTACGTTGTGCGTCGAGCAGGTCTTGACCTGCGGGAGTGAGCGCGTCCACGCGCAACGGGTGAAGCATCACACCGTTGTGCCGCTTGGATCCACGCTTGAACTTCACGACCGACTTGAGGATGTCCCTTACGTCTTCGTCGGTGCGTGCTGTGAGATCGTTGTGCGAAAGCGTCCAGCTTGTGAATCTCTTCGCCAGGTCAGGCAGCCACATGTCCTTCAGTATGTCTTCCGATTGACCAGGGTTGTTGTTCTCGATGTACAGAAGGAACTGCATCGCCAGGTCGTTGCTCAACGATTGAGCGAGCTGCATCTTCATCGACGCCACGGTCTTCTTCAGTGCACCATGCGGGTCGTCTTCGGTCACGAAGTGATCGATGAGAAGCGACAGCAGAGCTCCAAGGAGCGGTTCACTGGTCATGTGCTTGAAGAACTTGGCGTTGTCCGGGTACGTGTTCGGAAACTCGAAACGGACCAGGCGTGCTTGCAGCGCAGAAGACGTGTCGTTCGTTCGCGGTTCGGAGTTCAGGCCCTCGATGAACAGCGCGTTGGTCTGCACGGTGTCCAGATGGTTGGCATACCGCTTGCGGGTAGCGAGTGCCTCCCCTGCAATCAGTGTCTTCTCGTTGCCTGAATCCGAGATGAAGGTGGCAGGTCCGTCCATGATGACGTTGAGCAGCTTGCTGTTCAGCTCAAGCATCTCTGATTGTCCACCTGCGATGTGCTGTCGTGTGACCTGGCTGTAGTTGTCGGGTCCGAGCAGTTTCTGCAGCATGCTCATCAGCACGGACTTGCCGTTGCGTCCTGCACCGAGGAGCAGTACGTAGCGGTTGATCGACCAGCCAGGTGCGAGCACCGTGGCCAGGTGGTGCATGAGCGAGGTGTACTGCTCCGAGCTGAAGCCGACCCATTCGAAGATGACATCGCGTACGAGCTGCTTGTCGTCGGCGTCCTCGTTGAGCGCAACAGGCAGCAGGTTGGGCACGAAGCTTCCGGTTGGCACGCGCAACGATCCGTCATGGTGCAGCACGTTCAGCTGGTCGCCGTGCTTGATGAGCAACTGCGTGACAGTGCTCTCGATCTGCGTCGCGTGCTGGATGCAAGCGGAGAGCAGGTCGCTCTGCATGTTGCCTAGGTACGTCATCCCGAAGTGCTGGTTGCCGAAGAGCACCAGGTCCTGGATCTGGTACTTCCGCCAACGTGTGCGCTCCGGAGCAGGTGCTGTCCCTTGGACGAAGCCCGTCTCGTAGTCCTCGGGGATGTAGTACTCACCGTTGTAGACAACAGCGTTGTAGTGATCAGCAAGGACTTCCGCCTGCTGGATGATGTCAGACCTCTTGGCCTCTTGCATTGTGCTAACCTACCTTCGGTTGTTACGAAGTGAAAGACGCGGGGCCCTCCTTGATTGGGACCAGGAGGGCCCCGCGTTTCTTACCTGGACACTGCGTCTCGAATCATCTGCATGAGCTCGATCCTCTCCTGCACCTCTTGCTTCGAGAGGGTGCGATCGTTGAAGAGCCGATGCAGTTCTTCTTGATACAGGTCCTCCACAGAAGCCATGCTGCGCCTCCATTCTTCGCGCCGGTCGGGAGTGACCGGTCCCTCCCCTTGCTACGAGCGGAGGTGCGGCATGAATCTGTAGATCTTCTTGGTTGCTGCATCGGACGCATCCCCCCGCGGAAGGATGCGACCGATGAGCTGGCGACGCAGAGCATCGTCATCGGTGTCATCGACGATGATCAACGTGTCGCACACCTTGTCGAAACCGTCGGTCCCTGTTGCCAGGGTCGCTGTACCCACCAGGATACCAAGCTCACCCGCTCGAAAGCGAGCAATCGTTTCCTGCTTCTGCTTGATTGGAGTGGTTCCAATTACCAGAAGCGGGCCCAGATCATGCAGTGTTCTACGCGTGGCTGCTGCGATCACCGCACTGTTCGCGAAGATCAGCGTAGGACCTGCGTCGGTCAGCAGCGTACGCAGCTGCTGCTCCACATGCGGCTGCAACGAGATGGGCTTGTCATCTCGAAGCAGACCGTAGATCTTGGCTCGATAACGCTGCTCCATCTGGCTCGCCATGATCCGATGCGCCCTGTTGTCATAGCTGACAGCGGTGAAATCCGGTGGCAGCTTGACGTTGTACGGCACATCGGTCACGGTGTACACCGCATCGTCCGGCAGGTGGAACACCTTCGGCTGCGAGGACAGGAAGTCCGCTGCATCGATGTA
>Ga0114939_10003767_pt1 | contig 10416 bp, 4 predicted proteins | sample AshMeaCrysSpring_FD_87196 | JGI IMG/M metagenome (GOLD analysis project Ga0114939, IMG submission 87196) | Groundwater microbial communities from Big Spring, Nevada to study Microbial Dark Matter (Phase II) - Ash Meadows Crystal Spring | ecosystem: Environmental > Aquatic > Deep subsurface >... | reverse complement strand
CTGCTGCTGTGGCTGGTGCTGCTGTTCCGCAAGGCGGCCCTGCTGCTGGTCGCTGTCTTCGCGCCGGTGGCCTTCGCCGGCTACGGGTGGGACCAAACGCGGGTGTGGGCACGCCGCTGGATCGAGGCCGTCGTAGCCCTGGTGTTCTGCAAGGTCGTCATCGTCGTCGTGTTCGTAGTCGGTGCCAGTGCGTTCGGCAGCGACGGCAGCAGTACCGGCGGGGAGCAGAGCCTGGCGACGTCGCTGTCCGACGTGCTGGTCGGGCTCCTGGTACTGAGCATCGCTGTGTTCTCTCCGTGGTTGACGTTCCGCCTGGTCCACTGGGCTGGAGCCGAGGCGGGCACCTCCCTCACGGACACGCTCGCAGCATCGCCGGTACCTGGGCTGGTCCGGTCGACCGGTGGCCAGCTTCGCTGGACCGGCACGTCGATGGCGACAACTGCAGCCTTGGGTGCGCTGTCTGGTGGGGCTGGGGCAGCCGCAGGCGCGACAGCAGCGCGCTCGGCTCACGAGCCGCCCCCGCCTGCGGCCTACCCGTCGCGCGGACCTGCGCCGGCCCCGGTGGCGCCGACGCCGCAAGAGCCTGCGACATCGGGGACCGGACGCCATGCCTGAGCACGCGCCCACCGTGCGCTTCGCGCGACTGGAGGCTCGCGGGCTGCTCCTCGGGCTGTCACCGGCGCAGGTCGCGCTCGTCGTCCTTGCCGGTCTTGTGTTCGTGGTCGCTGAGTACACGGGCGGCACGTCCGCGGTGGTGGTGAGTGCCCCGGTGTGGGCGACGCCGCTCGCAGTGGCGCTCGCGCGATGGCGAGGCCGGCCGCTCGTGGCCTGGTTGCCTGTCGTGGGCGCGTGGGGCGCGCGGCGGACGAGCGGCGCCACGAGCCAGCGGCTGCACCCCGGCGCGGAGCGCGCGAGCGAACTGGCTGTCCCGGGCGGCACCCGCGGCTTGCGGCTGACGGCTACGCCAACCCTGGGCGCCGGGGTCGTGTATGACCGGTCCGACTCCTCGCTCACCACTGTGCTGCGGGTCGAGGGGTCCGGACTGCTGCTCGCAGACAGCAATACCCAGTCACGGCTCGTCCACGACTGGGGCACCGTGCTCGGAGCGTTGACCCAGCAACCCGCGGTCCGACGTTTGCAGGTGCTCTCGCGAGCGCTGCCCGGTGGCAACACCGCGCTCAGGCAGTGGTGGAAGGACCGCGGGGATGGCACGTCGTGGGCCGGACGGGTCGTAGCCGACCTGCTCGCCGTGAGTGTCAGCGAGACCCTCACCCGAGAGACCCTGCTCGTCGTCCGGTGGGCGGCGCCCCGGCCGGGGCGCAACGCCTGCTCCGACGAGTCGCTGCGAGCGCTCGAGCCCTCGCTCGTGTCACTGGCGCAGGCCGTCACCGACGCCGGCATCCGCCCCGGGCCGTGGTGTTCCCGGGCCGAGGTGGCGCGCGCCCTGCGTGGTTCGTTCGACCCCCGAGGACTGGCTGTTCAAGACAGCGCGACGCACGTCGCGTCGCCGCCCGTGGCAGGTACGGCGCTGGAGGAGTCATCGGACAACCTCCGCACCGACTCAGCCGTCCATGCCGTCTACTGGATCAGAGAGTGGCCGCGCAGCGAGAGCCACGTCGGGTTCTTGCAGCCGCTGGTGGCCGGCGGCGCAGCGCGCCGAACGGTGTGTCTGGTTGTCGAGCCCGTGGCCTTGCCGAAGGCGATGCGGGACATCCGACGGGCCAAGGTCGAGCACGCGGCCGATGAAGCGCGAAACGCGCGTACCGGCCGCGTGGTGGTGGAAGCCGAGCGAGCCGAGTCCGACGACGTCGTCCGGCGCGAACGTGAACTCGTCGCGGGCCACGGCGAGCTGCGATTCGTCGGCTTCCTCACGATCAGCGCCGAGGACCCCGCCGAGCTCGAGCCGGCGTGCATCGCGACAGAAACCGCGGCAGCCCAAGCATTGTGCGAGGTCCGCCGTCTCGGCGGGCAGCAGGCGGTCGCGTTCCCAGGCCGCGCAGGTGCGCCACCAGGTGCTCGCGCACAGCGGCGTCGCGGTGGGCCTGGTCGGGGTTGTGGCAGACCACGAACCGCTCCGCCCGGGCCCCGCCGTCGCCGTCACCGTCCCCGCCGGGGGCGACATGCACTTCCTTGACCCGCAGGTTCCCGGCCACCGTCTTGTAGCGGCCGGGGCGGGCCAGTGCGGCGGCGGCCTCGGTGGTGGTGTGGCGCAGCTTCTCGGCGTGGATGTAGTGCCCGCCGCCGCGGGTCAGATAGGCCCGGTTCGCCGCGGAGGCGAAGCCGCGGTCGGCCACCCACACCAGCCGCCGCAGGTGCCACGACCCCAGGTCGTCCTTGACCCGGCGGATGATCGCCTGGTCGTTGGTGGTGCCGGGGAACGTCCAGCACCGCACCGGCACCCCGTCGCGGGTGACCGCCAGGGCGATCACCACCTGCGGCAGGTCATCACGATGGTCCTTCGAATGCCCGAACCGGCGTACCGCCTGCTCGGTCGGCCGGGTGACCCCGTCATCCCCGGCCGGCGCCTCAGCCAGGTCGGCCAGGTCGTCGGGCACGTCGACCTGCCAATACGTAGACGAGGAATCGACGAAGACGATGTCCAGATCCAGGTTCAGCAGATGCGCCACCGAGGCGAAGATCTCCCCGGCCACCTCCGGGAGGGCGTCGAGCAGGAAGTCGATCGCCGCGTAGGCGGCGTCGTCGGAGAACCCCGGGCAGCCCTCGATCGCCACCCGCTCGGCCACCCACCGGGTCCCGGCCAGCTTGCTGGCCGGTTCCAGGGCGCGCTGGGCGACCAGCGCGAACAGCACCCGCTCCACCAGGTCCGCGTCCAGCCGGCGGCCGGTGGCGACCCGGCGCACCGCCGCGCCGATCCCCACCCGGCCCCAGACCTGGTCCAGCACCCACGCCCCACCGAGGCGGCGGGAGTCCAGCACCTCCACCTGCGCCCCCGCCGCCGCGGCCATGGCCTGCTCCGGGGTCAACAACCGGGAGATCGAGGACACCAGCCGGGCCAGGGCGTCGCGGTCCACCAGCTCGGCCCGCCCGAAGTTGTGGATCACCCTCGCCGTGGACACCCCGGTCACCGGGCGCCGCTCGTTGTGCGCCAGCTGCAGGTAGGTCACCACCGACCCGTCCTTGTTGGTGCGCCGGGTCTGCCGCAGGTACAAGCCCACAAGTCAACCCACGCCAGGCAGAAAGTGTCGAGCGACACGCCGATAGTCGTGTGCCTACAACGAAACGGCTCTCAGCCCTACCCGCAGACCGCTGACCAGCGACGATGCCATCACACCCACCCGTATGTGCCCATCATCTGCGGAAGTCGAGCCCGGGGGCGGTTCATAATGCACGCGCGATGCGCAGCAGTTCTGGGCGCGACCAGGATCGGCCCATCTCTGTGGGTCGGTCGTAGCGGGGAGGAGTAGCCATGTCAGTCGTGTCCATGCGCCGCGAGATCAACTCATTCAGCGACGAGCAGTTGACACAGTTGCTGCATGTGAACGGGGCCTTCGAGTTCGGCATCCGGAGGAGTCCCGGGTCTGTACGGAAGGGTTCGCTTTCGCCATCAGCCCTACGCGCGTGGCTGAACAGCCGGAATCGCTCCGATGACACGCTGATCACGACAGTCATGACGTTCGCGGCTTCCTGCACCGAGGGAGACGCAGACCCTAAGCAAGTAATCCTGCCGATGGGGGAGGATCTTGAGGCCTGGCTGCTGACCGTGGCGCGGGGTCAGGGGCAAGCGGCAGCACTGGTCTGCCTGATGGCGGCCTTGGAGGATGGCGATCTGGACGAGTCTGAGGTTGCCCGGCTGCGATCCCTGATCGTCGGGACAGAGATCCAGGTGACACCCGAGGGCGATCGCTTTGCGCCGCCTGACGCGCGCTCACCCGCCGACGCTCCCCTCAAGGTCGAGGCACTGGAGGACTCGGGTTCACGTTTGGACGTGAGCGCCATCACGAGAGCACCGGTAACAGGCGCTCACGACCCGGCTGGTCGTGCGCTCGTCACTGCCGATGCGGTTGAGGAGAGGCTGGCAACGGTGGTGGAGACGGCCGTTGCCCTGGCGTCTGCCCTGGACGAGGCGGCCGAGGCGCTGCGGTCGAGCGGGTGGCCGCCGACGTCCACTGAGGAGCAGTTGTCGGACTACCGGGCCATGGCAGCAGAACTGAGACAGACTCTTGAGGGCCTGGTGGGCAAGGACCCAGGACCAGTCGACCTCCCCAACTATCGACGTCTGGCAGCCTTGTGGACCGAGCGCGAGGAGCAACGTGCCCAGCGAGCAGAACAGGAAGCGGAGATCAAGCAGCACATCGCGAACCTGACTGAACTGCGGGACTCAGCTAGTGACGGCTTGCGTAGCGTCTACGAGGCGCCCTTGGCAAAGCTGAACAAGGAACTTGAGGACATCTTTGCCTCTGAGCCCCGACAATCCGATGAATCGAGGAGGGTGCGGACGCCTGCTCAAGGCGACTCCGAGGAGGCTGGCCCCGCAACTCCAGTCGGAGAAGGGACCTTCGCGGCGACTCCGGCGTCGGATGGGCCCACGACGGCCGCAGAACGCGAGTCTGTCGCTTCTCCCGCTGGCACTGTGACACACAGCGCAACCACGGCCGACGACGAGGACTCATCTGACTCAGCAGCCGTCACAGCAACCGAGAGCGCTTCTCCCGGAAGCGAGCCTGCGCCTTCGGATCACCAGGTCACACAGCCTGTCGGCGGGAGCCCGACCGGCCCGTGGGCTACGACCGAAGCGGCGCCGACAGGCTTGGCAGACGCCGTCAAGCCGTCAAGTGACGGCAAGTCCGACGCACCGGACGAAGTGATGGACGACCGGCTAGAGAGTCAGCTGGCTTCGCTCGTCCGGGACGGACGTCCTGCTGCTGCAGCCTTGGTGGCCATGGCCGGCGGCCGATTCCCCCGGACTTCGGAGGCCCTTCGCTTCTACGCCGCAGCCTTCGCGTCCCGTGACCCAGGTGGGCTGTCTCCAGACGAGGCCCTGCTTGTGGCTGGGGATGTGCCAGTCCCACGCCTCCCTGAGGAGCACCTCGCGGCTGTCGCGTGTGTCGCCGCCGCGGCGCGTGCCGGACTGGCCGCCGGATGGGCCTATCCCAAGATGCATGGGGTTCTGCTTCGCGAACTCACCCTCGATGACCCCTGGAACGACCTGCTGGAGGCGACCGCCGAAGCTGCCCAGCATGGGTATACCCACCGTGGCGGCGCGACTCCTTCGACCGGTCCATCGCGACGTGACTTCGCCGAGCTCGCGGAACGAACATTGGGGCAACTGAAGTCTCGCACGATCACGTACCAACGAGGCACGAAGGTTCTTCTGTGGCTCCTTCGCTCGGATCAGGCAGTCGGTGAGGCACTCGCCGCACTCTCCGAGTGGGCGAGGGGTAACGACGACGCGATTCGCCTGGTACGTGACGCGAGCCGGCAGCTTCAGGATCGTCGAGGGCGCGACCGGCTTATCGAGCAAGCCGACGTCGCAGTGTCGTCTACGCGTCAGCGGAAGACACCGATCACCGCGTCCGCTCTGAAGCAGTTGCACACTCACCTCAGCGAGGTACATGAGCTGTTCGCGTCGGCTCTGCGGAGTCCCCGGGGCTCGCGAACGGAAGTCTCCCCGGACGAGGACATGCGCGAGCAACTGATCTCGCTCGCGAACGCCATCGCCTCGCCATGCTCGGGGGGTGACCTCGAAGCGGCCCTCCTTGACAACTTGCGGCTCTGGATTCTGAACCCCGACTCGACATGGACCGAGGCGGCCGGCGATCTGGACGATCTCATGTGGCGGGCGTCAATCCCACTGACTCAGGCTCCCCGGGATCAGCAAGGCCAGATCGACCTCAGGGGGATCTCAGTCGAGTACGCGGCTGGCGCTCTGCTTTCCCCGATCTCCGTTGACGATTCGGTCAGGCAGTACCTGGAGCGCGGAGATCTGGCTACGGCTGCGGCGATTGCCGAGGCAGACGAGCGGCTCCTTGACGACGTTGCCGCGGCGGAAGAGGCCGTTCGGAAGATGCTCCGGGCGCGCGTCCTCGACCTCGAACAAAGCTTGGCCCGAGCCCAAGCTGAGGAGTTGCTCGGCGATGAAGAGATATCGCTCCTCAGCGGTCTACTTGCTGGAGCGAGCGCGTATCGAGGTGACAGACTGGACTTGCAGCATGCACGCCTCGACCAGACGCAGGCTACCCTCGACACCGCTCGTCACCTTCGGTCCGCAGCCTTCTTGACGGAGATCGAGCGGTTGCCTGGGACGGAAGCTGAGCGTCAACGGATAAGCGGTCTGGTCGAGAAGGGCGACCTCGCCACTGCCCGCGAGTACCAACTGATGCTCGAGCGTGGCGAGGAACTGCCGGACCGCGATGACGGCAGCCCCACTCTCCTTGAGCAGTTCGTCGCACTGTGTACTGGCCTGCCGCAAGAGGGAGCGCTCGACGAAATCGTCGAGTTTGCCGGCGGCCTCGGCGAAGGGCCACGGGCACCACGTGGTGTTGAAGCTTGGAAGGACCTGCACTCCGACAACCCGACGACAGAGGCGTGGCGGAGCCTGCGGACGGTGCTTCGGCTTCTCGGGCTTGATCTTGCGGATGCGCCCAGTGCTGTTGATGAGCAGGGTGGTCAGCGCAGGGTCGGCTACCGGACGTATCGGGTGACCGCCACACCGGTAGACGGCTCGACAGTGCCCGGGCTTGGCAGTCGTGCCCAAGGGACGTATCGCGTCGTCCACGTGACTGAGCGCAAGGCGCCGGAACTCCTCATGCGGGCCCTGGACGGCGATGACGGGCACGGTCCTACCATTCTGGTGCTGAAGTGGCTCTTGTCCGATCGGGACCGGCGGGCAGTTCTCGACCTCGCTCGTGAGCGGCTGGCAGCCTTCCTTGTGGTCGACCCAGCAGTGGTCGGCTTCGTGGCAGCCCGGCATCCGGGATCCTTCCGCGCACTCCAGAGCATCACGCTTCCCTTCTCTGCGTTCGGCCACTACACGCCCTACGTCGCTGGCGACGTCCCACCGGAAGTCTTCGTCGGCCGCCTAGAGCAGAAGCGCGCCATCACCGACCCCGATGGCAGCCTGTTCGTGTACGGAGGACGGCAGCTCGGGAAATCCGCTCTGCTGCGACGAATCGAGACTGAGTTCACCCATGAGCCCGATCGATACGCCATCTACCTCGACCTGAAGGCGAAGGGGGTTGGAACGACCCGCCCTCCCCAGTACCTCTGGTCGGTGCTGAGCGAGGAGTTTCACCAGCGTGGCATCATTCGCGGCGGCATCGGACGGCCAGAGACCATCGTCGCTCGCGTGGTCGATTGGCTGTTGGAGAACCCTCAGCGACGAATCCTGCTTCTGCTCGATGAAGCTGACGCGTTCCTCGAGAGCGAAGCACGCGAGCCGGCGAGGGGCGAGAAATCAATCCAATTCGCCAACGTGGGACTCCTCAAGGATCTGATGCAGCGGACCTCTCGCCGCTTCAAGCCTGTGTTCGCGGGTCTACACCAGGTGCAGCGGTTCCATCACATCAGCAACACACCGCTGGCTCACGGCGGCTACGACATCCTCGTTGGGCCGCTTAGTCGGCTCGAGGCAACGGAGCTCGTCGAGGGTCCGTTGACTGCGCTGGGCTTCACGTTCGAAGATCGAGACCTCGTTTGGCGCCTTCTGGCGGCTACGAACTATCAGGCCAGCCTCATCCAAATCGCCTGCTACCACCTCGTCGAGGATCTCCGCAAGCAGCGTCCTCGACCCGGTCAACCGCCCACGGTCATCACTGCAGCAGAGGTCGACCGCGTCCTCACCAGCCGCGAAGTGCGTCAGCGTCTTCTGGAGCGATTCCGCTGGACGATCGGGTTGGAGCACCGGTACCTGGTGATCGCCCTGGTCCTGGGTGTCCTCGGCTACGACGACGATTTCTCGTCAGGTCACGATCCGGACGAACTGCTCTGGTGGTGCCGCGGCTACTGGCCCGTCGGCTTCGGCGACATGACCAGCCACGACTTCGCTCTCTACCTCGAGGAGATGCAGGGGCTTGGCGTTCTCCGCGAGCACACGGACGGAACCTGGTCCTTCCGGTCACCGAACGTCGTCGAGATGCTGGGAAGTCGCGAGAAGCTCGAGCAGGAACTGGCCGAGGGGGGGCAGCGTTTCGAGCTGCCGTTCGACTTCAACCCGCGAGTGGCGAGGAGGACTGTCAAGACGGCTCGCGCCCTCGTTCGCAGCCCCCTGTCCGAGGCGGATCTCTCGGTTGTCTTCCCGGCCCCGATGGATCCGGGTGTGGTGGCGGTGTTCGGCAGCGAGGCGCTGGGGATCTCCGATGCACCACCGGTTCTCCACACAGTCGGGGGCGAAATCCTTCGAGCCCTTGGAAGCGGGGAGGACCCACCTGTTGAGACCCTTTCGGTCGATTCCTTCAGGTCCTTCGCAACAGACCAGGAGGCTGCCTCGGGGACTCGGACTCATCCGCTGAGGCTAGCGATCATCGACGCAACGAGTGCTGCCAGGAGTGTCGCCGGAGACCTCATCGACCTAGCACTTCGCTACGCGGGAAGGAGTCCCCGCTGGAGAGGAGCCATCGTTTTCGGCGTTGGCGCCCTGTCGGAGTTAACCCGGGGAGACCGGATCAAGACGGTACGGCTGCGTCGCTGGACGAGTGATGACCTGCGAGCCTGGGGCGAAGGTGCCTTCGATGACGAAGTCTCCCGCAGCCACACGCTCGCCATCACCGGGGGCTGGCCCAGACTGATCGAACGGGTCATCGATCAGACATCCCTCGGCCGGTCGCTCGCTGACGTCCTCGACGAGCTGAAGGACTTCCCTTCAGACTCCCGACGGGCACGGCAATTCCTAGAGGCCGCAATTCCTGCATCTCTCCAGCCGGCTTTGCGGACGTGGGCGCAGCTGACCAGCCCAGAGGATGAGATCGACATCCCAACATTGGAGAGCATCATGTCCATTGAGCCCGACGCATGGCCGGAGGTGGACGTCGATCGTCTCGTAACGGCACTGGCCTGGCTTGAAGTCACCGGTGGGTCGGATATCCAACTCGCCCTGAACCCGGTGGTGCACCGTGCGCTTCGGCGCTTGGACAAGTGAGTCGACCCGACGGCGTCCTCAGCCTGCCTGGCCCCGAGCGGCTCCTTGAGTCGATAGCCGGAGACATCGAGGCGGGGAGAAGCGCGGTTGTCGTCTTCCCGCAAGTAGCCATCGACAGCGGGTTCGCCGACGGGCTGCTCGCGAACCTTGGTGAGCGTGTCGGAGCAGAGGCCTGCCTCCCCCCGCTCCGTAATGACCGCCGGAACCTTCCTGAGCGCTTGGCTGACTTGGCCCGCGCAGGTCCGTTCAACCCTGGGTTCGACCCCTGGCGTGACTTGGTGAACTGGGTAGGGTCCAGCGGCCTCCGTGTGCTGCTTCGTAGCTGGAACGAGCCCCTCGACGATGTGGTGCGGCGCTGGGCAGCCTTGCTGCATGAGGCCGGACACGAACCCTCAGAGCGTCCCGCGCTCATACTGGGCATCGACTCGCAGACAGCGGATCGCACCAGAGTGGAGTTCGAGGACGCACTGTTCCTTCGCGACCACTGGTGGTGGGGAACGATCAATCGGCTCGACACGGCTGTGCATGTTCATCGGACCGGGATGACGGTTAGCACGTTGCACCTCGCCGCGGTCGAAGAAGTGGCCGCCTGGGACTTGGAGTTGGCTGCCGCTCTCTCGCACCGCTGGGACGGAACTCGCTCGAAGTTGCCCGACGTCTTGAGCGCGCTTCGAAGCCCACCGATCGAGCTGGCCGAGCATGCGGCCAGCGCCGCTGGCGCATCCGACTCGCTCAGACCTCCTCGATCAGCCCGCAGCGACTGGGACGCTGGCTTGGTTGAAGCATGGGACGGGCGACTTCGCTGGCGAACCGACGCTCCGACCCGAACGGAAACGCTCGACAAGTTGCTGTGGCGGGCACAGAGCCGCGTAGTGATGAGTCACCTCGACGAGCAACGCACTCGCCTGGCAGACGAATTCGTGCGTCGCGCCCGCGCAGATGTACTCAGGGCGTTCGAAATCGAGCGAGGCGAGAACGCGATCTGGGAACTCGGGGACATGCACCACCGAGTTGTTACGGGTCAGGTGAAACTTGCTGCACCCATCAGCAATTACCTCGCCACCGCACGCAAGGTCAGGAACGCGATTGCCCACGGCAGACCAGCTCGTGACGGCGATCTTCGAAGACTCATGGCTGGGTATCCGGATGTCTAGCCCGATCATTCCGACCTGGCGCTCGCTGAACCCGCCCATCGCCAAGCGAGAACTATTGTCAGCGCCTGTGACCTCCTAGTGTCGCGCGTCTGAAGTTGGTTGACGGGTGGCGTGGGGCAGGATCTCGTCGGCTGTCTTGGTCCAGACGAAGGGGTGGCAGCGGTCGTT
>Ga0114939_10003766_pt1 | contig 10418 bp, 9 predicted proteins | sample AshMeaCrysSpring_FD_87196 | JGI IMG/M metagenome (GOLD analysis project Ga0114939, IMG submission 87196) | Groundwater microbial communities from Big Spring, Nevada to study Microbial Dark Matter (Phase II) - Ash Meadows Crystal Spring | ecosystem: Environmental > Aquatic > Deep subsurface >... | reverse complement strand
GTTCATCTCGTCGGCGATGTAGCCGAGGTAGCGGCCGCAGCCGGCCGCGCAGCGGTCGTTCATCTGGAAGCTCTCGACGATGCCGTGCGGGTCGACCTGGATCGCCTTCGTGTCCTGGCCGCCGATGTCCAGCACGGTCGCCGTCCTCGGGTACATCACGTGCGCGCCGAGCCCGTGGCAGAGGATCTCGGAGCGGATGTGCTCCTTGGAAAACGGCAGCCGCGCGCGGCCGTAGCCGGTGCCGACGACGTAGGTCTCCTCCATCTCGGTGTCGAGGATGCCCTTGATCGGCGACTCGACGGCCCCGCGCCGGGACTCGGTCTCCGGCATCGCGGCGAAGGTGCGCTCCAGCGCCGCGAGCAGGTGGCGGCGGATCGAGTCGGCGTAGACGCGGTTCTCGACTTCGATGATCGAGCGATCGAAGACGTTCAACAGGAAGTCGTAGCGGATGCCGGCGTCCTTCGCGACCGCCTCGCCCGCGGCCAGGTACTGGCTGCCGGCGATGTCGCGGAAGAAGTCGGACTTGCGCTTCGCTCCGGGCGCGAACAGCGCCGGGGCCTCCGCCACGAGGCGGCGGAACACCTCGCCCAACGCCTCCCCGACGCCGGCGGTTGCATCGCCGAACTTGGCGGTCGCGAGGTTGCGCCGGCAGGTGTCCTCGAGGTCGGCGAGCTGCTCCAGGTATTGGCCAAGCCGGAAGTCGCGCTCGAGCTGACCAAGGAAGCCGTCGAGCGCCCCGTTCAGGGCCCCGGTAGTCGACAGCGCTTCCCGGAAGAGGTGGAAGCGGCCGTTGACCAGCGCCTCCTGCTTGGCGATCGCCGCGGCGGTGTCGTAGTTCGAGCGCGAGTTGGTGATGCCGCGGCCGAGCACGTTCTGCCACTCGTCGATGACGACCGCCTTCGTCGTCGTCGAGCCGAGGTCGATGCCGATGAAGCAGCGCATGGCGTCCTCCGATTCCCTAGCGTACTTTCGTTCGTCCGGACCGTCGCGGAGCGCCGGGCTTGTCCATGCTAATGCGACGCCGCGATGGGTATCGTCCGCGGCGCCTCGCGGTCGGCGCCCGCCGTGCGCTTCTGCTTGATCATCTGGAAGTAGCTCTCCAGGCGGTTCTTGACGTTCGCGGCCGAGAAGTAGCGCGGATCGACGAGGTCGGTCTCGATGAAGGCGGCGGGCTTGCCGGTGCGCCGCTCGACCTCGCGCAGGATCAGGAGCTGCCCCGCCGAGAAGCTGTTGCAGCTCTTGATCGAGTTGATCAGCAGGCCGTCGGCCTGGTACTCGTCGATGTAGCGGCAGATCATGTCGACGCGCGAGGGCAGGTTGAGGTTCGTGTAGCAGCCGAGGCAGTAGTCGGCGAGCGACTCGAGCGGGTGGTCGGGGTCGTGGCGGAAGCCGAAGTCGTAGAGGCCGCCCACCTTCGCGTAGGTCGACGACACGACCACGGCGCCCTCCTCGTAGAACATCTTCCAGAAGTCGCGGAAGCTGGTCCAGTTGGGCGGGCCCTCGACGATCAGCCGGTACTTCTCCTCGCCCATCTCGCCGTCGGGCGTCACCGGGCCCTTGCCCTGGCGCACGCGCTCCTCGATCTCGCCGCGGAGCACGCGGTAGTACTCGGACGCCTCCGGCGTGCCGCGGAACGCGGTGAAGATCGGACCGATGTAGTAGACCGCCCCGAAGTAGCCGTCGATCGGCGAGGGCCGGTGCTTCGCCGACTGAAGGACGGCGACCAGGTCCTCCTCGGCCTTCTGCGACTCCCGCATGTACTGTCGCAGCCGGTCGATGTCGAACTTCACGCCCGAGATGCGCTCGAGCGTGGGGATCACGTTGTCCTTGAGCTGCTTCACCACGTACTCGCGCATGTTGGGCGCGATCTTCCCCTCGCCCTGGTAGGGGACGTGCAGCATCACCGTCTCGCAGCCGTACTTGTGGCGGATCAGCTCGAACCACTTCATGAACGTGAAGCACCCGGTATAGGAGAGCAGCAGCACGTCCGGCCGCGGCAGCGCCTCGCCGGTCGGCCCGGTCTCGCCGCCCAGCATCATGCCGAGGTCGGCCTTGACGTAGGTGCACACGTCCTCGGACTGGCCGTCGCGCTCGGCGTCCATGATGAACTTGCCGGACTTCTTGCGCATGCCGTTCTGCAGCGCGTTGGTCTCGGGGAGGCTTCGCGCGAAGTCGAAGCACATCAGGAGCTCGTTCAGGTTGCCGGGGACGAACGTCGCCGACACCTTGCGGCCGGTCGCGCGCGCCTCGGCGAGCTCCCGGTAGTTGCGGTTGATGAGCTCCTTCTGCAGCCACATCGCGTCCTCCTTCTGGACGTCCTGGGGCTTCTTCACGGAGGCGGGCATCGGCGCAGCGGCTGTCATCGTCGTCTTCCTAGGTGGCCGACCAGAGCTTGATGGAGTCGGCGAAGGTGCCGGCCTGCTCGCGGATCGGCGCCATCTGGCCGGTGTTCTCGGCGTACTTGAAGGCCGTGTACGGGACCCCCGCCTTCGCGAGCACGTCCTGGAGCATCGGGCGCTCGAGCAACGCGGGATCGCAGAACGACGGCGCAGCGAACACCACGCCCTCCGCGCCGCGCGTCTTCACCTGCTTCAGCAGGAACTGGCCCTTGTCCTCGCGGCGGGCGTCGTACTTCGCGGCGGTCGACGCCGAGCGGTGCAGGAACGCCCGGGAGAGCTCCTCGAGCGGGTGGCCGTCGGCGGGCACGTCGTCGAGAAGCCAGCGGGTCACAAGCATGAAGTCGTCGTCGACGACGTAGCAGCCGGACATCTCGATCGACTTGATGAGCGCGAGCGGCGGCTGCTCGCAGAACGTGCCGTTGACGACCACGCGGGCGTTGTCGCGCTTCGGCCGCGGCAGCGACTCGACCGCCGCGAGGTAGTCGCGGACGACCGTCGTGTGCTCCTCGGGCGGCAGCACCATGCCGGCGCGCAGCAGGAGGTAGACCTCCGAGGTCGGCGCCTGCCAGGGCTTCTGTGCCCGGTAGGCGTACAGCTCCCGGATCGCCGCGCGGTTGTCGTTGTACACGCGGATCGACGCGTTGAGCTCGGCGTCGGTGACCGGGCTGCCGCGCAGCCGGCCGAGGTCGTCGCGCAGGATCTCGAGCTCGTGCACGTAGTACTTGCCGCCGATCTCGTCCTCGTAGTTCTGCGGGACGTCGAAGTAGCGGACGTACTTGTCCTTGAACAGCAGCTGCCACATGCCCGAGAGATTGCGGATCACGTCGCAGATCGAGGGGAAGAGCATGCCGTCGAGGCAGTCGAGCCGGCCGGTCAGGCCCAGCTCGATCGTCGAGCGCGGGATGCGGCAGATGTAGCTCTGGTAGTACGCGTCGCCCTGGATCACTTCGAGCTGGTCGCCGCCGCCGAGGATGCCGACCGGGAGCATCCCCGCCGCGTGCACGAGCTCCCTCGGGACGTAGACCGGCATGTAGCCGATCGCCTTGCGGCCGGGCGCGGCGGCCTTCCAGCGCTTGACCGAGTCGAAGGTCAGGTCCTCGAACAGCGCCTCGCAGCGCTGCACGATGGCGACGGCTTGGGGGATCGTGCTCATCTAGCGGTGCTCCCAGTGCGGCGGGCGCCTGGCCAGGAATGCGGCAAGGCCCTCGTTCGCGTCGTGCGTGCGCATCAGGCCCTCGAGGTAGAGCCGCTCCAACGCGGCGAGCCTCGACTTGGCCTCCGACGCGCGCGCGCCGCGCGCCGCCTGCACCGCGAAGCCGAGGCTCGCGGCGCTCAGCGGCGCAAGGTGCTCGTCGAACCAGGCGAGCGCCGCGGCCACGGGATCGTCGGCGACCTTCTGCACGAGGCCGATCGCCTGGGCCTGCGCGGCGTCGACCGTACGCCCCGAGAACAGCAGGTCCTCGGCGGCCGGCTGGCTCACCCGCCAGGGGAGCAGCACGGACGCCGCCGGGGCGAACACGCCGAGCTTCATCTCCGGCTGGCCGAACCGTGCGTCGGGCGCGGCGAAGATCGGCCCGGCCGCAAGCGCGATCTCCAGGCCCCCGCCGAGGCACTGACCGCGCACGGCGACCGCGATCGGCGCCGGGAAGTCGAGCATCGCGCCGATGAGCGCGTGCAGCGAGGCGAGCATCGCTGCCGCGTGGGCCGGCAGGTGCTCCTCGACGCTCGCGCCGAAGGAGAAGTGCGGGCCTTCGTGATCGAGCAGCACGCCGCGAAGGCCGCGCGCGGCGAGGTGCTCGCCGAGCGCGGAGCGCAGCGCGGCGATCATCGCCGCGTCCACGAGGTTGGCCTTCGGCCGGGCGAGCGTCAGGCGCAGGAGCGCCCCGTCGCGCTCGCGGCGCACGCCGAGCGGCGAAGCCCCGGTCGCGAGCTCAGCCACCGCGCTTGACCCCGGGCTGGATGCTGTCGTGCAGCGGGCCCACCCAGCTCTCGCCGGCGGCGAGCTTCTGCCGCAGCAGCACGAAGTCGACCTCGCGGTCCTCCTTCGGGCCCTCGTTGAACGCGGTGAAGCCGGCGCGTGCCTCGGTCATCATGTTGAGCGCGAGCCAGGCGCGCGAGTTCTCCTTGTTGCGGTTCCACGCGTCGAGCTTCGGCTTGCGCAGCTCCTCGAGCGTCTTCGTCGTGCAGTCGGGGAACGTGAGCAGCATCTTCGCGCACAGCTCCTCGACCTTGGCGTCGAGGAGCGACAGGTCGACGCTGCCGCGCGCGAGGAGCGCCTTGCCCGCCTTCGCCGCCTCGCCGGTCTTCGGCTCGCCGAAGACGAAGCGCCCGAACTCGTCGACCATCCGCTGCGTCTCGACCAGCGGGTTGGCGACGAAGGCGCCGTCGACCTTCAGCGCCGGCACGATGTCGGTCAGCACGCCCATCCAGTAGGCCTTGTGCGCCGAGAACGGCTCGCAGAGCACGCATGCCGCCATCGCGCGCTCGGCGCCGGCGATCACCGGCAGGAAGTCGGTGGCGCCTCCGATGGGCGCCGACCCGTGCTTGGGCCCGGCCTGCCCGAAGCGCGCGAGGTCCTGCGCCACCGAGAAGTCGCAGGCCATGCCGATCTCCTGGCCGCCGCCGATGCGCATGCCGTTGACGCGGCAGACGACCGGCTTGTCGCAGGCGAGGATCGACGACACCATGTCGTTGAAGAGGCGCATGTACTGCCGGTACTCCTGCGGGTGGCCGGCGTAGTACTCGGCGTACTCCTTGGTGTTGCCGCCGGTGCAGAAGGCGCGGTCGCCCGCGCCGGTGAACACCACGCAATTGACGTCGCGGGCGTTGGAGGCCGCCCGGAACGCGAGGATCACGCCCTTCACCATGTCGGTGGTGTAGGAGTTGAACTGCGCCGGGTTGTCGAGCGTGATCCACGCGTTGTGGAGGCCGGGGACGACCTCGCCGCCGGGGCGGCGCGCGGGCTTGAGCTCGTAGCGCACGCCCGGATGGGCGATGTCGTCGACGAGATCGTGGTTCTTGAAGTCGCGGGGGCTCGCGGAGGCGTTCATCGGAGGGCTCCGTGGGTCAGGGGACGAGGACCGCGCGCCGTTTGATCGCCTTGTGGTGGACGTCGGCGAACACGCGGTTGATGTCGTCGAGCGGGTGCGTCTCGACGAAGGGCTTCAACGCGACCCTGCCGTCGAGCACGAGCTCGAGCGCCTCCGGGTACGCCTCCGGGGGGCAGCCCCAGTTGCCGATCGCGCGCGCGTCGAAGGCCATCAGGTTGGAAAGGCGCACCTCGACCTTGTCCATCGTGAAGCCCACCACCGACAGCGTCGCGCCGTGCACCAGCAGCGACCACGCGGTCAGCTGCCCCGCGGCGGTGCCCGAGCACTCGAAGACGAACCACTCGGTCGCGCGGAGCCCCTGCGCCTTCGCGAACGCAGCGACCGCGGACTTGAGCGCGCGCGCGTCGTGCTGGCGCGCGTCCAGCGTCAGCGCCGCGCCGTGCCCGGCGATCGCCTCGAGCTTCGCCGCGTCGACGTCGATCGCGACCACGGTCGCGCCGAAGGCGCGGGCCACCTGCACGCAGTAGCCTCCGACGCCGCCCGCGCCGACGACGACCGCGAGGCTTCCCGGCGCGACGCCGGCGCGCCGCACCGCCTGGTAGGGCGTGGTGAGCGCGTCGGCGACGATCGAGACCAGGGCGAGCGAGAGCCCCGCCCGCGCGAGCCGGGACTCGTCGACCGGGCAAAGCCCGCGCGCGGGCACGACGACGTGCGTGGCGAAGCCGCCCTGGATGTCGTTGCCGGGCATCTTCTGCGCGCGGCAGATCGGCCCCTGCCCGCGGCGGCACAGGTCGCACTCCCCGCAAGGCAGCACCGCCGGTACGATCACCGCCCGGCCGAGCCAGGCCTCGGCGCCCGGGCCCGCCGCGACCACCCGCCCGGAGATCTCGTGGCCGAGCGCGAGCGGCAGCGGGTGGTTGGTGCGCACGCCGTCGTAGTAGTAGCCGAGGTCGGTGTGGCAGACGCCGCAACCGGCGACCGCGACCACGACCTCGCCATCCGCCGGCGCGGCTGCGAACGCCTCGCGCGCGAGCGGGGCGCCCGGCGCCGTCATCAGGTAGCGATGTGCTCCGATCACCTTCGCGCTCCTCCCCTCGCCGGCATCGCGGCGCGCTCGCGCCCCGCATTCCGGCATTATGGTACTGCAATACCAATTTTCAGCCGAAATGGTGCGCGCGCCCAAATGCGCCCGCATTGATGCGCATCAATTCGCCCCCACCGCGCCCCGCGGTCTACTACCCTCCGATCGCCGACAGGAGTGACGACGTGTCCCCAGAAGCAACGCCGGGCGTCCCGCCCGCCACCGACCGCGGCAGCGTGTCGATCGCGCTCGCCGGCAGCGGCGGCAGCGGCGTGATGACTGCCGGCTCGATGCTGCTCGCCGCCGCCGCCGAGGCCGGCTACTACGGCCTGATGGTGCGCACCAGCGGGCCCCAGATCCGCGGCGGCGAGGCGGCGGCCCTGATCCGCGTCGCGCCCGTCCCGGTCGCGACGCTCGACGATGCCTTCGACGCGCTGGTCGCGATCGACTGGGGCAACGTGCACCGCTTCGCCGACGAGACCCCGCTCGCGCCGACCGGCGTGATGGTCGGCGACCCGGCCGAGGGCGAGCCCCCCGAGGTCTACCGCGCGCGCGGCGCGCGCTATGCACCGGTGACGATGAAGGCGACCGCCAAGTCGATCGCGGGCGCGTGGCCGAACATGGTCGCGCTGGGGCTCGCCGGCGCGCTGATCGGGCTGCCGGCGGCGGCGCTCCACGCGGCGGCGCGGAAGTCGCTGCGCAAGTCGACGTCGCCGGAAGCCAGCTACGCGGCGATCGACGCCGGCATCGCGGCCGCGAGCGGCGTCGGGCAGGCGCGGCGGCTGCCTCCGCCCGGCAAACGCAACGGCGCCCGATGGCTGGTCTCGGGCAACGAGGCGGCCGGCGCCGGCGCGATCCGGGGCGGCGTGCGCTTCGTCGCCGCCTACCCGATCACGCCGGCGACCGAGATGCTGGAGTGGCTCGCTCCGGCGCTCACCCGGGTCGGCGGCGCGCTGCTCCAGGCGGAGGACGAGCTCGCCTCGGTCAACATGATCGTCGGCGCCTCGTACGGCGGCGTCCCCTCGCTCACCGCCACCGCGGGCCCGGGCCTCGCCCTGATGGCCGAGGGCATCGGGCTCGCGGTGGCCGCGGAGGTGCCGATCGTGGTCGTCGACGTGATGCGGGGCGGGCCGTCGACCGGCATCCCCGCGAAGAGCGAGCAGAGCGACCTGTCGTTCGCGGTGGCGGGCCTCTCCGGCGACGCCCCGCGACTCGTGCTCGCGCCGACCTCGATCGGCGACTGCCTGCCGACGACGCAGTGGGCGGTCGAGCTCGCCGAGGCGCTGCAGTCGCCGGCGATCGTGCTCTCCGACCAGTTCATGGGGCAGTCGCGCGCGGTGATCGACCGCCCGGCGGAACGCCTGGTCGCCGCAAGGCGGCTGGTCGCGGACGCGCACGCCGCCGACTACAAGCGCTACCGCGACACCGAGTCCGGGGTCTCGCCGATGGCGGTGCCGGGCACGCCCGGCACCGCGTACACCGCCGACGGCCTCTCGCACACCGAGGCCGGCATACCCTCGTCCGGCGCCCGCGACCACCTGCTGCAGCTCGACAAGCGCGCGCGCAAGCTCGATCGGCACGACTACGGCGAACGGTGGGCGGACGTCGAGGGCGAAGGCGACGCCGCCGTGATCACCTTCGGGTCGACGACCGCCGCGGTGCGCGAGGCGCTCGCCCGCGTCGCGGCACGGGGGCTCGGTACACGGCTGGTCGCGCTGCGGCTGATCGCGCCGCTGCGACGCGACGCGCTCGCCACCGCGCTCGAGGGCGTGAAGCGGGTGCTGGTCGTCGAGCAGAACCACTCGGGACAGCTGCTGCGCTACCTGCGTTCCGCATTCGACCTGCCTGCCCGCCAGTCGAGCTTCCGCCGCCCCGGTCCGCTGCCGCTGCGGCCCGGAGAGATCGCCGACGCCGTCGTCGCCTGGAGAACCGCGCCATGAGCGCCACCGCCTGCGGCACCGCCGCCGCGCCCCGCACCGCCGCCGCCTACAAGTCGTCGTACAAGCCGATCTGGTGCCCCGGCTGCGGCGACTTCTCGGTGCTCTCGTCGGTGACCAAGGCGCTCGCAGCGCTCGACCTGCCGCCCGAGCGGGTCGCCGTCGTCTCCGGCATCGGCTGCAGCTCGCGCATCCCCGCCTACACGACCTGCTACGGCTTCCACGGCGTGCACGGCCGCGCGCTCGCGGCCGCCACCGGGCTCAAGGTCGCGCGCCCCGACCTCACGGTGATCGTCACCGGCGGCGACGGCGACGGCTACTCGATCGGCGGCAACCACTTCCTTCACGCCTGCCGGCGCAACGTCGACATGACGTACGTGGTGATGGACAACCACGTCTACGGCATGACCAAGGGGCAGCCCTCGCCCACCACCGAGCCCGACTGGGACTCGAAGCTCGCCCCCGGAGGCACCGGGCTGCGCGTGTTCCACCCGCTGGTCGTGGCACTCGCCTCCGGCGCGAACTTCGTCGCCCGCGGATTCGCCGGCGACCCCAACGGCACGGCGAGGATCATCGCCGACGCGATACGCCACCCCGGGTTCTCGTTCGTCGAGGTCCTCTCGCCGTGCGTCACCTTCCGCCCCGAGCAGCGCGAGTGGAGGGGCGTGGTGCGCCCGGCGCCGGTGGAGCCCACCGACGACGCCGCGACCGCGGCGCGGCGCGTGATGACCGACGACGGCTTCAACATCGGCGTCCTCTACGCGGGCGACCGGCCGGCCTACCGCGGCTATCCCCAGCCTGCTCGCGCGGGGAGCGCCGACCTCGAGGCGGAGTTCGAGCTATGACAACGACCCGATCCGGCGCGGCGCAGGCCGCCTCGCTCTCCGACTTCATGGCGCAGGCAATCGCGATGGAGCTCGAGGCGCGCGAGCGCTACGAGGAGTTCGCCGACGCGATGGAGGCGCACAACAACCGCGAGGTCGCGGCGATGTTCCGCAAGCTCGCCACGATCGAGGGCAAGCACGCCGACCAGATGCTCGCGCAGATGGGCTGGAGCGAGCTGCCGATCCTGCCGCGCGTGGAGTTCGAAGGCTTCGAGGGTCCCGAGACCGCGCCCGTGGACGCGGTGCACTACCTGATGAAGCCCTGGCACGTGCTCCAGCTCGCGCTCGCCTGCGAGCAGCGCGCGGTGCGCTTCTTCGAGCGTCTCGCGCAGAGCGCGAACGACGACGCGGTGCGTCGCGCCGCGCTCGAGATGGCCGAGGACGAGCGCGAGCACGTGGCGCTGGTGCGCGCGTGGATGCAGAGGGTCGAGCCCCCGCCCGAGGGCTGGGAGGTCGACCCCGACCCGCCCCGCTACACCGACTGACGGCGGCCCCGTGCGCGTGCTCCATCCCCCCGGCTGGGCGCCTGCGGTCGGCTATTCGAACGGCGTCATTGCCGGCCCCGGGCGCCTGGTGTTCATCGCCGGGCAGGTCGGGTGGAACGCGCAGCAGCGCTTCGAGACCGAGGATCTCGCCGGCCAGTTCGCGCAGGCGCTCGACAACGTGCTGGCGGTGCTCGCGCAGGCCGGCGGCCGGCCGGAGCACGTCTGCCGCGTGACCGCGTACTGCTGCGACAAGCCGGCCTACCTCGCCGCGCGGCGCGCGCTGGGTGCGATCTGGCGCGAGCGCATGGGCAGCCACTATCCCGCGATGAGCATGATCTTCGTGTCCGACCTGCTGGACGGCCCCGGCAAGATCGAGCTCGAGGCCACGGCGGTCGTCCCCTGACGCGCCTTCCGAGCGCCGACTCGTCCCGCAAGGAGGCAACGTGCAACTCGACGGCAAGGTTGCGATCGTCACCGGCGCGGCGCAGGGCATCGGCGCGGCGGTCGCGCGGGCGTTCGCGCGCGAAGGCGCGCGGGTGGCGGCGGTGGACGTCGCGCGCGAGCGCGCCGAGGCGCTCGCCG
>Ga0114939_10003765_pt1 | contig 10420 bp, 9 predicted proteins | sample AshMeaCrysSpring_FD_87196 | JGI IMG/M metagenome (GOLD analysis project Ga0114939, IMG submission 87196) | Groundwater microbial communities from Big Spring, Nevada to study Microbial Dark Matter (Phase II) - Ash Meadows Crystal Spring | ecosystem: Environmental > Aquatic > Deep subsurface >... | reverse complement strand
TCTTGCAAGCAACTCCTTACTCGAAGGACTGGTATTCGCCAACGCTGCTTATGAAGATATTTTGCAGCGAAAAGCGCAAGGAAAGCTGACGCCCCCACTGGCCTTACCCGATTGGGATGAAAGCCAAGTTAATCCCAGTCCAGAACAAGTATTAGTTGCCCATGACTGGGATGAAATACGACGCGTTATGTGGGATTTTGTTGGTATTGTGCGAACCGAAAAACGTTTAAAGAGAGCCTTAACGCGAATTTTAGTAATTCGAGAAGAAGTGGAGGACTTTTATGCTCAATACTACCTTAATACAGACTTTATTGAACTACGCAACTTGTGTTTGGTCGCTGAATTGATCATACGCAGCGCACTGAGCCGAAAGGAAAGTCGTGGCCTACACTATGTGATAGACTACCCGCTGCAATTAGCTAACGCATCAGCAACCATTTTAAATCCCAATCGTGAGTGAAAGATTGCACTCACTCAGCCTGTTTTGAAATGAACGCGCTAGCCTTCCTAATTACTCCAATTCTTTCAACACATCAGCAACGGTTGACAAGTCCATCATTTTACCGACATACATACGAACCAGTTCGGGATTAGCCCATAAGCCATTTTCAGCCAGCGCAATTGTCGCACGACGAATTTCCATAAAGTCAACCGACTCATCTAATACGGGATACTGATGATGATCCATAGTCGCCGATGACATCGCAGGAGGGGGACGCCTAATCACCTTGCGAGAAGCAAGTGATAGAACGGGTTTTTCATCTGACATAACCGATACCTTATAAAACTAAACCATGGTGGCATTGACTTAACGTAACGCCTGTCCATGCCAAAAAAACATTATCCACTTTAGGGCTTACTACGCTGATGAGCATTCACTGTCTCATCAGCATCATGGTAATGACCTAATTTATGCTGTTTAACGCTGGTAAGCAAGCTTTCTGCTTTAGCCCCCAGATAAACATAAAGCCCTAAACCTACCATCAAAGCAACTGCAGACAACATCATCCAAGTCGCACTCGTAATATAATCGCCTGCGCCTATGGCAGATTTAAACATTAACAACAAAGCTTCAATAGAGACTGCGATCATAATCGCTGCCATAAAACGCGTAATGGTTCTTCGCGTTGAGCTATGTCGGAATATGTCCTTGTGCATCAACACTTCTTCTTCTAAAGTCGTTTTTGCTAGATCGAAAATGGCTAAACCCAACGTAATGAAAATAATCGAACTAAAAGGTCTAATAGACTCAATATGTGATGGCTCTTCTAGCATTTTCAGCAACTCAGAGAAACCAGAATACAACAATATACCCACGACACAAAACAAACCAAAAGCGATAGTGGCATAAACACTCTTAAAAAAAGGCTCAAAGCGCGAACGTAGGCTATCCCCCATCAGAAAACTAACGCTTTTCTCTAAGTCTAAATCAATGACTAAATAACCCGAAACCACGCCTGAACTGTTGGTGATAGGAATAGCGCCTGAAAGACAAAGCACACGATCAGTGACCGAGAGGTAAGGATCGGTAAACACAACACTTTGCTTGGCTTTAGCCATGACAAAATAGGGACGCTGACTTAAATCATTGCCACGATTAGAAAAGTCGGTACGCGTCTTACCCTCTTGAAACCAATAATTAGGGCTATCTTGAATACCGTTTTTATCTAACGTATAAACGATATCAATAAAGGGATAATGTTTGGTGAGCTCATCTAAGGTTTCTAGCGTACGCTCTGGGCTTTCAAATAAATGCTCATCACTCAACCCCAATAAAATCGAATGGAGCATTTCCTGAATCATGCCACGGTAATCGTGATAACGTTCAATAATATTGACATAACTTGACATAACTAATTCACTTTATAGAATAATTTAATCATATTTTAAGCGAGTTCCTTAACTTAGGAACGTACTTGTCCCGAACCAAACACCACATATTTCTGTGACGTGAGACCGATGAGTCCAACTGGACCTCGTGCATGAAACTTATCCGTGCTAATCCCGATTTCAGCACCTAAGCCATACTCAAAACCATCGGCAAATCGTGTTGAAGCATTAATCATGACAGAGCTCGAATCTACTTCAGCCAAAAAACGACGACTGGTGGCATAGTCTCGCGTCATAATTGCGTCGGTGTGGTGAGAGCCATAGTGATTAATATGATCAATCGCCTCATCTAGTCCTGCGATCACTTTGATTGACAAGATGGGGGCGAGATACTCGGTTGACCAGTCTTCTTCCGTTGCAAGCTTCATAGGACAAATGGCTAGTGTCTGCTCGCAACCCCGTAACTCAACACCTTTAGCGTGATAAATATCAACCATTTTCGGCAAAAACTCAGACGCAATCGCTTGGTCAACCAACAAGGTTTCCATGGCATTACAGACACCATAACGATGTGTTTTAGCATTATCACACACCTGCCATGACATGATTAAATCGGCATCAGCAGCCACAAATACATGACAAATTCCATCTAAATGCTTGATGACAGGCACTTTAGAACCTTGACTAATGCGTTCAATTAACCCCTTCCCGCCACGAGGAATAATCACATCAATCCATTCAGGCATACTAATCATCTGACCAACTGCTTCACGATCCGTGGTCTGTACCAACTGAACGGCATCAGATGTCATACCCGATGCTTCAAGTCCTTGCTGAATACACAAAGCAATTGCTTTGTTGGAATGAATGGCCTCAGAACCTCCTCGAAGAATCGTGGCGTTACCTGATTTTAAACATAAGGCAGCAGCATCTGCAGTCACATTGGGACGAGATTCATAAATGATGCCCACCACACCCAAGGGGACGCGCATTTTCCCTAACTGTATCCCTGAAGGACGATAAGACATTTCACTGATTTCACCAATAGGATCGGCTAAATCAGCTATCTGACGCACGCCAGTCGCAATATTGAGAATTGATTGTTCCGTCAATCGGAGACGATCCAGCATAGCTTCATCGAGTCCATTTGCTTGACCCGCCATTAAGTCTTTTGCATTTTCTTGTATTAACCAAGGTGTTTGAGATAAGAGACGATCAGCGATATGGTAAAGTGCGCTATTCTTTTGAGCTGTGCTACTTGTCGCCAAAACTCGGCTCGCTTTTCGAGCTTGTTGCCCTAATTGCTGCATATACTCATTAATCAGCATGACTTTGACTCCCTAACATTTTGCTTCAATATCAATTAAGCGACTCGACGTGGTAATTTCTTTCCCACACTTGACATGTCTGCAATCAACCATGATAACTCAGACCAAGCATCACCAGCTAACTGACCTTTAATCTGACGATCAATGGTCAATGCTTGGTTTTGCCAAGAGGATAACTGTTTCAACGAAATCTGTCTCATCAAACGTTGTAAATGTGTCGCACGATCTCCCCAAATCCGATATTCATTGGTCAACTGTGACCAAGGTTTTTGTCCCTGACCATAACACAGACTCTGCCATAGTCTCAACTCCTTACTCACCACCCATAACAACAATACCAACTCTTCACCTGTTTCTCTTAATCGTTGAAAGATTCGCAAAGCCATTTCGGTTGATTGTAGCGATAAGGCATTGGATAAGGCAAACACATCGTATCTCGCCCAATCTTGCTGATCCTGCGCTAACAAAGCCTCGTCAATATGAATAACACCCTGCAATTGCCACCTTAATAAGCTTTGTTTACTGGCCAATAAATTGCCTTGAGACCAATCCGCCAATAAAGCTAAAGCACTGGGTGAAATGCTCATCTGCAACGCCGTAACCTCTTTATGAATCCACTCACTTAATGCATGAACTGGTAAGGTTTTACTGTGTAATACCCAGCCTTTGGTTTCTATTGCTTTAACCCACTTAGATTCCAGTGTCGACTTATCGAGTTCACCTGTACGTAATAGCAAAAACACGTCTGGATTTGGATTGTTAATATGCCGTTGCAAAACTTCAGACTGTGCCGTGGTTAATTTAGTGGAGAACAACACCTGCATGACTCGTAAACTGGCAAACAAAGACTGCTCTTGATAGTGCATCCACACATGTTCCCAATCGCTGGCTTGCTCAATTACAAATAATGTTTGCTCCAAATAACCCAAAAGTTTGGCTTTATGCTTCAAGGCATCCACACTAGTTAACGCACGTTGCGGCTCTTCACCACAACATAAAACTATCACAGGCAATGTCTTGGTTTGATTGAGTTGAGGCAACAACTGCTCTGGCGTCATCATAATGGCGCATCCAAAGGCACTAACCCTTGCAATAGTCTCACAATCGAATCGACGATTCTAGCCCGAACATCCTGCACCACCTCGCTCGATTCACGGCTAATGGCTAAAGGACGTTCAGCACCTAAACCGCCTATCTGTGTTGCTAAGCTTTGATCCACTTCTCGCGATCGCCTAACCACCGAATCAAGTAAGGGGTGTTCCACACCTCGCTTAGTTACCTGCAGGGCTTGTGTCATCACCAATAAACGGGCTGAAATATAGCCAGTTTCACCAATCGCTGAAATGACCGATTGTTGTGACGTCGCACCTAAAATCACGATTAAATCCGCTTGACTGCGTTCACTGACTAACTGTGCACCAAAAGCAAGCAACGCACGTTTGGTTTGCGAAACCACCTCAGCATCTGCACCGTCACTGCTGACATACAATCGGTAGGGCAATTGTCGAGCTTCTTTATCCGAAAAACCCCGCAACTGATAACCACAACCTGACAAGCCTGTTAACGACAGAGCAGTCAATAATAAACGGCGACGTTGAAGGTTCATATCAGTTACACAGCGACGATATTAACCAAACGCCCTGGAACCACAATCACCTTAGTAATGGCTTTACCTTCAGTATATTTCTGTACACCGTCATCCATCAATGCCACCGCTTCTATCTTATCTTGTGTCGCATCAGGCTCGACATGGATCTTACCTCGCAACTTACCATTCACCTGAACCATTAATTCAATAGAATCGCGTTTTAATGCTAACTCATCAACCTTTGGCCAAGTTGCAGAGACCAATAAGCCATTGCCGCCTAAAGCTTGATACATGACCTCAGTGATATGCGGCGCAACGGGTGCTAACATCATGGTCAATATCAACAAGCCTTCTTGCAACACTGCGCGAGATTGCTCACGATCAGTAGGATGACGTGATAAGCTATTTGAGAGCTCCATACAAGAAGCAATGGCCGTATTGAATGACTGGCGACGACCCCAATCATCAGTTACTTTTGCTAAAGTTTCATGAATTTTACGACGTACCAGCTTATCTTCGTCAGATAGTTGATTGACATCTAGGGCAACCACTTTGCCCTGTTCAACGTGACTTTGTACCAAACGCCAAACACGATTTAAAAAACGTGAAGCACCTTCCACGCCCGCATCCGACCACTCAAGTGACTGTTCAGGCGGTGCGGCAAACATCATAAACAATCGTGCGGTATCAGCGCCATACTGGTCTATGAGGGCTTGGGGATCAACCCCATTATTCTTTGACTTGGACATCTTTTCTGTGCCACCGATTTCAACCGGCAGTCCATCGGACTTTAAAGTCGCCTTGACAGTCTTTCCTTTATCATCGACTTCCAACTGAACATCAGCGGGATTAAACCACTGCTTACGTCCATCTTCTCCCATACGGTAGTAGGTATCGGCAATCACCATACCTTGTGTCAACAAACGTTTGAATGGCTCATCGGTTTTAACCAAGCCCTCATCACGCATTAACTTATGGAAAAAAAGAGCATAAAGCAAATGAAGAATCGCATGTTCAATACCCCCGATGTATTGATCCACTGGTAACCAATGATCGGCGCGCTCATCGAGCATTTGATCTTGGCTATCAGGGCAAGCATAACGGGCATAGTACCAACTTGATTCAAAGAAAGTATCAAAAGTATCCGTTTCACGCTTGGCTTGACCACCGCACTTGGGACAGGCACATTGTGTAAATTCTTCCAATTGCGTTAACGGAGAAGCGCCACCATCGGGAATGACATCTTCAGGCAATTTGACGGGCAGTTGATCCTCAGGAACGGGAACCACACCGCAATCAGGACAATAAATCACTGGAATAGGGCAACCCCAGTAGCGTTGACGCGACATCCCCCAATCACGCAATCGGAAGTTGATGGTTTTCTTGCCAAGTTCTTTAATTTCCAACGCCTTAGCAATGGCATCAAAAGCTTCATCAAACGTCATGCCATCGAAAGAACCAGAATCTATCAATTGACCCTTGTCCGTCATTGCGGCGACACTGACATCAGGTGTTGCCCCATCAAGGCTAATCACGGCTTTCACGGGCAAATGATAGTGTTGCGCAAACTCCCAATCTCGTTGATCGTGCGCTGGAACACTCATGACGGCACCCGTGCCATAACCCATCAGTACAAAGTTAGCAACCCACACAGGCAAAACATCTCCTGTAATGGGATGCTTGACTCGAATGCCTGTATCTATCCCCTTTTTATCCATGGTTTCAATAACCGCTTCTGATGTACCCGTCTGTGCACATTCATGGATAAACTGGGCTAATTCAGGACGATCTCCAGCCGCTGCTTTGGCAAGAGGATGCTCTGCGGCAATCGCCAAATAGGTTACGCCCATTAGGGTATCGGGGCGTGTGGTAAATACTTTGAGTTTCTGCGCTACCGCTTCATCAACAAGCGGAAACTCAATCTCTAAACCCTGTGAGCGCCCAATCCAATTACGCTGCATGGTTTTTACCTGTTCAGGCCATTCTGTCAGCGTATCCAAATCTTCTAGTAATTCATCAGCGTAGGCGGTTATTTTAAGAAACCACTGTGCAATTTCTTTACGCTCCACCAAGGCACCTGAACGCCAGCCACGACCATCAATAACTTGCTCGTTCGCCAGTACCGTATTATCGACAGGATCCCAATTGACTACCGACAAACGTCGATAAACAAGTCCCTTATTGTAAAGCTGGAGAAAAAACCACTGTTCCCAACGGTAATAATCAGGTGAACAAGTTGCGAATTCACGAGACCAATCATAGCCCAATCCCAAAGACTTGAGCTGATTACGCATGTAGTCAATATTACTGTAAGTCCAAATGGCAGGAGCTACTTTATTGGCGATAGCCGCATTTTCCGCAGGTAAACCAAAAGCATCCCAACCCATAGGCTGTAACACATTTTTTCCTAACATACGCATATAACGCGCAATCACGTCGCCAATGGTGTAATTGCGTACATGTCCCATGTGTAATCGACCTGAAGGATAAGGGAACATCGACAAGCAATAAAATTTTTCTTTATCTGGGTTTTCTACTGCTTTAAAAACATGGGCATCATGCCATTGTTGTTGAATACGACTTTCAATTTCCTTGGGACTATACACAGAATCCATGAGACACGCCTAACGATTAAACAAGGCTGTATTATGCTATAAAGAAACCTATTAAGGCTAGTGAATTGGGGATGAAATAGAAAAATAAGAAGGTAGAAGACACTTATAATCGATGATATTAAAAACCAAAAGTCAGTAATTCAGTCAAAATTAGGGAGGTGCTTCGGCAGCAATATCCACAATACTCACTTCCTTTTCGGGAGCTGAGAGCTTAGTGCGTGGCAAATTCGGTACATAACTTTCAACTGTTTTTTCAGGAACTCGAATAACACGAAAGAAGGTTTCATTGGGTGACGCAAAATGCAATACTTCGCGTGCTTGAGTTTCAATTGCGTCCGTATGATTTTGTAAATCGAGCACCAAGTTTTTTAACGATTCGTTGCTCATTTCTAACTGCTTAATATTCGCTTGCGCTATCGCCAGATCATTTTGAAGACGAAGCCACTCACTGATGCCCCCATCAGGAGACCAGAGTCGATATTGCAGCCAAATAACCGCTAAAACAAAGACAAGGAAAAGTTTTTTCATAGTAAAACTGCGTGTCGTATTGATTGAGCAAACACGACACGCTAGTCACGAAAACATTAATGTTTGAATGCTGAAATGCCTGGGTAAACAGCAGAGTCACCCAACATTTCTTCAATACGCAATAACTGATTATATTTAGCGACACGATCCGAACGCGACATAGAACCTGTTTTAATCTGTCCAACACCAGTTGCAACAGCCAAATCTGCAATTGTCGTGTCCTCAGTTTCGCCCGATCGGTGCGACATGACTGCGGTATAACCAGCGGCTTTTGCCATGGCAATTGCATCAAAAGTTTCAGTTAATGTCCCAATTTGATTGACTTTAATCAAAATCGAGTTAGCAATCCCTTGATCAATGCCTTCTTTCAAAATACGACTATTGGTGACGAATAAATCATCGCCTACAAGTTGGATTTTCTTGCCGAGTTTGTCGGTCATCAACTTCCAGCCAGCCCAATCTTCTTCCGCCATACCATCTTCAATCGAGATAATAGGATATTTATCACACCAAGCAGCAAAATAATCAATCATTTCTTCCGAAGTCATGCTCAATTTTTCAGAAGCTAGCACATACTTACCATCGTGATAGAATTCGCTTGCAGCAGCATCGATAGCAATCATGATATCCTTGCCTGCTTCAAAACCCGCCGCTTTAATAGCTTCCAGAATAACGGTAATGGCTTCTTCGTTTGAAGCTAAGTCAGGTGCGAAACCACCCTCATCACCTACTGCCGTATTAAGACCTTTGTCATGTAAGACTTTTTTCAAGGCGTGAAATACTTGTGCGCCATAGCGAATGGCTTCCTTAAAGGTTGGAGCACCAACAGGCACAATCATAAACTCTTGCATATCCACACTGTTATCAGCATGAGCACCGCCATTAATGATATTCATCATCGGTACTGGCATACGGAAGGTATCTGTTTGAACATACTTGAACAAGGCTAGTCCTTGAGATTGAGCCGCAGCATGAGCGACTGCCATCGAAACCGCCAAAATGGCGTTAGCTCCCAAATTAGCCTTATTAGCATCACCGTCCAGCTTAATCATAGCCGCATCAATTTCAGCTTGATTGCTAGCATCTTGTCCGACGAGTATCTGAGCAATTTTCGTATTAATATTATTAACCGCTGTTAATACGCCTTTACCGCCAAAACGAGATTTGTCGTTGTCACGCAGTTCTAACGCTTCTCGCTTACCAGTAGAAGCACCCGATGGAACCGCTGCACGACCAAAGCTTCCATCAGCAAGCGTAATATCCACTTCAACCGTTGGATTGCCACGAGAGTCGATCACTTCACGAGCCCAGATACGCTCAATCACCGCGTTAGCCTCTGCGTTATCTGTAGCCATACCGAATAAATTTTGAATTTCTTTCATGATATCCATAATGATCAACTCCTAAAACAATAAATCTTTTGCAAAAAAATAGGCAAGTATCACTTGCCCATCAACTCGTGTTCAATAAAGCCTGCTTGCTTAACCACATCATCTAAAGCTTTCATGGTGGCAAGCACAGGCTGTAACTTTTTTAAAGGCCACATATTAGGACCATCAGAAAGTGCGTTTGCAGGATCTGGGTGGGTTTCCATAAAAATACCAGACACACCCGTTGCAATCGCTGCGCGCGATAAGGGAGCAACAAATTCACGTTGCCCACCAGAGGTTGTTCCTTGCCCACCAGGCTGTTGTACAGAATGGGTCGCATCATAAACCACAGGGCAACCCGTATTACGCATAATCGCTAAAGAACGCATATCTGAAACCAACGTGTTATAACCGAAAGATACACCACGCTCACACACCATAATGTGGTGGTTACCTGCTTCATGACATTTTTGCACCACATTATTCATGTCCCAAGGCGCCATAAACTGTCCTTTCTTAACATTAACAGGCTTACCAGCACGCGCCACCGCTTGAATAAAATTAGTTTGGCGTGCTAAAAATGCGGGCGTTTGCAAAACATCAACAATATCAGCCACTTCATCGAAAGGCGTATCTTCATGAACATCAGTTAAGATAGGCACTCCAATTTCACGTTTGACCTTATCTAGAATCCGCAAGCCTTCAGCCAAACCTAAACCACGAAAACTGGTTGTTGAAGATCGATTGGCTTTATCAAACGAGGATTTGAAAATAAAGTTAATGCCTAAGGATTCCGTCATGCGTTTTAAACTTTCAGCCGTATTCATCGCCAAGGCTTCATTTTCAATCACACAAGGACCTGCAATCAAAAAGAAGGGTTGGTCAATACCGACGTCAAATCCGCAGAGTTTCATGTTACTTTCCTTGTTGATAATCTAGAGCTGCCTTCACAAAGGCAGAAAATAAGGGGTGCCCATGACGAGGCGTAGAAGTAAACTCTGGATGAAATTGACAAGCAAAGAACCAAGGATGAACCGATTTAGGCAATTCAACTGTTTCAACCAAACCGCCTTCAGCCGAACGTCCACCAATCACTAAACCCGCTTCATTCAGGCGAGGAATATAGTGGTCATTCACTTCGTAACGATGACGATGGCGTTC
>Ga0114939_10003763_pt1 | contig 10421 bp, 19 predicted proteins | sample AshMeaCrysSpring_FD_87196 | JGI IMG/M metagenome (GOLD analysis project Ga0114939, IMG submission 87196) | Groundwater microbial communities from Big Spring, Nevada to study Microbial Dark Matter (Phase II) - Ash Meadows Crystal Spring | ecosystem: Environmental > Aquatic > Deep subsurface >... | reverse complement strand
TTTAATGGAATGTTTTCTTCAAGTTTTTCCAATTTTTTATTGGTAAGTATTTTTATCTTTTTCATACTTTTCTTCATTTCTCCCTTCATTTTTTACTCCTTTATTTTTTGTTTAATCAGGCTTAAATAAATGAAATTTTAAACCTTCATTATCTGATAATGAAATAATACCTTCAAATCCACAAACATGTTTCATTTGTGCTCCAATCTTAATACTTCCAGAAACTTTGAAGTCTTTATTACATCCCCTACATAAGACATCGTATTCTCTCATTTTATTTCACATCCCCATTTTAATCGTCTCTTTCTTTATTATTTCCTTATCTAATTAGTATAAATGTGTTTATAAGACAATTATCATAATGTTCTCTTCTTGTCTTACATCTGCATTTAACATTATGCATTATTGAATAAAATCCGCTTTTAGTAAAATAACCTTCATCAACAATAGAAGGGGTAACTGATAATATATCACAAAACTGTTCAATTTTACTCATAATTTATCATTCATTTCTGAGCTTTTCATTACGGCTTTAATTCATAATTCTTTCATCATAAATATATCATTAAAAGATGGAATATTCTCATCAGACAGTTCGTTTACATCTTTCCTTAATTTTACAAACACTCCATCCTTTCCTCTATCTAACATATCTATAGTAGCCAAATAATTCTCATCTGTTTTTTCGCCGAGTTCTACTATAAATTTTGCAGATTCAGGAATCAGAGAACCCCACTCCGTTATAAGTCCAACAATTCCATCGTGTGTTTTAGGATTAATTGGATTTTCATCGAGTATTTTCATCGCCTCAGAATGAGTTATTTTTCGCACAAAACTTCTACAAATTTTCCCTATCCACCCTGAATAATCCGCTTGTGAAGTCCTCATTTATGTATTAAAGAACCCAGTGAGCTCTTTAGGTCACATTCGGTAGATTCGCTGTATTATCCATTTAAGTTAGGTTCGTCAATTAATTATATGTATTGAGTTCTGTATTGGGTCTGAGTGTCGCCAATTCTCTGTAACTTTTCAACTATGTGCCTTAGCTTTTTGATGCTCACACCACTGACATTGAACCGCCCATTCTCATATCGAAAGCCTGATTCAAGCATAGCAGAAGAGAACTGATCGGTAGTGACTTGAAAATCTGGATTTGTAGTCATGTTGAAAGCATCTATCAGTTCAAATACCGTGTTCTTTTTGTTTATTGTATTGATGATTTGTAGATTTTCATGAATCCAATTCATCAATACTTGCCTCTGTTCTTCTGTTAATTCTACAGGCTCAGGATTTACAACACTCACATCTGGCTCTACCAGTGTTACTGCCTGTACCTGCGTTCTATTTAAAAAATTAAAATTAACACTGGTAGTCAGGCGCTGAAAATGCTTCTTGGTACGAAACCTGATTTTTACCGGTTGCTGCTTTTTAGTCGTATTCATGTTCCTAATCTCCAAACCTTCAATTGTTGCATCCGCAGTTTTTTTGAATTCTGCCACCTGTTATGCGGTATCCTATATATTATCTGGCCCTCGCTATCGTAACTGGTGTTTGTAGTCATTTACACATAACAACAATTATACATAGTTTCGCTCATCTATTTTCCTTTCAATCTTCTTCCACTTCACCACTCCATAAGTCTGTCCCATATAATTCATCAATATCATATTCAGAATTCTCAAACGATACTCCTGAAATTTCATCAGTTTTTATCATCATAAGAGTATTCTTTTCTAAAAACTTCTTGAAAGATTCTATGTCGCCACCTGTAAGTCCTTTCTCAAGAAGTTCATCATATTCATATTTATTATCTATCTTATCAAGAGACATATCTGCATCAACAATAACTGTGCCAATGCTTGTTGTGTCTATAATCTCGATATGATTTTCATCAAGAAATTCTACAATTACATCTATCTTTTCTGTTCTGTCCATATTTTGTCACTCTCTTTATTTTTTTATCCTCAAGGGAAGACCCCCGCCTTTAGGCGGGGGATGCCCAATGCAGAATAACGAATCTGCAATCGTGTTCTCTATTCTCACTAGAGTATATCTAGATTTTTCTATTTCAAATCCAAAATTATCTCTGGAATTGAGCTTGGGTATAAGCCGAGCAGTATCCATTGATTCTTTCGAATCTTTAGACGATCCTTCGCCAACGAGAACATACTTGGCTCTCAACGAACCGTATGTACTTATAGAGGCTGTATCAGGTTTGACCTCCATGCCCTCTCGATGCACAGCTTCATTTCCAACTGCTAGGATAGTACAGTTGGGTATTAGTCCTCTATCTCGCATCTTCATAGATTTCTGTTTTCTCCGATAGGCTAGTTAACTCTAATGCTGTATCCGGAGCTACAGGCCGCCCCCTTCAATCTGCGACAAGTCGCAGGTCGCTCTCAGCTAAAGCTGATCGCTGGGGGCGGTAGTTGACAGTCTCTATTTTTAATTATCAATTATCTAGCGCAGAGCTGCATATAACGTGCATTATATACAGTTTTCGTTAGTCATATTCCCATTATTTAATCGATACGATCAAATGTTTTTTCAAATATTTCCGGAGGATAAAGATAGAATTTATTGTCTTTTTTGACTATCCAATCACCCTTACCAATTATATAATGACCAGGAAATAACTCCGTCAATGTATCTCCGTTTGTAAATTCAATAATTTCTTTTTTATTATCGCCATTATATTGTATGGCTTCGACTTCAATTGGTTTATGTACGAATCTCATTTTTATCATCTCATTTACAGAGCAATATATAAACGGCATAATACATAGTTCTTAGTTAATTTTATTTTCTTTCATAATGTCTGTTAAACTTTCGTAACTCATTTGTCTCCTTATTTTTATTTTTTAATATCACATATTATATATCTATGAATTTCCCATTACATATTTTGTCATGTAATTTTAATTGTTGAACTATAATGCCGTAAAAGATGCTGTCTTTCTTTATTGGTGCCACGTATTCCAAACCACATTTTGTACATAATCTTTTTCGTATTATCTTCATAAAACCTCCGAGAATATCTTTCGTTAATATACTCTTTTTGACATGTTATTTTTAAAGATCTCCTATTGGATCATTATCATCGAAAATGTTCCTCAGCATTAAATAAAATTTCGCAATCGCAATGTCCTCCATATCTATCACAAAGACATAAAAACTCAATCATGTCATTTTCCGATATTCCCATCTTTTTTAATATCTCTATTGCTTTATCCTTGTTATTTCCGCCTTTACATTTCCAGGTTCCTTTCCCTTCAGCGCCATCTTTGAAGTCGCAACCTTCTTCCCCTTCCAAACGAGAGAAAAATTCATCTAATTGTTCTTTTGTCAGCATATTTATACCCATATTTTGTAATCAAATAATAGAATTATAAATCTCAGCTCCAACAGGTTCTTGTTTCATAACCTTTCTTGCGAAATCTTTATCAATCTCTTGAATAGAATAAAATGCAGAAGCGTTCAGTGTATCTATATTGTCAAACATTATGTAGATAACCCTTGCCTCATCAGCCTTATGGAAATATTCTTCAGGATTTAATACCATTGAACAATATCTTCTAAGTTGATTCTGGCCTATAATAATTTTTCCATGTTTAATTTCAAAGACAACTATCTTTTTTCCAAACCTACCATCTTTTTTGTAATCCACTTCTAAGACAATATCACCTAATCCAATTTTTGCTCTTTCTAATATTTTAAATTGTTTAGGCATGTGTATTGCAATAATTTCTATTCCTGGAAATAGATTATCTATAATTCCCCCTCTTTGAAGTTTATCTTTTAATACTCTATTTCCCAATATCTCTGTAAGTTTTCCATAATCATTAGCTTTTAAAGAGATCTTGGTTTCTTCGGCACCATTTTTTAAATGTTTCCACATCGGAATACCATCTATCATCTTATATATTTTTTTCTCTGTCGGTTTCTGATTTTCAGGTCTAAGATGATTAATTTCGTATCTAACAGTCTTTTTTAGACTAGAAACTACTGTTTTGAGTTTATCTTTATTTAGATGCTCAAATCTGCATGTATATCCTATCTTTTTACATACGGCCTCTACATTACAGGTACAATCAGAGTTTTCTGAAACTGTAATAGAGGCAATTATTTCTGCACAATTATCTTCATCTACAAGTATCCAATCCATTTCACTGTCTACTGATCCTTTTTTCCATGTAATCACGGCATCATCTCTCTAATTGTTATGGGTCTTATCTTAGTAACACTATATATAGCTCTTAGGATGACTCAATATTCTCCTTTTCATTATTCCTTACACTACCTTGCAATGCAAAACCGGGCCTTGCGCCACCTGACGAGACGTCACCAGACATAACCTTATCTTAATTTGGATATTTTCAGATTTGAACCGAACAACATCCATTGCATCATTCGTCCGAACAATACCTTACCTCGCATGACATTGCCTTACACAACTGTACAACACGCTGCCAAACCTTGACACGGATATTCTTGGAATTGAACCAATTATACCCACACTTATCATATCCAACTGTATATACGCAACATTATGCGCAATCTTTAATTTAGTCAGTCATAATGCTTGTTTATACTTCTTGTTTCTATGTTTATTTCACCATTTCTAAACCGTTCAATACGAACCCTATACCAAAAGCAGCATTCGCTATAACATATGTTAACGGAACATCTACGTTATTATAAATAGCCAATGTTGTCGACCCTAATAATACTAAACCTACACATCGTGACCAAAATTTTAATGACTTGTGTTCAAACATTTTTACCCCGTCTTATTTTTCATTATTTACGTTACATTAATTTCCATTTTCATAATTTCACATCTTATATCATTTTTATCTCCCTATTCTTTTAACACAGAACTGCACATTAGCGACATTATATACAGTTTTCGTGCAGAGTGTATTCCGATCTTTTAATCGTTACCTTACCTTACATCATATGACCTAGCATGACCCCGCCATAGGTAGCCACACCGGGATACTAATTTTATTAGAGGTTTTTTCTTCTGTACCTTTATAATCACTTTTGGAGCTACATATCCGGTATGTTCAATATAGTGTTCGTCTGGCACGACCATTATATGCCTAGCAGAATCAGGAAATCTCTTATAGAATGTCTCAATAGCACTCTGCACATCCTTGGCTTCAACAATTGTCTTAAAAGTAGAACCAGGATTTCCTCTTAAAATATCGAGTTCCACTATCCTAAATTTTTTGTCATCTCCACTGCTATTTCCATTATTTGGGACAGTATCTTCTACTACATCTTTATTATTCTTTTGTCTCTTCATCTTTATCCACACCTTACATCTCCTTATTCCGCCAAACCTGACCTGACCATACCTGGCCTCACGGCACCAAACCTCACCTGGCCTCACGTCATGAAGCCGTATCCCACATCACCTAATCGCACCTCGACATGCCGGCCCATAAATTGTATCGTTGGTAATCGTTGTCTTCTATTTTTCACACTTATGTTGTCGTAAGCACATCTTTAAATGCTCGAGCATATACATACTAACATATGTAACAACACTCAAACGTAACTCTACGCATTTCTACAGCATCTGAGTGCGTCTAAACATTGTATAGCAGATGTTATAAAGCTATCGGATGTGTCTACAAAACGTCTGTATGTACTTTTATCTATATCACTCTCTTTCTTGTTCTTCTTCCTTTATTCTTTTTCAATATCTCTTTTTCTTTCTTTCTTTTGTTTTTCTCTAACCAATAATCACTATATCCTATCTGGCCAACCCAACTCTCTTTAACCCTACAGATACATCTTATATCTCCTCCAGGAAGAGCCTTACATTTCTGTGTATGATGATGTCCCAATTCACCACATATTGGACATGAAATGTGATAAGAATTTCTACCTATGACCTTTTTATACATTCTACAGTCAGGATTATCGCATGTTACATTATACCGGCAGACTCTTATATCTATAGGATTCGCAATAAAATCACCTTACCTTGCTACACAATATTGAATCATGCCAAACACTGCCACGCAGCATCTCGCCAAACAAGACCTTGCTTCACATTACGCTACCTTAATTTTGGATATTTTGAGAATCGGACTCATTATATCCACAACAAATATTAATTTTTCCTTACCTAGTATTACCTTATCGAGCAAAACATTATCGCACAACACATCACACTGCCATGCCGAGCCTTTCTTTACCTTAACTGGACATTCACGGATTTGAACCGATTATATCCACGAAAGGAATTCAGGACTGGCAGGCTGTTATGGCTAAACAACCATTTACTGTAATATTAGGCGAGCAGATAAAGTTATTAGCGCAGGACAAAGATTGCGAATTCTTTATCCTTTATTAATTTTTTGTTTATCGTGCCTGCTATTACGCCAGTTTTCCCGTCCTTATATCTGGATCGTTAGTATTCGCGCCTTATTTTTCTTTTAATACCTTGCCTTTCCTTACGTCACATGACCATACGACACCACACGCGACCTGACCCAACAACACCATATCTTAATTTGAGCACCTCCAGGATTTAACTTTCGGCGCCCACATTTTTTCATATTATTTTATCTTTTTATGTTTTTTGTTTTTAAATCCTTGCCTTTCCTTGTAATACGGTGCTGTACCTTAACTTGGGCACTTACAGATTTAAACTGTTTGTATCCTCACAACATGAATCACTATTTCACCTTTATGCAGTAGTCAAAGAACCACCAGGCTCTAGCATCGTGTTCTGTCTCTCCGTCTACAGGAGCCAAGGTCTTAAAATATATCATATCTTCCCTTTCAAGACGTTTTCCTGCTAATTTTCTGCCATCCTTTAAGATTTTCGTTACTGTCATTGTATTATGATAGAATTTACTTGTAGAGTCAAGAACATGCCATTTCTCTCCTACTTCAATTTTTTCCATATGTTTATCTCTCCTATGATATTTTTAATTTTATCTTTAACTTAAGATGACCTTGAAAGCATTATTCATATAACAGAAAGGAAGTTTGTTTCTCTTTAAATATCTGCAAATGTCCAACAATTCCTCTCCGAGCATGTAATCCGCGGTAATGTTCACTGTTATATGGTCAAATGGACAATACTCGCTTTTGCATCTATCTATAACAATTTCGACTTTAATATTTGGATTTTGAGGAGCATTTATATAAATGTCTTTTCTTTTTTTAAGAATCTTATTAATATCTCCTAACACCTTGTTTGGATCTTTTATGGGGACATTTGTATTGCCGTTATTCATATATATCCTTGCCTCTCCTTACCTGACCTCACAGAGCCGTGCCGTATACAACCAGGCCAGACGTCGCAACACCTTAACTTGGATACTCTTAGATTTGAACTATTTGTATACACCTTTTTATTCTTTTATTTTGACAAATTTTACACTGTCGAGAGCGTCGAGAACATCAGTATGATCTGGATCATCTGATATCTCAAAACCGAGACTTTTTAATCTCATCATTACAACTTCACATACGTCTGAACAACTCATCTCCGACATTTTACCACCTTTTTAGATTTCCTATTTAAATATGAAAAACCAAAATAGGTTAAAACTCCAATAAAAACTAACAAAAATAGCAAGAAATATTCAGATTTAATAGGATAAATCTCAGTGGTAATGAATAGCATAATGCCGATCATAACAATTGTTAATATATTCTTACCTATTTCATAAATAAAATTTAATGAAAATACATCTTTAAAAATATCCTTGAGCATATTAATCATCTCTATTTTTGAATCCGAGGCTTTCTTTCGTTTATAAAAATTAAAAATGGAATTATGAAATAAATTTTTTATTATTATTTCATACTTCCTATTTTTTATTTATTTTGCAGTTTTCTTCCCCTTCGCTTCTTTCTCTGTATCTACGATATTGAACGCTGTCACCATGAAGCGCCCAAATCTGGGCCGATAGTCTCCGATATGAGGACTGTCTAATAACAGATCTTTCCCACGGAGCTACCGGCATAATCTAATATGCTTTTGACGACCTCCCGGGGAAATTGGTCGTCAAGGACCTTTATCTTGAAACTGAGAGTCCAGCTATTGAGTATGGGCCTTGCCCTTATAACTCTTCCCCTGGTTGTGGGGTTTACTACAGGTCTCTTATCAATACCATATTCCTGGATCTCGTGAACGATCGCATCTGGCTCAACGAATATGCTGCTCTTTGCAAGATCTTTGTATGTTTTCTTACCCTTGCCGGTAATCTTGAAGTTTGCCGCAGCTTTTATGAAGGAACCTTCGATATGCGTCGCTGGTTGATATATCTTACCATCTGGTAGTATATACAGAGATACTGCAACCTCTTCTGGCACTGGTTTGCCAGTTACCCTTTTTATTACTTCTTCGGCTTTTTCTTCCGCAAAGCGGTTCATCAGGAGCGGAGAAATTCCCTGAATAGTCACTTGGACTTCATACATATTTTTCACCTTTTCTTGTCTTTTACGACCTTTTTCAGCTCTTTAGCCATTAGGCCATTAGCCTTTTTCGGTCTTTGATAACTTTTACAAGGTGTTATCGAACCTTACCTTGTCTTGCATCACTTTACAATGCCTAACCGGTCCTTGCATCACGATACCTGACAATTCCTTGATTTGGGTACTCTTGGATTTGAACCATTCATACCCACACAATCCTTACCTTTCCGTACGATATACAGCAAAACCTTGCCAAACACTACCAAACAGTATTCAACCAGACCTTAATTTGGACACCTTTGGATTTGAACCATAAGCATCCGCATATCTTTATGTCATTTAACCGTACCTTACGTTACCGGACATCATCATGCCACACGGCGCACTGCCGCACATCGTCATACAAAACCTCACAACACCTTAGTTGAGCACTCTTGGATTTTAACCATTTATGCTCACATCTTAATTATATCAAACTTCATCAGTGCGGAGAAAGGGGGTCGAACCCTTGAAACTCCTACGAGAGCAGCTCTTGAGGCTGCCGCCTTTGACCACTTGGCTATCTCCGCATAAACATATTATTCCTTACCTTACACCACATTACTTAACCGGACCAGTCCATACATCGCCTCACCACACTGGACCGCGCAAAACTTCATAATTCTTCACCTTACCAAAAGTATGATACCAATAACCGCAATTAAGGTGACAGTATACATGGTCTGCAAATGCTTTGCCATTCCAACTATTCCGACTTTCTCAGTACCAGGGTAAGAAAAAAATAAAAATAACAATATTCCTGATGGAACAAGAACAGCCAAATTTGGAGAGATGCTGTATGCTGTGACCATTCCAATTATAGTTACCAGAGATGCTATTTTTGTACTTCTGGTTATGTCTAATATCACATCATTTCCTCCTTACTCTTTCTTTTTCTTGTCTTTGTCTTTTTATCTTCTTTATCTTCTCCTTTATCCTTAGCCAAAATTTGGTCCAGTTCACTACTAACATTTTTCCTGAGATCATCTATTTGGATCTTTGTATTTTCGCAGAGATTTTCCATCTTGGATAAATTACCCGAAATATGCTGCAGAGAACTCATAAACCTTATTATATTGTCTATATGTTGTTTGATGTCTTCCCTATTAATTCCAATACCTTTCCTTAATATAGAAGTTCTCAATATTTCGTAAGCAACTTCCAGAGGATATCCCTCAAAAGCATATCCTCGCAAATAGGAACATATAATCTTATTATCACCTATAAGTATAGGTCCAATTTTGTCTGGCAGTTCATTCTCATATACCTTTATACCATATTCAACACTTCTTTCTTTCATGGTACTATTTAATTGTCTCAATATGGTATCCGGCATTTGAACATTCTCTTTGCTCGTGCTCTCAGCTTTGACAATTATCTTGTCTTGGCTTCCTTTGATATTAATAATGATATCTCCAGTTTTATCTCCTCCGCTGAGACTCACAACATCTATAGTGTCTCCATACCTGGTGATAGCCTTAGTAGCCAAAAATTGGAACAATGCATCTTCGAATTTCATTCCCTTCAATGTGGTGATATCTACAACTTGTTTCTCCTTTGTCAGTTTAGCTAATTCTATATTAGCGTCTGTTACCATTGTTTTGACGCCACCAATTTCTTCGTGGAACGACTTCTTAATATCAATGAATTTGTTTATATAATCGTCCTTAAATCCTTGTATCTCTTTTCTGATAAGTTCGTTATTACCCCTATTTGCCAGCTTAATATCTTCTATAGATACATTGATCATATCGATAGCGCCAGATTTTTTAATCTCATCGATTTTCTTTATAATTTCTTCTTTTAATCTGGATAATAGAGATTCTTTGTTTCCTGGGTCCAACATATCGTATATGTCATCACCAGTTTTCCTGGAATTTTCTTCCATAAACCGCTTTATCTTGTATAGAGGAGAATTGATGTTATCTTCTCTG
>Ga0114939_10003762_pt1 | contig 10422 bp, 9 predicted proteins | sample AshMeaCrysSpring_FD_87196 | JGI IMG/M metagenome (GOLD analysis project Ga0114939, IMG submission 87196) | Groundwater microbial communities from Big Spring, Nevada to study Microbial Dark Matter (Phase II) - Ash Meadows Crystal Spring | ecosystem: Environmental > Aquatic > Deep subsurface >... | reverse complement strand
CCTGATCGGCGCGCCCGAGCTCGCGGCGATGAAGCCTGGCGCGCACCTGATCAACGTCTCGCGCGGCGCCATCGTCGACGAGGCGGCGCTGCTGCGCGCGCTGCAGGCCGGCGCCCTCGGCGGCGCCGCTCTCGACGTGTTAGCGCGCGAGCCGCTGGCGCTGCACGGCCACCCGCTCAGCGCGCTGTTGGCGATGGACAACGTCCTCGTGACGCCGCACCTGACCTTCTACACGCGCGAGGCGATGCAGCGGCTGGAAGAAGAGACGCTGCAGCGCTGCGACGAACTGCTGGCCGGCGCGCCGGTGCTGGTGAAGTCGCGCGACCCGCGCCTGACCACGCAGCGGGACGGCGTGCGCTTCGAATGACCACCGCGGCGCCGGCGGGCGGCCGCACCTGATGGAGGATGGCATGCTGCTCAGCGTCACGTCGATCTGCGCCGGCGCCTCGGCGGGGGCCCTGCTGCGCTGGCTGCTCGGCACCTGGCTGAATCACCTGTGGCCGAGCGTGCCGCTCGGCACGCTGGCGGCCAACGTGGCCGGCGGCTACCTGATCGGTGCTGCGTTCGCCTGGTTCGCGGCCAACCCGCTGCTGTCGCCGGAGTGGCGCCTGCTCGTCATCACCGGCTTCCTCGGCGGCCTGACCACCTTTTCCACCTTCTCGCTCGAAATCGTCACCGCGGTGCAGCGCGGCGAGACGGGTTCGGCGCTGGCGATCGTCTTGCTCCACCTGGCCGGCTCGCTCGGCGGCACGGTGCTCGGCATCGCTACGCTCGCCTGGTTGCGCGCCGCCTGAGCCGGGAGGTCGAGCGACCGGGCCGCCGGCCACGACAATCGGGAGACCACGATGCAGGGCTACCAGATCACCTTCTTCATGAAGCAGGACCGCCGGCAGGGCGGCCGGCCGCTGGCCGACTGGCTGATCGAGAGCGCACGGACACTCGGCGTGCACGGCGCCACGGCGCTGCTCGGCGCCGAGGGCTTCGGCGCCCATCGGCGCATTCACTCGGCGCGCTTCTTCGAACTGGCCGACCAGCCGGTCGAGGTGACGATGATCGCCACCGTCGAGGAAGCCGAGCGAGTGTTCGCGCACCTGCGCGAGCATCGCGTGAGCCTCTTCTACGCCCGCACGCCGGTGGAGTTCGGCACCACCGGCGCCGACAGCACCTGAGCGGCGGCGCACGCGGGCGACGTTTCTGCCTATTGAAAACCGCGCCCCGCCGCGCGACAGTTGCGCCTCGGGCGATGCCACGTCGTCGCCCCGGTCGCGCGGCGGCACCGATCGTGCCGTGCGCGGTCGAACTGGACCCGCAATGGAACCTGCCGCGACCTACCCCGGCACCGGCCAGCACGACGACGCCACCGCGCGCGCGGTCGCGGCGGCGATCGCGCGCCACGCGCAGCGGCCGGGCGCGCTGCTGCCGCTTCTGCACGACGTGCAGGGACAACTCGGCTGGCTTCCCGCCGAGTGCGTAGCGCCCATCGCCCGCGCGCTGAACCTGTCGCGCGCCGAAGTGCACGGCGTGATCAGCTTCTATCACCACTTCCGCCGCCAGCCGCCCGGCCGGCACATCGTGCAGGTGTGCCAGGCCGAGGCCTGCCGCAGCCGCGGCGCCGAAGCGCTGATGGCGCACGCCCGGACACGCCTGGGGTGCGCGGAGCGTGAACGCAGCGCGGACGGCGAATTCACGCTGCAGGCCGCGTACTGCCTCGGCCAGTGCGCCAGTGCGCCGGCGATGATGATCGACGATCGAGTACACGCCCGAATGACGGCGCCGCAGTTCGATCAGGTCGTGCATGCCCTGGCACCGGCGGCTGCCGTCTCCCCTGACCCGGCGCTTCGCGCCACCCTCTCCGGCGAGGAGCGCGGGGAAGGGACGCCCGCGGCCGGGTCGGAGACCCCGCCTGCCGCGGCACTCTCCCCGCTCGCCTCGCGGGACGGAGGCCTCGCGAGAGGAACCGACGAGGCATCGGGAGGTTCGACGATCTCCCCGGCCAGCGCGTGCGTCACCGTCTACGTGCCGCGCGACTCGACGGCGCTCGCCGTCGGCGCCGACGAAGTCGCCGCCTCGATCCACCGGCAGGCGCGGGCGCTCGGCGTGCCGGTCAACCTGGTGCGCAACGGCTCGCGCGGCGCGTTCTGGCTGGAGCCGCTGGTGGAGGTCGACACGCCCGAAGGCCGCGTCGGCTACGGCCCGGTGGCGGCGGAGGACGTGCCGTCGCTGTTCGCCACCGGCTTCCTCGACGGCGGCGCGCATCCGCGCGCGCTCGGTCGCGTCGACGAACTGCCGTGGTTCGCTTCGCAGCAGCGCCTGACCTTCGCCCGCATCGGTCGGGCGGACCCGCTGTCGATTGCCGATTACGAGGCCCGCGGAGGCTTCGCCGGGCTGCGCCGCGCGCTGGCCATGGCGCCGCGGGAGATCGTTGCCGAAGTGACCGACTCCGGCCTGCGCGGCCGCGGCGGCGCGGCGTTTCCCACGGGCCTGAAATGGCAGACGGTGGCGCAGGCGCCCGGCGAGCGCAGGCACATCGTCTGCAACGCCGACGAGGGCGACTCCGGCAGCTTTGCCGACCGCCTGCTGATGGAGAGCGACCCGTTCGCGCTGATCGAGGGCATGACGATCGCCGGCTTCGCGGTGGGCGCGCGGGAAGGCTGGATCTACCTGCGCAGCGAGTATCCGCACGCCGCGGCCACGCTGGAGGCGGCGATCGCGCATGCCCGCGCCCGGCAGTTCCTCGGTGACGACGTTCTCGGCAGCGGCCGGGCGTTCGACATCGAGCTGCGGCTCGGCGCCGGCTCTTACGTGTGCGGCGAGGAAACCGCGATGCTCGAAAGCCTGGAAGGCCGGCGCGGCATCGTCCGCGCCAAGCCGCCGCTGCCGGCGGTCGCGGGCCTGTTCGGGCAGCCGACCGTCGTCAACAACGTGGTCACGCTGGCCACGGTGCCGCTCGTGCTCGCGCGCGGCGCCGCGTTTCATCGCGACTTCGGCGCCGGCCGCTCGCGCGGCACGCTGGCGCTGCAGTTGGCCGGCAACGTGGCACGCGGCGGACTGGTCGAGGTCGCGTTCGGCCTGACCTTGCGCCAGCTGGTCGAGACCTACGGTGGCGGCACCGCCACCGGCCGGCCCATCCGTGCCATCCAGGTCGGCGGCCCCCTGGGCACCTACGTGCCGCCGCAGCACTGGGACACGCCGCTGGAGTACGAGGGCTACGCGGCGCTGGGCCACCTGATCGGACACGGCAGCGTGGTCGTGCACGACGACACCGCCGACCTCGCGCAGCTTGCCCGCTTCGCAATGCGGTTCTGCGCGCAGGAGTCCTGCGGCAAGTGCACGCCCTGCCGCATCGGCTCGGTGCGCGGCGTGGAGATCATCGACCGCATCGTCGCCGGCCGCGATCGCCAGGCACACATCGCGCTGCTGCGCGAACTCGCCGAGACGATGACGCACGGCTCGCTGTGCGCGATGGGAGCGATGACGCCGCTGCCCGTGCTCTCGGCGCTGAACCACTACCCGGAAGACTTCGGAGCTGGAGTCGAACATGCACGCGACTGAACTGCGACGGCCGCCTGCCGGTGACACCGACTTCGGCACGCCGGCACGGTCCGGCCCGCCGGTTGCGCTGACCATCGACGGCCGCGAGGTCACGGCGCCGGCCGGCACTTCCGTCATGCGCGCCGCGCTTGCGGCCGGCATCGAGCTCCCCAAACTGTGCGCCACCGACATGCTCGAGGCCTTCGGCTCCTGCCGCGTCTGCCTGGTCGAGATCGATGGCCGCAAGGGCTACCCCGCTTCGTGCACGACGCCGGTCGAAGCCGGCATGAAGGTGCGCACGCGCTCGGAAAAACTCGACGCGCTGCGCCGCGGCGTGGTCGAGCTCTACCTGTCCGATCATCCGGCCGAGGACGGCCCCGGCGCCAACGCGCTGCGCGTGCTGGCCCGCGCGCTGAACGCCAGCGCCACGCGCTATGCCGGCGGGGCCACGCACCTGGGCGCGACGAAGGACGAATCGAACCCCTACTTCGCCTACGACCCGGCGCGTTGCATCGTCTGCTACCGCTGCGTGCGCGCCTGCGAGGACATCCAGGGCACGTACGCGCTGACCGTCGCCGGCCGCGGCTTCGCCTCGCGCATCGCCGCCGGGCAGGACGAGCCATTCATGGCCTCGGAGTGCGTCTCCTGCGGCGCCTGCGTGGCGGCCTGCCCGACCGGCTCGCTGCTGGAGAAGTCGGTGCAGGCGCGCGGCATGCCCGCGAAGGCGACGATCACCACCTGCGCCTACTGCGGCGTCGGCTGCGCCTTCCGCGTCGAGACCAAGGGCGAAGGCGATGCGGTCGAGGTCGTGCGCATGGTGCCGTACAAGGCGGGCCGCGCCAACGAGGGCCACGCCTGTGTCAAGGGGCGCTTCGCCTGGGGCTATGCGACGCACCAGGACCGCGTGACGAGACCCCTGATCCGCGAGCGGAACACCGATCGCTGGCGGGAAGCGGGCTGGGACGAGGCGATCGCCTTTGCCGCCGCCCGGCTGCGCGCGATCCAGGCCGAACACGGCCGCGACGCGATCGGCGGCATCACCTCCAGCCGCTGCACCAACGAGGAAACCTACCTGGTGCAGAAACTGGTGCGCGCCGCCTTCGGCAACAACAACGTCGACACCTGCGCCCGCGTGTGCCATTCGCCGACCGGCTACGGGCTGAAGCAGACGCTGGGCGAATCGGCCGGCACGCAGGAGTTCCGCTCGGTCGAGAAGGCCGACGTCGTCATGGTGATCGGCGCCAACCCGACCGAAGGCCACCCGGTGTTCGCCTCGCGGCTGAAGCGAAGGCTGCGGCAAGGCGCGCGGCTGATCGTGATCGACCCCCGGCGGATCGACCTCGTCGATTCACCGCACGTGAAGGCGGAGTTCCACCTGCAACTGAAGCCCGGCACCAACGTTGCGGTGATGAACAGCCTGGCGCACGTGATCGTCACCGAGGGGCTGCTCGACGAAGCGTTCGTCGCCGCGCGCTGCGAGCACCATGCCTTTGCGCACTGGCGCGACTTCGTCGCCTCGCCCGAGAACTCGCCGGAGGCGATGGAGCAGCACTCCGGCGTCCCGGCGCAGCGGGTGCGCGGTGCGGCGCGGCGGTACGCCACGGCAGGCAACGCGGCGATCTACTACGGCCTCGGCGTGACCGAGCACGCGCAGGGTTCGACGATGGTGATGGCCATCGCGAATCTCGCGATGGCCACCGGCAACATCGGCCGCGAGGGCGTCGGCGTGAACCCGCTGCGCGGCCAGAACAACGTCCAGGGCTCCTGCGACATGGGCTCGTTCCCGCACGAGCTGCCCGGCTACCGGCACGTCTCGCACGCCGCCGTGCGCGCGCAGTTCGAATCGGCCTGGGGCGTACCGCTCGCCGCCGAGCCCGGCCTGCGCATCCCCAACATGTTCGAGGCGGCGCTCGACGGCAGCTTTCGCGGCCTGTACTGCCAGGGCGAGGACCTGGTGCAGTCCGACCCGAACACGCAGCACGTCGCCGCGGCGCTCTCCGCCATGGACTGCGTGATCGTGCAGGACATCTTCCTGAACGAGACGGCGCGCTACGCGCACGTGTTCCTGCCGGGCGCCTCCTTCCTGGAGAAGGACGGCACCTTCACCAACGCCGAGCGCCGCATCTCGCGCGTGCGCAAGGTGATCGAGCCGCTCGCCGGCTACGCCGACTGGGAGGTGACGCAGTTGCTCGCCAACGCGCTCGGCTACCCGATGAGATACGCGCATCCCCGCGAAATCATGGCCGAGATTGCGGCGCTCACCCCCACCTTCGCCGGCGTCAGCTACGAGAAGCTCGACGCGCTCGGCAGCCTCCAGTGGCCGTGCAACGACGCCGCGCCGGAGGGCACGCCGACGATGCATGTCGGGTCCTTCGTGCACGGGCGGGGAAAGTTCTTCATCACCCGGTACGTCGCCAGCGACGAGAGGAGCACGCGCCGCCATCCGCTGCTGCTGACCACCGGCCGGGTGCTGACGCAGTACAACGTCGGCGCGCAGACGCGGCGCACCGAGAACCTCCGCTGGCACGACGAGGACCGGCTGGAGATCCACCCCGTGGATGCCGAGGCGCGCGGCATCCGCGACGGTGACTGGGCCGGGATCGAGAGCCGCGCCGGAGACACCGTGCTACGCGCCACCGTCACCGACCGGGTCGCGCCCGGGGTCGTCTACACCACCTTCCACTTCCCGGAAAGCGGCGCCAACGTCATCACCACCGACAGCTCGGACTGGGCCACCAACTGCCCGGAGTACAAGGTCACCGCAGTTCAGGTGACCAAGGTGACGCAGCCCTCCGAATGGCAGCAGCGCTACCGCCGCTTCGCCGCCGAGCAGGAGCGGCTGTTCCGGCAACGCCACGGCGCCGCCGACCTGCCGGCCCGGTAGCGATGGACATCGGCAACCTCGTCAAAATGGCCAACCGCATCGGCGATTTCTTCGCTGCGCTGCCCGACGCCAACGAGGCGCGCGCCGGCATCGCCGGCCACCTGCAGCGCTTCTGGGCGCCGCGGATGCGGCGAGAAATAGTCGCCCATGTGCAGCGCGGCGGCGAAGGGCTGAGCAGCATCGTGCGCGAAGCGATCGAGGCCAATCGGGAAACGCTGGCACCCGATCGGGCCGCCTGAGCGCCGTGTGCAAGCAGCGCCCGGGTCGACACTGTCAGCGGCCCGAGTTCTCGCGCGCCAGGATCAGCGGCCCATCGGCCGCCTTCATCACCAGCGACACCGGCAGCTCGTTCTCCAGCAGGGTCGTCATCGCGCGCAGGTACTTGCGGATGTGGCGGAAGAACTTCTTGTAGCCGGCGCAAAGGTAGTGCAGGCCCGGCTCGCCGTCGGGCGTGGTGGCAAAGCGGTGCTTCGGGCAGCCGCCCCAGCACGCCTCCTTGACCTCGCACTGCTGGCAGTAGCGCGGCAGCGTCTTTTCCTTGTGCGGACCGAAGCCGTTGGCCACCGAGCGCTCGACCATCGCGCCGAGGTTGTCGGCGAGCACGTTGCCGAGCTTGTACTCCGGATACACGTAGTGGTCGCAGGCGAACACGCTGCCGTCGTGCTCGATCGCCACCGCGCGGCCGCAGGTCCTGGAGAAGATGCACACCGGCGAGCCGGCGCCGATCCAGGCGTTCAGCGCCCACTCGAAGTTCATCACAAACGTGCTGCCGACGTCCTTGCGCACCCACTCCTCGTAGATCGCGATCAGGAAGTCGCCGTAGGCCCCGGGCTCGACCGTCCACGGCGTAACCCTGGTGTTCGGCTCCGGCCGGTCGAGCACCGCCGGCCGCGCCAGCCAGAAGCGGATCGCCTTGGTCTCGGCATCGGGCTCGCGCTCGACGATCGGCGTGAACTGTATGTAGTGGATGCCGGCGTCCTTGAAGAAGCGGTAGACCTCCAGCGGATGGTGCGCGGTCTCGCGGCCGACGCAGGCCAGCGCGTTGAACTCGACCCCGTGTTTCTGCAGCATCCGCACGCCGTCCATCACGCGGTCGAAGGTGCCCTGCCCCTTGCGGTCCTTGCGGTAGCGGTCGTGGATCTCGCGCGGGCCATCGAGGCTCACGCCGATGAAGAAGTCGTTCTCCTTGAAGAAGGCGCACCACTCGTCGTCCAGGCGCATCGCGTTGGTCTGCAGCGCGTTGCGGATCTGCTTCCTGGCGCGGAACGGCTTCTGCAGCTGGACCACGCGACGGTAGAAGTCGACGCCGAGCAGCGTCGGCTCGCCGCCGTGCCAGACGAACTCGACCACCGGGGCGGGCTGCGACTCGACGTACTGCTCGATGTACTTCGCCAGCACCTCGTCGGACATCTTGAAGTGCTCGCCGCGCGGATACAGCTCGCGCTTCTCGAGATAGAAGCAGTAGTCGCAGGCGATGTCGCACACCGAGCCGATCGGCTTGGCCAGCACGTGCATGCCCGGCTTCGGTGCGTTGCCCTCGATGCTCATGCCGACGTGCTCGGTCGCGGGCCGTCCAATTGTCACTTCGCCCCGGGGCGGAGACGCCGGGTCACGCCGGCCACTCAGCGCCGGACGGAACGTCGGGCGACGCCACCCACGTTGCCAGCCACGCCGGGCTGGTTCAGCCCCGGGTCCACGACGCCTACGCCGGGAGCGCCGACCCCCACGCCCGGCGTCACGCCAACCCCGGCGCCGACATTGCCCGCCCTGCCGGGCTGGTTGATGCCCGGGTCCCTGCCGACATTGCCCGCCCGCCCGGGCTGGTTGATGCCCGGGTCCGCCACGCCGACCCCCGGCGCGCCCACGCCACGCGTCACGCCCGGTCCTGGTTTGCCGACGCCGACGCCGGGGTCGACTGCCGCCGCCGGGCCAGCCAGCCCGAGCATCATCGCGGCGCTCATCGCGAGTGGGGCTGCACCCTGTCTGAATCCGTTCATCATCGTGTACCCCTGTCCGGCAGCGCCGTTTCGGGCACGGCTACTGCACCACATAGACCAGATTGTTGCCCTGGAACGCCGGCCGATAGTAGACGCCGCCGCAGTTCTGCAACTCGACGCCGCCCTTGATTTCCGGCCTGCATCCGGACGGCAGGGCATTGACGACCGTGCCGACCGGGGGTGCGCCGGCCGGGCGTGCAGCGGCGGCCTGCTGCTGCGCCGTGGCCGCCTGCTGTTGCGCCGTCGCCGCCTGCTGCTGGGCCGTGGCCGCCTGCTGCTGCGCGGTGGCAGCCTGCTGCTGGGCCGTCGCCGACGTCGCCGCCGCCGCGCGGACGGTGGTGCGCCGCGCCACACCGGCCACCGACACCGGCGTTGCTGGCGCGCCCACGATGGCGTGGGCTTCGCGGATCAGTTTCAAGCCCAGCGGGGCGTCGGTCGCGACATCCGCCAGATGAAGCAGCGACAGCGCCGCCGCGGCGACGAAAGCCTTGAGAGTCCGGGTTCCGGTCACGTCCGTGTCCTCGGTTTCAGCGCGGCAAAAAGTCGACCTTCTTCGCGCCGGCCGGCGGCGTGAAGGAGAACGTCTGCGCGCCGAAGGTCGGCTTCAGGTTCCACTTCGTCACCGTGACCGCGAACTGCGGCGCATTGTCCAGGTCGCGCGTGGTGATCACGAACCTTCGCGGCAGCGGCTGCGCGCCTTCCTGGACCCAGATCTGCAGGTCGACGTGCGGGGCGCGGAACGCCAGATGGTCGCAGCGCACGCCCTCGATCACCGCCTTGCCGACCACGAAGCCGTCGGTGACCCCGTCCATCAGGATCTCGTAGGCGTTCTTGTAGATCAGGTCGCTCGCCGGCGCCACGATGTCGAGCTTCGTGCGCGCGAACTCGAACATGGCTTCCAGCGTATCGGGGGCAGCCAACCGGGCGTAGACCTTGTCCTGCGGGTTGAACAGCGTCAGCGACTTGCCGTCGTAGTAGAAGACCTGGCTCACCAGATCGCCGGTGCGCTCGGCGCGCAGCTTGTTCGGCCGTTGCACCGACTGCCTGGCCGTGTGGTTGAACTCGATCTTCTGCCCGGACTTCAGCACGACCTCGAGGGTGATGCGGGTGTCGGCGCTGAACTGCTGCTGCTTCGCGAGGAAGTCTGTCGATGCCTTGAGCAGCCGCTGCGCCTCGGGTGCGATGCCCGCGGGCTGGGCCTGCGCGCCAAGCGCGAAGCCCGCCATTGCGGCGATGGCGCAGCACCGCGCCAGGGTCACCGTCAGGCGCGTGGAACAGGGCGATTGCATCATCTGCCACTCCGTTATGTTTTTGCCGGCCGGGAGCGAACCCATCGGTTGCACCTGCGCCGTGCGCTTCGCTTTCCGCCCGGTTGACTGCGCGGCGCCGTCCAACTTCACGGTGCAGGACGGCGAGCCGCCACGCCTCAAGCCAAGCGCTACTTCTCGCCGCCCTTCAGCCGCTTCGTCCCTTCGATCAGCGGGTGCCAGCCGTACACCAGAGTGATCATGAAGCCGTCCATGCGCATGTCGGTGGGCGCGCTATCGCCGATCGTGGACTTGTAGCCAAGGGTGAGGTTGAGGTTGCTGTTGATGGTGTAGCCGAGCGTGACGCCGACACCGACGTTGTTGAGCTTCTTGCCCTGGACGCCGTTGATGGTCGCCCGGCCGCCGCTGTACCAGGCGGCATCGATGGCGCCCCAGAAGTTCTCGGTGAAGTCGCGGGTCAGGTGGGCGTCGAGCTGGAACAGCGGATCGGTCTTGAGCCGCTGCCCGACGTAGTCGGTGTTGTCGCCGAACATCCAGACCGCGGGCAGGAGTTCGAGCGTCGTGCGCCGCCCCGGCACCCAGTCGCCGAGCTGCCAGATGACCGGGAACCCGATGCGCCCGTACCAGCGGTTCTGGCCGACGTTGAGCTGCTGGTCGCTGTCGTACTCGCCGATCGGCAGCGCGAGGTCGGCCAGCAGATCGACCGAGAACCCCGGCTCGTAGCGCAGCAGGTCGGGGAGGT
>Ga0114939_10003761_pt1 | contig 10422 bp, 12 predicted proteins | sample AshMeaCrysSpring_FD_87196 | JGI IMG/M metagenome (GOLD analysis project Ga0114939, IMG submission 87196) | Groundwater microbial communities from Big Spring, Nevada to study Microbial Dark Matter (Phase II) - Ash Meadows Crystal Spring | ecosystem: Environmental > Aquatic > Deep subsurface >... | reverse complement strand
TTGCCCTCCACCAAAGGCGCGTTATAAATGTCATTGCGTGAAATTGTCGTGGTTGACTATGGCATGGGTAATCTGCGTTCAGTCAAACAAGCCTTATTAAAGGTTGCGCCAGCCAACACTCGTATCTGTGTGAGCGAAAATCCTGATCAGATTATGAATGCCGATGCGGTCGTTTTTCCTGGACAAGGTGCTGCGAAAGCCTGTATGAATGCACTGAACCAAATTGAAAACTTAAAAGAATCCGTTCTCACTGCGACGCAAACCAAGCCTTTTTTGGGCATTTGCATGGGAATGCAAGTGCTTATGTCTCACTCGGCGGAAAATGGTGGCGTTGCTTGTCTGAATGTGTATCCAGGAGAAGTGCTTGCCTTCGCAGACCAGCCAAATTGGAATGCTACGCATAAAATTCCGCAAATGGGTTGGAATCAAGTCGCTCAACGACTGGATCATCCGTTATGGCATGCTATCGAGGATAACAGTCGCTTTTACTTTGTGCATAGTTACTTTGTTAAGCCTAGCGACGATGGCATGACTGCTGGTCGCACCAATTTTGGGCTGAACTACACTTCTGCCATTGCCCAAGGCAAGGTATTTGCTATTCAGGCACACCCTGAAAAAAGTGCTGATGCTGGCCTACAATTATTACGCAACTTCTGCGCTTGGAACGGAGAATAAAAACCCATGTTATTAATTCCTGCTATCGACCTGAAAGATGGTCAATGTGTTCGCTTAAAACAAGGTCGCATGGAAGATGCGGATGTGTTTTCTAGCAATGTTTTGGAAACTGCGACACGTTGGGTTGACGCTGGCTGCCGTCGTTTACACATGGTCGATCTGAACGGTGCTTTTGCTGGCGAGCCAGTCAATGCGAAAGCGGTACTCGAAGTGACCAAAGCCTTCCCTAACCTCCCTGTTCAAATCGGTGGTGGCATTCGTGATTTTGACACCATCCAACGCTATCTCGATGCGGGCGTGAGCTACGTCATTATTGGTACCAAAGCAGCGAAAGAACCTGAGTTTGTCGCTGCGGCTTGCGCCAAATTCCCTGGCAAAATCATTGTCGGTTTAGATGCACAAGACGGCATGGTGGCCATTAATGGCTGGGCCGAAATTACCAATCATCACGTTATCGACCTCGCGAAACGCTTCGAAAACGATGGCGTGAACGAAATTATTTATACCGATATTGGTCGTGATGGCATGATGCAAGGTGTCAACGTCGAAGCAACTAAGGCGCTGGCCGAAGCGGTGAATATTCCGATTATTGCCAGCGGCGGCATAACTAACTTAGATGATATTCGTGGCTTATGTGCCCTTGCCAGCAGCGGCATTTCAGGCGCTATTACCGGACGAGCGATTTATGAAGGCAGTTTGGACTTTGCTGAAGGTCAACGTTTGTCTGACGAATTGATGGGACGCAGATAATGGGCTTGGCTAAACGCATTATTCCTTGCTTAGATGTGGATAACGGGCGCGTGGTCAAGGGGGTTAATTTTGTTGGTATTCGAGATGCGGGCGACCCTGTTGAAGTGGCACGTCGTTACAACCAACAAGGGGCTGATGAAATCACCTTTTTAGATATTACTGCCACCAGCGATGATCGTGAAACCTTGGTGCATGTGGTTGAACAGGTTGCCAGTGAGGTGTTTATTCCGCTGACAGTTGGCGGTGGCATTCGCACGCTAGACGATATTCGTAAAATGCTCAATGCCGGTGCTGACAAGGTATCCATTAACAGTGCTGCTGTTTTTCGTCCTGAATTTGTGCAAGAAGCCAGCGATCATTTCGGTTCTCAGTGTATTGTCGTTGCCATTGATGCCAAACGTGTCGATGACCATTGGGAAATCTTCACCCACGGCGGGCGTAAAGCCACTGGCATTGATGTGGTCGAATGGGCAAAAAAAATGCAAACCTTCGGTGCGGGTGAAATTTTACTGACCAGCATGGATGGCGACGGCACCAAAAAAGGCTATGACTTAGCATTAACACGCGCAGTCTCCGACGCGGTTTCGATTCCCGTAATTGCTTCTGGCGGAGTGGGAAATCTGCAAGACTTAGCCGACGGCATTACCCAAGGTGGTGCAGAAGCAGTGCTTGCTGCCAGTATTTTTCACTTTGGTGAGTACACACTTGAGCAAGCAAAGCGGCATTTGCAGGGGCAAGGGATTGAGGTAAGACTTTAACCTTCACTATCTCGACTTCAAGTGATAAAAAAGCACCTAGTGGGTGCTTTTTTATTTGAACCCTTAGTTTAGGGAATATCTGAAAAACGGGGAAATCTGTATTTTTCAGGCCTTCCTTAGCAATTAAGCGAACGCATTACCCAACGACTTTCGCAAACAAATCGTAAGTATCCGCATCGACAATATCGACTTCGACAAACTCGCCAACAGGTAAGTGTGCGCCATTTTTAATAATGACCGTTCCGTCAATTTCGGGAGCATCGGCCGCTGAGCGAGCAATCGCTCCTTGCTCGCCGATGGTATCCACCAATACCGTCATACGAGACCCCACTTTGGCTTTCATCTTCTCTTCCGAAATATCCATTTGTAACGCCATCAGCTCTTCCCAGCGTTCTTGCTTGACGTCATCGGGCACTGGCGCGGCTAAATCATTAGCAACCGCACCATCAACAGGTGAATAAGGGAAACAGCCAACACGATCGAGTTCTGCTTTATCTAAGAAATCCATCAACAACTCGAAGTCTTCGTCTGTCTCGCCTGGAAAACCGACAATAAATGTACTGCGAATGGTTAGCTCAGGGCAAATATCACGCCATTTTTTGATACGATCGAGCAAACGATTGACATCACCCGGTCGCTTCATCATTTTCAAAATACGTGGGCTGGCGTGTTGAAAGGGAATATCAAGATAAGGCAGAATTTTACCTTGTGCCATCAGCGGGATAATATCATCGACATTCGGATAGGGATAAACGTAATGCATGCGCACCCAAATACCTAGGTCACCCAGAGCACTGGCCATGTCGTACATATTGGTTTTGAGTGGACGACCTTCCCAAAAATCCAATTTGTATTTGGTATCCACGCCATAAGCACTGGTATCTTGTGACACGACAAGTAATTCTTTTACGCCCGCATTAGCGAGGTTTTTGGCTTCCGTCATCACATCGCCAATCGGGCGAGACACTAAATCGCCACGCATACTGGGAATAATACAGAAGGTACAACGGTGATTGCAGCCTTCGGAAATTTTCAGATAAGCATAGTGTTTCGGAGTCAGTTTCACGCCCGTGTTGGGCAATAAATCGATAAAAGGGTCATGCGGTTTAGGCACATGCATATGCACATGATTCATCACTTGCTCGTAAGCCGCTGCGCCAGAAATGGCTAAGACTTGGGGATGTTCCGCCATAATGACTTCGGGACGCGCACCTAAGCAACCCGTGACAATCACCTTGCCATTTTCATTCAAAGCTTCTCCAATGGTATCCAAAGATTCAGCCACGGCAGAATCAATAAAACCGCAGGTATTCACCACCACCAAATCAGATCCTGCATAGTCAGGAGAAATTTCATAGCCTTCACTACGCAACTGCGTCAAAATGCGTTCAGAGTCTACTAAGGCTTTGGGGCAGCCAAGGCTGACAAAACCAATTTTGGGTGCGTGCGAAGTTGCTTTAGACATGAGCGTTTTCCTTAACATCGGCAAGTGCCGTAAACGAATGGGTGTGGAGCAGGTCGTTCGCCTTAGCCAACTTAGCCGAAAAAGGCTGCACAAAATCACTGACGGGATTGGCAAGCGGCACCGAGCGTGTCAATTCAAATAACCAATAGGCTTCTTCACTGGCTTTCAGAGCACCTGCTTGGGCGACTGTTAGCATGTGTCTTGGCAGGATAGACACGCCATCGACGGCATACAAATAAGGCGCAGTTCGTTCGGCGACACCCGCTTGCGTTATCCCTATCGCTAAATAAGCGATGGCATGAATCTGTTCATCAGAATAGTCCTGCAAACTGCTGGCGGGAATGTGATACCAATTCGCCTCACCCCGCTCGAAACGACGATTATAATCGAAGTTGCGAGCCGACTTAGGCGCAGCAGATGCTAAGAGTACCAGCTCTACTGGCTTCACTTCTGGCAATCGGGGTTTATGTACTGCTTGCTTGCGTGTTTGCTGTTTTAACCATGCCTTGCAATCGCAATCCCGATTTGAAGAGGGTGTTTCAGCCGCCCGTGCTGACGATGCACGCAAGGCTTTTAACCATTTCAGGTGAGCGGTTTTTTGGGAAAGTGAGTTCATGTCTCACTTACCTCCCCCGCATAGGCATTCCACTCAACCAATGTTCTATCCAATAAACTGGCATCATAATCGCCCGTCATATAGGCTTTACCGATTGATTGCAGCAACACCAAACGAATATGACCCGCATCGGCTTTCTTATCAACCGACATCATATCCAGAAACTGGGCTGGCTTAATTTGGGGTGGGGGATATAAGGGCAAACCAGCACGACTGATCAAGTCAGCCATACGATCTAAATCGGCATCATTAATATTTCCCATCAGCTTACTTAGGTAGCCTGCCATCATCATGCCCGCACCAACCGCTTCACCGTGCAACCATTCGCCATAACCCATACCCGTTTCAATGGCATGACCAAAAGTGTGACCCAGATTCAATAAGGCTCGCACATCAGCCTCTTTTTCATCGGCGGCGACAATATCCGCCTTGTCTTGACATGAACGTGCAATGGCATAAGCCAAAGCGGCTGGTTGACGTGCCAATAAGGCTTCCATATTCCCTTCTAACCAATCAAATAAGGACGCATCGCACAACAAGCCATATTTAATGATTTCTGCTACACCCGCTGACAACTCTCGATCGGGCAATGTGTTTAACGTCAAGGTATCAATTAACACCACTTTGGGTTGATGAAAGGCGCCAATCATATTCTTGCCTAACTCGTGGTTAACTCCTGTTTTGCCGCCAACAGATGAGTCAACTTGCGATAGCAAGGTGGTCGGAATTTGGATAAAATCAACTCCTCGTTGATAAATCGCCGCCGCAAAGCCAACCATATCCCCAATCACACCACCACCCAAGGCCACCAACATACATTTTCGATCAAAGCGATTTTCGAGCAAAGCAGTAAAAATCTTATTTAACTCGACTAAGTGCTTATATGCTTCACCATCATCCAACACACAAGTAGCAATTGTTTTACCCGTCCCTGCAAATAAGGCTTTGGCTTGCTCAAGATACAAAGGGGCAACGGTCGTATTGGAAATAATCATCACTTGCTTTGCAGGGATGTGCGGCAAGACTAACTCTGGACGTGACAACAGACCTTCACCAATATGGATGGGATAAGAGCGAGCACCCAACTCGACCTTAAGGGTTTGCAAATGGGACGACATTAAACTCTCACTCCTTTGGCTTCTGGCCAGCCACGCATCGCTAAAGCAGTCAAAATTTCTTGTACTACCCGACTAATCGACTTACGCTCTGTATGTAACACAACATCGGCCACTTCGCGATAAAAAGGCTCACGCACTTTCATTAATTCCAGTAACACTTTTTCAGGGTCCGCATTTTGCAGCAAGGGGCGAGCCGTGTCATGACGCGTGCGTTCAACCAACTGCTTAACCGAAGAAGACAGATAAACCACCGTACCATAGGCTTTGAGCTCGGCGCGGTTTTCGGGCAGAATAACCGCACCACCCCCTGTCGCTAAGACTTTTCGACTGCCATGCTCAACCAAATCAGCAATAACCTGTGCTTCTCGCTGGCGAAAACCTGCCTCGCCTTCGACATCAAAAATGGTGCTGATACTCACCTTTAAGCGCAACTCGATTTCATGATCTGTATCCATAAATGGCAAATCAAGTACCTGCGCTAAACGCTTACCCACCGATGACTTTCCAGCGCCCATGGGGCCAACTAAAATAATGTTACGTTTCTTATTCATGTATAATATTGTATCCCATTTGTATCGCTTGATAACTCGCATAAAGGAAAATAAACATGCGCGGTCAGTTATATGTTATTTCAGCGCCCTCAGGAGCAGGTAAAACTTCTCTCGTTGCGGCTTTGCTACGTCAAGAACCCAAGGTCAGAGTTAGCGTATCTCATACCACTCGTCCTGCACGTCCTGGCGAACAAGATGGCATCAATTATCATTTCATCAATAAAACTGCTTTTGAACAACGTATCGAAGCAGGTGACTTTTTAGAGCATGCCCAAGTATTTGATAACTATTATGGCACGTCACAACAAGCGGTAGAAGCACAACTTAACGCTGGCTTAGATGTCATTTTAGAAATTGATTGGCAAGGCGCACAACAAATTCGTCGTTTACGCCCCGATGTCATCAGTATTTTTATCGTGCCGCCTTCAATTAAAGAGTTGCGCATTCGCTTAACGGGTCGTGGACAAGACAGTGATGCAGTGATCAATCGTCGTATGAGTGATGCAGTCAATGAAATGCGCCATTACAGTGAATTTGACTACCTAGTCGTCAATGATGCTTTTGATTTAGCGCTTGCCGAACTCACCACCATTTTCCGAGCTCAACGATTACGCTTGCATCGACAAGCGGCAACCCACCAGCAATTATTAGCCGAATTAACCCTTTAGCAGCCAAACTAAGAAGAAAAGTCATTTACGTTCAAAGGTCTTTTACACTATAATGTCTAATCGTATTTTAGGAGTGTAGCAATCATGGCTCGCGTAACTGTTGAAGACTGCTTAGATCAAGTAGAAAATCGTTTTGAATTAGTATTGGTTGGTGCCAAACGCGCTCGTCAATTGGTGCGTGGTGGTTCGGCTACGGTTGAGTGGGAAAACGACAAACCAACTGTTGTTGCTTTGCGTGAACTCGCATCACACACCATTAAGCCCGAAGTCATCATGAGCGACGAAGACACGCCTCCTTATTTCTACTAATTCCGCTGATGAAAGCCAGTTCCGATTTTCTGTGTGGTGCTTCACCACTGGCAACAGACACCTCTGAACTGGTCGATCCCGACTGCCTAAAGCAGCTCATTACCAAAGTCCACTATTTCACCCCAAAGCAACAAGAACAGCTTAGACGTGCTTTTTGGTTCGGTGCCAAGGCGCACGAAGGGCAAACCCGAAAAAGTGGTGAACCTTACATTACCCATCCTCTCGCTGTTTCTGGCATTTTGGCTGATATTCATTTGGATGTTGATAGCTTAACGGCTGCCATTTTGCATGATGTTGTCGAAGACACCCCTTGTTCTAGCAAAGACATTCGAGCCTCCTTTGGTGATGATGTCGCCAGCTTGGTTGAAGGAGTCACCAAACTGGGCAAACTCGAATTTTCTAATCCACAAGAAGCACAGGCAGAAAACTTCCGCAAAATGATTATGGCCATGGCACGAGACCTGCGCGTCATTCTCATTAAACTTGCGGATCGCTTACACAATATGCGAACCCTTGGCAGTATGCGACCCGACAAACGCCGACGTATCGCCCGAGAAACCATTGATATTTATGCCCCTATCGCGGCTCGACTTGGTATTAATGCTTGGCGCATGGAGTTAGAGGATTTATGCTTTGTGGCTAAGTATCCTTGGCGTGCCAAAACCCTTGCTGAAGGGGTAAAGCGAGCGCGTGGTAATCGCAAGGAATTGGTTGAGCAAATTACCAACAGCATCTTGCACCGTTTAGAACAAGAAGGAATTCGTTGCAAGGTATCAGGACGCGAAAAACATTTGTTTAGCTTATTCAAAAAGATGCGTCAAAAAGAACTGCGTTTTAATGAAGTCATGGATATTTATGCTTTTCGTATTGTGGCTGAAAATGTTGATGCTTGCTATCGCACGCTAGGTATTGTGCATTCACTCTACAAGCCGCTTCCCGGTAAGTTTAAAGACTATATTGCCATTCCCAAGGCTAACGGTTATCAATCCCTGCATACCGTATTATTCGCCACCCAAGGGGTGCATATCGAAGTTCAAATTCGCTCCAAAGAAATGCATGTTGTTGCAGAACATGGGGTTGCGGCGCATTGGTCTTACAAACAAAATGGCTCTTCCAAGGTGGCGGCTGCCGATCAAAGAGCACAAGAATGGGTCAAACACCTACTTGAAATGCAACAAAGTGCAGGCAATTCACTCGACTTTTTAGAGAATGTCAAAATCGACCTTTTCCCCGACAACATTTATGTATTTACGCCAGATGGGGACATTCGTACTTTGCCACGCAACGCAACGGTCATCGATTTTGCTTATGCTGTCCATACCAATTTAGGACATCATTGCATCGGTGCTCGGGTTGATCGTGTTCCAGTGCCTTTAAAAACGCAATTACACAACGGTCAAACCATTGAAATCATTCGAGGTACCGCCCCAGCACCCAATCCGAATTGGTTAGATTTTGTTACCACCGCTAAAGCACGTAGTCAAATTCGTCATTTCTTAAAAAGCCAACACAGCGAGCACGCTGCGGCTTTGGGGGAGCGTTTATTGCGTAAAGCTTTACATATTCTCAACATTACCGAAGCTCCCGTCACGCCCGATCAACAGCAACACATTCTGGCTGAACTCAATGTGAAAGACTGGAATGAATTATTAGTGGCAATCGGTTTGGGCAATCGTCTGCCAGCTCTGGTTGCCAAGCAAATTGCTGATGGGTTAACCGAGACAGATGCCACTACCTCTCAGCCGACACCCTTAAGCATTTCAGGTACTGAAGGGCTAGCCGTTAGCTATGCCCAGTGCTGTCACCCAGTACCAGGGGATTGTATTATGGGTTTCATGAGCAGTGAACGTGGTTTGGTGATTCATCGAACTAACTGTCATAACCTAACCAACTTCCGCAAACATCCCGAAAAATGGATTGAAGTGCAATGGGAGACGGCGTTAGACAGTGAGTTTCAAGCGGCCATTACCGTTGAAACGCATAACCGTCGCGGTGTTTTGGCAACCATTGCCAATGCGATTGCGGTGGAAGGCTCCAATATCGAAAGTGTCAGCAATGCCGATAAAGACAACCATCATAGCGTCATGCACTTCACCATTTCAGTAGCGAATTTGGAGCAGCTTGAGCGAGTGCTTAGACGCTTACGCAATATGATTGATGTCCTGAGCGCAGAAAGAGATGCGAGTTAACGAAACGATTTAATCAACTCGATAAATGCAGGGTTTGCAAAGGTTAATCCAAATACCATCAAACCTATCAGCACTTTCATTAGAATTTGCATCTGCTTCATTTCAGCTCGAACTTCACTAATTTCTGCTCGCACAAATTCTCTGGTTGCCAATTCACTCCGTAAATCGTCGTATAACTCTGCCTTTAATTGCAATTTCTTTTCGGTAATCGACGCAACGGCTTTATCATCAATCGCTTGAATCGAAGACTCGATGGCTCGGGCAAACACCTCTGTTTTCTGCTTATCGCCTAATGCTTCCTGCAACAAATCAAAAATGTTTCTGGGTAAGGTATAAGTCATGGCTATCTCCTAGCTTTTTACAAACAAGATTGTACCACAACACCTTAAAATCAAAACGGACGAAGGTCATGCGAGTTAAGTCGCTTTCTGTTCGCTTAACAATATCTCGACCAGTCCCTCAACCACACGTAAGTCTTTGGCAGATAACTTGGCTAATTTATCGAACGTAAACTTCTTACCATCACCAAAACCCAATCATTGTACTTACAATATACAAATGCGAGGAGACAACATCATAATTTTGTTTTAGCAGGTTTTTATTTTAATTGATATTCAGCATTAAGATAGTTATTATATTTTCGACTTCATTTGTGAAATCGACAACAAAAGAGACAATAATTTATGAAAACGCTAACACTACTAGCTTTTATTGCAGCCACATTACTAACTTCGGGCTGTTCAACACTCACCGCGGGCGGTACAGCTCAGCCTGTGACCGTCTTAACTTACACGCCCGATGGAAAAGACTTAAATGAGGCCAAATGCGAACTAACTAACGATGTCGGTTCATGGTCGGTGACAACACCCAACACGCCAACAGTTAGTCGTTCAAACAAAGACCTTTTTGTAACTTGTAAGAAAGAAAGCTTTGAACAAGGTACTGCGAACGTTGTTTCCAGAACTAAAGGCAACATGTTTGGCAACATTATCTTCGGCGGCGGAGTCGGTGCCATCATAGATCACAATAATGGCAGTGCTTACGAATACCCAGCTACTATTAAAATTGTGATGGGAAAATCACAACGCATTGAAGAGTCTAGTTCTCAAGCGGTAGAACCAAGCAAAGAAACCAAAGCAGAATAATCCATAGTTTCACATGAAGTCAGCTAAAACCCCACCAACTCGGTGGGGTTTTTATTGGTGTGAGTTCTCAATAAAGTATTTTGAAAACAGACAATTATGCTTTACAAGACCACTCTGCTATCGTATCATCAATTGGGTTAACGGGAGATACGTATGAGCGCAGTTACCTTTGATACAT
>Ga0114939_10003760_pt1 | contig 10423 bp, 9 predicted proteins | sample AshMeaCrysSpring_FD_87196 | JGI IMG/M metagenome (GOLD analysis project Ga0114939, IMG submission 87196) | Groundwater microbial communities from Big Spring, Nevada to study Microbial Dark Matter (Phase II) - Ash Meadows Crystal Spring | ecosystem: Environmental > Aquatic > Deep subsurface >... | reverse complement strand
GTCGCCGAAGCGGTGGCGGCCGCGGCCTCGGCCGCGTCCGCGCCCGCCGTCTTCGAGTGGCCGCCGTCGACGCAGCTGAGCTACCGCCTGCGCGGCAACTACCGCGGCGAAGTCGCCGGCGGCGCACAGGTGGAGTGGGTGCGCGACGGCTCGCGCTACCAGGTGCACCTGGACGTCTGGGTGGGTTCGCAGGCGGCGCCGCTGGTCGGCCGTCGCATGACCAGCGACGGCGACCTGGGCGCGCAGGGTCTCGCGCCGCGCCGCTACGACGAGGAAACGCGTGCGCTGTTCCGCGAGCTGCGCCGGCGCACGATCCTGTTCGAGGGCGACCGCGTGCTGCTGCCCAACGGCAAGCAGCCCGAACGCCTGGCCGGCATGCAGGACGCGGCCAGCCAGTTCGTGCAGCTCACCTGGCTGTTCACGACGCAGCCGCAGCTGCTGCGCGTGGGGCAGCGCATCGAACTGCCGCTCGCGTTGCCGAACCACGTGGACCGCTGGTCCTACGAGGTCGTCGAGCAGGTGGACCTGCCCACCGCCTTCGGCACCGTGCCCACCTTCCACGTCCGGCCGCGGCGCGAACTGCGCCCGAACCGCGAACTGGTGGCCGATGCATGGTTCGCGCCGACGCTGCAGTACCTGCCGGTGCGCCTGCTCATCCGGCAGGACGAAGCCACCTACGTCGATATGATGATCGACCGCCTGCCTTTGCAGGCTGCGCCTGCGTCTTCAGGCGCCCGCTGAGCCGCGGAGGCGCGCGCCGTAGTCGCTCGCGGCCTGGCCGCCGCGCGTGTTGCCGATGACGCGCTGCGCCGTCTGCACCAGCGGCCACAGTTCGTCGGGCGTGCGTGCCCGCTCCATGCGCAGGGCCAGGGCCTCGCCCAGCGGCCCGACCAGGTCGGTGAAGAGCCGCACCGCCTGCTGGCGGGTGGACTGGAATGCCTGCGGCGACATCGACGCCGCCGGCGCGGCCGTGGCGGCTGCGGGCACGCCGGGTGCCGCTTCGGGCGCGCGCGCTGCGGCGCCGCCGTGGGCGGGCCGGCCCGGCAGCGCGTCCTGCGTGATGCCGATGACCTCGATGAAGCCCTGCTCGACCAGCGTGCGCAGGCACGCGTCGGGCTCGCTCGGGATCATGCGGCGCATGTCGTCGTCGCTGCGCCGGCCGTCGACCAGGATCAGCGCGCCGCGCAGCCGCGGCGGCAGCCGATGGGCGCGCGTCTCGATCTCGGCGTGGCCTTTGGCGGACTTGCGATAGATCGTGGCCATGGTGGATGCAACCTGCTTGTCCCGCCGACCTCGATGGCACTGTGCGGGCCGTCCCTGGACCGATGTCCGGCGCACGCGGCGATGTACCGGACGGAGCGGCAGCTTAGCGCGGGCATGACCGCGCGGCACGGGCCTGACGGGCCGCGAGCGTGAGCAATTCGCACCGCGGCGCTTATAGTTGTCGCCGAGTTGCAAAGGACCGCCATGAGCCCACAATTCATCCTCACCGAAATCCACGGCGACGGCCCGCGCCGCACCGCCGTGATCCGTCTGAACCGCCCGCAGCAGCTGAATGCCCTGAACGACGGGCTGATGGACGAGCTGGGCGCGGCGCTGACCGCCTTCGACCGCGACGACGCCATCGGCTGCATCGTCGTCACCGGCAACGAGAAGGCCTTCGCGGCAGGCGCCGACATCGGCGCGATGGCGGCCAAGACCTACATGGACGTCTACAAGGCCGACTTCATCACGCGCAACTGGGAGGCGATCCGAATGGTGCGCAAGCCGGTGATCGCCGCAGTGGCCGGCTTCGCGCTGGGCGGCGGCTGCGAGCTGGCGATGATGTGCGACATCGTCATCGCGGCCGACACCGCGCGCTTCGGCCAGCCCGAGATCAAGCTCGGCATCATCCCGGGCGCGGGCGGCACGCAGCGCCTGCCGCGCGCCGTCGGCAAGGCCAAGGCCATGGACCTGGTGCTCACCTCGCGCATGATGGACGCGCAGGAGGCCGAGCGTGCCGGGCTGGTGTCGCGCGTCGTGCCCGCCGACAAGCTGATGGACGAGGCGCTGTCCGCCGCGGCGACGATCTGCGGGCTGAGCGCGCCGAGCCTGATGATGGCCAAGGAGTGCGTGAACCGCGCCTACGAAGGCACGCTGGCCGACGGCGTCAGCTACGAGCGGCGCCTGTTCCATTCGCTGTTCGCCACCGAGGACCAGAAGGAAGGCATGGACGCCTTCGTCAACAAGCGCAAGCCGGCCTTCAAGCATCGCTGAGCCGCGGGCGGCCCCCCTGGCGCCCGCGCAGGCCGCGCACTCGGACTCGCCGCCGGCTGCACGAAGGCTGGGTGCGCGCTCCCGGCGGCGGCCTCGAACGGGTCTGCCGACGAACGCGAGGAAGCCTGCCGTGGCCATCCGTCGCATCACGGGCTTTGCCGGGGTGCCGTGCGGGCCGGGGCGGTTGGATTCGCCCTCCCGACCGTGGCCTGTGCGGGACTGCAGCCGGCGGACGCCATGCGTAGTTCGCAGCGCTTCCTGCCGCTCGGGCGCGGGCCGGCTTCAGATGCCCTGCGCAGACCGCAGCGTCTTCATGCGGTCGACCGACTGCAGCTTCAAGGTCTGCGGCTGGCCGCCGCGCACGATCTCCAGCGTAACCTCGCGCTCCGGCGCGCCGCCACCCCACAGCGTCTTCCACAGCACCTCGAGCGCCCGCACCTCGGTGCCATCGATGCGCACGATGCGATCGCCCGGTTCCATTCCGGCGACTGAGGCCGGGCTGTCGTCGTTGACGCGCACCACGCGCACCACGCCCTCGGCCTCGACGCAGTTGAGGCCCAGCCAGGCGCGCCGGCTCATGCGGCTGCTGCCGCGGCTGCGCATCTCGGACAGGATCGGCGGCAGCAGGTCGATCGGCACGAACAAGTTGCCGTTCTGCGGCGGCGTGCCGGGGCCGCCGGCGTCCCGCACGAGCAAGGAGCCGATCCCCACCAGCTCGCCGCGTCCGTTGAACAGCCCGGCGCCGCTGTGGTCGGCGCGTGCCGGGGCGGTGAACAGCGCGCCGTCGAGGTGGTACTCCCAATAGCCGGAGAAGCTGCGGCGCGACAGCAACTGGGCCACGCTGACCGCGCCGTCCTCGCCGCCGCTGACGACCATCAGGGACTCGCCGCGGGCCAGCGTCGCGGCCGATCCGAGGGGGGCCGGGTCGATGCGCAGCGGAGCCAGCGGCTGCACCAGCCCGAAGCCCGTGGCCACGTCGTAGCCGACCAGCCGTGCGGGCACCTCGCGCTCGTCGTCGGTGATCAGCTGCAGCTGCTCCGCTTCGAGGATCAGGTAGCCGATGGTGAGAACCAGGTCGCCGTTGCCGATGACCACGCCCGAGCCCTCGCGGGCGCGCCCCAACGTGGCGGCCGAGCGCGCGTCCTCGACCGCAAGCGTGCGCAGCCCCACCACCGAGGCGCTGGCGCGCTGCATGGCGCGCGACTGCGCCTCGATGCCCGATGGCGCATCGGCCGCGCGGCCGGGTGTGGCCACGGCCCAGGCCAGCAGCAGGGCGACAGCCGGCAGGGACAGGCGCAACGGGCGGGTGGTCATGGCACGGCTCCGGCAGGGGCGACGCTTGCGGTCATCATAGGACGAGCGCGCGATCGCTGCGCGCCGTGCCTTGCCAAGGTGCTGCGCCGCGTCGGCGCGAATGCAGAAGTCAGCCGAGCCGGGTTCTAGCGCCGCCGCCGACCGGCAAAGGGTGCCTGGCCGCGCCAGTAGCGGATCATCAGGAATCCGCCGAGCATGCCGCCGAGGTGCGCGAAATGCGCGACGCCGCCGCCGCCGTACAGGCCGAGCAGCAGTTCCAGCAGGCCGAAGACCACGACGAAGGTGCGCGCCTTCATCGGAATCGGCGGGAACAGCGGCATGATGATGCGGTTCGGGAACAGCAAGCCGTAGGCCAGCAGCAGGCCGTAGAGCGCGCCCGAAGCGCCCACCGTCGGCACGTTGGACTGCGTCAGCCAGGTCACCAGCAGCTGCGTGGCCGCGGCCGCGAGCAGGCTGGCCAGCAGGAAGTGCCAGTAGCGCGTGCGGCCCCACAGGCGCTCGAGCTCCGAGCCGAACATCCACAGGCCCAGCATGTTGAAGAACAGGTGGAACAGGCTGCCATGCAGGAAGCCGTAGCTCACCGGCTGCCAGGGCCAGAACAGGCCCGACTGGATCGGCCACAGCGCGAAGAAGATGTCCAGCCGCACGAACTGGTTCAGGCAGAATAGGGCCGTGCAGATCAGCATCAAGGCCTTGGTCAGCGGAGGGATCGGCGGCATGGCGGGGCGGCTGGAGATGACGGCGAGGATGTCGCGCGCAGGACGGGCTCAGGCGCGAAGCGCGCGGGGTGCCGCCTGGTGCCCGGGGCCGGACTCGAACCGGCACGCCTTGCGGCGGGGGATTTTGAGTCCCCTGCGTCTACCGATTTCGCCACCCGGGCCGTGGGTGCGCCCTATGGCGCCTGAGGCGGCGGATTATGGCACGCGAGCTGCGAACCGCCCGGCGCGGGCGGGGCGCTGCCACAATAGCCGGTCACGACCGCGCGCACCCATGGCCACGACCCGAGCTCCACGCTACAGAACGCTGCAGGACACGATCGGCAACACGCCCCTGGTGCAGTTGTGTCGCCTGCCCGGGGCCGAGAACGACGCGCGCGGCAATGTCGTCCTGGGCAAGCTCGAGGGCCACAATCCGGCCGGCTCGGTGAAGGACCGGCCGGCGTTGAGCATGATCCGGCGCGCCGCGGAGCGCGGCGACATCCGGCCGGGCGACACGCTGATCGAGGCCACGTCGGGCAACACCGGCATCGCGCTGGCGATGGCGGCAGCGATGCTCGGCTATCGCATGATCCTGGTCATGCCCGAGGACCTGTCGATCGAACGCGCGCAGACCATGAAGGCCTACGGCGCCGAGTTGGTGCTGACGCCCCGCTCGGGCGGCATGGAGTACGCGCGCGACCTGGCCGAGCAGATGGTCGCGGACGGCAAGGGCCGCGTGCTGGACCAGTTCGCCAACCCGGACAACCCCCGCATCCACTTCGAAAGCACCGGGCCGGAGATCTGGCGTGACACCGAAGGGCGCGTCACGCACTTCGTCAGCGCGATGGGCACCACCGGCACCATCACGGGCGTGTCGCGCTACCTGAAGGAGATGAACCCGGCGGTGCGCATCGTCGGCGCCCAGCCGAGCGAGGGCTCGCGCATCCCCGGCATCCGCAAGTGGCCCGAGGCCTACCTGCCGAAGATCTACGACGCGCGGCAGGTCGACGAGATCGTGCTCGTCAGCCAGGCCGATGCCGAGGACATGGCGCGGCGCCTGGCGCGCGAGGAGGGCCTGTTCGCCGGCATCTCGGCGGCCGGCGCCTGCTGGGTCGCGCTGCAGCTGGCGCACACCGTCGAGAACGCGACCATCGTGTTCGTGGTCTGCGACCGCGGCGACCGCTACCTGTCCACCGGCGTCTTCCCGGCTTGAGCATGAGCTACCGCTTCTGCCCGATGTGCGCGACGCCGCTGGAATGGCTGCCGGCGATGGAGGACGGCGGTGCCAAGGAGCGGCTGCGCTGTGCCGGCTGCGGCTGGACGCACTGGAACAACCCGACGCCGGTGCTGGCCGCGGTGATCGAATGCGCCGACCGCGACGGCCGCCTGCTGCTGGCGAAGAATGCCGCCTGGAAGGGCAACCTGTATGCGCTGATCACCGGCTTCATGGAGGCCGGCGAGACGCCGCAGCAGGGCATCGCCCGCGAAGTGGCCGAGGAGACGGCATTGCAGGTGGACGCGCTGCAGCTGATCGGCGTCTACGACTTCCAGCGCATGAACCAGGTGATCATCGCCTACCACGCCGTGGCGCGCGGCGAGGTGCGTCTGTCGCCGGAACTGTCCGACTACCGCCTGTTCGCGCCGCAGGACGTGCGCTGCTGGCGTGCCGGCACCGGCCATGCGCTGGCCGACTGGCTGCGCGCGCGCGGGCACGAGCCGCAGTTCATCGAGCTGCCCGGACGCGACTGAAGGACCCCACGACGATGCAAGCCACGAAGGAAATCGACACCCGCGGGCTGAACTGCCCGCTGCCCATCCTGAAGGCCAAGAAGGCGCTGGCCGACATGGCCAGCGGCGAGGTGCTGAAGGTGGTGGCGACCGACCCGGGCTCGATGCGCGACTTCCAGGCCTTCGCCCGCCAGACCGGAAACGAACTGGTCGCGCAGAACCACGCCGGCAGCGAGTTCACCCACTACCTGCGCCGGCGCTGACCAGCTACCGGCTTGGCCGGCAGCCGGAGAACCGCGGCCGACCCTCAGGCGGCGATGCGTCGCAGGAAATCGCGGAAGCCCGGGCCCAGCTGCGGGTGCGCCATCGCCAGTTCGACGGTGGCCTCGAGAAAACCTTCCTTGCTGCCGCAGTCGTAGCGCCTGCCTTCGTAGCGGTAGGCAAAGACCTTTTCGCGACGCAGCAGCGACGCGATGCCGTCGGTGAGCTGGATCTCGCCCCCCACGCCGCGCGGCTGCGCGCTGATCTCGCGGAACACGCCCGGCGTCAGGATGTAACGCCCGGCCACGCCGAGGCGCGAGGGGGCCGCCTCGGGCGCGGGCTTCTCGACGATCTGCGTCACGTCGACGACCCGCTCGTTGACCGCGCTGCCGGCGACGATGCCGTAGCGGCGCGTCTGGTCTGCGGGCACTTCCTGGACCGCCAGGATCGACGCCCGCCACTCCTCGAACTGCTCGACCATCTGCTGCAGCACCGGCGGCGAGCCGACCATCAGGTCGTCGGCCAGCAGCACCGCGAAGGGGCTGTTGCCGACCAGCCGCTGGCCGCACAGCACCGCATGGCCCAGGCCCAGCGGCTGGGCCTGGCGCACGTAGATGCATTCCATGTCGTCGGGCTTGACGCTGCGCACCACCTCGAGCAGGTCCTGCTTGCCCGCCTGTTCGAGGGCTAGCTCGAGCTCGAAAGTCATGTCAAAGTGGTCCTCGATCGGCCGCTTGTGGCGGCCGGTGACGAAGATCATCTCGCGCACGCCGGCGGCATACGCTTCCTCGACGGCGTACTGGATCAGCGGCTTGTCCACCACCGGCAACATCTCTTTGGGCTGGGCTTTGGTGGCGGGCAGGAAGCGGGTGCCCAGGCCGGCCACGGGAAATATGGCTTTCGTCACCGACATCGGCATCTCTACAATCCCCTTGGTCGCGTCGAGTCATTTTGGCATGCAGCGTTGGGCGGCCCTCGATGGTCACGAGGCACGAGTTACATGGATGTCCTGATCGTCGAGCCGATCGAACCCGAGGTCCTGCAGTGGCTGGATGCCCGCCACCCGGTGCGCTTCGCGCCCGAGCTCGAACGCGACCCGCCCGCGCTGCGGCAGGCGATGTTCAACGTGCGCGCGCTCATCGCGCCGGCTTCGGTGGCGCTGGACGCGCAATCGCTGCATTTCGCGCCGGTGCTGCGCGCGGTCGGCCGCTTGAGCGCGGGCACCGAGAACCTGGACCTCGAGGCCTTCGCCCGTGCCGGCGTGGAGATCGTGCGCGCCGGCACGGCCAGCGCCGGGGCCGAGGCCGAGTTCGCCATCGGTGCGATGCTGCAGCTGCTGCGTCGCGTGCCGGTGCGAAGCAGCGACGGCCTGCGCGTCGGTCGCGAGCTTTCCGGCGCCACGGTGGGGCTGGTGGGCATGCCGGCGTCGGCGCGGCCGCTGGCCGAGTTGCTCGGCGCCTTCGGCGCCAGGGTGCAGGGCTACGACCCGGCGGTGCACCAGTCCGACGCCCTGTGGGAGCGCTGGAAGATCGCGCCGCTGGGGCTGCGCGAACTGGCCGAGAGCAGCGACGTGCTGTGCGTGCTGCTGAACTACTTCACCCGCTACAAGGGGCTGCTGGGCGAGCGCTTCCTGCCCTTCTGCAAGGCCGACCAGGTGCTGGTCTGCCTGGGGCACAGCAGCCTGTTCGACGACACGGCGCTGGCCGAGGCGATGGAATCGGGCCGCATCGCCGCCGCCTGGTTCGACAGCATGGAGCCGAGCATGCTCGACTTCGGCCGGCCGCTGCGCGCGGTGCGCAACCTGCAGGTCACGCCGCGCGTGGCCGGCACCACCCGCGAGTCGCGCAGCCGCAGCGCCTGGGCGGTGGCGCGGCGCATCGACGAGATCCTGAGCGAATCCGGGCCGCGGCCCGAGTTCAGGCCGACGACCGAAGACGATGCGCTTGATCTCGAAGCCGATCCAGCGTCCGCTGAAAGCCCTCGAGCCGCTGCTTCTCCTGACTGACCACCGCCGCCGGCGCACGCTCGACGAAGCTGGCGGTGCCGAGCTTGGCGCTGGCCTTGGCGATCTCGGCTTCCAGCCGCGCCATCTCCTTGTCGAGTCGCGCGCTTTCCGCTTCGACGTCCACCGGCACGTGCAGCGCCAGCCGTGCCGCGCCCTGCACCGCCACCGGCGTGGCGCGCGTGGCCTGGTCGAAGTCGGCGTCGGACAGCTGCTGCACCTCGGCCAGGCGGCCCAGCGCCTTCAGCAGCGGCGCGGCCGAGGCCACGAATTCAGCCTCGCCGGCCACCAGCAGCGGCACGCGTTCGGCCGGTGACAGGTTCATCTCCGAGCGCAGCTGCCGGCAGGACCCGGCCAACGCCTTCAGCTTGGCCATCCAGGCGTCGGAGTCGGCATCCACGCGCGCCAGCTGGGCCTGCGGATAAGGCGCGGTGACGATGCCCTCGGCCGCCCCTTCCGCCTTGCGTCCGGCCAGCGGCGCCACCTGCTCCCACAGCTCGGCGGTGATGAAGGGCGCCACCGGGTGCAGCAGCCGCAGCACGCTTTCCAGCACGCGCAGCAGCGTGCGCCGCGCGGCGCGCCGCTGCGCTGGCGTGCCCTGCGCCAGCTGCACCTTGGCGATCTCCAGGTACCAGTCGCAGTACTCGTCCCAGACGAAGGCGTAGATGGCGTTGGCCACGTTGTCCAGACGGTATTCGGCGAAACCGCGTTCCACCGCCGCCTCCACGCGCTGCAACTCGCTGACGATCCAGCGGTCGGCCTGCGAGAAGTGCATGGTGCCCTCGGGGCCGCAGTCGTTGCTGCAGTTACGGATGCCGCGCTCGTGCGCGTCCAGCCCCTGCACCTGCAACAGCACGAAGCGCGTGGCGTTCCAGAGCTTGTTGCAGAAGTTGCGGTAGCCCTCGCAGCGCTTGGTGTCGAAGTTGATGCTGCGGCCCAGGCTCGCATAGCTGGCCATCGTGAAGCGCAGCGCATCGGCGCCGTAGGCCGGCATGCCCTCTGGGAACTCCTTCTTCACCCGCGCGGCCACCTTGGGCGCGGTCTCGGGCTTGCGCAGGCCGGTGGTCGACTTCTTCACCAGCGTGTCCAGGTCCACGCCCTGGATCAGGTCCACCGGGTCGATGACGTTGCCCTCGCTCTTGCTCATCTTCTTGCCTTCGCTGTCGCGCACCATGCCGTGGATGTACACGGTGCGGAACGGCACGCGGCCGGTGAAGTGGGTCGTCATCATGATCATGCGCGCGACCCAGAAGAAGATGATCTCGTAGCCGGTGACCAGCACCGACGACGGCAGGAAGAGCTTCAGCTCCTCGGTCTCCTTCGGCCAGCCCAGCGTGGAGAAGGGCACCAGCGCCGAGCTGTACCAGGTGTCCAGCACGTCGGGGTCGCGGGTCAGCGGGCCTTGGTAGCCGGCGGCCGTGGCCTTGGCCTGCGCCTCGGCCTCGTCGCGGGCCACGAAGACCTCGCCGCCGCTGCCGTACCAGGCCGGGATCTGGTGGCCCCACCAGAGCTGGCGGCTGACGCACCAGTCCTGGATGTTCTTCATCCACTGGTCGTAGGTGGCCACCCAGTTCTCGGGCACGAACTTCACTTCGCCCGAAGCCACTGCGTCGATGGCCTTCTGCGCGATGCTCCTGCCGTCCGGACCGGGCTTGCTGACGGCCACGAACCACTGATCGGTGAGCATCGGCTCGATCACCTGGCCGGTACGGGCGCAGCGCGGCACCATCAGCTTGTGCTTCTTCACCTCGACCAGCAGGCCCTGCGCCTCCAGGTCGGCCACCACCTTCTTGCGCGCGACGAAGCGGTCCAGCCCCTGGTAGCCGGCCGGCGCGTTGGTGTTGATGCGCGCCTCAAGGTCCAGCACGCACAGGCTGGGCAGGCCATGGCGCTGGCCGACCGCATGGTCGTTGACGTCGTGCGCCGGCGTCACCTTGACCACGCCGGTGCCGAAGGCGCGGTCCACGTACTCGTCGGCGATGACCGGGATCAGCCGGCCGGTCAGCGGCAGCCGCACCTGCCGGCCGATCAGCGCCGCATAGCGCTCGTCCTCAGGATGCACCATCACCGCGGTGTCGCCGAGCATGGTCTCGGGCCGCGTGGTGGCCACCACCAGCGAGTCGATGCCCCCGGCCGCCGCGAGGCGGCCGTCCTCGTCCGCCAG
>Ga0114939_10003759_pt1 | contig 10425 bp, 9 predicted proteins | sample AshMeaCrysSpring_FD_87196 | JGI IMG/M metagenome (GOLD analysis project Ga0114939, IMG submission 87196) | Groundwater microbial communities from Big Spring, Nevada to study Microbial Dark Matter (Phase II) - Ash Meadows Crystal Spring | ecosystem: Environmental > Aquatic > Deep subsurface >... | reverse complement strand
GTGAACACCTCCGCCACCTGCTCGGCCATCGCGTCGCTCACCGGGCGGTTGGCCGCGATGACCCCGCCGAACGCCGAGACCGGATCGGTGGCGTGCGCCTTGGCGTGGGCCTGCGCGATGTCGGCGCCGACCGCGATCCCGCACGGGTTGGTGTGCTTGACGATCGCCACCGCCGGAGCGGGAAAGTCGTAGGCGGCGCGCAGCGCGGCATCGGCGTCGACGTAGTTGTTGTAGGACATCTCCTTGCCGTGCAGCTGTGTGGCGGTGGCCAGCCCGGCAGGCCCGCCGCCGGCGTACAGGGCCGCCGCCTGGTGCGGGTTCTCCCCGTAGCGCAGCGACGCGCGCCGCTGCCAGGTGGCGCCGACCCAGGACGGGAAGGGGCCCGCGTCGGCCTCGGGGGCCAGCACGCTGCCCATCCAGGACGCGACGGCCACGTCGTAGCCGGCGGTGTGGGCGAACGCCTCGGCTGCCAGCCGCCGCCGCTGGGCGAGGCTGAAGCCTGCGTCGGCCGCAGCCGCGGCCACCTCCGGGTAGCGCTGCGGGGACACCACGACGGCGACGCGGTGGTGGTTCTTCGCCGCCGCCCGCACCATCGCCGGCCCGCCGATGTCGATCTGCTCGATGCACTCGTCGGCGGCGGCACCGCCGGCCACGGTCCGCTCGAACGGGTAGAGGTTGACCACCAGCAGGTCGAACGGCTCGATCCCCAGCGCCGCGAGCTGGCGGTCGTGCTCGGGCACCCGGGGGTCGGCCAGCAGCCCGGCGTGCACCGCGGGGTGCAGCGTCTTGACCCGGCCGTCCAGGCACTCGGCGAACCCGGTGACCTGTTCGACCGGTGTCACCGGGACGTCGGCCTGCGCGATCGTGGCCGCGGTGGACCCGGTCGACACGAGGCGTACCCCGGCGGCGTGCAGGGCCCGGGCCAGCTCGACCAGTCCGGCCTTGTCCGAGACGCTGACCAGCGCGCGACGCAGGGGGCGCCGGTCGGTGTCGCGGTCGTGTTCGGCCCGGGTGTCGCTCATGGGATGGTCACCCTCCTGCCCGTCACGGTCCAGCCCTCGCTCAGCATCCCGAACGCGACCTGCGGCAGCAGCACCCGCTCGACCTCCTTGATGCGTTCGTGCAGCGACGACTCGTCGTCGTCGGGAGACACCTCGACGACGCGCTGCGCGATGACCGGCCCGGTGTCCACGCCGGAGTCCACCAGATGCACCGTGCAGCCGGTCACCTGCACCCCGTAGGCGAGGGCGTCACGCACCGCGTGCGTCCCGGGGAACGCCGGCAGCAGAGCCGGATGGGTGTTGATCACCCGGTTGGTGAACCGGCCCAGCACTGCCGGTCCGAGCAGCCGCATGAAGCCCGCCGAGACCACGAGATCCGGACGGTGGGAGCCGATGGCCTGCGCCATCTCGACGTCCCAGTCGGCGCGGCGGTCCGGGTCCAGCAGCGGGACCAGCGTGGCAGGCACACCGTGCCGTGCGGCCACCTCGAGGGCTCCGGCGTCGGGTCGGTCACAGACCAGCGCGACCACCGTGACGTCCTCGCGCTGCCGGGCTGCGGCGACCAGCGCGTCGAACAGGGTGCCTGTACCCGAGGCGAGCACGACGAGCCGGCCACGACCGGTCACGGCATCGGGCACGCACGGCTCCTTGCGGGGTTCGGTGATGAGCGAGGATAGTCCGGTGGTCGACAACGGCGGGGAACCCCGCGACCCGTTCCGGGTCGGCGGACCCGCTGGGCCAGGCCGACCCGGTCAGCCCGACCGGCGGGACACCGGCGCTCGATTGACGATCCTGGCCGTCGCCTCGCTGGTCACCGCCGTCCTGCTCCCGCCGGTGGGGCTGGTGCTCGGCATCGTGACCGTCGTGGCGGCCGTGCGCAGCGGCGAGCGGGCCGGCGCCGCGGCCAGGCTCACCGCGGCCGCGGCCGCCTCGGCCGCGCTGGTGATCTCGATCGCGGTCATCGCGGTGGGTCTGCTGTTCGTGACCGAGATCAGCCGGTACTCCCGATGCCTGCAGGGCGCCAACACTCGCCTGGCCGAGCAGGCCTGCCAGGACGAGCTGAACGAGGCGTTGCTGTCACGACTCGGCGGCTGACCTGGTCGACTGCGCTCCGATCACCGACCCGGTCACGGCCGCCGTCAGGCCCACGGCCGCACCTGCGACTCCGGCGACGGTGGACGGGTTCGGACCGAGCTGCCCGAGCAGCCCCGGACCCATCGGCCCGCTGGCCGCCCAGCAGGCCACCCCCGTGATGGCTGCCGTCCCCATGCCGACCGCCAGTCCCAGCAGCGCCAGCCGGAGCGGGTCCTCGGCCGGGCCGCGCCGGCGCGCCAGCAGCAGCCCGGCGACCGCCCCGGCCCCCACCATGCCGAGCACCCCGAGCACCGGGACCCATCCGGGCATGGTCGACGGGACGATGCCCAGTAGCGGGAACCCGGGCACCGCCCCGGCCTCCACCCCGGTGGAGCGCACGGTGACCGCCGCGCCGATGGTCACGCCGGGACCGACGAGAACCGCCCCGGTCCAGACGATCATCGTGGGCAGGTAGGCCAGGCTGGCCAGCAGCAGCGCCAGCCCGCCGACGGGCCCGGGTTCGATCTGGCTCAGCAGCACACGGGTCGTGTCGAAGCCGCCCACCGTGGCCACGCTCAGCGCGGCCGCAGACACGCCGGTGAGCACGGCGACGGCAGCGAGCGTGGCGAGCAGCGCGCGTCCCGCCCAGGGAGGACCCAGCGTGGCCAGCACGGCGCGCCAGCCGCCGCGGCGGGCCCTGACCAGCCCGCATCCGGCACCAGCCATCGTGACCAGCGCGGCCTGCGCGGCCGCCTGCCCCGGATCGACCGTGACGGCGTCCAACGTCAAGGCCGCGGCGGCCGCACCGGCCAGCAGCGCCGCCGTCACGCCGACCGCCAGCAGCAGCACCGCCGCACGGGTGCGCCCATGCACCGGTGAGGTCTCGGCGGCCCAGGAGCCCCCACGGGCGGCCAGCAGGACCGTCACCAGCGTGAGGCCGAGCGGGGTGAGACCCCACGACGCGCCCGGTGAGGTGAGGGTGGCGCCCAGGCCGAGCAGCCAGCCTGCCGCGGTGACCGACAGGGCGTCGGTGGCCGGCTCGGTGGCTCCCTCGGCCAGCCAGGCCAGCAGTACGGGGGCCGCGACCACACCGAGCCCGGCCGCGGCTGTCCAACCGGCCACCGCGGCGCCGCTGAGCAGCAGGCGGGGCAGCCCCGCGCCGGGTCCCGCGGCTGCCTGGTCAGCGACAGCCTGGTCAGCGGCCGGCGGGACAGCGGTGGAGGTCACCGGTCCATCGTGGCGGGCCAGCCGCGCCCGGACGGGCAGCACACGCCGGACCGCCCCAGGTCGCCGGCCCAGGTCGCCGCCCCAGGTCGGCGGGCCGGGTCAGCCTTCGACTATCACCTGGCGGGTCAGCCGGGCGGTCTCGCTGGGGGTCTTGCCCACCTGCACGCCGACCGCCTCCAACGCCTCCTTCTTCGCCTGCGCCGTCCCGGCGGAACCGGAGATGATGGCACCGGCGTGGCCCATGGTCTTGCCCTCCGGCGCGGTGAACCCGGCGACGTAGCCGACCACCGGCTTGGAGATGTGGGCGCTGATGTACTCCGCGGCCCGCTCCTCGGCGTCCCCGCCGATCTCCCCGATCATCACGATCGCGTCGGTGTCCGGGTCCTCGGCGAAGGCCTGCAGGCAGTCGATGTGGGTGGTTCCCACGACGGGGTCCCCGCCGATACCCACACACGTGGAGAAGCCGATGTCGCGCAGCTCGTACATCATCTGGTACGTCAAGGTGCCGCTCTTGCTCACCAGGCCGATGCGGCCGGGCTTGGTGATGTCGGCGGGGATGATCCCGGCGTTGGACTTGCCAGGGGAGATCAGGCCGGGGCAGTTGGGCCCGATGATCCTGGTGGTGCCGGCCTGCTGCGCGTAGGCGAAGAAGGCCGCGGTGTCGGCGACCGGGATGCCCTCGGTGATCACCACGACCAGGGGGACCTGAGCGTCGACCGCCTCGACCACCGCACCCTTGGCGAAGCGCGGCGGGACGAAGACCACCGAGACGTCGGCGCCGGTCTCGGCGACGGCCTCGGCGACGGAGTTGAACACCGGCACCGTCGCTCCGGCGAAGGTCACCACCTGCCCGCCCTTGCCGGGGGTGACGCCACCGACGATCGACGTTCCGGCGGTGATCATCCGCTGGGTGTGCTTGCTGCCCTCCGAGCCGGTCATGCCCTGGACGATGATCCGGGACTTCTCGTTGAGGAAGATCGACACGTCACGCCCCCTGTGCTGCCAGCTCGGCCACGCGGCGCGCGGCGTCGTCCATGGTGTCCACCAGCTCGACGATGTCGTGCTCGGTCTCGTCGAGGATCCGTCGGCCCTCCCGGGCGTTGTTCCCGTCGAGCCGGACGACCAGCGGCTTGTCGATGCGCTCGCCGCGGGCCTTGAGCATCTCGATGGCCGCGATGATGCCGTTGGCAACCGCGTCGCAGGCGGTGATGCCGCCGAAGACGTTGACGAAGACGCTGCGCACCGCGGGGTCGGACAGGATGATCTCCAGCCCGTCGGCCATCACCTGGGCCGAGGCGCCACCGCCGATGTCGAGGAAGTTGGCCGGACGGACCCCACCGAACTCCTCCCCCGCATATGCGACCACGTCCAGGGTGCTCATCACCAGGCCGGCTCCGTTGCCGATGATGCCGACCTCGCCGTCCAGCTTGACGTAGTTGAGGTCCTTCTCCTTGGCCGCCCGCTCCAGCGGGTCGTCGGCGGACTTGTCGACGAACGCCTCGTGGGAGGGGTGCCGGAAGGCTGCGTTGTCGTCCAGCGTCACCTTGCCGTCGATCGCCAGCACCCGGTCGTCGGGCGTGCGTACCAGCGGGTTCACCTCGACCAGCGTGGCGTCCTCCTCGACGAACACCTGCCAGAGCTTGACCAGCAGGTCCACGATGGCGTCCACCACGGCCGGCGGGGCGTGGGCGGGGAATCCGGCGGCTTCGGCGATCTGCCGGGCCTTGGCCTCGTCCACGCCGGCCAGCGGGTCCACCGGCACCCTCGCCAGGGCTTCCGGTCGTTCCACCGCCAGCTGCTCGATCTCCATGCCGCCCTCAGCACTGGCCATGGCCAGGTAGGAGCGGTTGGCCCGGTCCAGCAGGAACGACACGTAGTACTCGGCACCGATGTCGGTCGCCTCGGTGACCAGAACGCGTCGCACGATGTGGCCCTTGATGTCGAGCCCGAGGATGGCCTGCGCCTTGGCCTGCGCCTCCTCGGGCGTCTCGGCCAGCTTCACGCCGCCGGCCTTTCCGCGACCCCCGGTCTTGACCTGGGCCTTGACCACCACCGTCGTGCCGATCCGCTCGGCGATCTGGCGCGCCTGCTGCGGGTCGTCGGCGGTCTCGCCGGGCAGGCACGGCACCCCGTGGGCGGTGAAGAGCTGCTTGGCCTGGTACTCCATGAGATCCACAGGCGTCACGTCCTGTTCTGACTCCGTGGGCGGTCACGATCGTTGCGAGCGTAGCGACGCGGGCATCGCGGCCGCGGCGCGGGGTGTCATGCCGGCTGGCGCAGGTGGCCGGTGACCCACTCGACGATCTCGGCTGTGCTGGCCCCCGGGGTGAAGACCGCCGCCACGCCCATGGCCGTGAGGGTCGGGATGTCCTCATCCGGGATGATCCCGCCCCCGAAGACCACGATGTCGCCGGCGTCGCGGTCGGCGAGCAGCTGCGTGACCCGGCGGAACTGGGTGAGGTGTGCCCCGGACAGCACGGACAGGCCGATGGCGTCAGCGTCCTCCTGCAGCGCCGCCGCGACGATCTGCTCGGGCGTCTGGTGCAGGCCGGTGTAGATGACCTCCACGCCAGCGTCGCGCAGCGCACGGGCGACGATCTTGGCTCCCCGGTCATGTCCGTCCAGCCCGGGTTTGGCCACCACCACACGCAGCGGAGGCGGTCGGTCCACGTCGTCAGGTTAGACCCGTGGGGATTCGGGGAACCATCGGTCCAGGAGCCCCCCGCTGGCGGGTAACGAACCGATGACCCCGTGGCGCGACGCCGGACGGTTCCTGGTCTGTTGATGGCGATTTGGCGTTTCGATATCAAACCGTTATCTTGGATCAAGGCACAAGAGCGAAGAAACGGACTATCGGGTCACGCCACTCTGTGTTGGCCCCGACGAGACGAGGACTCATCATGCGCCCACACACGGGAGGCAAGCACCGCCGCAGGCGGCAACGCCAGCTCCCGATGCCTGCCATTGCCGGGTCGGTGACCGTCGCGGTTGCCGTCGCCGGCGCCGTGACGGTGCCCACCGCAGGCGCGTCCATCGATAGCCAGAACCTCGACGTGCTCGCCCTGGACGCGCCCACCCGACCGGTCGCCGCGGGCGAGGGCGAGCCGGGCGCCGACGTGTTCGCCGCCGTCAGCGCCTCGGGAGAATCGCTGACGACCGCGGTTCAGCAGGCCTCGGCCACCGCCCATCAGACCATCGTGGCCGCCGAGGTCGAGCGGGCGCGGCGGGAGGCCGAGGAGCGGGCCGCACGCGAGGCCGAGGAGCGGGCGCGACTGGCGGCCATGTACGTGGCCCCGTTGGACTCCTACCAGCTCTCCGCGCGCTACGGCACCGGTGGGGGCCGCTGGGCACGCGGCTACCACACCGGGCTGGACATGACCGCTCCCTACGGCACCCCGGTCAAGGCGGTGCACTCGGGGACGGTGACGTTCGCCGGCTGGGACGGGGCCTACGGCCAGAAGGTGGAGATCACCCACGAGGACGGCAGCCAGACCTGGTACGCGCACATGTCGAGCATTGCGGTCACCTCCGGCGCAGTGACCACCGGTCAGCAGATCGGCGCGGTCGGGTCGACCGGCAACAGCAGCGGCAACCACCTGCACCTCGAGGTGCACGTCGGCGACGCGGACACCGACCCGCACTCCTGGCTGGCGAACAAGGGACTCGTGCTGTAGCCGAGCCCGGACGTCGGCTCAGAGCTTCTCCAGCGGCGCGTAGCGCAGCAACAGCGTCTTGACCCCGCCCGACCCGAAATCCACGGTGGCCTCGAGGTCCGGCCCTGCCCCTCGGGTGCCCACCACGGTGCCGAGGCCGAACATGTCGTGGGTGACCCGGTCGCCGGGCGTCAGCGCGGCTACCGGGCGCCCGCCGCGGGGATGACTGCCCGCGGCCGCGGCCGAGCGCCAGCTGGTTCGAGCCGTGGCCGCCTCTTCCTCGGTCCGCCTCCAGGTCACGAGCTCGGCGGGTACCTCGGAGAGGAAGTCCGAGGGCGGGTTGTGCGACGGGGCACCCCAGGAGGTGCGCACCGCCGCCCGGGTGAGGTAGAGCCGCTCGCGGGCGCGAGTGATCCCGACGTAGGCCAGTCGTCGCTCCTCCTGCTGCTCGGCGGGGTCGTCCATGCTGCGCTGGTGTGGAAAGACGCCGTTCTCCATGCCGGTGAGCATGACCACCGGGAACTCCAGGCCCTTGGCGGTGTGCAGGGTCATCAGCGTCACGACTCCCCCGCCGGTCTCGTCGTCGGGGATCTCGTCGGCGTCGGCGACCAGCGAGACCTGCTCGAGGAAGTCGGTCAGCGTGCCGTCCGGGTGAGTCTGCTCGAACTCCAGGGCCACCGCGACGAGCTCCCGCAGGTTCTCCGCCCGGCTGGCGTCCTGCGGATCGCCGCTGTCGGCCAGCTCGTCGAGATAGCCGGTGCGCTCGAGCACGTCGGTCAGCAGCGCAGAGGGGCCCACCCCGCTGTGCGCCTGCGCGATCCACGAGTCGAGCAGGTTACCGAAGGCCGCCACCGCGCTCACCGACCGGGCCGCCATGGCGGGGACCTCCTCGACGCGTCGCAGCGCGTCGAGGAAGCTGACCCGCTCGCGTTCGGCGAACGCGCCGAGCGCTGCCTCGGCCCGCTGCCCGATCCCGCGCCGCGGGGTGTTGATGATGCGGCGCACGGACACCTCGTCGGCAGGGTTGGCGATGGCCCGCAGGTAGGCCAGCCCGTCGCGCACCTCTCGGCGTTCGTAGAACCGCACGCCCCCGACGACCTTGTAGGGCAGCCCGGTGCGCACGAACACCTCCTCGAACACCCGGGACTGCGCGTTCGTGCGGTAGAACACCGCCACGTCGCAGGGGCGGGCCAGCCCGTCGTCGGCCAGCCGGTCGATCTCGTCGGCGACGAACTGGGCCTCGTCGTGCTCGTCGTCGGCGACGTAGCCGACGATGCGTTCCCCCTCACCGGCCTGCGTCCACAGCCGCTTGGCCGGCCGTGTGGGGTTCCGCGCGATGACCGCGTTGGCGGCGTCGAGGATGGTCTGGGTGCTGCGGTAGTTCTGCTCGAGCAGGACGGTGCGCGCGTCGGGGAAGTCCCGCTCGAACTGCAGGATGTTGCGGATGGTGGCACCGCGGAAGGCGTAGATCGACTGGTCGGCGTCGCCGACCACGCACAGCTGCCCGGCCGGGCCGACCAGCTCGCGCACGAGCACGTACTGGGCGTGGTTGGTGTCCTGGTACTCGTCGACCATGACGTGGGTGAAGCGCTGCTGGTAGTGCTCGGCCACCTCGGGGAACGCCTGCAGCAGGTGGACGGTGGTCATGATGAGGTCGTCGAAGTCCAGCGCGTCGGCCTGGGTCAGCCGGGCCTGGTAGCGGGTGTAGGCCTCGGCGAGCATGCGCTCGTTGTCCTGCTCGGCGCGCGCGGCGAACGTCTCGTAGTCGACCAGCTCGTTCTTCAGGGCGCTCACCCGGGCGGAGAACATCCGCGGGGGGTAGCGCTTGGGATCGAGGTCGAGCTCGCGGATCACCATCGTCATCAGCCGCAGGCTGTCCGCGGCGTCGTAGATGGAGAACGACGAGCGGATGCCGAAGCGCGTGATGTCGCGGCGCAGGATCCGAACGCAGGCGGAGTGGAACGTGCTCACCCACATCGTCCGGGCCCGCAGGCCGACCAGGTCGACCACCCGCTCGCGCATCTCGGCCGCGGCCTTGTTGGTGAAGGTGATCGCCAGCACCGAGCCGGGTGACACCCCCCGCGCGCCCAGCAGGTAGGCGATGCGCCGGGTGAGCACCCGGGTCTTGCCCGAGCCGGCGCCGGCGACCACGAGCAGCGGGCTGCCCTCGTGCAGCACCGCCTCCCGCTGCGGGGGGTTGAGGTCACCGAGCAGGCTCGCCAGGTCGGCACGGGCCGGGTCGCGGCCCGCGCGGCCCGCGCGGTCGAGCGAGTCGGCGACCACGAGGGAGTCGGCGACGACGGGGGAGTCGGCGACGACGGGGGAGTCGGCGACGACACTCGTCGCAGGGGCCGCGGAGGGATCCATGTCCGTCCCAGACTACGTCGAAGGCCCGACACGGCACGGGTTAGCGTGGCCGTCTGGACACGAGACCGGGAGGGACGCCCATGGCAGCCGACGACACGGTGGAGCGGGTCCTGGTGGTTACCGCCCACCCGGACGATGTCGACTTCAGCTCGGCCGGCACCATCGCGACCTGGACCGACGCCGGGATCGCGGTCACGTACTGCGTGTGCACCGACGGCCAGGCAGGAGGATTCGACGCCGACGTCCCGCGCGAACGGATGCCGGGTATTCGGCGCGAGGAGCAGCGCGCTGCCGCCGAGATCGTCGGGGTCCACGACGTCCGGTTCCTCGGGCACGTCGACGGCGAGCTGGAGGCCACCCGTGACCTGGTGCGGGAGATCGTGCGGGTGATCCGCGACGTTCGACCCCAGCGGGTGCTGCTGCCGAACCCGGAGCGCTGGTGGGACCGCATCGGGGCCAGCCACCCCGACCACATGGCCGCCGGCGAGGCCGCCATCCGGGCGGTCTACCCGTTCGCCCGCAACCCCTTCGCGTTCCCCGAACTGCTGGCCGACGGCCTCGAACCCTGGATCGTCGAGCAGGTGTGGGTGATGGCGGTACCCGATCCCACGGTGTTCATCGACGTGACCGACACCTTCGACCGCAAGATCGACGCCATCATGGCGCACACCTCCCAGCACCCCGAGCCGGAGAAGGTGCGCGGCTGGGTGTCGGAGTGGCTGGCCGGCAACGCTGCCAGCGGCGGGCTGGCGCAGGGGCGGCTCGCCGAGGCCTTCCGTGCCCATCGGACCGGGTAGCCGCCGCACCGCCGCGATCGACCGGGAAGTCGTCCGGCTCGCCGGACCCGCGCTGGGCGCACTGCTGGCCCCGCCGCTGTTCCTGCTCGCCGACGCGGCCATCGTGGGACGGCTCGGCCCCGCCCCCTTGGCCGGGCTGGGCATCGCGGGGGCGGTGCTCACCACGGTCACCAACCTGTCGATCTTCCTCGCCTACGGCACGACCGGGTTGGTGGCGCGGATGCTCGGGGCGGGCGACCTCGCCAGCGCGGTGCGGCACGGGGTGAGCGCGGTGTGGCTCGGGACCGGCGTCGGGCTGCTGGCCGC
>Ga0114939_10003758_pt1 | contig 10426 bp, 8 predicted proteins | sample AshMeaCrysSpring_FD_87196 | JGI IMG/M metagenome (GOLD analysis project Ga0114939, IMG submission 87196) | Groundwater microbial communities from Big Spring, Nevada to study Microbial Dark Matter (Phase II) - Ash Meadows Crystal Spring | ecosystem: Environmental > Aquatic > Deep subsurface >... | reverse complement strand
GCTGCACCGTCGGCTACCGCATCCGCTTCGAGAACAAGGTGACCGCAAAGACGCGGATCGAGGTGGTCACCGAGGTCATCCTGACCCGCATGCTGCAGGACGACCCGATGCTGGAGGGCGTCGGGGCACTCCTGTTCGACGAATTCCACGAGCGCCACCTGGCCGGCGACCTCGGCCTGGCGCTGGCGCTGGACGTCCAGGCCTCGTTGCGCCCCGACCTGCGGATCGTGGTGATGTCGGCGACGCTGGATGGCGAAACGCTCGCCACGTTCCTGGATGCGCCACGGCTGTCCAGCGCCGGGCGCAGTTACCCGGTTGCGATCGCGCATTTCCCGGCGCGCGGCGACGAGGCACTCGAGCACCAGGTGCGGCGCGCCATCGAGCATGCGCTGGCCGCGCATCCGGGCGACCTGCTGGTGTTCCTGCCGGGCCAGCGCGAGATCGCGCGGGTGGAGCAGCTGCTCGCGGCTGTGATGCCGGAGGCTGCGGCATCGCTTTTCCCTCAGTCGGGGCATCCTGCCCCGATTCGGGCGCGCGCCATCCATGGCGCACTTGACGCAACGCCCCAGCCTCCGGCACCACAGCCCCCCGCTGCCGAGGTGCTGGCCCTCCACGGCGACCTCCCGGTCGAGCAGCAGTCGCGCGTACTGCAACCCGCAGGCGACGGCCGCCGCCGGATCGTGCTGGCGACCAACGTCGCTGAATCGTCGGTGACCTTGCCCGGCGTGCGCGTGGTGATCGACAGCGGACAGGCACGCGAGCCGCACTTCGATCCGAACAGCGGCTTCTCGCGGCTGGACGTGGTCGCGATCGCACAGGCCAGCGCCGACCAGCGCGCCGGTCGCGCCGGCCGCGTCGCCGAAGGCTGGGCATACCGCCTGTGGCCGCAGTCGCAGCGGCTGGAACCGCAGCGCCGGCCGGAGATCGCACAGGTAGAACTGGCCTCGCTTGCGCTGGAGCTGGCGGCCTGGGGCAGCGACGCGCTGCGCTTCGTCGATCCGCCACCGGCGGGTGCGCTGGCCGCCGGACGCGACCTGTTGCAGCGGCTCGACGCGCTGGATCGCGACCGCGCGCTCACCCCGCGCGGGCGAAGCATGCTGGCACTGGGCACGCATCCGCGGCTGGCGGCGATGTTGCTGGCGTCAACCGATCCGCAGCGCATTGCGCTGGCCTGCGACCTGGCTGCACTGGTGGAGGCGCGCGATCCGCTGCGGACGCGCAGCGATGCGCTTGGCGGACGTTGGCAGGCGCTGGCGGCATTCCGGGGCGGACGTGTTGGTGCAGATGCCAGCCGGTCGGCGCTGGCCACGATCGACGCATCGGCGCGGCAATGGCGCAGGCGCCTGCGTTGCCACGCTGCCCCGCGCGTCGATGCAGCCCTGCACGAGTTGGGTGACCTGCTGGCGCATGCGTTCCCGGACCGCATCGGCAAGCAGCATGCGCAGGACCCCAGGCGCTACATGCTGGCCAACGGGCGGATGGCACGGCTGTTCGACGACAGCGCACTGCATGGCGAGCCGTGGATCGTGGCCAGCGAGCTGCGGTTCGAAGCGAAGGACGCGTTGCTGCTGCGCGGCGCGCCGGTCGACGAGGCCTACCTGCGCCAGGCCTTCGCCGCCCACTTCCAAGAGGGTGACGAAGTGCGCTGGGACGCGCAGCGTCGCGCCCTGGCCAGCGAGCGCATTGCCCGCTTCGACGGCATCGTGCTGTCGGCCAAACAGGCGGGGCGGGTGGATCCGGCGCAGGCGGCGCAGGCGCTCACCGATGCAGTGCGCGACCTCGGCCTGCCGTGCCTGCCGTGGAGCGAGGCGCTGTCGCAATGGCGGATCCGCATGCAATGCGTGCGCGGCTGGATGCCGGAACTCGGCTTGCCGGACCTGTCGGACGACGCACTGCTGGCGTCGCTGGAGGCGTGGCTGAAGCCTGCGTTCGCCGGCAAGACCCGGCTCGATGCGCTCGACGAAGCGGCCCTGGGCGATGCGCTGAAGGCCGGCGTCGACTGGTCGCTGCGCCAGCGCGTGGATGCGCTGGCGCCCACGCGGATGACCGTGCCTTCGGGCATGGAGCGCCGCATCGAATACGCGCTGGACGACCATGGCGAGCCGGCTTCGCCGGTCCTCGCGGTGAAGCTGCAGGAACTGTTCGGCCTGGCGGAAACCCCGCGGGTGGCCGAAGGTCGCGTGCCGCTGACCCTGCACCTGCTGTCGCCTGCGGGCCGGCCGCTACAGGTTACCCAGGACCTGCGCGGGTTCTGGGAGCGCACCTATCCGGAGGTGAAGAAGGAAATGAAGGGGCGCTATCCGCGGCATCCGTGGCCGGACGATCCGTGGAATGCCACCGCGACCCACCGCGCGAAGCCACGGGCCTGAGGCGGGCGCCTTGTGCCTTCCGGGAGCCACGCGCGGCGCGCTCACGTGCCATGAACGCCCCACAGCCGACACTACGATCGACGTTTCCATCCATCGAGGACCACCATGGGCAAGCTGCACAATGCACAGGATCGCGCGCTGGAACTGATCGGCGATATCGGCGACGGCCTGCGCAAGGCGATCCCCGGCAAGGCGATGCGATGGGTCGAGACCGGCGCCGCGCTTGGTGTGGTCCGGACCGGCACGCAACTGGCGAGCAATGCCGTGCGCCGGCATCCGTTGCTGGTCACGGCCGCCATCGCCGGCGCCGGCCTGCTGTGGTACGCGGCGCGCCGGCGCGCGAAGCAGGCCGAGGGTGGTCTGATCGAAGGCACCGCGACGCGGGTCGAGGCGAAGCAGGGCAACCGCAAGCCGCGGGCGACCCGCAAGGCCGGCGCATCCGCAACCGACAGTTGAGTTCGAACCCGGATGGAAAGACGTGGCCCGGAGGTCAGTCCGGTGCCTGCGGCAGCTCGATGACGAAGCAGGCACCGCCGCCCGCGCGGTCCTCGTACCAGAGCTGGCCGCCGGCGTCGGCGATGATCTGCCTGGCCAGCGACAATCCCAGCCCGCTCGACAGGCCCCCGCTGGGATCGTGTTCGCCGAGGCGCTGGAACGGCTTGAAAAGTTCCCGCTGCTTCACCGGCGGGATGCCCGGCCCCCGATCCTGCGCCAGCAGTTGCCAGTAGCCCGGCGACGATGCACGCACCACCAGCTCGAGTTCACCGCCGGCAGGGGCGTACTTCATCGCGTTGCTGACCAGGTTTTCGGCGACCTGACGCAGCACCAGGCGGTCGATCGCCACCCGGCAGCTGCGTTCCGGCAGGTGCAGCAGCAACCGCATCCCGCAGCCCTCGAGTTGCAGCTCGTAGCGTTCCGCCAGCCAGCGGGCGGTATCGCGGAGGTCGGCGCTCTGCGGCGAGGCGGCGCGCACCTTCGCCGAATCCAGCGCGCTGGCCTGGCTTTCCAGGTAACGGCGGATATAACCCACCGCATCCTGGGCGCTGTCGTGGATGATCTGCAGGTAGCGCGGCGCGCGTTGCGGGTTGCAGTCCGCCTGCTGCAGCATTTCGGTGGCGAACAGCACGCTGGTCAGCGGGTTCTTCAGGTCGTGGGCCACCAGGTTGACCAGTTCCCGGCGCTCGCGCGCCACCCGTTCCAGGCGGTCGCGGGTCTGCTTCAGGCCGATGTGCGCACCAACCCGCGCCAGCAATTCCTCCGGCATGAAGGGTTTGGTGACGTAGTCCACCGCGCCGGCATCGAAGGCGCGCAGCAGCAGGTCGCGGTCATGGGCGGCGGTCAGGAACACCGCCGGGACATCACGCAAGCCCGGTTGCGCGCGCAATGCGTCGAGCAGCTCGAAGCCATCCATGCCCGGCATCATCATGTCGAGCAGGATCAGGTCCGGTTTCCTTTCGGCGGCGGCGGCCAAGGCATCGGCGCCGCTGCCCGCGGGAATCACCTCGAAGCCGTTGCGGGCGAGCAGGACGCTGACCACCCGCACGTTCGCGGCCTGGTCGTCCACCACCAGGACCCTGCCGGTGGTCGATCCGTTGTGACCCGGTGGAGGCATGGACTGGCGCTCCCGCGCGCCCGGCTGAATCCGCCCGACAGTGTCGACGGAACACGCCCGGGCCACAACCGCGGACGCCCGGCCGCGCCGGGCACCGATTCATCGCCCGCTCCGACCACGGCGTCCCGCCCGGCGCATCGCCACCTCATCCGCTGATGCGGCGCCACTCGCCCGGGGCCAGGCCATCCAGCCGATGCGCGCCGATCGCGATGCGCACCAGCCGCAAGGTGGGCAAGCCCACCGCCGCGGTCATCCGCCGCACCTGCCGGTTGCGGCCCTCGCGGATGCCGAGTTCCAGCCACGCATCCGGCACCGTCCTGCGATGGCGCACCGGCGGGTCGCGCGGCCACAGCGCCGGCGGTTCGATGCGCGCGGCCTGCGCCGGCAGGGTGGGGCCATCGTTCAACACGACGCCCGCGCGCAGCGCCTGCAGCTGCGCTTCGCCGGGATCGCCTTCCACCTGCACCCAGTAGGTCTTCAGCTGCTTGTGCTTCGGGTCGGTGAGCCGGTGCGCCAGCCCGCCGTCGTCGGTGAGCAGCAGCATGCCTTCGGAGTCGAGGTCGAGCCGGCCGGCCGGATACACGCCAGCGGGCAGGCCGAAGCCAGCGAGGGTGGGGCGCGCCGGAGTGCTGCGGGCCGCTCCGGCGTGTCCTGTGCGTGCGGCACTCGCCCGTCCAGGGGTATCGTCGGTGAACTGGCAGAGCACGCCGTATGGCTTGTTGAAGGCGATGAGCATGGCGGTCGGGCGCGTGCAAGAAGCTCGTGGTCCGCCGTCCCCGGCCGCGCGCGCGGCGTGAGGCGCGTCGTTGGCGAGTCTTCTAGCGGGCGGGCTTGCGGAAGCGCAGGGTCATGCGGTCGCTCTCGCCGATCGCCTTGTACATGGCGTCGTCGGCCGCGTCGTGGCGATTGACCGGCGGCAGCGTCCACACGCCGTTCGGATGATCGGTGTCGTCCTTCGGGTTGGCGTTGACCTCGCTGCGCGCGTCCAGTTCGAAACCAACTTCGCCGGCCAGGTCGATCACCAGCTGTTCGGTGACGTAGCCGCTCTTCTTCGACGTTTCGATGTCGGTTCCCGGCTTGGCGCGGTGGTCGACCACGCCCAGCACGCCGCCGGGCTTGAGCGCGTCATAGGCCGCGCGCAGGTGGTATTCGGTGGTGCCGGCGGCCAGCCAGTTGTGCAGGTTGCGGAAGGTCAGCACCACGTCCGCGCCGGCGGCCGGTCCGAACACCGGGTCCTTGGCGTCGAATTCGATCAGGCGGGCCTTCGCGTACACCGGGTCGCCGGCCAGCTTCTGGCGCAGCGTGGCATTGCGCTTGCCACCGCCCGAGTCCGGCGCGGCCGCGGGCAGCGCGCCGATGTACTGGCCGCCGCTGGCGAGGTAGGGCGCCAGGATTTCGGTGTACCAGCCACCGCCGGGCGTGATCTCGATGACGGTGTGTCCGGGCTTGACGCCGAAGAACGCGAGCGTTTCCACCGGATGGCGGTAGCGGTCGCGGGCGACGTTGGCCGGATCGCGCCAGCTGCCGGCGATCACGCCGTCGAACGCGGAGGCCGACACCGCGGATGCCGGGGCGGTGGCCGTGGGCGTGCCCGCGCACCCGGCAAGCAGGGCGAGGCACGAGGCGAGGGCGAGTGGGCGGATCATGCGGGCGCTCCTGTGGGGACGGGCGCCCAGCCTACCCATGCCGGCGTCAACCGGCCAGCATCCCCAGCGCGGCGTTGAAGGTCGGGCTGGGCCGCATCGCGGCGGACAGCCGCGACAGGTCCGGCTGGTAGTAGCCGCCGATGTCCACCGGCTTGCCCTGCGCCGCCACCAGTTCCGCGACGATCTTCTCCTCGCTGTCGGTCAGCGCCTTCGCCAGCGGCGCGAACATGGCGGCGAGTTCGGGATCCGCGGTCTGCTCGGCCAGCGCCTGCGCCCAGTACAGCGCGATGTAGAAGTGGCTGCCGCGGTTGTCGATGGTGCCCAGCTTGCGGCCCGGCGAGCGGTCCTTGTCGAGGAATTCGGCATTCGCGGCGTCCAGCGCATCGGCCAGCACCTGCGCGCGCGCGTTGCCGGTGGTGTTGGCCAGGTGCTCCAGCGACGCGGCCAGCGCCAGGAACTCGCCCAGCGAATCCCAGCGCAGGTAATCCTCCGCCACGAACTGCTGCACGTGCTTCGGCGCGCTGCCGCCGGCGCCGGTCTCGAACAGGCCGCCGCCGTTCATCAGCGGCACCACCGACAGCATCTTGGCGCTGGTGCCCAGTTCCATGATCGGGAACAGGTCGGTCAGGTAGTCGCGCAGCACGTTGCCGGTGGCGGCGATGGTGTCCAGGCCCTGGCGGATGCGCTTGAGCGAATGCCGCATCGCGCGGATCGGACTCATGATGCTGATGTCGAGGCCGGCGGTGTCGTGCTCGTTGAGGTAGGCCGCGACCTTGGCGGTCAGGCCGCGGTCGTGGTCGCGGCGCGGATCCAGCCAGAACACCACGGGCGTGTTGCTCAGGCGCGCACGGGTCACCGCCAGCTTGACCCAGTCGCGGATCGGCGCGTCCTTGGTCTGGCACATGCGCCAGATGTCGCCGGCCTTGACCGGGTGCTGCAGCAGCACGGTGCCGTGCTCGTCGATCACCCGCACGGTGCCGTCGCCGCTGATCTTGAAGGTCTTGTCGTGGCTGCCGTATTCCTCGGCGGCCTGCGCCATCAGGCCCACGTTGGGCACGCTGCCCATCGTCGCCGGGTCGAACGCGCCGTTCTCGCGGCAGTCGTCGATCACTGCCTGGTAGATGCCGGCGTAGTTGCGGTCCGGGATCACCGCCTTGGTGTCCTGCAGCTCGCCGGCCGCGTTCCACATCTTGCCGCTGTCCCGGATCATCGCCGGCATCGACGCGTCCACGATCACATCAGAGGGCACGTGCAGGTTGGTGATGCCCTTGTCGGAATTGACCATCGCCAGCTGCGGGCGCTGCGCGTACAACGCGGCGATATCGGCCTCGATGCCGGTGCGCTGTGATTCCGGCAGCTGGCCGAGCTTGGCGAACAGGTCGCCGATGCCGTTGTTGGGGTCGAAGCCGATCTCGGCCATCGTGCGCGGGTGCTTCTCCAGCACCGGCGCGTAGAAGCGGCGGACCACGATGCCGAACAGGATCGGGTCGCTGACCTTCATCATGGTCGCCTTCAGGTGCAGCGAGAACAGCACGCCGCGCGCCTTGGCGTCCGCGATCTGCGCATCCACGAAATTCGCCAGCGCGGCCACGTCCATCACCGCCGCGTCGATGACCTCGCCGGCCTGCACCGGCACCGGCGCGCGCAACGGGAAGCTGCTGCCGGTCACGCTGGTGTATTCGATGCGCAGGGTGCCGGGATTGACCATGGTGTAGGACTGCTCGCTGCCATAGAAGTCGCCCGACTCCATGTGCGCCACGTGCGACTTCGAGCCGTACTCCCACTTGCCCATCCGGTGCGGGTGCTTGCGCGCGTAGGCCTTCACCGAGGCCGGCGCGCGGCGGTCGGAATTGCCTTCGCGCAGCACCGGGTTGACCGCGCTGCCCATCGCCCGCGCGTAGCGGGCCTTGATGTCCTTCTCGCGCTCGCCCTGCGGCTCGTCCGGATAGTCCGGCAGCGCGTAGCCCTTGCCCTGCAGTTCGATGATCGCGGCCTTCAGCTGCGGCACCGAGGCGCTGATGTTGGGCAGCTTGATGATGTTGGCCTGCGGGGTCTTCGCCAGGTCGCCGAGTTCGCGCAGGTCGTTGCTGTTGCGCTGGCCTTCCGGCAGCAGGTCGTTGAACTGCGCCACGATGCGCGCGGCCAGCGAGATGTCGCGGGTCTCCACGTCCACGCCGGCGGTCTTCGCATAAACCTGCACGATCGGCAGGAAGCTGGCGGTGGCCAGGAACGGCGCTTCGTCGGTCAGCGTGTAGAGGATCTTGGACATGGCGGGCTCGTCGCGGGGCAAAGAGGGCCATTGTCGCCGTTGCCCTCGGCCGGGGCAAAGCGCGCTGGGCCGGAGGCGGCGCAAGGACATGACCTTCGGCACTGCGGATCGCGGGCGGCGCGGCGCACGGTGGTCCGGCCCCGGGCTTCGCGAGGATCGGCCATGCGCGGTTTCGTCCTGCCACTGCTGCTTGCCGGCGCCGTCGCCAATGCGCAACAGCCGCCTGCGCCGCCGCCGCCCTGCAGTGCCCCCGAGCACCGCCAGTTCGATTTCTGGCTGGGCGAATGGGAGGTGACCGGCGGCCCGAAGCTCGACCGCATCGTCGGCCACAACACGATCCGCAAGGTCAGCAGCGGTTGTGCGCTGGCCGAGCACTGGGTCAATGCCGGCGGCCGCGATGGCCACAGCCTCAACGCCTATGATGCGGAGGCACGGCAGTGGACGCAGTTCTGGATCGGCAGCGATGGCGTGGTGCTGCGGCTTGCCGGCGGGCTCCGCGGCAAGGCGATGGAGATGGAAGGCCGGCTGCGCTTGACGACCGCGCGCGGTGGCGAGCAGTGGCAACGCATCCGCTGGACCCCACAGGACGACGGCAGCGTGCAGCAGCACTGGCAGACCTCGGACGATGCCGGCGAGACCTGGCAGACCTCTTTCCTCGGCGTCTATCGCCGCAAGCCGGCGGCGGTCGCGGGATGAAGACCGAACACCCGGCAGCCTGAAAAGGAAAAGCCCGGCGGGCGCCGGGCCTTCCTGCATCCCTGATGGGCCAAGGCTTACCTGACCTCGAACTCGCGGGTCTGGACCACGGCGCCGTCCAGCATGATCTCGACCTTGTACTTGCCGGTGGGCCAGCCATCCGGCTTGCTGATCTGGAAGTCGGTCACGCCATCACCGGCGAAGGCCAGGTCGCGGCTTTCCTCGTGCACGGTCTGGCTGCTGTCGACGTGGGTCCACTTCGCGCCCAGCTTGCCGGTGACCGATGCGGCCGGGTCGCTGGTGCCGGTGGAGACGGCGGCGTAGATGGTGTCCTTCGGGGCGAAGGTGGACATCGGCGCGGTGACGCGCATGTCGGCGCCGACCGCGTTGCCCAGGTCGACGCTGTTGACCGAGGCGGTGGCCGCCATCGGTGCCGGGGCCGGCATCGGCGCAGGCGCGGTTTCGGCCGCAGGCGGCATCGGCGCCGGTTCTTCCTTCTTCTTGCAGCCGACCAGGGCGGCGCTGCCGATCATCGCGGCGAGCATGGCCATGTGGAGACGGTTGGGCTTCATGGGGCGTCCTTGGGTTTTGGTGGAGAGGAGTAACGAGCGCGCGCTGGCGCCGGATCAGGCTGCGGGAATCTTCAGGACCTGGCCCGGGCGGATCCGGTCCGGGTCATCCAGCTGGTCGCGGTTGGCATCGAAGATCGCCTGCCATCGACTCGACTTGCCATAGAAGTGTCTGGCGATATGCGACAGGGTGTCGCCGCTGGCGACGGTGTACGTCTGCTCGGTCCCCGGGGCCGCGGCCTCGGTCGATGCCACGTCGCCCTGCACGTTGCTGAAGTCCGGCTTGGCGGGCGCTGCGGCCTCGGTCGACGCCACGCCGCCGCTGACGTTGGAAAAATCGGGTTTGCCGTTCTGGCTCATCGCGGGTCTCGGGAAGGCGGGCATGCGCCCGCGCCGGCGAGACTGGCACGCTGTTCGTTAAGTTTGCATTGATGCCGCCGTTCGTTGCGTCTACTGGCGCTCGCTGCGTCCCGGCTGCGGGCGGGCGACGCCGGGGCTGGCGCGCCACGGATTGATGTCCAGGCCGCCACGGCGCGTGTAGCGCGCCTCCACCGAAAGCCGGTGCGGGCCGCACTGCGCGAGCAGGTCGCCGAAGATGCGCTCGACGCATTGCTCGTGGAATTCGGCGTGGTCGCGGAAGCTGACCAGGTAGCGCAGCAGGCCGGTGCGGTCGATGCGCGGGCCGCGATAGGCGATGGCGACGTCCGCCCAGTCCGGTTGCCCGGTCACCGGGCAGTTGGACTTCAGCAGCGCACTGCTGAGCGTCTCCTCGACGATGTCCACTGCATCGGCGGCCAGCAGCGACGCATCCGGTGGGCCGTAGGCGTCGATGTCGATGTCCCCCCCATCGATGCACGCGCCGGCCAGCGCCACCACCGGCGGCAAGCCGAGGGTCATCGAGACCGGCGCGCCGGCGGCTGCGGACAGGTCGGCTTCGACCTGCCGGCGCAGGAGGTTCTCGTCGGCAAAGCGCGCGCTGTTGCAGGAATTCAGGTACAGCTTGAAGGACTTGGATTCGACCAGGTTCGGCGAATCCGCCGGCACCTCGAACGTCGCCGTCGCCATCCGAGGCTTGCCGCGCGCGTCCAGCCAGGACAGTTCGTAGGCGTGCCAGCGATCGAGGCCGACGAAGGGCAGCGTGCCCGCGTCGATGCCGATCGCCGCGCGCCCCACGGCGCGCGGGATGGGGTACAGCAGGCCGGCATCGAAGTGCCGCGGGTAGGCGACCTCGCGGCCGAGCGGGGACTGCTCGATGGCGGCCATCT
>Ga0114939_10003757_pt1 | contig 10429 bp, 10 predicted proteins | sample AshMeaCrysSpring_FD_87196 | JGI IMG/M metagenome (GOLD analysis project Ga0114939, IMG submission 87196) | Groundwater microbial communities from Big Spring, Nevada to study Microbial Dark Matter (Phase II) - Ash Meadows Crystal Spring | ecosystem: Environmental > Aquatic > Deep subsurface >... | reverse complement strand
TCCGCGAAACACAACCCCCGACGCAGTGGACAAATACCAAAATCTGCCCTCGCCTACTCTGCTCCACTACGTTTCGCAACCGCAGGCGGGGGGTCGCTCGCCATCCGTGGCTCGCTTCAATGCGGAGGATAAAATGGAAAGTAGCAACAGGTCGCACGAGAGATCGTGTTTCGTCCAGCTCACTACGGTGATTACAGATAAGGGCAGGTCGTTTGTTTCAGAATCGGACAATTTAAGCCTTGGCGGTATTTTTCTTGTGCTTAATGACCCGCTCCCAATAGGTTCAAGAGGCATATTAAGCATGGTCATAAATACGGGCACTAAAAAGAAAGAAATTACTTCAAAGTTTGTTGTGAAACACAATGAACCTCCCAGTAAAGGGCTACGTGGGATGGGGGTAGAGTTTATCGGTATGTCCGACGCGGATAGGGCCGTGCTTAAAGAGATGATGAAAATTTAACTTTTCCGTTGAAAAAGATCAGTGCGGCGGCTTACGAGCCGGTCAATAAATAGAATTCCCTCAAGATGATCAAGTTCGTGTTGCACCGCCCGCGCCTCAAAATTTTCAAATTGATATGAATTTTTTTCGCCGGATTCATTTAATGCGTGTAATTCAATATGAACGGCGCGGATTACATTTCCGGTATAATCCGGTATTGACATACACCCTTCACGCCCTAAGGCCATACCGTCCCAGGTAATTAATTCTGGGTTAACTAAAATTAAACGGCCGTGATTCGGAACTGGTCGACGGGTCTTCGTGCAATCAACAATTATAATCCGTTGCTGAAATCCGATCTGCGGCGCGGCAATACCGACTCCGTAAGGAGCCGCATCCATTGTTTCTACCAAATCCGCAAGCAAAACTCGCAATTGCTGATCAAAATTTATTACGGGTTCCGAAATAATTTTTAACCGGGCGTCAGGATAACGCAAAATTTTATGCAGAGCCATAGATATTTAACCGAATACCGTTTGAATAGACTCAATACTAATTGACATATCGTTAATTTCATTAAGCGCAGTACGGAGCGCACTAATTCCCTGAGTCGCGCAACCTTCGATATGCATAATGTAAATTGGCGCAAGTTCTGTCCCAGCGATATCTGATTCTAAATTAAGAATATCTAAGCCAGCAGTTGCTAATACGCTAGTAACATGCGCCACAATTCCCATACGGTCCGCACTGTGGACGCTAATTCGTACATCCGGCTCACGATGGTGATGTAGTAGCCCGTTAATTAAATCACAATGGATATGCAATTCCAATTGGCGAGATTGTTCTGCAAGATAGGCAATCAAATCATGATCTTTTATCCCGCAACGGATCATCAGCATAATGGTAAAATTACCACCTAAGCGTATCATTGATGCTTCGCCTAAATGACAACCCTGTTTGTATAATAAAGTGCTAAGGTGCGCAACAATACCTGGCTGGTCTTTGCCAATTACCGTCAACATATACCATTGATTAATTTCTTCACACATATTTTAATCTCCATTTTGATTCTCAAATAACCACCGCTAAATATCGCGGAATTTTTGGCATTTTTAGCACAATAGAAAATTCGGGGTTGTACTCGCTGTCAGATAGCAGTAAGCTTTCCCCAGCGAACATACTTTATCGAGCATTGAATGCGTACTATTTTGATGTTTATCCATATTATGGCGTCTATGGGGCTGATTAGCTTGGTGTTATTGCAACACGGGCGCGGCGCGGATGCCGGCGCGGCTTTTGGGAGCGGCGCGTCGCAGACTTTATTTGGCGCCCGCGGGTCATCTAATTTTCTTACTCGCACTACGGCTATTTTGGCCGCGATATTTTTTACCACTAGCCTGCTCCTGGCTTATGTTACTGGACAAATGCACCAACGCCAAAGTGTCACCGAAAAGCTCAGTATGCCGAGCGTGCCGGTTTCTCAAATTCCCGGTCCGCAGGACCTGCCGACTGTACCATCTGCCCCAGCAGAAAAAGTCGCCGATTCTGTGCCATCTTCTCCCCCGACAACGGCGAACGAGACCACCCCAGCGGCTCCGGCTCCTGTTACGTCCCCCAGCAACCCCGACGCGCCGAACGTGGTTATTCCCAATCCGCCTGCTGAATCTTCCCCTAATAAGGCAGAAGATTTGCCGATGATTCAAGATTCCAATCCGTCTAGTGCCGGAGAAAAAATTAGGGAATAATTTTGATAACGCCGCTATTTATGGAGGGTTTTAACAGTCAATTGGAAAACTATCCATAACTACCAAATACTGGGCGTATCAATAACAACACTATGTAGGTGGGAAGCGGAAGGAAAACTAATCCAGAACACAACGCAGGCAAGCATCGTCGTTATAACCTTGCTAAATTAAAACCAGACAGGAATTACGCAGTTGAATAATATCTAAAGAAGTTCTATTCTATTTTGATAATATCAAGTGCCTGCGATCACACCGAAATTAAAACCCGTAAAGAAAATGTTTAATCACGCCGATGTGGAGAAATTGGTAGACTCGCTGTCTTGAGGTGGCAGTGGCGTAAGCCATGGCGGTTCGACTCCGCCCATCGGCATAGGTTCCACACAATTGAAGTCCGCGCTTTAGCTTTCAATAGTAATATAGTCTCGAAATTTTCGATTACCGCCCGCGCTGTCTTTTCTATAAATCTGATTCGCCGTAAAATACAATATCTACCGAATTCCTAATTGTGTGTCTTATTTCTCGACGAAAGTCGGAATTAGGCATCATTGAATATTTACCCTGAATAATATCATGAGCAAAGAAATCTCCTTGCCACCCTGTGCGACTAATTGGGGGAGTTTTCCCGGGTCGCGCAAAGTTTATCTGTCTGGTAGCCGCCCAGATATTCGCGTTCCATTTCGCGAGATTACCCTTAATAAACCGGAAAACACACCTATTCGGATTTACGACACCTCTGGTCCTTATACGGATCCAGATATTCCCCTGGATTTAATTCGCGGTTTACCGGCAATTCGCACGCCGTGGATTCAGGAACGGGCCGATACGGAATCAATTAATTCTCCTTTGGTAAAAAATTCCGCCCGAATTGCGCGTCGGGCGCGTCCCGGGCGCAATGTCACCCAAATGCACTATGCCCGCCAAGGCATTATCACCCCTGAAATGGAATTTGTCGCCCAACGTGAAGAAATTAATCCCGAATTTGTCCGCGCTGAAATTGCGCACGGACGGGCAATTATTCCGGCAAATATCAATCACCCCGAATCCGAGCCGATGATTATTGGCCGTAATTTCTTAGTAAAGATTAATGCTAATATCGGTAACTCCGCATTAGGATCATCGCTGGAAGAAGAAGTAGCGAAAATGATTTGGTCAATTCGCTGGGGCGCTGATACGGTTATGGATCTATCTACCGGAAATAAAATTCACGAGACCCGCGAATGGATTATCCGCAATTCCCCGGTTCCAATCGGAACTGTCCCGATTTATCAGGCATTGGAAAAAGTCGAAGGTAGAATTGCCGAGCTAAATTGGGAAATCTTCCGCGATACTTTAATTGAACAGGCCGAACAAGGCGTAGATTATTTTACAATTCATGCTGGAGTTCGCTTAGATTATATTGCTCTCACTGAACGGCGCTTAACTGGAATCGTTTCTCGTGGCGGGGCAATTCTTGCCTCTTGGTGTCGCATCCACAATTGCGAAAATTTCCTCTATACTAATTTTGAAGAGATTTGCGCAATTATGCAGTCTTATGACGTGGCATTTTCTTTAGGCGATGGATTACGCCCCGGTTCAATTGCCGATGCGAATGACGCGGCCCAATTCGCCGAATTAACTACCCTTGGGGAATTGACTCAAATCGCCTGGCGTCATGACGTCCAAGTAATGATTGAAGGACCAGGGCATGTCCCATTACATTTAATTAAAGAAAATATGGATCGACAAATTGCCTTATGCAGTGAGGCACCATTTTATACACTCGGACCGCTGATTACTGATATTTCCCCGGGTTATGATCATTTAGCCTCAGCAATTGGGGCCGCGTTAATTGGATGGTGGGGGACTGCGTTATTATGTTATGTAACGCCCAAAGAGCATTTGGGATTACCGAATCGCGATGATGTAAAAGAAGGAATTATTGCCTATAAAATTGCGGCGCATGCAGCTGATTTAGCTAAAGGACATCCTCATGCACAACTGCGTGATAACGCTTTATCTCAGGCGCGTTTTGAGTTTCGCTGGGATGACCAATTTAATCTCGCACTCGATCCCGAGCGTGCACGCGCATATCATGATGAGAATTTACCGCATGATACTGTGAAATCCGCCCATTTCTGCTCAATGTGTGGTCCGCGTTTTTGTTCAATGAATATTAGCCACGCGGTACGTCCCGTAAGCGAATAAGAATAATTTATTTTTGGGAGTCAAATAAGTGAGTACATTTACTGCCCCGGAGCAAGTCCCTTTTGGTACCGATAATTTCGCTGAAAATCCCGAGCCACGCTGTCCGTGTTTGCTATTACTCGACCGTTCCGCGTCAATGGCCGGCGCGCCAATTCGCGAATTAAATTCCGGTTTAGTAACTTTTCATAAAGAATTACTGACCGATTCTTTAGCAATGAAAAGAGTCGAAATCGCGGTAGTTTCTTTTGGTCCTGTGCGTATCGAAAGCGAATTTTATACTGCGGCGAATTTTACTCCGCCGGTTTTAGAGGCCGCCGGAGATACGCCTATGGGTGAGGCAATTCAACAGGCAGTCGCGATGGTGCAGCAACGCAAAGATATTTATAAAAGCAGCGGCATTTTATCTTATCGACCGTGGATTTTTATGATTACGGATGGCGCACCGACCGATTCCTGGCAGAATGCCGCTGAATTAGTCCACGAAGGAGAATCCCAAAAGTCTTTTGCATTTTTCGCTGTTGGTGTCCAAGGAGCGCGCATGGATATTTTATCGCAAATAGCAACCCGCGCACCGCTAAAATTGCAGGGATTCAAATTCCGCGAAATGTTTTTATGGCTATCACGCTCAATGCGTTCCGTTTCGCAATCAACTCCAGGCACAACAGTACCCCTCGCTCCCCCAACCGGCTGGGCAGAAGTATGAGGCCGCGACGTGAATTGGAGAATTGTTTCCGCATCGGTCGTGGGAACCGCGCATCAATCCCGTAATGAAATATGCCAAGATTGTCATATTGCGGTGAATTGGAAGGGTGCTGATGAAAAAGAATCTTTAATTGCGTTAGTTGCGGACGGGGCGGGGAGTGCTCAATTTGCAAAATTAGGGGCGGAGTTAGCCTGTCAAGAGGGGAAATGTCTCTTGGAGGAATTACTCGCGACAAATCACGTTATCCCACCGACGCATGAAGATATACAAAAATTAATTCGCGAATTGTCAAGTCGCATCAATCATCACGCAAATATCGCTCAAGTCCCGATTCGAGAATATGCCTGTACTCTCTTAATCGCGTTAATCCATCCTCAGTTTTCTTTATTTGCACAAATCGGTGACGGGGGGATTGTTGTAGCTCAGGATAGCGTGTTCGAGTTAATCTTTTGGCCGGATAACGGCGAATACGCCAACGAAACGCATTTTTTAACTGATTCGGATGCGGTTAATTATTTGCAGTTTTTATCCACCGAAACGCATTATTCAGAAATCGCGCTGTTTTCGGATGGCCTACAGCGCCTTGCCCTACTTTACGAGAATCGCAGTGTTTATACCCCGTTTTTTACTCCGATGTTGACAGTAATTCGACAATCAACCCCAGAGCTTTGCACTATGTTAAGTACACAATTAGCTGCTTTTCTTTCGAGCTCCCGGATCAATGAGCGCACTGATGACGACAAGACATTAGTACTCGCCAGTTATACGGAAAATTAGTATAATCACTACGGATTTATACTAAAAAGCAGGTCCTACCTAATGAATGAAATAGTTGATCTCGCAAATCAAATCCGCTGCGATTTAGAGAAAATCCATCCGAAAATGCGCAAGACTTTATTAAGGAAGTTTCCGTTGCTTGTTGCAGTTATGTTAGATGCACGTACCGCAAATACAAACGAATTAGCTGCGACCTTACCACTAACGACCCCACGCTTGGATATGCGCAATCAATGGATTGCCCGATTGTTACATAATCCGTTATTGAATAGTTATAAAACTATTGAGCCGTTTGCCCGCCAACTTTTCCACAACTTGGTAGAAAGTGGTAAAACGATAAAATTAACGCTCGATCAAGAAAACTTAAACAATCGTTTTGATATCTTTTTACTTACTATCAAATGGGCGGAAAAGAGTTTTCCATTAGTTTGGCGAATTGAAACAGCTCCAGCACAAAAAATTATCAACATTCAATTACGTATCCTTGAACAAATTAAACATTGGATTCCGAAGAATGCCCGAGTAAGGTTAATTACCGAGCGAATTATTCCCGGCGAAGAATTATTTATTTGGGTTCAGGGACATAAATGGCAGTATCAATTTCGCCTTCATAGTGATATATCAACAATCTTGAGTCCAGATACTCAACTACAACACCTCACAATTAAAAGTTTAGTGAATGATAGGCCATCAATACATCCGGTTAGTTTATTTAATAAGCGAGTTTCAACCTATTTACTGGCATGGCATGATCCTCAAGACCGTAGCAAAGAGCGATTTTTTGCCATTGATTCGAATAATCACTATCCTTTGCCTACGGTGATCGTACAATCTAAAATCGGCGTAGATTGGGTATTTGCCGGATTTAACTCCCGAGAATTCTCATTGCGCAATACTCAACTCCAATATGCAACTCGTCTAGATCATTTAATTTTGATTATGTCCGTAGCGCTGTATTGGTGTAACCAAAACTCCCACAACTATTGCCGAGTCCTGAACCGAAAATATCAAATCTGATATTCAACACTCTATGACAGAAAAAAGAGATTTACACACGATGCCCGATGAATATGGACATTACGGTAATTATGGCGGGCGATTTGTCGCCGAGACTTTAATAGCGCCACTTACTGAATTGACAGCGGCCTATTTACGCTATTGTAACGATCAGCAATTTCGCGCCGCTTTGGAAAACGATTTGGCGCATTATGTGGGACGCCCGTCGCCACTTTATTATGCAGAGCGCCTCACGCACGCCGTTGGCGGCGCACGTATTTATCTCAAACGCGAAGACTTAAATCACACCGGGGCGCACAAAATTAATAATACCGTTGGCCAGGCGCTACTCGCCCAGCGTATGGGAAAACGCCGCGTTATTGCCGAGACCGGCGCCGGTCAACACGGCGTTGCGACCGCGACCGTCGCGGCGCGTTTGGGCATGGAGTGCGTCGTTTATATGGGCGCCGAGGATATTCGGCGTCAGGCGCCTAATGTCTATCGGATGAAGTTGCTCGGCGCGACCGTAGTGCCGGTGATTTCCGGCTCGCGCACGCTCAAAGACGCGCTCAACGAGGCGCTGCGCGACTGGGTAACCAATGTTGATACGACTTTTTATATCATCGGGACGGTCGCCGGCCCGCATCCGTATCCGGCGCTGGTCCGTGATTTTCAGGCAGTAATTGGCCGCGAAACTCGCACTCAATGTCTGACGCAAATTGGACGCCTCCCGGACGCGCTGGTCGCCTGCGTTGGCGGCGGCTCGAATGCAATGGGTTTGTTTTATCCATTCTTGAATGACCCCGAGGTCGCGCTCCATGGCGTTGAGGCCGCCGGCGCGGGGCTGGAAACCGGTCGTCATGCCGCACCGCTCAACGCCGGCCGCCCGGGGGTGTTGCATGGCAATCGCACCTATTTAATGACCGACGACGCCGGGCAAATTATGGCGACGCACTCGATCTCCGCCGGTTTAGATTATCCCGGCGTCGGGCCCGAGCACTCGTGGCTAAAAGACACCGGGCGGGCGATTTACGGCGCCGCGCGTGACGCCGAGGCCCTCGATGCCTTTCATCGCCTCACGCGCACCGAGGGGATTATCCCGGCCTTGGAATCGGCGCACGCGGTGGCCTATGCCCTGCGCCTTGCGCCCAAGTTGCGCCCCGAGCAGATTATTGTGGTGAATCTCTCCGGCCGCGGCGATAAAGACATCCCAACCGTCGCCGCGCATGAAGGAATTACGCTATGAGCCGCATTCCGCAGACTTTTAATTCTCTCCAAACGCGCGGCGCCAAAGCGTTAATCCCGTTTATTACCGCCGGCGACCCTAATCCTGCCGCGACTTTGCCCCTGTTGCACGAATTGGTCGGTGCAGGGGCGGATATTATTGAGCTGGGCGTGCCTTTTTCTGATCCGATGGCGGATGGCCCGGTGATTCAGCGCGCGAGTGAACGTGCCCTTGCCCACGGGGTGACGCTATCTTCGGTATTGGAAATGGTGCACGCTTTTCGCCACGAGAATCGGCACACGCCGATTGTGCTCATGGGTTATCTCAATCCGATCGAAATTATTGGCTATGAAAAAATCGCCCACGAAGCCGCGAGTGCGGGTGTCGATGGGATTCTGACGGTCGATTTGCCGCCGGAAGAGGCCGCGCCGTGGTTAATTGCTACGCAGGCGGCGGAAATTGACCCGATATTTTTGTTGGCGCCGACCTCAAATGCCGAGCGGATTGCCGCGATCAATCGGGTCGCGCGGGGATTTGTTTATTATGTCTCGTTAAAAGGCGTCACGGGCGCCGCGCACCTGGATATAAATACCGTGGCGGATAAAATTGCCGAGATTCGCCAAACCATTAAATTGCCAATTGGTGTTGGCTTTGGGATTCGTGATGCGGCCGCGGCGGCGGTAATGGCGCAGATTGCCGATGCGGTTATTGTTGGTAGTGCTGTGGTCTCGCGGATCGAGAATCTCACTCACGCCGGCAAGCCGTTATTTGATGAAATTCGCGCATTCATTAGCGAATTGCGCGTCGCAATTGATCAATCAAGCTGAGAATTATGTCTGATACTTTAACTTGGTTTCAAAAATTATTGCCGTCGCGGATTCGTACCGAGGGCGGTAATAAAAAAGTTCCCGAAGGTCTATGGGTAAAGTGCGTTGTCTGTAGCGCGGTATTATATCGTGCCGATTTGGAACGCAATTTAGAGGTATGTCCACATTGCGCCCATCATAATCGAATTGGTGCCCGTGATCGCCTCTCTCGGTTTCTCGATACGGAGCCACGCGAGGAAATTGGCGCGTTTGTCGAGCCAATAGACATTCTTAAATTTCGCGACAGTAAACGCTATAAAGATCGCCTCGCTCAAGCGCAAAAGGATACCGGCGAAAAAGATGCTTTGGTGGTAATTAAAGGCGCCGTTGAAGGATTACCCATAGTTGCGGCGGCATTTGAATTCCGTTTTATGGGTGGGTCTATGGGTTCGGTGGTCGGCGAGCGCTTTATTCGTGCGGTAAATGTAGCGCTGACGAATAAAATCCCATTGGTTTGCTTTTCTGCAAGTGGCGGGGCGCGTATGCAAGAGGCGCTAGTTTCGCTTATGCAAATGGCCAAGACCTCGGCTGCATTAGGAAAACTCGCCCACGCGGGAATTCCGTTTATTTCGGTATTAACGGACCCCACAATGGGCGGCGTTTCTGCTAGTCTGGCGATGCTCGGCGATATTAATATTGCGGAGCCAAAGGCGTTAATTGGTTTTGCCGGGCCACGGGTAATTGAACAAACCGTGCGCGAGACCCTGCCCGACGGATTTCAACGCTCCGAGTTTCTATTAGAACACGGCGCGATTGATTTAATTATTGACCGACGCGAGATGCGCAACCGTATCCATCGCTTATTAGCGATGCTTACCTCGCGAGTGGAAAGGGGATAGTTTTTTGTCGGCGTGCGCATCTGATTCACAATCTACTCTACAGCCAATTGCCAACTAAAATAAACGGCGACCAATAATATGGATGACGGAATTCCTGCGTCCGTAAAACTGCGAGCTGTGCCTGTTGAAATGCCTTGGCTTTGGTTTGGTGCGAATTGCGCAATTGACGATAAAACTCGGTGAGTAATACTTGGGTTTTTAACAGTCAATTGGAAAACTATCCATAACTACTCTATACTCATTCAACTTGAAAACACTGTGTTGATATTTTCAAAATTGTAGTTAATTCAAGCACTATAGGGATTCAAAGATACAGTATCTTGAAAGGCAATGGGTATATCTGATTGATTTTCAAATAAAATCAAGAAACCACAATACAACTGTATAAAATTTAAATAACATTACCAGTTGACAGCGGATTTGTTTTGAGTAATAAATGGCTAAACTTACTTTAGCCAAAACTCTGGAGAACTTACATGAATTCCGAAATCATCTTTATCGATGGCAATCTCCCCAACCGCGACACAATCATCGCCAACCTGCCGTCTGACGCCACGATTTTCGTCCTCGACCCCGCACAAAACGGCCTCACGCAAATGGCCGCCATCTTGGCGGATTATCACGATTTAGCCGCGATTCACATCATTTCCCACGG
>Ga0114939_10003753_pt1 | contig 10438 bp, 9 predicted proteins | sample AshMeaCrysSpring_FD_87196 | JGI IMG/M metagenome (GOLD analysis project Ga0114939, IMG submission 87196) | Groundwater microbial communities from Big Spring, Nevada to study Microbial Dark Matter (Phase II) - Ash Meadows Crystal Spring | ecosystem: Environmental > Aquatic > Deep subsurface >... | reverse complement strand
GACGCGGGGTGGAGCAGCCTGGTAGCTCGTTGGGCTCATAACCCAAAGGTCGCAAGTTCAAATCTTGCCCCCGCAACCAAAATCACCGAGTGTCGAGTCGACAGGCACCAGCGAAGCCCGCCTCGAGCGGGCTTCGTTTCTTCTGGGCCACGTGCATCCATCCGGGGCGCGGCCGATGCGCCAGGTGACCGCAGCGGGTCCGATGCCGACGACGCGAGGCCGGCGCCACGAGCGCGGCGGCAGGTCGTGCGGCGTTCATGGAGGGTCTTCGGCGCCACCGGTCCTCGCCGCGGCGGCGGCAGGTCCGGACGCGTCGCGGTGCCGCGCGCCGGCGATGGCACGGAACCGATCGAGGAAACGCCGGTCGATGCGGTCCTTCCAGCGCCAGGCCCAGGCGCCTTCGGCACCGAAGGGCCCGCGCGACGCGATGGCGCGCGCGTCGCCGGTGGCCAGCAGCGCCAGGAACTGCCGCTGCGGGCGGTGTGCCGCGAAGCCGCCCGCCCCTTCCGCGAGCGCGTTGCGCAGGTTGTTCGCCAGCACCGGCCCCATGCGTACTGCATGCACGCCCGCCTTGGGCAGGCTGCGGCCGGACCAGCTCGCGCAGTCGCCCGCCGCGAAGATCTGCGGGTGCGACACGCAACGCAGCTCGGCGTCGATGCGGATGAAGCCGGCGTCGTCGACGGCGAGCGCACCGCGGCGCGCCGGGTCGCGTTGCCAGTCATGGGCTTCGGCACCCGTGGCCCACAGCACCACGTCGCTGCCGCTGTCGGCCGACTCGCTCCAGCGGCTGCCCAGTTGCACCGCCACCCCGGCACGCGCCAGTGCGCGATGCGCGGCGCGACGGGCGGCGGGCGCCAGCCCCGCCAGCAGTTGATTGCCTTGCGTGACCAGAGCACCTTGCACGACGCGGTCGGGCCGCATGCGGCGCAGCCGCTGCAGCACGCCCAGAAGCGCCTCGAAGCCGGCAGCCCCGCCGCCGACCGCCGTCACGACGAAGGGGCGTTCGCCGGCATCGGCGGCCCAGCGCTCGAGAAGCGGCTCGTAGCGCCGGCGCAGCAGCGCCAGCGGCCGCAGCGGCAACATTTCGGCATGCCGGGCGGGCGGCGGGCGCAGCGTCGAGCCGATGTTCAGTGACAGGACGTCGTAACCCAGCGTGGACCCGTCGGCCAGCTGAAGATGCCGGCGCGCCGGATCGAGCGCGCCGACCTCGCCCTGCAGCCAGCGCGCCCCGGCGGCCTGTGCAAGCGCCGGGAAGTCGACGACGATCTCGTCGAAGCGGTACAGGCCCGCCAGCCAGCCGGGCACCATGCCGGAATAGGGCGCCAGCGGCTCCGGCGAGACGACCACCACCTCGACACCGGCCAGCGGCCGCTGCACGAACTGGCGCAGCACCAGCGCGTGCGCATGGCCGGCGCCGGCCAGAACCAGGCGCTTCATGCCTGCGGCTCCCTCGCGGCAAGCGCGCAGCGCACCGGGACGATGGCCGGCAAGAAGGAGGCGGCGAGCCGCGGCAGGCGATGTGGCACGAGGTGGTGGGTCGGGTCGGCGCTAGGGGGCGATGATCGTCTATCCGGCCCGGCCCCCGGCGCGATGTGGCCACGCCTGCAGGCAGGCGAAGCAGCGGCCTGCCGGCAGCCCTGCCTCGGCGCGCGCGGCCGCGCGACGCGCCCGGCCCCGCACCGCGGGCATCTCGCGGCGTGCCCCGCGACCTCAGCCCCAGCCCACCGGCAGCGCCAGCGGCCCGCGGAATGCCCATCCGCCGAAGCGCACCTCGGCGCCGGCTGCCAGACGCAGACCCGGCAGCCGCTCGAAGACCGCCGGCAGCGCCACTTCGGCGATCAGCGACTTCGAGGCGGCCGCGCCGGCGCAGTAGTGCGGGCCGGCGCCGAAGGCAATGTGAGCGCCGCTGTCGCTGCGCCCCAGGTCGAAGCGGTCGGGCTCGTCGAAGAAGGCTTCGTCGCGGTTGGCCGAGCCGAACATGAAGAACACCCGGTCCTCGGGCTCCAGGGTCACGCCGTCGACGCTGAAGCGTTGCGCAACGCGGCGCGGGCTCATCGCGATCGGCGAGATCCAGCGCACGTACTCGTCGAACACGCGGCGCCACGGCACCTCGCCGCGCTGCACTCGCGCCAGCTGCTCGGGGTGCGCCAGCAGCGCCCACACCGCGCCGGCGATGGCATCGCGCGGCTCGTTCTGCCCGCCGCTGATGCTGAGCTTGATGTTGGCGCGCACGCTGGCTTCGGGCAGCCCGGCGCGCAGCATCACCGACAGCAGGCTCGGGTCCGGCGCCTGCCGCAGCGCGGGGATGCGTTTGCTGATGCAGGCGTCGATGCCGGCAGTGGCGGCATGGCAGCGCGCCTCGACGGCCGCATCGCCGGCATAGTTGGCGATGCCGTCGATCATCGCCTGCGACCACGCGTCCATGTCCTGCCAGCGCATGTTGGTCAGGCCGGTCAGCGCGCGCAGCGCGTCGGCCGACACCGGCATCGCATAGTCGGCCACCAGATCGGCCTGCCCGCGCGGCGCCAGCGCGTCGAGCACGCGCTGCGCGTCGGCGCGGAAGATCGGCTCCCAGTGCGCGCGCACCGGCTGCGGGCCCAGCGCGGCCAGCATCAGCTTGCGCTCGGCGATGTGCTCGGCGCCATCCTTGCGCATCATGTTGTGGCCCATCAGCCGGTTCATCAGCCCCTGCGGCTGGTGCGAGCTGAACACCTCGGTCAGCTTCTCCAGCTCGACGATGTGGGCGCGGCGCGTGAACAGCGTGGCGCCGAGCTGCGGCACGAAGGCGATCGGGTGCTCGCGCCGCATCGCCGCGAGCGTGGGATACGGGTCGCGCCAGAAGGCGGCAGGGTCGATCTCGACTCGTGGTGCGTTGCTCATGCGGCAATGCCGGGCGTGGCCAGTGACCGGGCGAGCATACGGCCGGATCGGGCAGGGCGGGAAGGTGCGAGCGCAACCGCAGCGGCCGGCGTGCGGCGTGCGGCCAGCGGCGGCCGCGGCTTCAACCCAGGCCCAGCGCCTTCCGCGCCAGCGCCTGGAAGGTCGCGCGCTCGGCGCCGGACAGCGGCGCCAGGATCTCTGCCTGCAAGGCTTCCACGACCGGGCGGCAGGCCTTCAGCAGCCGCCTGCCCTGCGGCGTCGGCAGCAGTTGGCGCGCGCGCCGGTCCCGCGCGCTGACCTGGCGCTGCACCAGGCCCTTCTGCTCCAGCCGGTCGACCACGCCGCCAATGGTGGCGCGGTCGAAGCTGATGCCGGCCGCCAGGCTGGCCTGGTCGATGCCGGGCTGCTGGGCGATGGCGTCCAGCGCGGCGAATTGCACCGAGGTCATGTCGAAGCCCGCAGCCTGCATGCGCGCCTGGAACACCTGCGTCGACTGCTGGTGCAGGCGACGGATCAGGTGGCCGGCCATCTCGATCCTGTCCATGCTTGCATTGCCTCCGTCCGGGATTTCACCCGATCTGCAGGTCGATACCGACCCGCTTGACAATTTTAATATGTATACATATCATAAGCAAACATACCTGATCCGGGGCGCAGCCCCGAGGAGACCCCATGCAGTACCACGTCAACGGCTTCCACCCTGGCGATCCCGACATCCGGCCGGCGGCGTCCGGCCATCGCCGGCCGGGCGACCCGCCGCCGCAGACGGTGGACGTGCTGATCGCCGGCTCCGGGCCGGCGGGCCTGTGCCTGGCCGCCCAGATGGCGAACGTGCCGCAGATCCGCACGATGCTGGTCGAGCCCAAGCTCGCGCCGATGGAAAAGGGCCAGGCCGACGGCATCAGCGTGCGCACGATGGAGATGTTCCAGGCCTTCGGCTTCGCGGAGAAAGTGATGCGCGAAGCGGTCTGGATCAACGAGACCACTTTCTGGGCGCCGGACGGGCAGGCGGCGCTGAGCCGCGTCGCCCGCGTGCAGGACGTGCCCGACGGCACCTCGGAGATGCCGCACGTGCTGATCAACCAGGCGCGGGTGCACGACATGTTCCTGGACCTCATGCGAAACGCGCCCAGCCGCCTTCATCCGGACTACGGCCTGAAGGTGGCCGGCCTGCGCATCGACCCGGCCGCGAGCGAATACCCGGTGACGGTGACGCTGGAACACACCGCGCCCGGCCGCGAAGGCCGGACCGCGACCGTGCGCGCCAACTACGTGATCGGCTGCGACGGCGCGCGCTCGGCCGTGCGCGGCGCGATCGGCGGCGCGCTGCACGGCGACGCGGCGCACCAGGCCTGGGGCGTGATGGACGTGCTGGCGGTGACCGACTTCCCCGACTGGCGCATGAAGTCCTTCGTGCGCTCGCAGAGCGAGGGCATCCTGATGGTGCTGCCGCGCGAGGGCGGGCACCTGGTGCGGCTGTATGTCGAGCTGGACAACCTGGGCGAACACGAGCGCGCCGCCGACCGCGGCATGGGCGCCGACGACATCATCGCCAAGGCGCGGCGCATCTTCAGCCCCTTCACGCTGGACGTGAAGGAGGTGGTGTGGTGGTCGATCTACGAGATCGGCCACCGCCTGACCGACAAGTTCGACGACGTGCCCGAAAGCCAGGTGGCGACGCGCGCTCCGCGCGTGATGCTGGCCGGCGACGCATGCCACACCCACAGCCCGAAGGCCGGCCAGGGCATGAACGTGTCGATGGGCGACACCTTCAACCTGGGCTGGAAGCTGATTTCGGTGCTGACCGGCCGCGCCGACCCGGCGCTGCTGCACAGCTATTCAGGCGAGCGCCGCGCCGCCGCCAAGGGGCTGGTGGAGTTCGACCACCAATGGGCCCGCGTCGTCGGCGGCCTGGCCGGGGACGACGGCAGCGACGCACTGCCGCGCGTGGCGCGCGAATTCGTCAACAACCTGCCCTTCACCTGCGGCCTGACCATCCGCTACGAGCCCGGTGCGCTGACCGGCGCGGCCACGCACCAGCCGCTGGCCCGGGGATTCGACATCGGCAAGCGCTTCCACTCCGCGCCGGTGGTGCGCCTGGCCGATGCCAGGCCGATGCAGCTGGGCCACTGCATCGAGGCCGATGCGCGCTTCCGGCTGTTCGTCTTCGCGCCCGTGGGCGACGACGGCCGGCCCGGCGGCGCGGTGGCCACGCTGTGCGACTGGCTGGCGCAGGACGCAGCCTCGCCGCTGCGCCGGCACACCGCGCCGGGCGAGGACGTGGATGCGGTGATCGACACCCGCGCGGTGTTCCAGCAGGGTTTCCGCGAGCTCGACTTCGCCGCCATGCCGGCGCTGCTGCGTCCGCAGGTGGGCCGCTACGGGCTTTGCGACTACGAGAAGGTGTTCTGCGCCGACCGCAGGCGCGGCGAGGACATCTTTGCATTGCGCGGCATCGACCGCGCCGCCGGCTGCATCGTCGTCGTGCGGCCCGACCAGTACGTGGGCCACCTGCTGCCGCTGCAGGCCCGCAGCGAACTCGCGGCCTACTTCGCCGGCATCCTGCGCGTGCGCGGTTGAGCGCGTACCGGTGCCCCGAGCCCGGCCAAGCCGGGTCTCGCCCGAGCCGCCCGGCAACGGCGCAACTGCACGGCAGGCCCTCCAATGCCGTGCGCCGGCGCGAGGTTGCGCGCACCGGCGGGGCGGCCCGGCTGCCGCGGATGTGCGGCCGACTTCGGGACGGCCGAAGTCCGGATGCGGCACTGGCTGCTTCTTTCGAAGTCGGCGGGCGCACAGACTGCGCAGCTCCTGAATCCACCCGAAGGAGCCGCCGTGCGCAGCTATCCCCGCAACAGCCCTCGAGCCGCCGCCCGCCTGATCGCCCTGGCCATGATCGCCGACGGCCACGTGTGCAGGTCGGAGCTCGAAGCCGTCCGTCACGCCGACGCCGAGGCGCGCCTGGGCCTGAGCCCGGGCGAACTGGGCCGCGTGATGCAGGAACTCTGCGAAGACCTGCTGCAGGCTTCGCCGCACCATGGCACTCTGTCGTCGTGCATCGACGAATCGCTGGTCGAGGCCCTGACGCGCGAGCTGGACGACCCCGCCCTGTAGCGCCAGGTGATGGGGGTCGTCAGCCGCGCCGTGGCGGCCGACGGCCATCTCGCGGACGGTGAGCGCTTCGTGCTGGACTGCTTGCACGCCTCCTGGCGCGAAGCACAGCGCGCCGAGCCGCAGCTGTCGCCGGCCTGAGCCGCACGATTGCCGCAGCGGATCCCCGGACTGCTGCCGCGGCCATGGCGTCCCACCGGCGACGCCGGCGCCTGCGCCGGCGTCGCCGCTTCTCAGCTCGAAGCGCCGAGGGCGCCGCCGGAGCGCTCGCTGCGGATGAACAGCCGTTGTGTCCGGCGCGACTGCTGCGCCCGCAGGAACAGCCGCTTCAGCACCTCCAGCGCCCGCGTCAGCGCCTGGTTGAGGGCCGTGTGCCAGTCGCGCGCCATCGCGCTCACGACCACCGGGGCGCCATCGGTGGCCAGGATGGCCACCTGGCAGCGCTTGTCGACGCCGTGCCGCGGACCGTCGACGTCGCTCAGCTGGACCGACGCGTGCGATACCCGCCAGGCCATGCGGCGCAGCACGAACTTGGCTCGTAGCAGCGCCCAGCCGCGCAGTTGTTGCGCCTGGCGATCCCTGGACCTGAAGTGCAGTTGCATGACATTGCTCCGAGAGTTGAGTGGAGGTCCGAACCATGCGGCCGCGGCCGCATCGCGGCAAGCAGCCGTCCCCTGAGCCCGGCTTCGTTCCGGCCGAAGTGTGCGGCGGCGGACCCGGCCGGCGCGGCTGGTTCAGCCGCGCGCGCCCTGCCCCTGGTCGCGCGCCGCCGCCAGCATGCGCGCCACCAGCGGATGGTGCAGGCCGCGGCGCGAGCGGATGGCGTGGATCTCCTCGAACAGGCCTTCGCTGCGGCCCAGCAGGCGCAGGCCGCGCATCGCGGCCAGGTCGGCGGCGCCCAGCGCCGTCACCGGGAACACGCCCATGCCCTGCGCCGCGAACAGGCTCAGCAGCGCGCTGTCCTCGAACTCGCCGACGATGCGCGGCGCGATGCCTTGCGCCTCGAGCCAGCGGTCGATGCGGCCGCGCATCGCGGCATGCGTGGTGGGCAGCAGCAGCGGCAGCTCGCCCAGGCTGGCGGGGAATTTTTCGACCTGCGCCTTGCCGACCATCGCTGCCGGGCCGTACCAGTCGACGCGCGACACCATCAGCCTTTCGCTGCTCAGGCGCAGGTTGGAGTTGTGCGTCGGGGGCTGGCACGCCAGCACCACGTCCAGCCGGTGCAGCGCCAGTTCGGCCAACAGCTCGTCGACTTCGCCTTCGTGGCACAGCAGTTTCAGTGCGGGCGTGTCCAGCACCGGCTTCAGCAGCACGTGCGCGGCCAGCTTGGAGAGCCCGTCGGACATGCCGACGGCCAGGCGCGCCGTCTGGCCCGAGGCCGCGGCGGCGGCCTCTTCGGGGATCAGTTCGCCCAGCTGGAAGATTTCCTCGGCGCGGGCGAACACCGCCTGGCCCGGCTCGGTGACGGTGACGCCGCGGCCGGCCGGCTTCAGCAGCTGATGCCCCAGCGCCTGCTCAAGCGCCTTGACCTGCGCGCTGATGGTCTGGATGGCCATGTCCAGGCGCTCCGCGGCGCGCGCGAAACCGCCTTCCTTGGCGACGACCCAGAAGTAGTACAGATGCCGGTAGTTGAGCATGGCCCGCAGCCCCGATGCGCAAAGCTGCTCTGAGCAATGCGGCGGCGGCGAAGTTCAGCCGGTGCCAGCGCAGGCGGCTCCGAAGCGGTGCCGCGAGCGCCGCGCGGCCGCCCGCCAGCCCGCGGCAGCCGGCCCCTGGCCGGCCGACCCGGGCGCGGGTACAACGTCGCCTGCGCGATATCGACGCGGCAGCGCGGCATCAACAATGCCGCCGCGCCCCGATGCGGGCGCGATGGGACCAAGGAGACACGATGGCGCTGGTGCTGGGCAAGGCGGACCTGGACTTTCGCGACGAGGTGCGCCGCTTCCTCGATGCCGAGCTCGGCGACGAGCTGCGCGAAGCCGGGCGCCGCAGTGCCGGCGTGTTCTCGGACTACGGGCCGGCGATGCGCTGGTTCCGCATCCTCGGCCGGCGCGGCTGGAACGTGCCGCATTGGCCGGTGCAATGGGGCGGCACCGGCTGGACGCCGGTGCAGCACTACCTGTTCGCCAGCGAACTGGCCGCGGCCGACGCGCCGAGCTTCGCGCCGCAGGGGCCGCGCATGGTGGCGCCGGTGGTGCTGGCCTTCGGCACGCCGCAGCAGCAGGCGCAGGTGCTGCCGCGCATCCGCAGCGGCGAGGACTACTGGGCGCAGGGCTATTCCGAGCCGGGCTCGGGCTCGGACCTGGCCTCGCTGCAATGCCGCGCGCTGCGCGACGGCGACGAGTACGTCATCAACGGCACCAAGATCTGGACCACCCACGCGCAGTACGCCAACAGGATCTTCTGCCTGGTGCGCACCGACGCCCGGGCCAAGGCGCAGAGCGGCATCAGCTTCCTGCTCTTCGACCTGCAGCTGCCGGGCATCACGGTGCGGCCGATCGTCAGCATCTCCGGCGACCACGAGCTGAACCAGGTGTTCTTCGACGATGTGCGCGTGCCGGCGAGCGCGCTGCTGGGCGAGGAGAACCGCGGCTGGACGGTGGCCAAGTACCTGCTGCAGCACGAGCGCGGCGGCAGCTACGCGCCGATGCTGCGCGCAAGGCTGCGCCGGCTGCACCGGGCGCGCGACGCGGCCTTCGCCGGCCGTCCGCCGGACGATGCCGAGCGCCGCGACATCGGCCTGAAGCTGGCCGATGCCGAGTGCCGCATCGACGCGATCGAGGCGATGGAGCTGCGCACGCTGGCCGCCGCGACGCGCGGCGAGACGCCCAATCCGATGCAGCCCTCGATCGGCAAGCTGCTCGGCACCGAGACCAAGCAGCGGCTGACCGAACTGGACATCGAGATCGCCGGCCTGGCGGCCGCGGCGCGCGTGCCCCTGGCCGAGGCCGGCGCGGGCCCGCTGCCGCTGCCCGAGCAGGCGGTGTTCGGCATGACCGCCTACCTCAACGACCGCGCCGCCTCCATCTATGCCGGCACCAACGAGGTCCAGCGCAACCTGATCGCCGCCCAGCTGCTGGGCCTGCGCGGCTGAACAAGGCGCACGCCATGAACACGCCCTACGACTTCGACGAGACCCAGGTGCTGCTGCGCGACAGCCTGCAGCGCTGGCTGGACGAACGCTTCGGCTTCGACCGGCGGCTGCAGCTGCTGGCCCGGCCCGACGGGCTGCAGGCGCTGTGGCGGGGTCTGGCGCAGGACCTGGACCTGCTCGGCTCGGCCTTCGCCGAACCGGCGGGCGGCGCCGGCGGCGGCGCGGCCGAGCATCTGCTGGTGATGCAGACGCTGGGCGGCGCGCTGGCCGGCGAGCCCTATCTTGGCAGTGCCGTCATCTGCGGCGGCCTGCTGGCGCGCTGCGGCGCGGCGGACAGGCTGTCGGCACTGATCGAAGGCCGGCTGCGCCCGGCCTGGGCGGGCCAGGAGCTGGCGGCTCGGCACGAGCGCGATGCCCCGGGCAGCACGCTGCTTCGGCAAGGCGGCGGCTGGCTGCTGCGCGGGCGCAAGTCGCTGGTGCTCGCGGCACCCGGGGCCACGCACTTCGTGGTCAGCGCGGCGCTGGATGGCCCTGGCGGCGAGCTCGGCCTGGCCTGGGTGCCGGCCGACGCGCCGCGCCTGGTCCGCCGCGACTACCGCACCGTGGACGGTGGTTGGGCCTCCGAACTCGGCTTCGACGGCGTCGAACTGCCGTCGGACGCGCTGCTGCGCGGCCCGGACGGGCCGGCCGCCCCGCTGCTGGCGCAGGTGCTGGACGAAGCCACGCTGGCGCTGTGCGCGGAGGCCGCGGGCGTGATGCACCGGCTGCTGCACGCCACGCTCGACCACGCGCGGCAGCGCAAGCAGTTCGGCCAGCCGATCGGCGCCTTCCAGGCGCTGCAGCACCGCATCGCCGACATGCACATCGCCCTGGTGCAGGCCGAGGCGCTCACCTGGGCCTCGCTGGACGCGCTGCAGGCCGTGCCGGCCGAGCGCGAGCGCGCCGTCTCGGCGGCCAAGGTGATGGCCGGCCGCGCCTGCCGCATCGTCGGCCAGGGGGCGGTGCAGATCCACGGCGGCATGGGCATGACCGAGGAACTGGCCGTGGGCCACTACTTCCGCCGCGCCACCATGATCGAGGCGCAGCTCGGCTCGGTGGACTGGCATCTGCGGCGGCTGGAGCGGCAGGCGGCCGCGCCGGCGGCGGCGTAGGTACGCGGCGGGTCGGGACGCGGCAGGCGCCCTGCCGTGCGCGGGACCTGCGCGGCGCGTCCGCCACGGGATGGCGAATTACAATTAACGATTGGCCGCGGAACCGGCGTGCCGCCTCGGCACTCGTATGCGGCGGCGCGAGGGTCCGGCGGCACTGCCTGATAGATGCCCGCGCGACCCGGGGCGGCCGGAGCCGCGGCGCCAG
>Ga0114939_10003751_pt1 | contig 10446 bp, 12 predicted proteins | sample AshMeaCrysSpring_FD_87196 | JGI IMG/M metagenome (GOLD analysis project Ga0114939, IMG submission 87196) | Groundwater microbial communities from Big Spring, Nevada to study Microbial Dark Matter (Phase II) - Ash Meadows Crystal Spring | ecosystem: Environmental > Aquatic > Deep subsurface >... | reverse complement strand
CTATCAGAGTATTGCATTAATTCTCAAGCGCCTCGAAGATACTTTCGGCACCGAAATTATACCGACGATTGTATTAAGTGGAGTTCCGCGCGATTTAGAAAGCGCAATTGCCTTAGCGAATAAAAAAGATGACCGGACGCGCAAAGAATTTGAAAAATGGATCGTCCTCACTTATTCAAATAATCGGGCAATAATTCATGAACAGAAAGGTGGCGATAAGGGAATTGACGGAATTGCGTATATTATCCATAATAAAGATCAAGAGACACGTAAAATAATTATCAGTGTAAAATCCAATCAGGTTTTAACACCGGCGGTGATTCGAGAATTAAACGGGACTGTTGAACGCGAAAGTGCGGCGTGTGGAGTGTTATTGACCTTATACCGAATGGACAATTTAGTTAAGGAAAGCAAACAATACGGGAGTTATTATAATGAGCTAACCGGTGACTATTATCCAAAGATCGTAGTGATATGCGTAGAAGATATTTTATTTGCGGATGTAATGTTGAAATTGCCGAATGTAAAACAGGTATTAAATCATGCAGAATTGCACACCGAACAACAACAATTTAAAATATAAAGAGAAAATCTATAAGCGAGCATTGGCTCCTGATTGGGGAGAATTAATGATCCGCGCCGCAGTAATTGCCTATTTAGGAATACTAATCGTCCTTCCCTTAATTGCCTTGACCGGGCAAGGACTACAAGGCGGATTAGAATCGCTGATGCGCATTATGACGCGCCCGATAGTAATTGCCGCTCTACGCCTTACTTTAATCACGGCGCTGTTTATGGCATTAGTCAATGCGCTTATGGGTACAATTACCGCTTGGGTATTAGTCCGTTATCGTTTTTGGGGACGGAGATTCCTCGCGGCATTAGTTGATCTACCATTCGCAATTCCTACTCTTGTCACTGGGGTAATGTTAGTACTTTTATTTGGCCCACACACGCGAATTGGTCTATGGTTTATGGAGCATGACTGGCCAATTGCATTTGCGCCGCCGAGTATTGTCCTAGCATTATTGTTTATCACAGTACCATTTGTCGTCCGTGCGGTTGAGCCAGTATTACTCGAACAAGACCCGGCCGAAGAAGAGGCCGCCCACACATTAGGCGCCGGAAATTGGATTACCTTTTGGCGCGTATTACTCCCGCCGTTACTTCCGGCAATTCTCTCCGGGACTATTCGCTCGTTTGCCCGGGCATTGGGTGAATTCGGTTCAATTGTCGTCGTCTCGGGCAATATTCCTTATCAGACGCTCACGATTCCAATTTATATCTTTGGCGAAATTGAGAGCGGTCGTACTACAACTGCTGCCGCAGTTTCTTTACTACTTTTAGTCTTAGCCATTTCTCTTACCGCCGGAGCCAATGCCTTAGACCGCTGGATGGGATTACAACATGATTAAACATTCTAATTGGAATTGGAGTTCACTGCTATTAATTAGTAGCGTGGTCCTCTATTTGGGATTAATTCTAGTTTTACCCCTAATTGCTTTAATTTCTGAGGCACTAGCCGCCGGTGTTCAAGAATTATTTAGTGCGGTGAATCAATCGAATGCTTTACACAGTCTTTGGTTATCGCTAATTTTGGCGGTAATCGCGGTAATTGCCAATGGCGTGATGGGAATTGCCGGTGCATTAATTTTAGTCCGTCACCGTTTTTTCGGACGCGCACTATTAGATTCATTAGTAGATTTACCATTAGCCGTTTCACCGGTAATGATCGGATTAGCATTTATTTTAATCGTCGGACGGGGCGGGTGGTTTGAACCGATTTTAACTATCTTGGGTTGGAAAATTACTTTTGCCTTTCCGGGCTTAATTTTAGGTACGCTATTCGTGACATTTCCCTTTACATTACGCGAGGTGGCGTATGTATTAGCGGAATTAGGTATCGACGAAGAGGAAGCTGCGGCAACTTTAGGAGCACGCCCGAGCCAAATCTTTTGGCGGGTTACTTTACCGAATATTCGTAACGGATTAGGCTATGGAATTGTCTTAACCGTTGCCCGGGCGTTAGGTGAATTTGGCGCGGTTTTAGTCTTAGGCGGCGCAATTGCTGGGCATACTCAAACCGCAACCACGTTTATTTATAATTCTTTGGAGGAGCGACACGATATTGCGGCTTATGGAATGGCATTAATTTTAGCTGCGCTCAGTGTTTTATTGCTCGGAAGTTTAGAATGGCTCAAGAGTCAGCGCCAATTGCTGAAACAGTAACTCCAAAGATTATTTATTAATTCTTAATTCAATCGTAATTCTTCGAGTAAGCTCGAAAGATTTTCTATCAGCTCATTAAATTTATTAGGAACTTCTTGATTTTCTTCATATCTAGAAATTAAGTAAAACTGTTGCTGGAATAGTTCTAAAGGAATAATAAATATAGTTATCTTTTGATCACCAAGACATTCACTAAAAGTAAATTCACTAATCTTGCCATTTTGTAAGAAAAGAGGAAGATTTTTATTTAATTTATGAAAAATTGCCCCAAGCATTGCCAAAGATTTAGAGTATTCCCCGCTACGATTAAATAATCTGCCATACTTATCAGCTAATACTAAATCATGATTTCCACTCCATTGAGCTGAAAATTTTTCTAACATTGTATTTAATTGGTTTTCCAAAAATTGCGCAGGTGTATCTTCAGTAGAATTAGGTACATTATTAAATGGAGAATTGATTTCTGGAGAATGATCGTTATGGAGCTCATCAGAAGATTGTAAATTATTCATCTCTTCTCGCAATTTCATAATCTGGATGGTTAGCTCTGTCACATTATACTCTCGTGCTGATAATGCTTGTTTCAGCAAATATGTTTCGGAATTATCATTTTCCTGTTTTGTTGTAAGTCGGATTACGGCTAATAGATAGCCACTACAAAATAATAAAATAGCGCCTATTACAGAAAAGACAAACGCAATGGTTATGCTACTCATGCTTACCTTCAGATTTTACCAATAACTCAACCCGACGATTACGAGCATGAGCTGTACAGTCCATTCCTTGATCTAATGGTTGATTTGAGCCAAATGATTTAATCCTCATTTTATTTTCTTCAAGCGATAATTCTTGTCTAATAAATTTTGCTGTATTATTTGCACGTTCAATACTTAATCGTTGATGTTCAATCATTGGACCACTTCGATCCGCATGGCCATTAATCTCAATTATTATATTTGGATGTTGTGTAATTATCTCATCTATATCTTGAATTAATTTTTTTGCATTAGGAGTATCTTTATCTAATTCAACCTGTTCTTTATCAAACCACAGCATAGTTTGATAAAGAATGATTGGTGTAAAGTTAGAATTTAATTCTGGAATTGGTAGTGGTTGCAATTGAAGAAGCGTGTGATATTCATTGTCTTTTATTTCATGAGTTATTACAGTATTTTGTTTAGATTGTTGTAGTATTGTCTCATTAATGACAGATTGTTTAGATTGTTGTAGTGTTGAGGCTAAATTAGAGTTTTCTGTGATTAATAATGTTCGCCAATTACCTAACCCTAGATATAAAATACCTAGGGTTAGCGATACAAGAAACTCAATTTTTAATTTCAAACGTACCATATTTTGAAATTAACTTTGGAGAAGTTTATTGAGTTTAGCGACGATACTGTTGCTCTTGGAATCTTTAATTACCCAATCAATTAATCCCTGCGGAGCATCATTTCCTGCCAATACGGCTAAGATATGTTCATTACTTACATTGTAAACATAAATAGTGCCGCGGCCTGTCTGAAAAAATGTTTGAGTAATCGGCGAATTTTCCATTAAAGTCGATGAGATTCGTTGCGCAGTACCCAAAAAGCTAACCATCATTGCGCCTAACGCTTTGCTATGGTGTTCTTCGCCAATATCTTGCGCCAAGGCCATTCCGCGTTGATTATAAATTGCCGATCCATACATTTTTTCATCTATTTTACGAATCGCCGTCAAAATTTGTTGTAAAGATTCATTCAATGTAGGCGCATTTGATTCCGCCATAATTATATTCCTCTCTCAAAATTAATAAATGTACAATTATTGTTACCGGATCAAATCTAAATGACAAGTAGTGCCGCTTTTTTGTAACTTAAATCTATATTCTATATCTGCCAGATTGCCAACTAAACCGGCCCAATAATCGTGAAACAAACGGCAGAGAATTGCATCTCCGACCTTCTCCCCTGAAGCGATGACAATTGGATAAATTCCACAGGGCGCAAAAATAAACTCAACATTTTTTTCGCGGAGTTGAAAATGAAAATCAAAGCTATGGCGTAAGCGCTGTTGCAGACGTTGCAGACGCTCTTCTAATGCAGTTACTTCATGCAATTCAGGAAAATGTGGCGATGCTAACATTCCTGATTGAAAAGCAATAGCCGCTGTACCAAAGCCGAATATATTTTCAATTGACTTAGCCAAGGCTAAAAGTGTCATCGTTACATCCCGATAAGCTTGTTCCCAATCGGCCTCGGTTAATTCTTCGGCTAATGGTTCCAGTTGAACAAAGTTGCGGACAAAACCTACATTTTCATCTACGCGATAAAAAGGCCGTTGGCGCTCAACATTATTAATCCGAATACATTGGGATGGGCATTGGTAATAGCAGGTAAAACAGCCTAAACATGCCTCAGGACGCATCACTTTAGCAATTGGATCCCCACAGCTATTTATTCCTCTCTCAAAGACTTGTACCGGACATTTATCAATGCACGCCCGACAACCTCGACATGCTGTTTCACGTTCTATTTCTACTCGGGACATATTAAAATCTCCTTAGATTACGAATAATTTGATGATTATGTCGTATTATAATTTCCATTTTCATTTCACCGAAACGATGCGTCGCACATGAGAGACACGGGTCGTAACAACGAATTCCCATTTCAATTCCGTTCATGAGCATCTCGTCATTATGGTTATCGAGTAATTGTTGAGCGGCCATTCCTATAGTTTGATTAATTGCCGTGATATTTTGTTGTGTTGCCACCATTAGATTTACGGCGGTAACAATACCGTTTGCATTAGTTCGATAATCATGAATTAAAACACCGCGTGGAGCTTCTAATACGCCAATTCCTATTCCTGTAATATTTTGCAGAGGGGTACGAATTTGATTAGAGCAAATTGACCGGTCATTTAATAATACTACGAGTTTCTCTGCGGCATACAGGAGTTCAATTAGCCGTGTATAATGATAAAGTGGAGTTTGGTGACACGGATGACCGAAGCGCGCACGTAATTGCTGTAATGCTTCATTAGCTAAAGGAGTGTCAATTTTATCGCAACAATTAATTCGCGCTAATGGTCCAACACGATATGGTTGCAGAGAATTATTTTCAGTCTGTAAAAAGACTGCCTTTGCATAAGAATCGGGAGTACTTTGCTCCTTTAGATAGCGTCCCCATTCTGTGCCATTAAATTCTAAACTAGGTTGCGTTGAATTAGGCGTTAAAGCGCGAAGTAGTCCTTGATAATGATCCAGACAACCATTATTTACCATCCCTAAATAATAACTAGGTAGCGGCAACGAATCTAATACATCTAGATTTACACTCAACGCCGTAGTAACCGCGTCGAATAATTGCTTTGTTAATTCTAATCCTCTTTGCGCACGATGAAAAAGACGCACGCGAGTTTCTTCCGCAAGTGGTTGAGCCATTCCCCCGGCAACAGCAGTAACCGGATGAATTCCCCGGCCACCAATTTCTTCACCGATGTCAGTGCTAATTCGACGTAATTCTAACGCCATTTTTGCAATCGTTGCTGTTTTATCATTTTGAATTAATCCCACAAGATTACGCGCCGCCGGAGGCGTTTCCGGGGACAAAAGTAAATCAGGTGCGGCTAAGGCGAAAATATGAATACTATGCGAGTGTAGATAACCCGCGAGATTCATTACATAACGCAACATAATCGCCGACGGTGGAGGTTCAACACCGAATATTTGATCCACCGCTTTTACTGAAGTGAGGTGATGAGAGACTGAACAGGTGCCACAAATGCGGGGAGTAACTAATGGCATCTTTTCTACTTGTGTACCCAATAAAAAAGTTTCCCAGCCGCGAAAATCGAGCACCTTAAAGATCGATCCAATTACGCGTTGCTGATCATCAATATCAATTTCGACCCGTGCGTGCCCCTCGATACGAGTAATTGGATCAATAGTAATTTGCCGCGTCATAATTTTTTACCTATTTTCTTGAATAATAGGCGCAATCCGTGCGGTTGGTTTAGTCCTTAACATTGCTGATCCATTTACAAAAAGATTATAAGTTTTTTCATTACGAATGAGTTCAGCAATAATCGCCGTTACGGAAATATTAGTAAGTTGCGCTATTCTTTCCGCTACTAAAACGCGCATATCTTTTTGTGGTTCCAATAGCACCGGTAATGACGGGCCGCTACAAGAAAAACACGGAATACCAGCTTTTGGACAAGGCGCAAGACAGCGGTCAATAGTTACTGAACCTAGACAAATATATCCTTGCGAAAGAAAACAGAGATTAGGATTAGGGATACCGTCAAAATTGCGGCGAATAGCAGATATTTGAGTTTCTTCCATTTTACGCGGACAACTAAAACAAATATTATGTTGACCGAATTTAGGGCGAAAATTAGGGTCAATTAATGTCCGCAATCCTTCAATAATCATTCTTGGATGCGGTGGACAGCCAGGTAAATAAGCATCCACTTTAATTTCTGTATCAAGGGTACGATTTTCTAATAATTCAGGAATATTTTTAGGCGCGTTTTTGGTAATTGTCGTTGGATTATTATAAAAAGCATGGCGTAACATATCATCAGGGTTAATTTGATAACCTGCATGAGGGCCTCCATAAACTGGACAGGTACCAAGCGCTACAATTATATCGCAACTATTACGCATTTTATGCGCCGCTTCCCGATCATGTTCAGTGCGAATAGAACCAGTAATTACTCCGACATCAGCGCACGGATATTCTTTAATATCCATTAGAATAGGAAATCGCACCAAACTAATTTCCGCTAATACCGTCGGCAGATTTTCGTGAAGATCGGCAAATGCTACTTCACAACCAGAACAACCGGATAGCCATTCAAATGAAAAAGTTTTAAGCGTTGTCATTTATAATTATCCTTTATGAATTTTTAGCCGTAATAAACAGGCGTTCTCTCCAGGATGGACAATATCCAGATCAGCAGATTTTCCACTGATACGCTCAAATAGCCCGCAAAAAAGACCGTGTTTAGTTTGACAAAGTGATTTTCCTTGAGGAAAACCGTAACGGAATAGAGTGCAACGGACAATACAATTCTGAAATGGGAGATCAATTTCGCGATTTGCGTCCGCGCCATTATGATTTTGCCGATGATAATTACTATCAAAAGGCCAATCAATTCCCATTCGTTGCATTTCTTCCCGCACGACTTCTAACGCCGCAGTGAAATCACGCTCGGTACGATTTACTGGATACATTAAGCCAAATGTTTGCCCGGAAGCAAAACAAGTTGCATCAGCGCCATTACCGGAAATCATTTCTAAGCCATCAGCTAATGCACCTAAAAACATCATCAAACCTTGAGTGCGTTGCTGCAGGGCTTTTACTCGCTCTTGGCTTGATGTATTTATATTTGTTGCAGAAGATATTGGTAAGTTCATTTTTTAATCCTATCACAAGTTAAACAAATTTTCTCTGAGCAGTAAATTATTTTTAGTCCCATCTATAATTTGTTGGTCAATCAGTAAAATTATTTTTTCATAAATATCTAATTCTTGTGTAATAGTAAATCCTTCTGTCTCTACTAGGATAAATATAATCCTTTGCGGTAAAATCTCTGAATAAAGTTTTTCTACAATTCTTAAAGTTTCCATTGGCCCGATTTGATGCAATGACCAACTATTATTTAGTGAATCATCAGAAAAATCCGGTTCATATAAATGAATAACCCCTGGTTGATTACAAATAATGCACGCATCTACGACGATTAATAATTCTTGCCTGTGAAGATAATCAAATAAAGCCAAAGCCTTATTTCCTAAAATACAGACTTCAACTAATTCTACATTATATCTTTTTTGGAGTTTTTCTATTACTCGCAGACCAATACGATCCGATTCTATTAACCAATTTCCTGCACCCGCAATAGTTACGAGTGGTTCCATAATTACGGTTTATGCTGAGTACGAGAAGAACTACGACGGGATGTAGAATTTTTTTTAATTGTCGATTCTATATTAACCGGAATTGTTTGTAATTTTGCTATGTATTGTTTAGCCTCATCTTTATGTTTGCAAGTTAGATTTATATTTTCACATTTATCTAGATAGTCTTGATATGCCGCTATATTATTTTTATTATAAGCATCTTGCCAAAACTGTTCGTCGTTTGGTTGTTCTTTTTTCTCTATAACTTGCGCATCTGTATTATTTTTGATTTCTGAATTAGCTGATTTATTATCTATCGAATTATTATTTATTATAGGTAATTGATTTTTTATAGATTGATTAATAGAATCTTGTTGATTATCTTCTACGATTAAATTTGAGGGGGGATGTGCTTTTATTATTTGAGTCGGTGTATTCGATGGATCTTTATTGAATAAAATCCATACCCCAGTTATACCAAGAATTATAGTTACTACAAGTATAATATTTCGTGATACGGAATATTTTTTAGTATTTTTAATATCATTTTCTTGAGATTTTATAAGAGAATTATTTAGATGCACATAATTAGTATCATTTGGGATTGATTCTATTTGCTGATTATCTGTTATGGACAATTTAGAGATTGAAGAAATTTTCGGATTTACTAATATAGTTGTTTCACCTTGTCCTGAATCTGTAAAATTAATAGTAAGAATAGCTTGGGAAAAAGCATCTTTCCATGCTAATAAAAATTCACTTACCGTCGCAAAACGCTGACGCGGTTCTTTTGATAATGCTTTTAGCAATATATTTTCAATTGATGGTGATAAATCGGGTTTGAGCTGTGAAGGTGGCGTTAGTGGCGCAGTAATGTGCATAACGACAATTGCTACCGAAGTATCTGCTTCAAAAGGTACTCGCCCGGTTATCATTTCATACAAAATTATTCCTAAAGAATAAATATCACTCAACTGATCTGCAACATGATTTTGCGCTTGTTCCGGGCTCATATAAGCAGGAGTTCCCATTAAGACTCCGGTATGAGTAAGATGCGCACTACCTTCTAATAATTTCGCAATACCAAAATCTGTTAAGAAAAGATTATCTTGGTTATCGAGTAAAATATTAGCCGGTTTCAAATCGCGATGGATAACGCCTCTTTTATGCGCATAATCCAACGCTTCGGCTAATTGCGTGAACCAATTATTTATCTGAACAAGTGAAATATCACCTTTCCTTAATTTATCTTTAAGTGAACCATCTTCCATATAACGCATTACTAAATAATTTATACCGTCTGCGCCGCCGAGACAAAAATGATAAACCGGAACAATTCGCGGATGCTCAAGTTTGGCAATAGTACGCGCCTCTTGTTTAAATCTAGCCAAAAATTTTTCATTATGCGCAAGGTCAGATGGTAAAACTTTAATCGCGACATATCGCTCCATTCCTTCATCATACGCCCGATATACAGTCGCCATTCCGCCGCGACCAATTAAATTAATAATTCGATACGCCCCAATTCTTTGATTAGTTTGGAGAGTAATTATTGGTTCAATAGTGATATTTTGTACGGGTAATTGTACTTCATTATTAGAAGAGATTACGCTATTTGATGAGTCAATTTCTGGAAAGAGCGATTCTTTATTAACTTTAGAATCTACTTGAGTTTTTTCTATAAATACATAATCATTATTTGCTTTTTCATCTTTTTGATTAACCGACGCGCCAGGAAATAACATTTTAGACTTACTTTGTCTTGACGGCGTTACAGGTTGATCAGTAACAGGAGTATTTATTTTAGGATTAGTAAATATTTTTGCTCCGCTATCTACAGCTGGTTCAACTTTTTGTTGAATATCTTGCGCAGGATTATCTGCCGATATTTTATTTTCGGGGAATAAAGCTCCTTTTTCTGTCTTTTGTGGGACATCATTATTAGTCAGCAAATCAGCGAAAGATTTTCCTGAAGTTTGTTTTTTCTCATCGGGGAAAAGTACCATAAAATATTCTCCAAAATTTAAGTTTAACAGATTGTTATAAGAAATCTAACAGCATCTGGATCATTATTCGTTAATATATCTTTTCCGAACCCGAGCATTCCTGCGCCAGTTAAGTTAAATTCTTCGTGGTGAATAAAATTTCTTTCACCTTGATTAGAAATAATATAAGTACCATTAGGGCGTGTCATCAATCATATAAAATGATATAATTCAGAGTCAATTTTAATTCCCAATAGAGCAATACCTATGACTTATAATTACGCGCTTACCGATAACCAATGGAACAAAATCAAGGACTTACTTCCCGGGAAAGCTACG
>Ga0114939_10003750_pt1 | contig 10450 bp, 9 predicted proteins | sample AshMeaCrysSpring_FD_87196 | JGI IMG/M metagenome (GOLD analysis project Ga0114939, IMG submission 87196) | Groundwater microbial communities from Big Spring, Nevada to study Microbial Dark Matter (Phase II) - Ash Meadows Crystal Spring | ecosystem: Environmental > Aquatic > Deep subsurface >... | reverse complement strand
ATCCGTGATTCTGACATTTTAGGGAACTACCACCAATTTATTTTGGTACCTTATAATAGATACTAAAGCTTTAAATTTAAAGGCGATGAGTACCTTAACTTCGGAAGAAAAAGCAGAATTGGATGGAATTTCGGAACTATCCAAGATTTTTACATTAATTAACGCCCAACTGGCAACTCAAGTAAAATGGTGCCCAACGCAACTCGAAAATTTGTCCAACAACGAGCTAGATTCCTCTGCGAGTAATGATGTGATTGGTTTTGAGGTTTTGTGAAGAAGTGGCACCAATTTGCTTTTTTGTCCAAAGTCCAAATATTTCTATTCTTCAATACCCTCACGCTCCATTAATTCTTGTAATTGTAACAACACTGTAGTCAGATTATTTTCAATAGTTCTCCATACAATATTCAAATTGACCTGAAAATACTCATGAGCCATAACATTCCGCATATCACCCATAATTCGCCAAGGTATTTCAGGGTAACGCACTTGAATCTCTTGAGGTATATTTATTGCAGCTTCTCCAATGATTAAAAAATCGTATAAAACCGCTTTTACAAGTGTCTCCTGGCTTCTAAAATCATCAAACGTCATGTTATTAACACATTGTCTAATTGCAGTGATAGCTTGCACTATATCTCTAATCCGAAATTGCCAATCCCTAGAAGGCACGAATAACATCCTTAAGTACTGGTTCTCTTAAATTATCTCGCAAAGTTTCCAAAGTCCCAATATCTACACGACAATCTAATAAATCTTCTAAATACAGTCGCACTTTAATAAACTCAAATAATCCTACAGGACTATTAAATTCCACAAAAAAATCTACATCGCTATCAGGGGTTGCTTCATCCCGTGCTACAGAACCAAACAAGTCTAAGGATTTTACCCCCATAGCCTCTAACTGCTCTCGATGTGTGGCAATAATTTCTAAAACTTTATCTCGTTTCATCTTTCCTAGCAAGGCATTTCACAACTATTTTAGCTTAAGGAAAACTATCAAATATAAGGATATAGTGGCGAACGAAGCAGGTAGAGTAATTTCATTAGAAGAAGTTAAAGCTAAATTTGGGCTATCACAGTCCTAGTAATTACTCTTCCCGAATTAAAGTTAAACCTAAATCCTTATAACCCCTCACCACCTCTAATAAAACAGTGGGCGCTGTAACAAGATAAGTTAAAGCCTGAATCGAATCTACTATATAGGGTGCTGCTGTATCTAATTTTGCTGCGGTCGCTAATCCTACAACTTCCGCAGCGGAGTCTATCATGGCTCTTTTTATATAAGCTTCGTTTAAATTTGATACCGTAATGCCAATTTCTGGGTGTAAACTACATACTCCTAACATGCATAAATCGGCATGAATCATTCGCAATGCTTCAATTGTTGGGGCGCCGATGTTAACTAGGGCTTTTTTATAAAGTTGTCCCCCCAACATAATTACTTCAATATGAGGATGGTCTGCTAAAGCAATGGCTATGGGGGGACTATTGGTGACGACTGTTGCATTTAGATCTAAAGGTAAATGATGGGCTACCTGTAGAGTTGTTGTTCCCCCATCTAAAATTACTACTTGTCCCGGACGAACTAATTTTGCTGCGGTGCGAGCGATCGCTTCCTTTTCTTTTGGTGCTTGTTTCTGGCGATCGCTATAACTGGCCATCACTGGAGAAGGTAATAACGCCCCTCCATGAACTCTCGTTAATAATCCTGATTCTGCTAATTCTCGCAAATCCCGACGAATAGTATCCTCGGAAACGTTGAGAAGATTACTCAGTTCCGATGAAAGTACTTTCTTCTGACGACCAAGAATATCTAATATATATTGTCGCCGCTCTGCGTTTAACATAACTGCTTTCCTTTGAGTTTCCGGAACTTGCGTTTTTCTTCTTGAAAATGCACGTTTGTGAGTTTATACTTATTCTATGTTTATAAGTGTTTTAACTTAAACAACAATTAAAATACGCATAAACATGCACTATGTGTTGATTTTTTGACATAGGCTGTCCTTTTGCTGTAAATCTTCAAAAAAAACTATGACTATTGCTGCTGCTAATAAATTTGCTATTGATTTGGGTGCTTACAAATTTATCAAGCTTGACCCAACCAAGAGTACTCTGACCCCGGAACAGCGAGAAGCTTTAAAAGCTAATATTCAATTATGTCGGGATGCCATTATCTTCTTTACAGCAACTGGTGCAGCCAGAGGAGTGGGCGGTCACACGGGCGGTCCTTATGATACTGTGCCGGAGGTAATGATTCTTGATGCTTTATTTAGAGGGGCACCAGAAAAATTTGTTCCCATTTTCTTTGATGAAGCTGGTCATAGGGTGGCAACTCAATATTTAATGGCTGCTTTATCTGGTGATTTACCCGTGGAACAGTTGCTTCACTATCGCGAAGCTAATTCTAAATTACCTGGACACCCAGAATTAGGTTTAACCCCTGGGGTTAAATTTAGTTCGGGAAGATTGGGGCATATGTGGCCCTATGTTAATGGTGTCGCAATGGCTAACTCTGGCAAGACAGTTTTCTGTTTGGGTTCCGATGGTTCTCAGCAAGAAGGTAATGATGCTGAAGCTGCTAGGTTAGCGATCGCTCAAAACTTAAATGTCAAACTCATCATTGATGATAATGATGTAACTATCGCAGGGCATCCTTCTCAATATTTACCTGGATACACAGTTGCCCAAACTCTCGCAGGACAGGGAGTAAAAATATTGGAAGGTGATGGAGAAGATATTGATGGTTTATATAGCCGCATCATCGAAGCCATCAATACTCCAGGTCCGGTAGCGGTTATCAACAAGCGCCCGATGTGTCCAGGAATCAAAGGATTAGAAGGGTCTAATCATGGTCATGATGTAATCTCCCTGAAATTGGCACTAGAATATTTAGAATCTCGCGGTCATAACGCAGCAGTAGATTATCTCAAGGGTATTCAAAAGCCCAGCAATGATTATACTTTCCAAGGTGTAAGTAAAGAATGGGGCGCAAACCGCAACGTTTTTGGGGAAGCAGTTGTTAATATCCTCAGTCGCATGAGCGAAACTGAGCGTAAAGAAAAAGTTGTTGTTATAGACAGCGACTTAGAAGGCTCCTGCGGTTTAAAGAAAATCCACGATACCTATCCTGAAATATTTGTTGCTTCAGGAATTATGGAAAGAGGTAACTTATCCGCAGCCGCTGGATTTGGCATGGAAAAAGAGAAACAAGGTATCTTCGCAACCTTTAGTGCCTTTTTAGAAATGTGTATTTCTGAAATCACAATGGCACGGTTAAATTATTCCAACCTTCTGTGTCATTTCTCCCATGCAGGTATCGATGATATGGCAGATAATACCTGTCACTTCGGTATTAACAACATGTTCGCCGATAACGGTTTAGATGATGGTTACGAAACCCGTCTCTACTTCCCCGCTGACACATTACAGATGACAGCTTGTTTAGAAAGCATTTTCTTTAATCCTGGATTGCGTTTTATTTTCTCAACTCGCTCTAAAGTGCCCAATATTCTAGATGCCAACGGCAAGGAATTATTTGGTAGCGGTTATAAATTTGTCCCCGGCAAAGATGAAGTAGTTAGAGAAGGCACCCAAGGTTATATAGTTAGCTTTGGCGACGGATTATATCGCGCCCTTGATGCTGTTGAGCGTTTAAAGGCAGAAGGAATTAGCGTTGGTTTAATTAACAAAGCCACTTTAAATGTCATCGATGAAGAAATGATGGCAAAAATTGGTAAATCTCCCTTTGTTATTGTCGTAGAATCCTTTAACCGCAAAACTGGTTTAGGTAGCCGTTTTGGTTCCTGGTTATTAGAGCGCGGCTTAACTCCTAAATATGCCTATCTCGGTACCCATGAAGAAGGTTGTGGTGGATTATGGGAACAATTCCCCCATCAAGGTATTGACCCTGTGGGTATTATGAAGAAGGTTAAGGAATTGATTAAGTAATACTAGAGTCGGGGAGACGAAGGGCGTGCCCTTCGTCTCATGGCAGTTAAGGGGTAGATCAAATAGAAGCTAATTTTTCTACCTTTTTCCCATATTTTAGGCTTATATAAATAAAAAAAATCAAAAATGTAGCATAAACATAAGTTTTTTTTGATTCGGTTGTTTAATAATAAGATTCAAATACTAGCATATATCCACACAGCAGATGAAGAACTGTGGGCTTTTCATTTAGTGTTTCCCTTTATGGTTTGGCTGGGGTGCATTTATCTTATTTAACTTCGCTCTCATCACACTTTTTTCATGCAGACCGTATCCTGTTACAGCATCTTTGTTAGGTTTGAAAAATAAAAATTGAAATATATATTTTGAATTCGTGGAACAGGCGTCCCGCCTGTTGGTGTAAAATTTTTGGTCTAACAGATGTGGAACAGGCGTCCCGCCTGTTAGTGTAAAATTTTTGATCTAACAGATGTGGAACAGGCGTCCCGCCTGTTGGTGTAAAATTTTTGATCTAACAGAAACAGGCAGGATGCCTGTTCCACAAATACCCAATCAAGATCATCTAACAGACTAACAGAAACAGGCAGGATGCATACATATTATTTAGAGATTTATAAACCGAGCGATCGCCTTGGACAACCAGCTACGTCAAAGTAACGAGTTTTGCCGACTGTCTAATATTTAAGAATAGTCCTTAAACCGTTTTTAGCTTGTTGAGATTGGAGGATAAAGGATTTGGAATTAACTTTATCGGGTTTACCAACTAGTATCTCTTCCAAAACCCTAGCAACTAGTTGCCCTGGTTTCCATTGATAGGGTGCCGGGAATTTTGCCTAAGTCGTCATTGATAAAAATCCCTGCTTCATTTTTTTATCTGGGTCAAATAGAGATAACTTTATGCTAGTTGCTAATTGCTAGTTGCTAATTGCTAATTGTGAATAAATATTAGCCATTAACCATTAGCCATTAGCCATTAGCCATTAGCCTGAGAATAATTAAACTTCGGGGATTCCCTTCGCTTTGTGACACAACTGTCGCTAAAGTTTCAAACCTTGATAGATGCTTCACTCCACTACTCATGACAGCCCCAAAATCATCCTGCAATGCAACGCCCTTTTTTATTCATTAATGTGAGCAAAAAGTGAGCAGTTTTTGGTCTGGAATCTGAATAACAATTAAAGCCATCCTAATAAGTATCAGCTTCTGAGACATAAACTTCATCCCATACACCAAACTTTATAAAGGTCAGACAGTTATGAAATTACAGCGCTTATTCTCAAACAACATTGTTTTAGTAGTAGTTTTTGGTTTATTTCTAGTTTTAACTATATTTAAAGCGACTCCGGTAATGGCACACCATACAAAAACTATGGCTGCGACTTCTATTGCACCGACATCTGTGGAAGTTGTGACAACAGATAATACCATTGCCCAAGCACAAAAATCCTTATATACAAGAGTTGGTGGATATAATGCCCTGGCTGCAGTTGTAGATGATGCATTACCAAGAGTTGTTACAAACCCCAAACTTGCTAAATATTTTATTGGTTTAAGTACAGATTCTAAACAGCGTCTCAGACAACATTTAGTTGATTTATTTTGTATCGCAAGTGGTGGTCCTTGTAAATATACAGGACGAAATATGGTGACATCTCATGCAGGATTGGGTATTACAGGTGATGAGTTTAATGCTTTTGCAACTGATGTTGTTGCTAGTTTAGATAAATTTAAAGTGCCTCAAAAAGAGAAGGGTGAATTAGTTGCTATTGTTGCTGGGATTAAGAAGGAAATTGTGGAAAAGTAAGGGTTTATTAATGGCTAATAGAAGAATGGCTAATGGCTAATTGCTAATTGATAATGGCTAATTGCTAATTGCTGATTGGTGGTTGCTAAGAATCTATTACTTGTTTGTTTAGGGTTCTCAGCATCTGTCTGGGAACCTTTTATGTGTCTAGAAAGAAGTAAAATTTGGAATATATGGGATTTTCCAATTAATGGTTAATTATCTAGTACTTATTTTATTGTCACAAATCAAAGGCGCAAAAATAGCAATCAGCCATTAGCAATTACCCATTAGCCATTAATCACTCAATATTTAGTTTTCAAAATTTACAACAAGTATCTGGAAAAAATAGCAATTAGCAATTAGCAATTAGCCATTAGCCATTCTTCTATTAGCTATTTATCTACACAAAAATATTTAAAATCTAGGGTATTGAATATGCTTAATTCGATTAATTCACGGACTGAAATATTATGGCGGCAGGTGTGGGGATTGGCTGCTTTACTTGCGGCTATTATATTTAGTTGGATGGCCTATGGCTTTTATCAACCGAAAATTTTACAACAACTTGATTTTTTTGATTTAGCTGCTTGGTTGGGTATTTTTCAAGGTTTTCTTGCGGCTATTGTTGAGCCTTTTATTGGGGGATTGTCTGACAGGATTAAATATAAAATCGGCAGCCGTTTACCAATGATAAGTGTTGGAGTTACTCTGGCTGGTTTGATTTTTGTAGCTTCTGCTTTGCTTGTTGAACAAAATATTCAAGGGCAATTTCGATGGGTTATTCCTATTTTAATGACCTTTTGGGTGGTTGCTATGATTATATTTCGCGGCCCTGCGATCGCTTTATTGGCGCAGTTTGCACCGATGACGGAATTACCCCAGGCTAATTCTATTTTATTGTTAGTTTTTGGTTTGCTTGGTGCTGCTGGTCCTCTGTTAAATATACTTTTAGAAAAAATCGGTGCTTCTATTACTTTTGTTTGTGGTGCTATTACCTTAGTATTGGGTGCTTATTTACTGCGATCGCTGGTTCCGCAACATTCTGTGAATGAAAGTAACAAAAATAACGATAATCTCTCTGAAAAAATACATATAGAAAAACTATTATTAATCTTTCTCACTGGCTTAGCCGTAGGCTTTGAAGTCAGTATCCTGTTATCTATTTTCCCAAAGGTTTTACAAGCACAACTTCCGACTATTCAACTTCAGTTAGTTTCTTCTAGTATTCTTTTAGTTTCAGCGTTGATTTCTATTTCTTTAGGGGAATTATCTGGAAAAATTGGTGCTAACAGGTCGATGTTGTTGGGTTTGATGTTGATGACTGGGCTAATGGGATTGAGTTTAATAAATCAAAGTGGCTTTTTTGCTTTCGTTTTAATTTTGGCTTTTGGTGTTGCCTTTGGTTTGGTTTTTATTTCTATGATTCCCTTAGCTTTAGGTATGCTTCCTCCCAGTCGAGGTGGTTTAGCTACGGGGTTATATTTTGGTGGAAGTGGGGCTGCATCTGCAATTGTTGGTATTTTGGTAAATATTGGTATTGAGCCAATGCTTGGATTTGGTTTTGCTGTGGTGGCTTTATTGGGTGCTATTTTGGTTTTGTTTGGAGTCAAGTAAAGACAGATTTATTGACTGAGTTTTGACCCGCTCTTAGACTGTAAGTCCCTGTCTAATAGCTAATAGTCCTCTTTTAGAGGACTAAAAAATAATGTTTTTAGACTGTAATATTTATTACGTATTTCTATTTTTCTAAGTTTTTTGCGTAAAGATGCAAGATGTTAGTTAAGGGAGATTATTTTGATAAAATAGACTGAATATTTGCGTATATTTATATATTTTTTATGTCAATTTATTGACAGCATTTTTGATATTTATCAATTATGACCAAATAGTAAGTCCTATAAATCTAGGACTTACGCAACTGGAACAATGAAAGGTTCGTAGTTGGGCTTTAGCCCTCCAAAAATATGGGCGCTTAGCCCAACTACAAACAAAAACAATGTGACAATAATGACGCGCTCCGCTATCGCTCCGCTATCGTAAGTCCTGAAATCATTAATAGACAATTAATGGACAAATAATGAGCAGGAATTGGACTGGTAAGTGAGTAGTTATCAGAGGGAATCTAGGGGAGTGAACATTAATGAATTACCATGAAACTCAAGCAAATCTTATCATTGGGTATAATTGGTTTCGGATTGATAGTTGTTGTAGGGGCGATCGCTCCTAATTATGTGCAAGCCTCTGACCATGATGATGGTGAGGTGGATACAAAAGGTCGTAATGTCAATTTGACTGACCTCTATGTGTTTCGGGAAAAAGACCAAAACCCCCAGGCTTCCGACCAGGATTTGGTATTTGTCATGAACACTAATCCGCGATCCCTTGCACGGCAACAATATTTTTTTAGCACCAATGCCCTCTACGAATTTAAAGTCAGCCGCGTAGCCAATAAGGATGAGACACCCACAGGCAAGGAAGATGTGACGGTGCGCTTTCAATTTGGGGCACCAAATCAAAAAGGCGAACAACCATTTAAAACCGTAATTTTTGGTGATGGTGTTGCTCAAGTGGGGGAAGGTAAAACAACTCCCTTAAGTCCAGACCCCAATGCAGCTCCTTTTATTAACAATATCCCTGTCGGTAAAAATCAATTAGCCGTCTTTGCTGGATTGCGAGAAGACCCATTTTTCTTTGATGTAGAACAGTATTTTCGAGTGCGCGCTGGTGCCTTGGGTATCGGTCCAGGGGTTGGTTTTCGTCCACCAGGAAAAGCTTTAGATTTTGCCACCGGATACAACGTTAATTCTATAGTAGTCAGAATCCCTCGTGCTATATTACAAGGAAAAAGCCAAGCTACAACCTTTGATGTATGGCAAACAATATCTATTAGAGACCCACGCACAACAAAATTCCGACAGATTGAGCGTTTAGGAAGACCTGGGGTCAATGAAGCATTAGTCGTTACTAACGATTTTCTTAACGCATTTAACAGCATTCCTCCCAATGTTGATTTAAGTAATGCGGCAGCGCCAGTGCGGGCAGAAGCAAAAACTGTATTAAAAGCCTTTGGTAATGATGATGCCACCGCTGATAAATTACTAAATGCTTTTCTTCCCGATGTCCTACGCATTGATACTACCCAAGCCAGTGGATATCTCAACGCTGTTAATGCCAAAGGCAGTCCTATTACTGGACGTTTATTACTAGATGATGTCGTTGACCAGACATTAAATGTATTAACTGGCGGTAAAGTCCCCACGGATAACGTTTCCTATAATGGGCAACCGGAAAATCCCGGTACCGGTCATAAACCGTTAGTTGCAGATTTTCCCTATTTAGCATTACCAAATTAGGAAGTAGGGGTGGTGGGGGTGGTTATGCCTATCTACTATCTATCGGATTTATCAAAAACTCTCTTCTTTCTTTGCGTCTTTGCCTGTACTAAAAAATCTTTCCCAACAATCAATAATCAATCAGAGGTGTTTATGAAAGGTAAAATTGGCACATTTTTCGTTGCAATCTTATTGGCAACAACTAACTTTGGTTTAAATTTATCAGCAATACCTGCCATTGCCCAAACTCCAGAAAATTCTAGCGCACCAGAAACTCAACCTGAAGCAACTCCCGATAATAATCAACCAGAAACTAATACTATTCCCCAACCGGAAACTAATACTCGACCAGAAACTAATACTGTTGGTAAAATGCCGGCTGTGAGAATTATTGGTTTAACAGCTGATAATACTTTAGTAAGTCTGGGGCGAGGTAATGGTGTTGTTAAAGTCAAAGGAATTGATGGTAATTTACAGGGAATAGATTTTCGCCCTGCCAATGGATTGCTTTACAGCGTTACCGACACTGACAATATCTATATAATTAACCCCGATACTGGGGAAGCAAAGTTAGCAAGTAAATTATCTGCTAGCTTTAACGGTGGTTTTCAAGCTGGTTTTGACTTTAATCCAGTGCCAGACCGCTTGCGTATTGATGGTAGTAATGACCAAAATTTTCGGACTAATGTAGATAACGGTCAGGTTAATGTTGATACTGCTTTAAATTTTGCCCAAGGTGATGCAAATGCTGGAGTAGACCCAAATATAACAGCTATTGCTTATACAAATTCTGTAGCTGGTGCTAAATCTACTCAACTTTTTGGTATTGACTATGACTTAGATACTTTAGTTATTCAAGACCCTCCCAATAATGGGACTTTAAAAACCGTGGGTAAATTGGGGGTAAATTTTGCGCCTACTGGTGGCTTTGATATCGTTACAGATAGCCAAGGCAATAATACAGCGATCGCTGTTTCCGGTAAAACTCTATATACTATCGACCTATCCACCGCCACTGCAAAGAAAATCTTAGATATCCCCAGATTTAACTTTATTGGTTTAGCTGTAACTTTGAAATAGCCATTGCTGCCCCCTAACCCCAATTCTTAGGGAATAAGACTTTTTAAAGTCCCTTCATTTTTGGGGAATAAAACCTTTCAAATTACCTCCACTTTTGGTGAGTAAAACCTTTCAAATTCCGCCAGAATTGGGGAATGAGTGGGGGCAATTCAACAGTTACAGGACTTACGGTCTTCGGAGCGCGTCATTATTGTCACATTGTTTTTGTTTGTAGTTGGGCTTTAACCCATATTTTTGGAGGGAAGACAGCCCAACGCGCGAACATGAGCCGCAGTGCCAGTTGCGGCTATCCCTGAGT
>Ga0114939_10003749_pt1 | contig 10453 bp, 6 predicted proteins | sample AshMeaCrysSpring_FD_87196 | JGI IMG/M metagenome (GOLD analysis project Ga0114939, IMG submission 87196) | Groundwater microbial communities from Big Spring, Nevada to study Microbial Dark Matter (Phase II) - Ash Meadows Crystal Spring | ecosystem: Environmental > Aquatic > Deep subsurface >... | reverse complement strand
GGCCGGCTTGAGCACGATGGTGTTGCCGGCGGCGATCGCGGGCAGGATCTTCCAGGCGGCCATCTGCAGCGGGTAGTTCCACGGCGCGATCGATCCGATCACGCCGATCGGCTCGCGGCGGACACTGGAAGTGTGGTCGCCGGAGTACTCGCCGGCCGCCTTGCCCTCAAGGGCGCGGGCGGCGCCTGCGAAGAACGCGGTGTTGTCGATCGTGCCCGGGACGTCGAACCCGCGGGACAGCTTGATCGGCTTGCCCGCCTGCAGGCTCTCGGTGCGGGCGAACAGGTCGGCGCGCTCCTCGAGGACCGCCGCGAGCCGGGTGAGCGCCCCCGACCGCGCGGCTGGGGTGGCCGTCGACCACTCGCCGAAAGCGGACCTCGCCGCCGCGACCGCCGTGTCAACGTCGGCGGCGGTCGCGAGCCGCACCGTCGCCGCGGTTGCGCCGGTCGCGGGGTCGACCACCCGGTAGGCGTCGCCGGAGCCCTCCCGATAGGCGCCGTCGATGAACTGGCCCGCGGCGGCCCACTCCGGGCGCTCGGCTGTCATGCTCACGAACCTCGTCCACCTCCAAGAATCCGCGCATCCTCACATAGGAGGCGTCCGAAGGCAACGGAATCCGTGGCCCGATAGGGCCAGATACACGAAATCGTGACCTTTGGCGGACGGGGGCTGAGGACGCCAGCCGGCCCGAGGCCGTCGGCGCGACCACGGACAGCCCGAACGGGCAACCTGTAACGTCCCCGTCACCCAGGCTCACAGAGTGCCCAGCTGCCCTCGCCGAGGAGGTCCCGTGCTGCCCAGCGGGTTGCCCACCGTCGGCGAGGTGCTGGCCCTCGACGCCCTGCGGCGGGGTCGCCCCCAGGTCGTCGCAGGCGGCCGCGGTCTGGACCGGCGCGTGCGCTGGGTGCATGTGAGCGAGCTGGCCGACATCGCGGGCATGCTCCGCGGCGGAGAACTGCTGCTGACCACCGGCGTGGCGCTGCCCGACGACGACGCCGGGCTTGCCGCGTACGTCGCCGACCTCGATGCGGTCGGCGCCGCGGGCCTCGTGGTCGAGCTCGGCCGCCGGTTCCGAGGCGCCGTGTCGCCAGGGCTGGCCCGGGCTGCCGAGGGCCGCGGCCTTCCGCTGATCGCGCTGCACCGCGAGACCCCGTTCGTCGCGATCACCGAGGCGGTGCACGCGCTCATCGTGGCGGCCCAGCTGGCCGAGCTGCGCGCCTCCGAGCGCCTGCACCGGACCTTCACCGAGCTCAGCGTCGAGGGAGCCGACGCAGGTGAGATCGTGCGCCAGACCGCCCTGATCGCGCGGCGTCCCGTCGTCTTGGAGAACCTGGCCCACCAGGTGCTGGCCTACGACGCCGCCGGAGCCGAGGCCGCCGACCTGCTGGAAGGCTGGGAGCAGCGCTCGCGGGCCGCCGCGGACGGCCCGACCACCGCCACCGGCCTGCACCGCGTCGTGGTGGGCGCCCGAGGCGAGGACTGGGGACGGCTCGTGCTCGTGCTCGAGCCGGGATCCGGGCCGGAGCCGCTCGAGGCCATGCTGCTCGAGCGGTCCGCGGCCGCCCTGGCGCTCAACCGCCTCGTCGAACGCGATCGCGAGTCGCTGGAACGCCAAACCCACCGCTCAGTGCTGCAGGCGCTGCTCACCCACGCGCAGCCGATGGCCGAGGTGGCCATGCGCGCCCAGGCGCTGGGAGTCCCGGTGGAGGGCCGAATCCTGCAGGCCGTCGTCCTGCGGCGGCGTGGAGCGGAGCCTGCCGTGCTGGAGGCCGAGTCGCGGCTGCGCGCCCTGGCGGAGGCGGCCGCCACCGCGGCCCGCGCCGCGCGGTTGCCGGCACTCGTCGGATCGGTCGACGACGGCGCCGTCGGGGTGCTGCTCGCCTCGGCCTCGCCGCCGGCCGCCGCCGCCGCGCTGGAGGCGTTCGTCGGCGCGCTGGACCGCACTAGAGCGGCCGGGCGCGATGATCCCTCAGGCCAGGTGGCGCCCGTGGTGGCCGCCGGCACCGTGGTGCGCACCTTGGCCGACGCCCGTCGCTCGTTCCTGGAGGCCGCCCAGGTCGCCGATGCCGCGGAGCACCAGCCGGTGCGCCCGGTCTACCGGCTCGCGGACGTCGGCCTCCGGGGCCTCCTCCACCTGCTGCGCGACGACGCCCGGCTGCAGACGTTCATCGAGCGCGAGCTCGGCCCGCTGCTGACCCACGACGCAGCCCATCGGTCCGACCTGGTCCAGCTGCTGCGGACGTACCTCGACCACGGCCGCAACAAGTCCGCCGCCGCTCACGCCGCCCACCTGTCTCGCCCGGCGTTCTACGAGCGGCTGGCCAAGATCGAGCGGATCCTCACGGCCGACCTCGACTCGGTGGACACCTGCCTGTCGCTGCACGTCGCCCTCCTCGGCCTGGACTCGGTGCGCCGCTCCTCCTGACGCCGCGCGAGCCGTCATGCTGGCGTGATGCTCGCCATCCAGCCCCCGAACTGGCCGCTGGCACTCGCGTTCGCCGGGCTCGGCGGCCTGTTCGCCGGGTGGCTCCGGGTCCACCTGCGGGGGCGCGCGGTCTGGCGCTACGACACCCGCGCCGCCTGGCTGCGGGCGTTCGCGTACTTCTCCTTCGCCTGGTCGCTCGCCATGGCCAGCGGCGCGGCGCCGACGATCCTGGCCAACCCGCTCGTGCTGCCGGGCCAGGCCAGCAGCCCGCTCTGGATCGCCTTCACCGTGCTGGTCTTCGCCGTGGTCGTGGTTGGCTACTGGATCATCTGGCCGATCGGCACCCGGCCGCACGGCCGGGCGATCGTGGTCCCCGACACCGTGCTCTTCGGCATCGCCTGGGGCGTCAGCGAGGGGCTGCTGTTCGGATCGGTGTGGCTGTTGGCCAAGCGGTTCTGGGACAGCCTGATCGGCGCGGGCGCGATGGCCGACGTCGCCATCGTGTTCAGCACGATCCTCGCGCTGTCGGCCTTCGTCGGCCTCTGGCACGCCGTCTACTGGGACGTCCACGTGTCGCCGACGCACAACATCATCGAGTGGAACACCCGCAAGGTGCTGCTCGCGCACAACCCAAACCTGATCCTCAGCTCGATCTACGTCACCGCCTGGGAGAACCTCGGCCTCTTCGTGCTGCTGCAGGCGGTCGCCCTGCTCGGCTCGGCGCTCGCCATGCCGTTCCCGTCGGCACGGCGCCCGCACCCGGTCGATCCGACCGGCCCGGCGCTCGGCGCCCCGACCGACGCCCCGGCAGACCTGGCCGGCCGGACCGCGGTGGTGACCGGTGCGGCCCACGGCATGGGCAGGCTGGCGGCCGAGCGGCTGGCCGGCCTGGGCGCGCACGTGGTCATCGCCGACATCGACGTCGAGGCCGCGCATCGCGCCGCCGACGAGATCGAGGCCTCGACACACCGTCGCCCCGACGTCATCGGCGTCGACCTCGGCGACCTCGGCCAGGTGCGCGCGGCAGCCGCCGCCATCCTCGCCGCCCAGCCGCGGATCGACCTGCTGCTCAACAACGCCGGCGTCTTCACCGAGCAGTTCGAGGTGGTCGGCGAGGGTGTTGAGCGGATGCTGGCGGTCAACCACCTCGGGCCGTTCCTGCTGACCCAGCTCATGCTCCCCCGGCTCGTCGAGTCACGAGCCCGCATCGTCTTCGTCAGCTCGGACGCGCACTTCCAGGCGGGCCCGATTGACTGGGCCGACGCCAACGGCGAGTCGTACTGGAAGGGCAAGCCGCGCAGCGGCGCCGCCGGCTTCGCCCAGTACAACCGCTCCAAGCTCTTCGTCACGGCCGCCGCCATGGAGCTGGCCGAGCGCACCCGCGGAACCGGGCTGACCGTGAACGTGCTCACCCCCGGCGCGCTCATCCCCACCGCCCACTTCGACGCGCTGTCCGGACCGCCCGCGCTCCTTATCCGCGTGCTCCGACCGGTTCTGCGCAAACCGCAGAAGGCGATGACCACCTACCTGTACGTCTCGACCTCACCGGAGGTCGCCGGCGTCACCGGCTGGTACTTCAAGGACGCCCGCCCGATCGACGAGAGCCGGCGGGCCCAGGACCCAGTCGTCCGCCAGGCGGTCTGGGAGTGGTCCGCGGCCCGGGCCGGCCTCGTGAGCCAGTCGTAGCGCCTACCCCCAGCTGCGCGCGCCATCGACCCAGGTGCCAAGCACCTCGACCGCGGGCCACTCCAGCGGCGGGGTCTCCCACAGGTCGCGCGACAGCCACACCAGGTCGGCTGCGTACCCCGGCGCGAGGACCCCGCGATGGCCCTCCTCCCCCGCCTGGTACGCGGTGCCGCGGGTGTAGGCCGCGACCGCCTGGTCCACGGTCAGCCGCTCGGCTGGCAGCCACCCCTGCGCGGGCACACCGTCTGGGGTCTGCCGGGTGACCGCCACCGCCAGCCCCTCCAAGGGCCGCTCGCTCGACACCGGCCAGTCGCTTCCCATGGACACCGCCGCGCCCGAGCCCAGCAGTGAGGCCCACGGGTACTGCCGCGCCGAGCGGACCGGCCCCAGCCGGGGTGCGGTGAGGTCGCGCTGGCAGACGTCCAGGCAGGACCACAGCGGTTCGGCGTTGGCCACGACGCCGAGCGCGGCGAAGCGCGGCAGGTCCATCGGGTCGAGCACCTGCACATGGGCCAACGTGGGCCGCGTGCGGCCGGGCTGGCCGCGGTCGCGAGCGCCGGCCAAGGCGTCGAGGGCCTGCCGGATCCCGCCGTCACCGATGGCGTGGATGTGGATGCCGAACCCGGCCGCGTCGAAGGCGGCCACCGCCTCGGCCAGCTCGGCCGGCTCCCACACCGCAAGCCCGCAGTCGTGCGGGGAGTCGGCGTACGGATCGAGCATCGCGGCCGTCGCGAACTCCACCACGCCGTCGGCGAAGAACTTCACCGTGCCCGCCCGCACCCGCCCGGCGGCGGCAGCGCGCTCGGCGAGGAAGGAGCCGACCTGCTCCGACCAGCGACCGGGGTCGGCGCGCAACGCGCACTCGACACGGGTGGCCAGCAGCCCGGCGCCGTCGGCCGCGCGATAGGCCTCGACGTCGGCCGGCGAGCAGGCCGCATCGAGGGTCCAGGCGATGCCCTGCCGAGCCAGCCGCTGCGACCCCGTGGCGGCTGCCGCCAGCCGCTCGGCGGACGTGCGCGCAGGCAGGACGCGCCGGATCAGGTCCATCGCGCCCCACTCGACCAGCGTGCCGAGCAGTTGACCCTCCTCGCGGCGAGGCAACCGGCTGCTCGCGGGCTCGGGCGTGTCGGCGTCCAGCCCCGCGGCTCGCATCGCCGCGGTGTTGACCCAGGCGCTGTGGTGGTCCGCGGACTCCAGGTAGATCGGCCGGTCCGGGACGGCGGCGTCAAGCCAGCGGGCGTCGAAGAGCCCGCCGGGGGCGAGCGTCGGGTCGTACGAGCCACCTCGAATCCACTCCAGGCCCGGGTTGGCTGCGGCGTGGGCGCGCACCGCCTCGACCACCTCGGCCACCGAGCGGGCGTGGGCGATCGGCGCCTCCGCCAGCTCAAGCCCCGCCCACACCGGGTGGGCGTGGCCATCCCGGAAGGCGGGCAGCACCAGGCCGGCTCCCACCTCGAGCACCTCGGTGCCCGGTCCCACCGAGTCGACCGCCTCGCCGTCCAGGCCGGTGATGACGCCTCCGGCCACCGCGACGGCCCAGGCGGCGGGCCGGGCCGGGTCCAGGGTGCGGATTCGGCCCCGCAGGACCAGCTCCGCGCTCACGGAGCCCGACACACCCGGACGGGCGTGCCCTGCACGGCGGCGTTGCCCGACAGCGGGTCGTAGCGCGTCGCGTCCGTGAGGTCGTTGGCGCTCACCCCGGGCTGGCGCGCGGCCAGGGACCACCCGGCGCCGCGGTCGTGGCCGTACCCGTGCGGCAGGCTCACCACGCCCGGCATCACCGCGTCGGTGACCTCGACCGGCGCCACGACCGAGCCGATCCGCGACGCGAGCTCGGCCCGGTCGCCGTCGGCGAGCCCACGGGAGGCCGCGTCCTGCGGGTGGATCAGCAGGGTGCAGCGGTCGCCGCCCTTGGCCAGCCTCGGCAGGTTGTGCATCCACGAGTTGTTGCCGCGCAGGTGCCGCCGCCCGATCAGCAGGAGGTCGAGCCCGGGCTCAGCCTCCGCCTCGCCCGACAGCGCGGCCACGACCCGGGGGATGTCGGCCAGGACCACGGCGGGGGCCAGGTCGATCCGCCCGTCGCGGGTGAACAGCCGCGCCGGCAGCGCGGGCTCCAGCGCCCCCAGGTCGAGCCCGTGGGGATGGCGTCGCAGCTTCTTCAACGACAACCCGCCGGGCCCGCGGCGCGCCCCCCATGGGCCGATCCGCAGGGCGAGGTCGACGTACGCCCGCGGCATGACCCGGCGCTGCGCCTGCACCGCGGCGGTCGCCAGCGTCCGCCGCGGCCAGGGCAGGAGCCGCTCATGCACGCGCTGTGTGAGGTCCAGCAGCAGATCGGCGTCGTCGCGGGCGCCCGGCGGGCGGCGCAGGACGGCGGGATTCCAACGCGCCCAGTTGCGCACGCTCACCGACGGGAACACCACGTCGAACTCGTCGCGCTCCAGCGGCGGCACGGGGGGCAGGATCACGTCGGCGTGGCGGTTGGACTCGTTGAGGTAGAAGTCCACCGAGGCGCAGAACTCGAGGTCCCCCAGGGCGCGCTCGACCGCGCGGCCGTCGGGGACGCTGAGCACCGGGTTGCCCGCGTACAGCACGAGCCCGCGGATGCGACCGGGGCCTGGAGTCAGGATCTCCTCGGCGAGCAGCGACGAGGGGAACTCCGCGGCGAACTCCGGATGCCCCGACACCCGGCTGCGCCAGCGGTCGTAGCCGACCAGGTCGGTCGCCTTGACCGACAGGGCCGGCAGGTCGAACGCCGGCCGGGCGAACATCGCCCCGCCCGCCTGGTCGAGGTTGCCCGTCAGCAGGTTGAGGCAGTGCAGGAACCAGTACGCCGTCGTGCCGAACACCGACTGCGTGACGCCGACCCGTCCGTACGCCACCGCCGAGGGCGCGGCGGCGAACTCGCGGGCCAGCCGGCGGATCACCGCCGCGGACACCCGGCAGCGATCGGCGACTGCCTCAGGCGACAACCCCGCCACCGCGAGCCGGACCTCATCCACCCCGTCGGTGAAGGCGGCCACCCGGCCGGACCGGACCAGGCCCTCGTCGAACAGCGTGTGCACCAGGGCGCCCAGCAGGAACACATCGGTCCCAGGACGCACCGCCACGTGCTCGTCGGCCAGCCGCGCCGTCTCGCTGCGCCGCGGGTCGAGCACCACCACCCGGCCGCCGCGCTCCCGCACCGCGGCGAGGCGGCGGCGCATATCCGGCGCGGTCATGATCGAGCCGTTGCTGACCGCCGGGTTGCCGCCGACGCAGAGGAAGAACTGGGTCCGGTCGATGTCGGGCACCGGCAGCAGCAGCGGGTTGCCGAACAGCAGGTACGCCAGCAGGTGCTGCGGCTGCTGGTCGACGGTGTTGGCGCTGAACCGGTTGCGGGTCCCGAGCGCCGACAGCAGCCCAGGGATCAGCGAGACGGTCGCCCACGAGTGCGTGATCGGGTTGCCGAGGTACATCGCCACGGCGTTCCCGCCGTCGCGGCGCACGATCTCGGTCAGCCGATCGGCCACCAGATCGAGGGCCTCGTCCCACGAGCACTCCGCGAACGAGCCATCCGGCTGCTTGACGAGCGGCCGGGTCAGCCGGTCTGGGTCCTCCTGCAGGTCCTGCAATGCCAGCCCCTTCGGGCACACAAACCCCTGCGAGAACGGGTCCTGCCCGTCACCGCGGATCGACACCACCCGGTTCTCGGCCACCTTGATGGCCAAACCGCACGAGGCCTCGCACAACGTGCACTGCCGGTAGTGCGTGCCGCTCTCACCCGCGCCCAAGGCCATCCGCCCACGCTAGCCACTCCGAGCCGATCCAGCGCCCTGACCGCAACGGCGCCGCGGAGTGTCTCCTTGGCCTATCCCGCCGAGGCGCGTCGCTGCCGGTGATCACGCGCCAGCGAGCCGTGCGCCCGGCTCCTTCACGGCCTGCGGAGGCACCCCGCGGCGCCTCCCACACGTTCGCGACGGGTCAGGCCCCAGCGGCGGACGGGGCGTTGTCCCGCAGGCCATCGAGGCACCGCGGGCTCACGATGGGCGCGCCGGTCCGACCGAGGCGACGGCCCGCGGTGACAGGCCAAGGGGCAATGCCCCGGCCTCCGCGCCACCACCGAAGCGCGCGGCGGGATAGGCCGCGAGGTGGCCCCGGGCCCGGGCGAAAGGCTCAGCCGTCGATGTTGGCCATCACGTGCTTGACACGCGTGTAGTCCTCGAAGCCGTACATCGACAGGTCCTTGCCGTAGCCGGAGTGCTTGAAGCCGCCGTGCGGCATCTCGGCGACCAGCGGGATGTGGGTGTTGATCCAGACGCAGCCGAAGTCGAGGCGCCGGGCCATCCGCATCGCGCGGCCGAAGTCCTTGGTCCAGACCGAGGAGGCCAGGCCGTACGGCACGCCGTTGGCGTACGAAAGCGCCTCGGCCTCGTCGGTGAAGCGCTGCACGGTGATGACCGGGCCGAAGATCTCCTCCTGGATGTGCCGGTCGTCTTGGCGCAGGTGGGCGATCACCGTGGGCTCGACGTAGTAGCCGCGGTCGCCCTGGCGGGAGCCGCCGGCCACGACCTCGGCGTGCCCGGGCACCTCGGCGAGGAAGTCGAGGACGCGCTCGAGCTGGGCGGCGTTGTTGACCGGGGGGACCATCGCGTCCTCGTCGGCCGGCCCGTTCTCGAAGGTCGTCGCGGTCCCGGCCGCCTGCTCGGCGAGGGCGGCGACGAAGTCCTCGTAGACCTCCGGGCCGGCGAGCACACGGGTGGCGGCCGTGCAGTCTTGGCCGGCGTTGAAGTAGCCGGCCACGGCGATCGCCTCGGCGGCGGCGGCGATGTCGGCATCGTCGAAGACGATCACCGGGGCCTTGCCTCCGAGCTCGAGGTGGACCCGCTTCAGGTCGCGCGAGGCGCCCTCGGCGACCTGCATGCCGGCGCGGACCGAGCCGGTGATGGCCACCAGCTGCGGGATCTTGTGGTCGACCAGGGCGCGGCCGGTGTCGCGGTCGCCGCAGACGACGTTGAAGACGCCGGGGGGCAGGATGCCCGCGTCGTTGACCAGCTCGGCGATCCGCACGGTGGTGACCGGCGTGCTGTCGGCCGGCTTGAGGACCACCGTGTTGCCGGCGGCCAGCGCCGGGGCGAACTTCCAGACCGCCATCATCATCGGGTAGTTCCACGGGGTCACCTGGCCGACGACGCCGATCGGCTCGCGCCGGATCATCGAGGTGTGCCCCGCCATGTACTCGCCGGCCGCCCGGCCCTCGAGGACGCGGGCCGCGCCGGCGAAGAACCTGATCTGGTCGATCATCGGAGGGATCTCCTCCGAGGCGGTGAGCCCGATCGGCTTGCCGGTGTTCTCGCTCTCCAGCGCGACGAGCTCGTCGGCGTGCGACTCCAGCACATCGGCGATCGCGAGCAACGCCTTCTGCCGGTCGCTCGGGGTGCTGTCGCGCCAGGACTCGAAGGCGTCGGCGGCGGCCCGGTACGCGCGGTCGACGTCCTCGGCCGACGACAGCGGCGCGGCGCCGTACACCTCGCCGGTCGAGGGGTTGATCAGGTCGGTCGTGCGGCCGTCGGCGGAGTCGGTGTGCTCGCCGTTGATGACGTTGCGCAGGGCGCGCTTCTCGCTCACGCCAGGTCTCCTTCACGCTGAGGGCACGGGGCTGGTGGGGCGCCGGCCGCCGGGATCTCGACGACGGGCCGCCGGTTCCCGGCACCCTACTGGCCGGCGCGTGATTCCGACAGGGAGATGTGCGGCGAACCATGGATTCCGTGGCGAGCGGCCGATTGGGGCACGGATTCGCTTGCCAGCCTTGGGCCGCTCCGCCAGGATGTCCGCCATGGCCAGCAGCCGGCGGACCCCGCGCGCGAACGGGTTCCCCCTGGATGACGTGTCCAAGGCGATCATCGAGCAGCTGCAGCAGGACGGCCGCCGCGCGTACGCCGCGATCGGCAAGGCGGTCGGGCTGTCCGAGGCCGCGGTGCGGCAGCGCGTGCAGCGTCTCACCGACTCCGGCGTCATGCAGATCGTGGCGGTCACCGACCCCCTGCAGGTGGGGTTTCCGCGCGCGGCGATGCTGGGCCTGCGGATCGAGGGAGACGTCGAGGCGGTCGCCGACCAGCTCGAGGCGCTGCCGGAGGTCGACTACCTGGTGATCACCGCCGGCTCCTATGACGTCTTGCTGGAGGTCGTCTGCGAGGACGACGACCACCTGCTGGAGATCGTCAACCGCCGCATCCGGGCCATCCCGGGCGTGGTCCACACCGAGACCTTCGTCTATCTGAAGCTGCGCAAGCAGATCTACACCTGGGGAACCCGATGACCGTCACACCGCAGTACGTCTCCGAGCCGGGCGTCGACCAACTG
>Ga0114939_10003748_pt1 | contig 10455 bp, 10 predicted proteins | sample AshMeaCrysSpring_FD_87196 | JGI IMG/M metagenome (GOLD analysis project Ga0114939, IMG submission 87196) | Groundwater microbial communities from Big Spring, Nevada to study Microbial Dark Matter (Phase II) - Ash Meadows Crystal Spring | ecosystem: Environmental > Aquatic > Deep subsurface >... | reverse complement strand
CTGGTGCCGTATCAAGCCTATACCGTGCAAATCAACTACAACCCAGGGCAGGATGATGATCCAGCAACTGCCGGAGTTCAAGACAGCTATGACGATTCGATTTTAGTTCCAACGGCTGCTGACCCCGATTATCCCGATGGCACACTGCAACCTGGAGATGTTTACCAATTGGACTTTCCACTTGAAAAATAACGGAGCAAACAAATGCGGATGGAGAAGGTATGGGATAATCCCTGCCCTTATCCTCTCTGTGGCTGGATAGACCATCCGTGGCGATGATTTCGTTCCAAGGAATGGACGGAAATACGCAGATGTCTCGGCACGAACGATGAGAGATTGGTTGAAAGATGGCTTGAGACATTCACGCCTGCGCTCGCCTACCCCACTCTCTTATATTTTCCAGCGAGACGGGAACCCAATTGAGAAAAACCACATCCGGCGAATTTTCAAAAGGGTCTTGACCAAGACCGGAATAATGGGAATGCGCATCCAAGACAGCCGGCATACCTACGCCAGCCAGCTCTTAAGCCAAGGTGCAGGCACCGTATCCGTCAAGGAGCAACTCGGCCGCCGGAGCATCCAAACCACCGTGGACGTTCACGGGCACCTCATCCCCAGCAGCAACCGAGGCGTCGTAAACCGCCTCGATACCCCGCAACCAGCCGCAACCCAGACGCAACCAGCCCAAATAGAAAAGCCGTAACCCATTAGGATTACGGCTCTTCTATACAAGTGGTGCCGAAGGGGAGACTCGAACTCCCATGAGGGAACCCTCACTAGACCCTGAACCTAGCGCGTCTACCAGTTCCGCCACTTCGGCATAAAACGATTGATTTGCCTCAAGACTTGATTTATTTATAGAGTTTCGCATTATATGTCAAGAATATTGTTGAATATCGGACAAGAACAACATGCAGCACATTCAGGGTCTTAACGACATCTCTAGACCGTTTGAGCGCGCTGTCGTTACCATAGGTAATTTCGACGGCGTGCACATCGGCCATCAAGCCCTGTTTTACGAAGTCATCGAAAGGGCCCATGCCATCAATGGGACCTCCATCGCCATTACGTTCGAGCCTCATCCTCTTCGGGTTCTTAGAAGAAACGCCAGCCTGCCGCTTATAACGATTTTTGAGCAAAAGATTGAGTTGATCGAGCGGACAGGCATAGACGTCCTCATTTCCATACCGTTCACCACCGATTTTGCGGCCATTTCGGCGCAGCGCTTCGTCGAGGAGCTCTTGGTACGCAAAATCGGCATGAAAACCATCGTCGTGGGGGAGGATTACGCCTTCGGCAAAGGCCGCGAAGGCAACATCGAACTCCTGAATGCGCTGGCGCCGCGATTGGGCTTTGATGTGGTCGTAACAGGCATGATCCGAACGGTCAACGGGGCGCTTGGCCGTATCAGCAGCACGGCCATCCGTGAGTTGGTGCAAGCCGGCGAGATGCAGCAGGCCGGGCGCATGCTCGGCCGCCATTTCCAGATTCGAGGAACCGTGGTGACCGGCCGCGACCGTGGCGGCAAGCTGCTCGGATTCCCAACGGCGAATCTGAACCGTGACGATGAACTCTGCCCAAAAACCGGAATCTATGCCGTTACGGTCGAAATCCAGGGCCGTTTGCTCCAGGGCGTCGCCAACATCGGCTACAGCCCGACTTTCGACGACATGCAATTCACGGTGGAAGTGCACATCTTGGATTTCAATGAAACCATTTACGGAGAAAGGATCCGGATCAACTTCATAGAACGCATTCGCGATGAGAAAAAGTTCGCGAGCCTTTCGGCGCTCAAGGCCCAAATCGCCGCTGACGTGGAATCTGCCCGGCGCTTGTTTGCGGAAAACGGAATCGACCGCCGGGATTGAACCTTCATCTTGATGCTTGCTATGCCAACATGCCAAACGTGAAAATCCTGACATATCCAGACAAGTTCCTGCTTCAACCGACCGCGCCGCTTGAAAACATTAACGGTCAGGTGCAGCGAATGATCGATGAGATGGCCAAGACCATGTACCTGGCGCCGGGCATCGGCCTGGCGGCGATTCAAGTGGGGTGGGATCGAAGCGTTCTGGTTTATGACATTGCCTCGCGCGACGAACGGCGTGATCTGCGCGTGCTGATCAACCCCCGCATCGTCTCCAGCGAAGGGGAGATCATCTCGGATAACGAAGGATGCCTCAGCGTTCCCGATTTCCGCGCCGACGTGAAACGCGCGGAGCGCATCTTGGTGGAGGGACTTGACCGCGAAGGCAGTCCCTTGCGCGTCGAAGCCGAGGGGTTGCACGCCATCGTCCTTCAGCACGAAATCGACCATCTCAACGGCAGGTTGTTCATCGACCGAATCAGCGCCCTCAAGCGCGAGCTTTACAAGCGCCGGGTCAGGAAGGCAATGCGTGAAAATGAAGCAGCGGTTTAGAGTCGTCTTCATGGGCACACCCGATTTTTCCGTCCCCGCCCTTGATGCCGTGCATGCCGCCGGCCATGACATCGTTCTGGTGGTCACCCAGCCGGACAAGCCCAGAGGTCGAGGGCGCAAACTGGACGCCCCTCCGGTGAAGAAAGCCGCCATCCGGCTGAAACGGCCCGTCATCCAGCCGGCATCGCTGCGGGACGAAACGATCCGGCAGGTCCTCAAAGCCGCCCAGGCCGACTTTTTCGTCGTGGTCGCCTTCGGTCATATCCTCACGCAGACGGTCCTTGACATGCCGAAGCACGGGTGCATCAACGTGCACGCTTCCTTGCTGCCTCGCTACCGCGGTCCGGCCCCCATCCACTGGGCCGTCATCAACGGAGAAAATGAAACCGGCGTCACCACCATGCTGATGGACAAGGGACTGGACACCGGCGACATTCTTTTAAAGGCATCCGAACCCGTAGCCGCCGCCGATACGGCCGGCAGTCTTCATGACCGCCTCGCGGTCCTGGGGGCCCGTCTGCTCTGTCAGACTCTCGACGGATTTGCCGAGGGCACCATCCGGCGGATCCCTCAAGATCACTCCCTGGCCACCTATGCGCCCCTTCTCAAGAAAACGGATGGGCTGATCGATTGGCAAAAACCGGCTGCTCTCATCGAGTCGTTCATCCGCGGGATGAATCCCTGGCCGGGCGCCTTCACATTCTGGGGCAACCGACGTCTTAAGATTTTCAGAACCGAGGCGACTGCGGCCGCCACGACGGCGCCGCCGGGCACCATAATAGAAGCCGCGGCGAATGAGCTTACGGTTGCGACCGGCCGAGGAAGGCTCGCGATTCTCGAAATTCAGGAAGCTTCCGGAAGCCGTTTGCCGGTGTCCGAATTCCTGCGAGGGTTCCGGATCGCGCCTGGCGATGTCCTTGCCTGATATCGGCCGCCGGGGAGCCTTCCGCAACAGCCTGTCCGCCCTCCCCTTTCATCCAAAGCCTGCGGGGGTCCCGCGCATGCCAGCAGCGAAAACCGGGTCGCGAAGATGGAGTCCGGACGCCCGGCATTCGGCGGCCATGCTCCTGGCCAGCCTGGGCCGGGGTCGACGCACGCTGGAAGGGCTCCTCGAAGAGCTGGATTCTGCCGGTGCCATCCGCGATCCAAGGGATCGGGACCTGTTGCATGCGCTGGTGTTCGGCGTCTTGAGATGGCAGGGACGCCTGGATTTCGTCCTTTCGCGTTTCTCGAAAACGCCGCTTGCTAAAATCGATGGGACGGTCCTCGCCATTTTGCGGATAGCGCTGTTTCAGATCCTTTTTCTCTCCCGGATTCCCCCATCGGCGGCGGTGAACAGTGCGGTTGAGGCCGCCAAAGTCATGGCCGGCACCTGGGTGGCCCCTTTCGTCAACGCCGTTTTGCGACGCGCCGCCGCAGAGCACTCCGCGGTGGTTTTCCCGGATCCGAAGAGCCTGCCGGTGCAGGCGCTGGCGGCGGAGCAGGCTTTCCCGGAGTGGCTCGTCGAGCGCTGGCTTGAGCGCTACGGCGTCGAAGCAGCGGTTGACCTTTGCGCCAGCATCAACCGGTTGCCGCAACTGACATTGCGCGCCAACACCCTCAAGGCCAGCCGCGACGATCTCGTGGCGTCCATAAAGGCGGCGGCGGAAGCCGCTGCCGCAGATACCGCTCCCGACGGCGTCAGGGTCATCGGCCTCAAGAGGACGCTAACCGATTTGGAGGCTTTCCGTCGGGGATGGTTCCAGGTCCAGGACGAAGCCGCGCAGATGGTCACCGTCCTGCTCGATCCGCTTCCGGGCGAAGCCGTCTTGGATGCCTGCGCCGGACGCGGCGGGAAAACCGGCCACATCGCCCAGCTCATGCGGGACCGGGGCAGGCTGGTCGCGCTGGACCAAAGCGCCGCTCGCCTCTCTCAGCTCAGGGTGGAAATGGCTCGCCTCGGGATCTCGATGGTCTCCATTTGCGAGGCCGACCTCTTGCAGCCCGGCGGCTGCCTGCCGGAGGAGTTTTTCGACCGCATTCTGCTGGATGCGCCCTGCTCCGGCCTGGGCACCATGCGACGCAACCCGGACATCAAATGGTCCGCTTTCAAGGAAGACCTGCACCGCCTAAGTGGTATCCAGCTGCGACTGCTGCAGCGGGTCTCCTCCTGGCTTAAGCCCGGCGGGGTTCTGGTATACGCAGTGTGTTCGCCTGAGCCCGAAGAGACCGTCCAGGTGGTGCAAGCGTTCCTCTCGAGCAACCCCAGATTCCGAATCGACCGCGGGGCGGAAGCCCTGCCTGACGCGGTTCGACCCCTAATCGATTCACATGGGTTCTTGCAAACCTATCCGCACATGAGCTATATGGATGGCTTCTTTGCAGTGCGTTTAAAAACTCAAACTTGATTTTTACATTTTATTATTTAACCATATAATATAAATATATTTTTTTATTGTCCCTAAATTGAACTTATATCGTTTGTGCAATCTCCCCCGGCCCCTCTTTTTCAAAGAGGGGCGATCCCTCCCTTTGGCAAAGGGAGGTCAGGAGAGATTTTTAGGGATTGTCTTGACATCTACGAAACCCTTAAAAAATAGGCACTGAGAGGGCTGCATGAAGCTCATTGCGCCGTCGATCTTATCTGCGGATTTCGCGCGCCTCAAGGAAGAAATTGAGGCCGTGGAAGCCGCAGGGGCAGACTGGGTTCATGCCGACGTCATGGACGGCCACTTTGTACCCAACATCACCTTCGGGCCGCTGGTGGTCGCGGCGGTCCGAAGGGCGACAAAACTTCCAATCGACGTTCACCTGATGATCAGCGATCCCGATCGGTTCATCGGCGAATTCGCCGAGGCCGGGGCGACTCACATCAGCGTGCATGTGGAAACGTGCGTCCACCTGAACCGCACGCTTAAGCTCATCCGGGACTGCGGAGCCCGGCCGGGGGTTGTGCTGAACCCCGCCACTCCCATCGAAACGATTCGATGGATTCTCGAGTATATCGACTTCGTGCTGGTGATGAGCGTCAACCCGGGTTTCGGGGGTCAGGCCTTCATTCCCAACAGCATCGCCAAAATCGCCGGCCTGCGCAGGATGATCTCGGAAATGGGGCTCCGGACGTTGATAGAGGTCGACGGGGGCGTCAGCGAGCAGAACATCGCGCAAATCGCCTCCGCCGGCGCGGATGTGTTCGTGGCCGGTTCGGCGATTTTTAAAAGCCCGGATTACCGCAGCACGATTCTGTCGATGCGCCGGCTTTGCAGCCGTTGAGGAGCCCGCCATGGACCATCCGCCGATTTCAGCTTCCCGCATCCTGGTCATCCACGGCCCGAACCTTAATCTGCTGGACCGCCGTGAGCCTGAAATTTACGGCCGCTCGACGCTGGATGACATCAACCGCGACCTGACCGATCTGGGCGCCCAGCTGGGGGTTCGGGTGGATGCCTATCAGTCCAACCACGAGGGTGCCATCGTGGACCGCATCCAGCAGGCAGCTGCCGGCTGCGACGGCCTGATCATCAACGCCGCGGCGTTCACCCACACCTCCATCGCCATCCGAGACGCACTGGCCGTCCTGGAAATGCCCATCATCGAAGTCCACCTGTCCAACATCCACCGTCGCGAACCGTTCCGCCACACCTCCATGATGGCCGGCGTGGTCACCGGCCAGATTCTCGGACTGGGAGCGACCGGATATCTGCTCGCCCTTCGGGCGCTGGCCCAAATGGTTCGACCGACCATGGCGGTGGCGTGAACCATGAAACTGCTGCGCTGGATTCTGCTGGCTGCGGGATATGCCGGGACGGTCCTTGCCTCTTCATGGGGAACGAGCATTGCGCAAATGGCGAGTGAAGCCATGCAGGACGACGCCAGACGCGCCAAGATCGAGGCCATGTACCGTGACTACAAGAAGGAATTCCCCGGCGTTCAGGACATTGCACCGGCCGAAGCCTCGCGGCTGCTCGATGCCGGCCGCGCGCTTTTCGTGGATGTGCGCGAGCGCAAAGAGCAGGAAGTCTCCATGCTGCCCGGAGCCGTCACGGAAAAGGAATTCCTGAGCCGGCCCGGCGGCTACGGCGACATGGTCGTCATCGGCTACTGCACCATCAGCTATCGCAGCGGCAAGCTTGCCGAAAAGCTCCAGGCGCGCGGCATCACCATGCTCAACCTGAAAGGCGGCCTGCTGGCCTGGGTCCACGCTGGAGGCAAGGTCTATGACCAGGCTGGCGAAACCCGGCGGATTCATGTCTACGGCCGAAAATGGGACCTGGGGCCGAAAGATTACCAGCCGGTCTGGTGAATCGGCCGCCGCCTGACCGCCGGGAGGGCAGCTCTTCGAGACCCTGTTGATTCGCTGACGACAACCGCTTCTGCCGGCTCGCCGACGGATGCAAAATCAAGCGCTCTCCCTGTAATATCTACGATAATACCTTTCTTCGTCTATCCTCGCACCGAGCCGCCGATCAAGCAGGTATCCGCAGAATAGCCCAACCACCGTTCGCAGGTTTGGAAGAAACCGTCCCGCCTGCCATCGTCTGCCGGACGCGGTCACCCCCGCTCCCAAATAGACGGTTCCGCCGATCGACTTCAACTGCAGGGCCAGCTCGACGTCTTCCATCAGCATGAGGCCTGGAAAACCGCCGATTTGCTTCAGCGCCTCGGCCCTCACGAACTGAGCCTGATCCCCGAAGGAAATCCCGGTTGCAAACGCTCTCAGATTATTGAGGGCCGCGATAAAGCGCTGCCTTAGGCCGGACTCCACGAACTGCATGCCGAAGGATCCGCCAGCGGCTTCGCGATCGGCCGTCAGTGCGGCGATAATTCTTTCGGTGGCCCTCTCTGCGAGCAGACTGTCGGCATGCAGGATCAGCAAGACATCCCCTGTGGCCGCCGTGGCTGCCAAGCGAATCTGAACTCCCCGTCCCCTGCCGCCGAAGACGACGCGGCTTCCGGTTTGCCTTGCGGCCTCAATGGTGCCATCGCTGGAGCCCCCGTCCGATATGATGATTTCCCCAACCCACGGGCGTCCTCGAAGGTCTGCAATGAGACGTCCGATGCCTTCGGCTTCGTTCAGCGTCGGAATGATGACCGATATGGTTCTTGGGACTGAATAGCGAAAAGAGCGAATCAAGCCGTTCCTCTTAAAAAGGCCCGAACCCAGCAACACGAAAAACGGCAGATACTCGGGCAGCTTGAGCCAGGGAACCTCCTGGAATACGCCCGATTGGAATTCGCGGCCGAGAACCGGGAATGTGAACAGAACCGCCGCCTGCAAATAGAGCCAGGCGACAGATGGAAAAAAGCACATGAAGGGCGCGATCATCAGCAGGTACCAGGGGTGCAGGGTCGGAAGCATTACCAGCAGACAGCCGATGCTGAAATAGGCGCCGCGCAACGGGTCGTCTTCCGCAAGCCACACCCACACGAGGCAAAGGGCCAAAATCAGCCCGGCCGCAGCCAGCGACCAGCCCCCTAACACATTGCCCAACACTTCTGTCACAAAATCGTTATAGTGCATCCGGGCGGTGAATGTTCCCAGAGAAGCAAAAAGCGCCGGACCCGCGGAAAGGTAGACCATAAAAAGGGCAGCGGGGGCCAATAATGCCAATGGCCTCCATCCTGCGCGCCGGCTCCAGCAGCAGGGGACGGCCACCGCCGAGAGATACTTGCACATCACCGCCAAGCCCAACGCGAGATAAGCGCCGGCGCTGTTGCGGTTTGTCAGCAACAAAAGCCCTGTGCAGAGAAAAAAACTCTGCATGACATCCAGATGGCCTTCCCCACTGATGAAAACCACCGCCAGAGGGTTGGCGGCGTAGAGCAATAGCCTTGAGACCGGCAGCCGGCGCGTGCGCAGCAGCGCCGCCAGCATCAGCACGACCCCGATGTCGAACACCAGGAAGACGGCCTTGAAGAAAAGCGGGGTCGGACTGATCCGCGCGAGCAGTCTGAAAACCAGCATGGCGGCCGGGGGATAAATGGCGGGAAAGCCCTTGTGGTTGATGCCGGACCAGATGTGACTCAGTTCGCCGTGAGCCAGAAACGCCAGGGCCGGGTCGTCCGGAGGGAAAAGGTAGGGGTTGAAACCATGAAGCTGGATCGCGCCCTCCCAGATGTACCGATAGATATCGGTGTTGGGAGGGACAAAAAGGAAGGCGGCGCGTGCGACCACCCCCAATACCAAGATGAAGCCAAGCGCTTGGGCTGGCTTTAATTGGGCCGGAAAGGCCCGAAGCATCAGGACAAGGAGAAAAAACCCGCATCCATAGAGCATCATCGATGCGGCGACATGCCGTCCCAAAGGGCCGATGGCGGCCAACACGGCCATATCGGCCACCCAGGCCAGGCAGAGAAAGGCAAAGCGGCGGGATTTCATTAAAAGAGAAAAGCCGAGACAGCAGCCAGCCATGAATTCCGCTGCAGCCGGCTGCGGTGAAATTCATTCGTCGTAATAGTCGAGGCCGAGGTGAGTGATCAATTCCTCCCCGCGCATGTGCCGCAAGGTGTTCTTCAGCTTTTTAAGCTGGATGAACAGGTCGTGCTCGGGGTAAAGCCCTTCGGCCACCATCGGGGTTTTGAAGTAGAATGACAGCCACTCCTGGATCCCGCTCATCCCGGCCCGCGCGGCCAGGTCCATGAACAGGGCGAGATCGAGGACGAGCGGGGCCGCCAGGATGCTGTCCCGGCATAGAAAGTCCAGCTTGATCTCCATCGGATAGCCGAGCCAGCCGAAGATGTCGATGTTGTCCCAGCCCTCCTTGTTGTCGCCTCGCGGGGGATAATAATGGATCCGCACCTTGTGGTAGAAGTCCTTGTATAGGTCCGGATAGAGCTCCGGCTGCAGGATGTAGTCCAGGACGCCGAGCTTGCTGACCTCCTTGGATTTGAAGGACTCCGGGTCGTCCAGCACTTCGCCGTCGCGGTTGCCGAGGATGTTGCTGGAAAACCAGCCGCTCAGCCCGAGCATCCGCGCCTTCAACCCGGGCGCGAGGATGGTCTTCATCAAGGTCTGCCCGGTTTTAAGATCCTTGCCTCCGATGGGGGTGCGGTTTCTCTTGGCCAGCTGCTGCAGGGCCGGAATGTCGACCGTCAGGTTCGGTGCGCCGTTCGCGTAAGGAACGCCCTCCTGCAGGGCGGCATAGGCGTAGACCATGCTGGGGGCGATGTCCGGGTGGTTTTCGGCCAGTCCCTTTTCGAACGCATCAAGCGTTTGATGCACGGCGCCGTGCTCGATAAAAATCTCAGTGCTCCCGCACCAGACCATGACCACGCGGTCGATGTGGCGGCTCGCCTTGAAGCTGCGGATATCCGCGCGAATCTGCTCGGCCAGATCCATCTTGTTCCGGCCGGTTTTCACATGCCCGCCGCTCAGCCGTTTTACGTAAGTCTGTTCGAACACGGCCGGCATGGGACGGACGGCTTCCAGATCGGGCCGGATTTTTTCCAAGAGCGCCGGATCCAGCACCCTGGCGCTGCTTGCCGCCTGGAAGGCGTTATCCGTAAAAATATCCCAGCCGCCGAATTCAATGTCCTCAAGGTCGGCCAACGGCACGAAATCCTTGATTCGAGGGCAGCGCTTCTCCGTGCGCTTGCCCAGGCGGATGGTGCCCATCTGAGTCAGTGACCCGATCGGCTTACCGAGGTTTTTGCGGACCGCGAAGACTCCGGCAATGAAGGTCGTGGCCACGGCCCCCATCCCCGGGATGAGGATTCCGAGCTTTCCTTCGGCAGGTTTGATGTCAAAAACTTGTTTCATATCGACTCCCCATTGGCGGCAGCCGGCCAGAAGCGCCGGCGGAGGAACTCTGTCCCCGGCACCGCCAGCCTTTCAAAATCTGATAAAAATACACCAAAATATTTTGGTCTCTCGGATAGTTAGCCGAAGTGCTCCTATAAGAAATCGCTGCGTATCTGTCAAGAAAAGCTTTGGTTCCGTAACTTGCGCATGTTTCTTGCTAATTTGACACCCGGAACAGACCAATCTATAATGAGTAGAATAATTACTCATTAAGGGCAAGGCGTTGGAAAATCTGCTTTCCGGTCTAATTTCATCT
>Ga0114939_10003747_pt1 | contig 10456 bp, 8 predicted proteins | sample AshMeaCrysSpring_FD_87196 | JGI IMG/M metagenome (GOLD analysis project Ga0114939, IMG submission 87196) | Groundwater microbial communities from Big Spring, Nevada to study Microbial Dark Matter (Phase II) - Ash Meadows Crystal Spring | ecosystem: Environmental > Aquatic > Deep subsurface >... | reverse complement strand
ATTTCATCACTCTTTTTCCCACGCTTGATACGAGTGAACACTCTTCCAGTAAAGAATCCTATGGCAAATGGCAAGAAGATTATTACTGCAAAGAAAATTGTAACATAAACAAGATAAGTAGCTATCAATCCTTTTGCCTCCTGCATAACCACACGAAGCAGATTCTCCGAAATAGAGTCAACTTGTATCATTATCTCTCGTCTCTCCCTAGCGACAAGTGAGTCTAGAGCAATTCTCTCCTCTGATAATTGAGCCATAGTTATTGCTACTCTCCTATCAAAAAGCTCTATCATAGGAGTTACCTCCTCTTCGAATCTTGTAATTGTAAAGTCTATTAACTCTGGTGAGTTGTCCAAGAACTTTTGAAACAGCTCTATTCTATATGAAATTGAGTCCGCCATAGCCTGAGTGCTTTCGGCAGTAATTCCATTACTCGCAGCGAAATACTCCAGCTGCCACTTAGAGCCTTTACCCAAAGTATTGCTAAGCATCATCATACGGTTTGCAAAATCACTCATCACCTCTGGAATAGTACCAACGGTGACTACCGACATAGAATCCGCAATATTATTATGCTTAATCCAATCCTCATATACAGAGACCCTCTTAAACTTTAGGTCCTCAAAAGGGTGCCTATCTGCAAAATCATAAACGAACTCCCTTATCTGAGAATAATCAGAAGAAGAGACTAGCCTACGGGAGATTTTCTCTATAGCCTCATGCAAGGATATTGTGAGTTGAAGTGGCTTTTCGCGCACCTCTCCGAAAAGTTCTACAGTTTCTGGGGAATCTACATATCGTCTCACTTGCTCAAGAAAAGCCCATGTATCAATAAGAGCAATCTGAGGCTTTTGTTGAAGTACTGATTGTTGTAACCCACTCTGAAGATTTATAGACCAAAGAAGAGTATTAGCGATATAATTAAGATTCTTAGTCTCATTTCTAACACTATCGTTGACTCTCTCAATTTCACTAAATGCATCTAGTGCAAACTGTTGAGTTACTACGCGAATATTAAGCTCTCTCTTTGGTAGCGGCTCAGAGTCTGATTTCATCTCAAGAGTGAATAACGAACAGCCAGTTAAGCCAAAAGTTAATAGAATTAATAGTAAGGTATGAAGAGTATTTCTCATCTTTTGAAATTTTTGAAACTGCACAAAGATAGAGTTTACTTCTGACTTATGTAGTTTTATAAAGATCGAATATATTGAATTTGACTCAAAGTGATTGATAGCAAGGTAAAGTTTATATACATTTGCGAAAACCAACAACAACTCGTAATAATGAAAAGAATAGTTCTACTTATAATGTTATGCTACACTACGCTCTCTGCTAATTCACAGAGCGACAATAGAGGTTATCTTGTAAATATAGGTGATACAGCACCTGAGTTTTCAATCGAACTTTTAGATGGTCGTACAATATCGATCAAAGAGCTTCGTGGTAAAGTGGTAATGCTACAATTCACTGCTAGCTGGTGTGGTGTATGCAGAAAAGAGATGCCATTCATTGAGAGTGATATATGGCAAAAACATAAAGCCAACCCGAATTTTGCTTTAATAGGTATTGATCGTGATGAACCACGTGATAAAATGGAGATGCTTGTTAGTAAAACTGGAATAACCTATCCTCTTGGATTTGACCCTCAAGGTAAGATATTTGAACTATACGCAGAGAAGGGAGCTGGAATTACTAGAAATGTAATTATTGGTACTGATGGAAAGATAGTTATGCAAACTCGGCTTTACGATGAAGCTGAGTTTGAAGAGATGTGTTCTATTATCGACAAAGAATTATCAAAACTCAAGAAGTAATTATAATCTTTAATACTTGCGAACAATAACCAATATTATTGCGTTATGCCTAAAGTTAAAAACATTAATAATATGAGACGATTATTACTTTCAGGAATATTATTTACTACAATAAGTATTAACGCACAGCAAAAACAGATTATGAAATTTGAACTACCTAAGCTCAATTATGAGTCAAATGCTCTTGAGCCTGTAATAAGCCAAAAAACAATTGAGTTCCACTACGGCAAGCACCATCAAGCTTATGTTAATAATCTAAACAACTTGATCCAGGGTACCGAGTTTGAGAATGCTGATCTAGAGACTATTATTAAGAAGTCGGAAGGCCCAATATTCAACAACGCCGCACAAGTGTGGAACCACACATTCTATTTCAACTCACTATCTCCTAAGGGAGGTGGAGCTCCAACAGGAGCTTTAGCTGATGCTATCAACAAGAAGTGGGGTTCATTTGACGAGTTTAAAAAGGAGTTCAACCAAGCTGCTGTAACTCTATTTGGATCAGGATGGGCTTGGCTTGTTAAGGATCAAAAAGGGGAACTTCAAATAACAAAGGAACCTAATGCTGGCAACCCAATGACTAAAGGCCTACACCCGATACTAACATTTGATGTATGGGAACATGCCTACTATCTAGATTATCAAAACAGACGCCCTGACCACTTAACTGAGCTTTGGAAGCTTATTGATTGGAATGTGGTAGGTAGCAGATACTAATTTATCAACATAACTAATAGGGGGTGTGTCACATGTGACACACCCCCTATTAGTTATGTTACAGATATGGAACAAGAGTCACATAAATACCTGTAATTATAGCTGAGGTTATTACCCCTGAAATATTTGCACCTAGTGCATCTCCTAATATTATTGAATCTGGATTATCCTTAGATACAATCTTTTGAGCAACCTTTGCCGTTGTTGGCACACAACTAACTGCTGCAATTCCGATTACTGGATTAAAGTTACCTCTCTTAATAAAGTACATAATATAACCTCCAATGATTCCTCCAATACCTGAAAGCAGTAAAGCCGTTACCCCAAGAATCAACAACTTTAGTATTTTTGGATCAAGAAGTAATCTTGCATCGCAAAGCACACCTAGCAGTAATCCTAAGATAAATGTTGACCCATATAAAAGTGGTCCACTTACAAAGTCATAGATATGTTTCATTCCAGACTCTCTAACTGCTATCCCCAGAAAGAGAGAAAAGAAAAGAGGTGAAGCCACAGGAAATAAGAAACTAAGCAGAGCACATAGTAGCACTGAAAATGCTAGCTTCACTTTTGGTTGATAACTCTTTGGCTTCTTATCCGACACCATTTTTATCGCTCTCAATCTTTTTGGTACTAATAGTTTTACTAAGTATGGGTATCCTCCATAGGTTAACCCTAGATATAAATATGCAACCACAGTGATTGGAACAAAAAGGTGTTTGGCTAGCACTAGAGAAGTGAATAGTACCATAGGTCCATCTGCACCTCCAACCATAGCAATGGATGCACTTTCACTTGGTGTTAAACCAATAAAAGTGGCCAGTGGAAAAACTAAGAAAGTACCAAGCTCCGCACATAGCGCAAGGAATATACTAACAAAAGGCTTCTGAAGTAAAAACCCAACATCTAGAAGTGTTCCTATTCCCATAAAAACAAAGCAAGCAATCAATCCATTACTAAATGTCAATGTGTATATAGGTTGAAGAAAGTTTATTTGCATCGAATCCATCAACTGATTTGTATCAGATAACATAGGATCAAGAAACAGATTACCCATCTCACCATTGGGCATCAACAAAGTTCCACAATTTATTGCTACCATACCTATCCCCATAGGAATCATAACCATGGGCTCTAACACTCCCTTCCAACCTAAATATACGAGTATAAAACCAAGGAGAACAAAGCAGATACGAGCTAAAGCTAAAACCCAACCACCGGCAACCAAAGTACCAAAGCCTTGGAAAAGGCTAAAGAAGTCAACACCCTCCATAACTAATTTGTAGTATTATTATTATCAGAACTCTTTTTACCTACAACCCTTCTATATCTCTTATTATGTGCTGAATTATAGTAATCAAGGAGATCAAAGGAGGATACACCTGGACTTACTCCATGAAAATCCATCTCGTTAGGTGAATCAGCCCCATGACTAATTCCATTAATGTGATGCTCCATAATATCTATCTCCATCTCTTGAGCATCAAACAAACGATCAAAGATACGCTTACGTCGCCTCCTCTTAAGCTGTTTCAGCCTACGCAATTCCGACTCATGACTATTATGAAACTCAAAATAGTCAGCACCTGAGGCTGTAAGCTTTATTACAGCAGCAACAAGAAAGCCAATTACAAATGTCAATCCCATCATTTGAAGGGTAAAAAGGAGTAACTTAAACATATTGCTACATTAATTCAGATTATACACTACTTACTACGCTTTAGGGTATAATTAAGTTCATTACACAATAATATTATTCTAAACATTGCCTATAATAATATGCTACTGTTTTAGTAAAGTGATACTTATTTTCTCCCTTACCACCCTACTCCTTTGATCATGATACTCTATTAGTATTATATAAATACCAGTTGACATAAGTCGGCCTTCGCTACTCCTCCCATCCCACTTCAATAACCCATCACCAGATAAAGAAGAGTTTAACAGTAACTGCTTCACCTCATTCCCATCCCTATCATAAATAGACACAGAGGCTTTAACTTCAGAAGATTTATCAAAAGAGTAGGCTAATCTAGCCTCTGCTTCTTCTGTGGTAGATTCAGGCATAATAATAGGAGACAATAACCAGAACCCCCGTTTATCACTCTCATTATCTATTTCAAGAGGAGAGTTGATCATACCTGGCGTAGCAAATCCTGCACTCGTATTAGAAGATTTCCAGTTCGACTCAATTAGACCCGATATCTCACTTGAGATCCTCTCCAATGATATACCCCTTTTATCCTTTTCAATTGTTGTGTGAATATCATCAGAGAATCTTGCTTTATCTATCACATCCCCATACCTATTTAAAAGAAGTATTGTACCTCCTTGATCAGAAAGAGCTGGTAAAGAGGTATGTAGAAGATAGTTTCCTTCATAAGATAAAGGATAACTCTGCTTTACATGATCAATATTCTTTGATAAACAAAGATATTCTCCTGGAGTTATCAATAATGGTATAGATGACACTTTGTTAAGATACTGAAGTGAGCCATCACTCCTTAGAGTAGCAGTATATATTTCTGATAGATCAATAGATACTTCGGATCTATTAAAAATCTCTACAAACTCTGCACTACCAGAATATGGCTTGAATAGAATCTCATTAATAATCAACTGAGATGAATCAATTGGATATTTCTTACCAAACTCTACTCTAGTTGGGTTTGGTAGTCCTAACCCATTAATACATCTTAAATTCAACAACTCCAAAGTTATATTTGGCTCAGAGGATATAGAGTCCTCTAGAGTGATAGTTATCTGATTAATTAAAGGATATGAGTATGAAATTATATCTACTACAACATCTTCTGGGTAAACAACATAATTGTCCCAAGAGAGTATTTCCTCTTCATCCATAGCCTTTGAAAAGATGACTTGCAAATCAAAAGGGTATGTTATCGATGATGAAATTATTCGTGGTTCAACAAGGTCTATATTTATACCATAAACACTATTTTTATAGCCAGGAGTTCCTCCAGTATTTGAATTAGTTGCAATCCAATTCAATGCATCCCCACTAAGATTTGTAGGATCAATAACTTCAAGAGAGAACCCTCCTCTCTTCTTTATATCATCTCTATAAAATTTATCGCTATACTCTACAAATGAAATTAATCTACCACTAGGATCTTCTAAGTGCAACATCTTACCGCTATTAGCAATTACAGGAAATGACGTTACCCCAAGAATAGGTATTGAAGAATGAAATAGGGAAGCCTTTGAACTATTACATAGAACCACAAAATCACCTGGCTTAACAATGTAACTAGCAAGCTTGTATCCCTTTCCTCCATAATAGTAGACCCACTCTTTAAGATCAATAGAACTCTTAGAGTTATTGTATAGTTCTACATACTCTACCTCTGGAAGAGATACTACACCTACAGGATTTGCCATAACTTCAGATATCACAATATCTCCAACTCTGTAAGTCGTAATTTCTGGGTCCGGATCTGGATCTGGGTCCGGATCTGGGTCTGGATCTGGGTCCGGATCTGGGTCTGGGTCTGGGTCCGGATCTGGATCTATAGATATTGACTTTACAATAAAGTCATCAAAATAGAAAGCTTTATTTCTACTTTTAGAGTAATGAAGAGATATACCAAAAAAGTTAAAATTGCCTATAGGAAGGCTTTCTACTCCTCCTGCAAGCCAAGACGTATAACTAGAGCTTGTTGACTTTTTGTATCTGGAACTCCATACACCAAGCTCATCACAAGTAACTTCAATATTTAATTCTACCGTACCTCCCATTAGTGAATTTGACGTAGAGCGTCCTAAAGTGGTAACTACTCCATCTTTTTTATGAATAAGTGTAAGTCTGCGATCACGAATCTCTACAGCATAACCATTATGTGAATCGTTTGGCATTTGAGAATCTGAGAGTAGCCAAATAGTAGCATAGGTCGTTGACGTTGGCTCAAAATCAAGCTTGACCCAAAATTGCCACGAGGCAGAAGTCATAATAGAAGAGGGTGTTGATAGTTGAGCTACATTTGTTGATAATGGGGAGGTATCATTTAGCTGTAGTGCGTTATTATCATTCACAATGAACTTATTATTATCACCTGACCAAGTTGGATTATTAAGTAATTCACCATCGGTAAAAGCCTCTACAATTTGAGAATAGATAGCAGAATATAGCATCAACAGTAATAATGTTATAAAAAATCTCATGGTATTTCTAGTATTATATTCAAAATAGTTTACTTTTGCTAGCTTAGCATTGCCTATTAATTAGGCTATTAGATGCAAATATATGAATTCACACATATAAAACACTTTTTTACAAGGAAATGAGAGTTGCAATTGTTGGCGCAAGTGGCGCAGTAGGACAGGAGTTCTTGAGCGTACTCGAGGAGAGAAATTTCCCGATTACAGAGTTATTGTTATTTGGATCTGCTCGTAGTGCAGGTTCAGTGTACAAATTCCGTGGCGAAGAGATTAAGGTTAAGCTACTTCAACACAATGATGATTTTAAGGACGTAAATATTGCATTTACCTCTGCTGGTGCTAGTACTTCAAAGGAGTTTGCTGATACTATTACCAAGCACGGAGCCATTATGATTGACAATTCAAGTGCATTTCGTATGGAAAGTGACATACCATTGGTTGTGCCTGAGGTGAATGGTGAAGATGCTAAAGATAGACCACGTAACATTATTGCAAATCCTAACTGTACAACTATACAAATGGTTGTTGCATTGAAAGCAATCGAAAACCTATCTCATATTACTAAAGTACATGTATCAACTTACCAAGCAGCTAGTGGTGCTGGAGCTGCTGCTATGGATGAGTTAGTTGAGCAGTACAAAGAGCTTAGCAACGGGCAAGAAGCTACAGTCTCTAAATTTGCCTATCAGCTTGCCTACAATGTAATTCCTCAAATTGATGTTTTCATGGATAATGATTACACAAAAGAGGAGATGAAAATGTTTTATGAAACACGTAAGATAATGCACTCTGACATCGCAGTTAGTGCGACTTGTGTTAGAGTACCTGTAATGAGAGCTCACTCTGAGGCTATATGGGTAGAGACCGAGAAGCCAATCTCTGTTTCTGAAGCTAAGGAAGCATTCTTAAATGCTCAAGGCATTGTCCTAATGGATAACCCTTCTAACAAAGAGTACCCTATGCCACTATTCCTTGCTGGTGAGAGCCCTGTATATGTAGGCCGTATACGTAAAGATCTTAGCAATGAAAATGGATTAACGTTCTGGTGTGTAAGTGATCAAATTAAAAAGGGAGCCGCACTTAATGCTGTTCAGATTGCTGAATACTTGATTAAGGAGAATAATATATAGGATTAATCACCCTATACAAATAGATGGCGCAAGAAGGGTTAATCCCTCTTGCGCCATCTATTTGTATGTAGTATAATTGAAAAAACTATCATAGTGGTATAAAAACAGAAAAGGCTGCCTCACGGCAACCTGAACCTTTTATTAACCTTAAATCTAATACCATGAAAACTTCAACAAAGGTACTACTACATTATTAATTATGCAATATCATAATATACAAAAACGCCCCCAATTAACATAATTTCATCTAACAGATTAACACAGCCTTCTAGCTTTAAAGTTTTTAGTAGCATGGAAGCAATATAAACAAATAGAAATTATTACTTTTGAAACCCGAACAATTATTAGTATATGAAGATTGCAATATGTGGTGCGAGTGGCTTTATTGGATCCTATCTTTGTCACTACCTAAAAAATAGCGGTTATGAAATACTTCCATTACGAAGGAAGCACTTTAAACCCAAACAAGAAAACGAACTACTATCAATACTCGAACAAGCTGATATAGTCATAAACCTAGCAGGATCAACAATAGCACAGCGATGGACAAGATGGGCTAAAGAAGATATTATAGAGAGTCGAATTGGCACTACTAGGTTACTAGCACATGCTATTGACAGAATTTCATCAAAACCAAAAGCATATCTATCAGCTTCTGCAGTTGGCATTTACCCCAATGATTACCATATTTATAGAGAGAGAGACAACTCTAAGGGAAAAACATTTCTAGCTGAAACTTGCAAGATGTGGGAAGAGGAGGCTTCAACTATCTCTAAAGATGTTAGACTAGTAATTATGCGATTTGGACTTGTTTTTGGACCAGATGGTGGGGCTTTAAGCAAAATGACAATCCCATTTAAACTATTCATGGGTGGTATTATTGGTAACGGCTACCAACTAATGTCGTGGATACATATAGAAGATCTTGCCAACGCTATCAAACATCTAATTGAGAGTGAGTGTTCAGAGGGTGTATATAACATTTCATCTCCTGAAGTACTTAACAATAGATCCTTTACTAGAGCAATATCTAAATACCTTAAGCGTCCTAGTTGGCTAAGAATACCCAAACCTCTACTAAGAGCTCTTTTTGGTGATATGTCGATTGTCTTCACCCAAGGACAAGGAGCATACCCTGAGAGATTAATCAATGAGGGATTTATCTTTAAATATGACTCTATAGAGAAGGCGCTAAAAGATATTCTATAATATTACCTATTTACAGAGTTTAACAGCCAGTAAATGCAGCGTTTACAACTACTCATTCATCTATTATATTAGAAACTAATAAGTAAAGATGATAAGAGCTATGAGAAAATTAAGTATTTTATTGGCAACCCTGATTATCTCAGTATCATCACTGTTCACTGCTTGTGACAATGATGGTTACTCGCTGGATAAATTTTGGGTTAGCTTCGCTACCGTAAAAACAATTAGCGACAACAGCTACTACCTTCAACTTGACAATGGTGAAACTCTTTGGCCTGCAGCTCAAGGATTCCACTATTCTCCAACAAACAATGAAAGGGTGTTAGCTAATTACACAATACTGTCTGACGAACAAGATGGGTATGATCACTTTGTTAGAGTAAACTCTCTTTCAAAGATTCTTACTAAAGGAATTATCGATCTTACAACCAACAACCAAGACTCAATAGGAAATGACAAAGTAGTCATTGAAGACATTTGGTACTCTGGAGAGTACTTGAATGTTATATTCGGATATAACACAAGTAATGGATTCATCCACTATATAAACCTAGTCAACAACACAACAGTTGAGCATCCAGAAGACGGCAAAGTTCACCTTGAGTTCAGACACAACAAGAATAATGCACCAGAAACATATGGTGCTCGTGGAGTAGTTTCTTTTAAACTTGACAAGATTATATCTGATGAAGATGGAGAAGTTAAGATCTCCGTTAAGGCAAATGAGTTTAAGGGTGAAAAGACTTATGATATCACTATCAACAAAGAATACATAACGAACAAGAACATATCCCCACTTGAGGATAATATTAATATCAAGTAAATCATAAATAGAATAAATAAAAGAGTATCCACTAACTTTGCACATTGCACTAGTGGATACTCTTTTTGTATATACTATAATGGTGATTGCGATGAATTTGATTATTACCTTATAATATATTATCTTTGCAATATAGATAAACGAAATTATTACCAAATAATAGAACCAAGAAAATATTATGGCAACTACTGCTGATTTTAGAAACGGGATGTGCATTGAGTACAATAATGGTCTATACTTTATTATTGAATTCCTTCACGTTAAACCAGGTAAAGGTGCTGCGTTTGTTCGCACAAAACTTAAAAATGTTGAGACTGGTCGCGTAATTGAAAACACATTCAACTCTGGTGTTAAGGTAAACGAAGTAAGAGTAGAAAGACGCCCTTATCAGTTCCTATACCAAGACGATATGGGATACCACTTCATGAACAACGAAACATTTGAGCAAATTCCAATTGAAACAGATCGTATCAACGGAGTTCGTTTTCTAAAAGAGGGTGATATTGTTGAGGTTGTTAGCAATGCAGACACAGAAACTGTTCTTTATGCTGATCTACCACAAAACGTAATCCTTGAAGTTGTGT
>Ga0114939_10003746_pt1 | contig 10457 bp, 10 predicted proteins | sample AshMeaCrysSpring_FD_87196 | JGI IMG/M metagenome (GOLD analysis project Ga0114939, IMG submission 87196) | Groundwater microbial communities from Big Spring, Nevada to study Microbial Dark Matter (Phase II) - Ash Meadows Crystal Spring | ecosystem: Environmental > Aquatic > Deep subsurface >... | reverse complement strand
GTGCTAGAGCAGCTAAATTGGGTTTATGGCAGTTTCAAGACTTAGGTGTGCCAGTCGTTGAATCTAAAGACATAACAGGCGATCGGAGAGGCTATCAAATTGTAAGAGGTGAGATTGTCAGTGCCGAACAAAAAGCCCGTTATTTTTTGTTAACAATGGATAGGCTTAGCATACGCATTAATCATGAAGCTCTAAAACTATTTGATGTTAAAAAACTGTTAGCCTTAAAAGGACAAACGGTAGAAATTCGTGATGAATTTACCTTGTACCGTGATCAAATGGTCGCTTCGTTAGAGCATCCCGGTCAAATAGATGTTTTAGCCGATGACTTTTATGAGCAGTTAGCGAAACGCTCGAAATTGAACCTTGGGGTTAAACCCTAACTTGAGTGATAAACAACCTACCCACTAAAGACTATGTGAAAATTATTCTGAATCGCTTCTGCCGTGGAAAAAAGAAATCAGAAGGCATTTACTGGCTGTAAAATCGCTTTTTCGTGTGCTTTTTCCTTGTGTAAGCCGCTTCTCATCTGGATTTCACTTGGTCTCAATTGGGTCTTACTTTGTGAGAAAACTATGTCTGCTGAATTAAAGAATGATCGATTTTTACGCGCGCTGCTTCGTCAACCCGTGGATACCACGCCGGTATGGATGATGCGTCAGGCAGGACGTTATTTACCAGAATATAGGGCAACTCGTGCTAAAGCGGGTAGCTTTATGGCACTGTGTACTAATCCTGAGTTGGCGTGTGAAGTGACCCTTCAGCCCTTAGAGCGATATGATCTCGATGCAGCGATTTTATTTTCTGACATTTTAACCATTCCAGATGCCATGGGGTTAGGCTTGAGTTTTGCACAAGGCGAGGGTCCACAGTTTGCCCGCCCCATTACGGGTAAAGCGGATGTGGATAAGATCTGTATTCCTGATCCTGAAACAGAGCTGAAGTATGTTATGGATGCGGTACGTACCATTCGCCGTGAGCTGAGTGGACGAGTGCCACTGATCGGTTTTTCTGGTTCGCCTTGGACTTTGGCAACCTATATGGTTGAAGGGGGGAGCAGTAAGACCTTTTCTAAAATCAAAGCGATGATGTATAACGAGCCAAAAACACTTCACGCATTGTTAGATAAACTGGCTCAATCAGTAACCAGTTACCTGAATGCACAAATTGCGGCGGGCGCACAAGCGGTACAAATTTTTGATACTTGGGGCGGTGCGTTATCAACGCCAGCTTTTCGAGAATTTTCATTGCGTTATATGCAACAAATCGGTGCAGGACTGACCAAAGAAGCTGATGGTCGTCGAGTGCCCTTGATCGTGTTTACTAAAGGCGGTGGGCAATGGATCGAAGAAATTGCCATTGGAGCAGACTGCGTTGGTTTAGATTGGACGGTTGAGCTAGGCGACATTCGTGCTCGATTGGGTGACCAAGTTGCGTTGCAAGGCAATATGGATCCTGGTTTGCTTTATGCACAGCCAGATATCATTGATGCCGAAGTCGCTCGTCTCTTAGCGAGCTTTGGTCAGCATAGTTTAACTTCAGGTCATGTATTTAATTTAGGACATGGCATTCATCCAGAAATTAATCCAGAACATGTCAAAGCTTATGTTGATGCGGTACATAAACATGGTGCACAGTATCATTAACGATCGTTTATTTGATGGAGGAAGCGGTTTGAGTTTGTGTTCCTATGGTTTGGCAAGGCACTTATCTAGAGCCATCTATCCTAGTTTCGTCTGTAAAGGTTGATTTGTGACGCTATTACAAGCCATTCAAAGTCAAGGGGTTGGCAGTCGTAAACAGTGTTTAGCACTGATTGAGCGTGGACATGCGTTAGTGGATGGTGCGCTTAGTGTTAACCCTAAACAAGTGGTTTTACCTGAACAGGTCACGTTTTATTACGATGATGAGTTGTGTTTTTGGCAAGATCGTATCGTGATTATGATGCACAAGCCTTTAGGCTATGAGTGTTCAGCTAAACCTCAGCACCATCCCAGTGTACTGGATTTATTACCAAGCATCTATCGAGCGCGAGGCGTACAACCCGTTGGTCGGTTAGATGTAGATACCAGCGGTTTGCTATTGCTGACCGATGATGGTCAATTAATTCATCGTTTAACACATCCGAAACGTCATGTGCCTAAAACCTATAGGGTAACCACCCGAGAGGCTTTGAGTGAAACGCAAATCAATGCGCTCTGGCAAGAGATCGAATTAAATGATGAGCCTAGACCAGTTAAAGCGCTTTCCGTGCAGCAGACAGCAACACAGGAGCTTTTGTTGGTGATTGACGAAGGACGTTATCATCAAGTCAGACGTATGTTGGCGGCGGTTGGTAATGCGGTAGATCAATTAGCGCGTATTCAGATGGGTGCGCTAACTTTGCCCGATGATTTGTTGCCAAGTCATTGGCGTGCCATCGAAGAGTCTGCCATTGGTATTGAGTTGAGATGAAAAGATGAGTGCTTGAGCGTAAAAAGGGTGCTCAATGAGCACCCTTTTTAGTGTTATGGCTTACCTTAACCGCCACGTTTCATGGCAGCAAAAAACTCATCATTGGTTTTGCTGGACTTGAGACGATCATTCAGAAATTCAATGGCTTCGGTGTCGCCCATGTTGCCTAAGAATTTACGCACAATCCACAGCATATTCAGCTCATCGGCTTTGGTTAGCAACTCTTCACGTCGGGTACCTGAACGTTTGATATTAATGGCTGGGAAGACACGGCGTTCAGCAATATGGCGATCCATGTGGACTTCCATGTTACCCGTGCCTTTAAATTCTTCGTAAATAACATCATCCATTTTAGAGCCAGTTTCAACCAGTGCTGTTGCTAGAATGGTCAGAGACCCACCTTCTTCGATGTTACGTGCCGCTCCAAAAAAACGTTTGGGACGATGCAGCGCATTGGCATCGACACCACCCGTTAAAATTTTACCTGATGAAGGGGCTACGGTATTGTAAGCACGGGCTAAACGGGTGATTGAGTCGAGCAGGATGATGACGTCGCGCTTATGTTCTACGAGACGCTTTGCCTTTTCAATGACCATTTCTGCCACTTGTACGTGACGATTGGCAGGCTCGTCGAAAGTCGAGGCAATGACTTCTCCCTTAACCGTGCGTTGCATCTCCGTCACCTCTTCAGGGCGCTCATCGATCAACAGCACGATCAAATAAGCATCGGGGTGATTAACGGCAATTGAGTGAGCGATATTTTGCAACATCATGGTCTTACCCGCCTTAGGGGGTGCGACAATTAAGCCTCGTTGACCTTTACCAAAGGGAGCGACTAAGTCGATAACGCGAGCGGTAATGTCTTCGGTTGAACCGTTACCAATCTCCATACGAAGGCGTTTGGTGGCGTGTAGTGGCGTTAAGTTTTCGAACAAAATTTTGTGTTGAGCCACTTCAGGAAGCTCAAAATTAATGCTATCAACTTTAAGTAGCGCAAAATAACGCTCGCCATCTTTTGGGGTGCGAATACGCCCAGAAACGGTATCGCCTTGGCGTAAACCGAAGCGTCGAATTTGGCTGGGAGATACATATAGGTCATCTGGTCCTGAAAGGTAAGTACCTTCTTCGGTACGCAAGAATCCGAACCCGTCGGGTAAAATTTCCAGTACGCCAGAGCCAGAAATATCTTCGCCTTTTTTAGCATGATCTTTGAGTAGGGCGAAAATGATATCTTGCTTGCGCGCACGCGTTAGCTCGAGACCGAGACTGTTAGCGAGTTCTTGTAATTCAGAAATGTGACGTTTTTTGAGTTCGTTGAGATTCATGCGGTTACTTTAAGGTCCAGAAAAGAGAGGAAAAGGTAGGGGGCTGGGGAAAAGCAAGAAGTGCTTTTCCCAGAAGCTGGTTATTAGGCTAAATTGCTGTTTAAAAAGTCAGTTAATTGAGATTTTGAAAGCGCACCAACACGCGTCGCCACGACTTGACCATGCTTAAGTAGCATTAATGTCGGGATACCACGTACACCGAACTTGGGTGGTTGTGCTGGGTTTTCATCAATGTTCAATTTGGCGACAATGATTTTACCCGTGTATTCTTGAGCCACTTCATCTAAAATGGGGGCAATCATTTTGCAAGGACCGCACCAAGGTGCCCAAAAGTCGAGTAAAACGGGTAACTCGGCTTTGACGACGTCTTGTTCAAAGGTATTGTCTGAAGTGTGTAGAACTAAATCGCTCATGGGGTTCTCCCGTTGAGAATATTGAGAATTAAATAAATGAAGATGGTCTTAGGCACTGCGGAAAAAACAGCAGCAGGCTAATCGGAATTTTTATAGAGTCATTTTTACAGGGTTTTGATAAAAAATGCAAGCAAAAAATAATCATGTTTGGCAAGAAGGCTTAAATAAAGCGCAATTGTCAGCTGTGACCACGAGTTTTCCCTATGCCTTAGTCTTAGCTGGTGCAGGCAGCGGTAAAACGCGCGTACTCATTTCGCGTATGCTTTATTTGCTTGGTGAGCGAGGTTTTGGTCCAGCACAAGTATTGGCTTTGACTTTTACCAATAAGTCCGCCACTGAAATGCGTCACCGTTTGGCGGCGGTTTTCCCTTGGGCGAATCATGTGTGGATGGGAACGTTTCACGGTATTGCGCATCGAATGTTACGCTTGCACGCGCGCGAAGCGAATTTACCTGATAGTTTTACTGTTATTGATAGTGAAGATCAGCAACGCTTGTGTAAACGTATTTTGCGTGAGTATGAGATAGATGAAAAGTTATTATCGAGCAAAACGCTCGCTTACTTAATAGGTCGTGAAAAAGATCAAGGTCGTCGAGCTCAGGATTTGGCGCAATCTCAGGGAGAGATTCCTTGGTTGTCATTGTATGAAGCCTACGAACAACACTGTCAAGCGTCGGGATTGGTTGATTTTGGAGAGTTGTTGTTACGCAGTTATGAGTTGCTGCTGAAAAGCCCTGCCTTATTGGCTCATTATCAAAGCAGATTTCGCGAGATTTTAGTGGACGAATTTCAAGATACCAATCGTTTGCAGTATCGCTGGCTAAAGCTTTTGGCGGGTGAAGCTTGTGGACTCTTCGTTGTGGGTGATGATGACCAGTCAATCTATGGCTGGCGTGGTGCGGAAGTGGCGAATATTCGAGATTTTACAGAAACCTGCGTACCCTGCGATATTTTGCGCCTAGAGCAAAACTACCGCTCGACTCAGACAATTTTATCGGCAGCCAATGCCGTCATTACTCATAATCAGGGGCGTATGGGGAAGGATCTGTGGTCGGCGCAAGGTGAAGGTGAAAAAGTCAGTCATTATGCCGCAATTAATGAGTTCGACGAAGCACGCTATATTGTGCAAGCGATTCGTCGCTGGCAAGAAACGGGTGGCGCTTTAGCGGATGTGGCCGTGCTTTATCGTTCTAATCATCAATCTCGCGTGCTGGAGCAGGTGTTCACTCGTGAAGCTATCCCTTACAAAGTGACTGGTGGGATGCGCTTTTTTGAACGTGCTGAGGTAAAGGATGCTTTAGCTTATTTGCGCTTACTGTTGAATCCGCAAGATGATGCAGCTTTTGCACGCGTCATTAATACACCCACTCGAGGACTGGGTGAGAAGTCCTTAGAAAAAATTGCACAAGTGGCGCAGCAACAGCGTCTCAGTCTGTTTGAAGCGACAGTCTGGATGCTTGAAAAGGGCACTTTATCGGGTAAAGCCTCGCAGGGGGCTGGCGTGTTTGTGTCACTGTTTAAACGCTGGCAGTCTTTGCGTTCGGGTGAGGTTTCATTCTTGATGGAAGCTATGGTTAAAGAGTCTGGTTTGTGGGATTTTTATGGTCAAGAAGGTATAACGGGCGAAGGAAGACAAGAAAATTTGACCGAACTGATTGCCGCTGCCACTCAATACCAAGTGGATCAAGATGCGGCAGAAGCCTTATCCATGACCGACCCTTTGCTCCTGTTTTTAGCGCAAACTGCCTTAGATGCTGGTGATAAAGGCGATACTGACCGAGACTTGGTGCAATTGATGACTATTCATGCAGCCAAAGGGCTGGAGTTTGCTTGGGTGGCAGTGACAGGCTTAGAGGAAGGCATTTTTCCTTTGTCGCGTGCTCTGGAGGACGCTGATGGTTTGAACGAAGAACGTCGTTTAATGTATGTCGCAATGACTCGCGCTAAATCTTATTTGTTGCTCACCAGTTGCTCGATGCGTCGTTTTCATGGCACAGAAAGCTTGATGCACACCTCGCGGTTTGTGCAGGAAATTCCGACGGAGTTAATCCTATCTTCGGGTGCTTATCAGCGGGGTATGGGTCATTCCTATGGGATTTCTGCTGAAAGTTCTGAGGAGTCCTCGTCTCGCCCTACTCGTGAACTTCCTTTTCCCAAAGGCAGCAGAGTGGTACATGCCCGTTTCGGTGAGGGGTTGGTGCTTGCTGTTGATGGTATGGGTGAGGATGGTCGTGTGCAGGTTCGGTTTTGTGATGCCACACGCTGGTTATTGCTGAGTGTCGCTAAATTAGAGCCTTGGCAAGTCGGTGAATCAGCATGAAGTGTCATTGTGACTCTGGTCATCATTGGAAAGACTGCTGCGCGCCCTTGTTGCTGCAAGGTAAGTCGGCTCCAACGGCAGAGGCTTTGATGCGTTCACGTTATGTGGCTTATGTGCGAAGAGATGGTGACTATTTGTATAAAACTTGGGCATCGACGACGCGTCCGAGTAAAGCCAGCTTGAAGCAGTTAGTACCAACGGACTGGCAAGGGTTGACGGTCATTCGCACCGAGTTGGGTGGACTAGAGGATGAAAGTGGTGTGGTCGAATTTATCGCACGTTGGCGCGATGAGCAAGGTGCAGGGTATGAGATGCATGAAGTGAGTGAGTTTTTGCGTGAAAAAGGGCGTTGGGTTTATGTGAAAGCTCAAGCCAGCGAAGCGGCTTGAAGCTGATTTAATTGGCTAGGCTCTTTCACCTGCAAAGAGATTTTCAGATGTGTTGCTATACTTTGAATTGATGCGCTTGCTGTTCCAATTGTGTGGCGAGCGATTGTAAATGCTCGCTGGCGGCTAGTGTGCTACGCATTGCGGCACTACTATCTTGTGCCATGCTGGCAATATCGGCAACCTCTCCTGCAATACGATCGGCTTCGATCAGCTGCGATTGCATTGCCTTAGCAATCTCCTGAATCCGTTGTGAGGTCAGCGTGGCAGATTCTTGTATCTGTGCTAGAGATTCGCTGGCTTTGTGGCTATGAGACACACCAAGTTCTACTTGCTCAACAGTGCTACGCATGCGTTGTACGGCAGCTTCGGTTTCACGCTGAATCGTACGAATCACCTGGGTGATTTCTCCAGTTGCCTGACTGGTGCGTACTGATAGTGAGCGAACTTCATCCGCTACGACGGCAAAACCTCGTCCCTGTTCGCCTGCACGAGCCGCCTCAATCGCAGCATTAAGTGCAAGCAAATTGGTTTGTTCAGCAATATCGCCAATGGTGCTAACAATGCCACTTACCCGTTCTGACTCTTCACCTAATTTAGAAATGGCATCAGCCATTTGTGAGACTTCACTGGCTAAATGTTCTGCCGTATCGGCAGCCTGTTTAGCGACATGAGTGCCGTTTTCAGCATAACGCCAAGCTTCGGTAGAAATGTGAGAAGCTTCTTCAACCTTGTCGTTAACCTCATGAACAGTGTACTGAATTGCACTGACGGAGCGAGAAACCTGATCGGCACGATGCTGTTGACGTTCGGTAGCATCCAATACATGCTGCGCTGTTTTCGTCATTTGACTGGCGGCACTGCTCACCTGTTCGCTACCAATGGTCATGGCTTTAAACACACTTTGCAGTCGTTGAATGAGGCGGTTAAACGCTTTAGTCATACGATGGATTTCATCTTGATGATGATTTAACGTAACGTTATGACTAATATTACTTTGCTGTTCCATGCGAGTCATTGACTTTTCTAAATGAATCACAGGCGTGGTGATGGATTGAGCAATATGTCGAACGACTAAAAATAACACCGCCTGAAACACAATTTGTAGCATCCACATAGTGCCATTAAACCAAGCCAGCTTATCTTGCAAGCTATTGCTAACCGGGTCGTGGCTATGTTCAGCGAGTGCGGTATGAACCAAGTCTTCTACCGAAAAGCTAATTAATACCTGAGCACTTAGCGTCATTATGGCAACTGATAGTTGTGTCATGACTTGAAGCCGCGTTTGCATGCTCAGGTTTTGCCACCATTGACTGATTGGGTTCATTTTCCCACTCCAAAAAAATATTAATAACACTAAACAAAGTCAAGCATGATTTATGCCAACGCAGCAAGAAAAAGAGCGTCTAAATCAGTAAAAATCTCAACCAGAGCCCAATTCTGCTAATGTAACCGAGTTCAGTGGTGCTGATCTGTCCCTGCGCGTTAATAAATACGGAAGTCGGGAGAGCTTTAGCACCAAAAGCAGCTAACCATTGACCATTGGAATCATTGAGCATCATGGCAGGATTGTCTTCGGGGTGATCATGAAGCCATTGCGATAATTCAGCGTCTTCTGTTTGCACAACGACCATGATGACAGGATAGTGCTGTGCGATGTGAGTAATATCACTATGATTGATGACACAAATAGGGCACCAAGGCGCAAAAAAGTGAATGAGCAGGGGTTGACCTGAAAAGTCTGATAAAGCGATTGGCTGCCCTGCAAGGCTAACGCCTGCTAAAGCAGGCGGTTCTCCCTTAACCACGTCTTGATGTTGCCATGCTCGCACAGCAAGAATAATGAGCAAAATGATCAGCCCATCTCTGAGCCAGCCTTTCCATCGAGGTTTGTTGCTTGGTGTTGGCGTGCTCATCTTCGCATCCGTGTAATTTGTACGCCAACACTCTTGGCTTGATGAATGGCGTGAGGTTTGCCCAATTTAAGTGTCACGCTGGTGACACGGCTATCATGTAAACAGATTTGAGCTAAGTCATCTGCGAGTTTTTCGACCAATTCAGTGTGTTCTTGTAGGCAGCGTTCGCCCAATTGTTGGCAAAGTAGAGCGTAGTCGAGCGTATCGACCAGTAAATCACTATCAGCGGCGCAACGGGTATCAAAGTTTATGTAAATGTCGAGTAGTATTTCTTGCGTAGTTTGTTTTTCACGGTCATAGACACCTATTTTGGCGGGCAAGCTGAGTTGTTCAATAAAAATTTGATCGTTCATGGCTATCTTGTCTGTTTTATCAGGTGGGTTTGCGTTAGCATAACACATAACATTTTTACGATTTAGGGTAGCCTCTGTGTTTGATATTATCTGGATTGTTTTGGCTTACTTGTTAGGATCTATTTCGAGTGCCATTATTGTTTGTCGTTTATTGGCTTTGCCCGATCCTCGTAGTGAAGGTTCTGGTAACCCAGGGGCAACCAATGTATTAAGAATTGGTGGTAAAAAAGCCGCCGCATTAACGTTATTGGGCGATATGCTCAAAGGTTATATTCCCGTTGCTTTGGCGGTATGGTTTGTTTTAGATCCCGTGGTGATTATCGCCATTGGCGTGGCGGCATTTGTTGGTCATTTATGGCCGGTGTTTTTTAATTTTCAAGGCGGCAAGGGCGTTGCAACTGAGTTAGGCGTTCTCTTTGGCTTGCATCCCGTCATTGGTTTAGTGATTGCAGCCGTATGGCTACTGATCGCAAAAGGTCTGAAAATATCCTCGCTGGCCGCTTTGGTGGCGATGATGTTAGCTCCTCTCATGGTGTGGTTTTGGACAGAGGGTGAGCTGAGTTGGACATTGGGCGTTGCACTAATGAGCGCGATGTTAATTTATCGACATAAAAGTAACATAAAGCGGTTAATCAGCGGCGAAGAGACGAGTATTGGGCGTTGATTATTGTGTTGCTTGCACAATAGGTTTTGGATTGTTAATATATTAACGTGAATTTCAATTTAACGAACTTAATATACATTTAAAGGAAAAATAATGCGTCATATTTCATTAGCTGCGACTTTAGCTATGTTTATTTCAAGTGGTGCCATGGCCAATAATTTTGGCGCGAGTGTAAACTATGGTTTAGGCGGTGTTGGTGCTGACCTAGGATATTCGTTAATTCAAGATACGGTAAATGTGCGTGCTGGTTTAAATGCTGGTTTGGACACCACGGGTTCGACCACTCCAGATGCCACTAAGTATGACTATAAATTGGATACAGGTTACAAATCATTAGGGTTAGATTGGCATCCGTTTTCTGGTGGATTTCGTGTTTCGGCAGGTTATGCTTGGTCTGATATTACCTTAGATGTTAAAACGATAGGCTCATACACGTTTAATGGTGCGACGGCAACAGGTACAGCAACAGGTAGTATCAAATATGATAATGCTCCCTATCTCTCGATTGGTTGGGGCAACCATGCCCCTGTAAAAGGCGGCATGTTTTTCAACTCTGAATTGGGTATTATGTTTACAGGTAAGCCAAGTGTTGACTTGACCACAGATAATGAAACTTTCAATGCTAC
>Ga0114939_10003744_pt1 | contig 10462 bp, 7 predicted proteins | sample AshMeaCrysSpring_FD_87196 | JGI IMG/M metagenome (GOLD analysis project Ga0114939, IMG submission 87196) | Groundwater microbial communities from Big Spring, Nevada to study Microbial Dark Matter (Phase II) - Ash Meadows Crystal Spring | ecosystem: Environmental > Aquatic > Deep subsurface >... | reverse complement strand
TAGGCATTCCGCGACGAGAGCGCGAGACCGTCCTCGGCGCGCGCCGTCTCGCCGGGCACGATCGCGATCGGCATCGCGAGCTGCGCCACCATGTTGCGCACGATGCGCAGCTGCTGGTAGTCCTTCTTCCCGAAGACCGCGACGCGCGGCTGCACGACGTTGAAGAGCTTGAGCACCACGGTGCACACGCCGCGGAAGAAGCCGGGGCGGAACTCCCCTTCGAGGATGTTCGCGAGCGCCGGCGGCGGCTCGACCTTGTACTCCTGCGGCACCGGGTACATCTCGCGCTCTTCGGGGGCGAACACGATGTCGACACCCTCGCGTTGGAGCTTCGCGCAATCCTCGGCGAAGGTGCGCGGGTAGCGGTCGAAGTCTTCGTGCGGCGCGAACTGCAGCCGGTTCACGAAGATCGTCGCCACGGTACACGGCGCCTCGCGCTTCGCGATGCGCATGAGGCCGAGATGGCCCTCGTGCAGGTTCCCCATCGTCGGCACGCAGGCGACGTCCTTCCCGCGGAGCTCGGCGCGCAGCGCGTCGATCGTCTCGACGACCTTCATGAGAAGCCGTGCTCGGCGGCGGGGAACTCGCCCGACTTCACCGCCTCGACGTAGCGCTTGATGGCGCCGCGGATCGAGTCGGCGCCGGCCATGAAGTTGCGCACGAAGCGCGGCTTCTTGCCCGGGAAGACGTCGAGCATGTCGTAGATCACGAGCACCTGCCCCGAGCAATCGGCGCCGGCGCCGATGCCGATGGTGGGGATGCGCAGCGCCGCGGTGACGCGCGCCGCAAGCGGCGAGGGAATCGCTTCGAGCACGATGAGCGATGCACCGGCGTCCTCGAGCCGCTTCGCGTCCGCGATCAGCCGCTCAGCGGCGTCGGCGCTCCTGCCCTGCACGCGGAAGCCGCCGAGCTGGTGCACCGACTGCGGCGTGAGGCCGACGTGTCCGCACACGGGAATGCCGCGCTCGACGAGGAAGCGCACCGTCTCCGCCATCGGCTCGCCGCCCTCCAGCTTCACCATCTGCGCGCCCGCGGCCATCGCCTTCACCGAGCTTTCGAACGCCTGTTCCTTCGCGATCTGGTAGCTGCCGAACGGCAGGTCGGTGACGACGAACGCGCGCTTCGACCCGCGCACAACGCAGGCGGTGTGATAGACGATATGCTCGAGCGTCACCGGGAGCGTGGTGTCATGACCCTGCACCACGTTGCCGAGCGAGTCGCCGATCAGGAGGAGGTCCACGCCGGCCTCGTCGCAGGCGGCAGCGAAGCTGGCGTCGTAGCAGGTGAGCATCGCCAGCTTCTCGCCGCGCGACTTCATCGCGGCAAGGTCAGTGAGCGTGAGCCGCATCAAGCGTTCCTTCGTGACGCGGCACGGGAAGCGCCGCGGGAGGCGATTCTACGCTGCGCGGCGCGGGTGCTCGCCCGCGCGAGCACCCTCCTCTACGCGCACCCCTACGACGGGGAAGTAGCCGCGCAGTCCGCCCGGCGCCTGCGTTTCCCTCGCCCTCAGGGACGGAGCGCAGCGCTTTGCGGTGCGTGCCCGCCTTTCCCTCCCCCCGTCATGGGGAGGGCTGGGGTGGGGGTTCGGCAACGGCTTCGAGGCTCGGCTCGACGTTCTCGCCGCAGCACCCCCATCCCGACCCTTCCCCGCGAGGGGGAACGAGCGTTCGGCCCATTCCGGCGTTCCCCCTACGAGGGGGGAGACGACTCGGCGCGCGTCACTTCGACGAGGCAATCGTAGAACGTCGCGCCGCCGCCGAGATCGGTCAACGCCTGCGAGGTCACGGCGTTCGCGTTCTCGCCGTCAGGCGAGAGCTTGCGCCACCACACGGACGGCGCGACGACGACCCCACGCCGCGCCTTCGTGCCCACCCGCGCCCGCGCCCGGAAGGCGCCGCGGTCGTTGTGGATGCGCACGACGTCGCCGTCGCGAACGCCGCGCGCCTCCGCGTCGTCCGCATGGATGTCGAGCGTCGGCTCCTTCTCGCTTGCGAGCGCGAAGGGCAGGTTGGCGAACGAGGTATTGAGGAAGTTCCGGGCGGGCGGCGAGACGAACGCGAGCGGGAAGCGCTTCGCGAGCTCGGGGTTCGAGCTCGCGGCCTCGCGTGGCGGCACGTACTCGGGCAGGCGCGATGCGCCCGCGGCGACCGCGGCATCGCTCGCGAAGTCGCACTTGCCCGAGGCCGTCGGGAAGCCGCCTTCCGCGAAGGGTGCGAACCGCTCGGGGAGGTGCAGTCGCCGCCAGCCGGTCTCCTTGAGCGACGCCCAGTCCATGTCCTGCTTCGCCAGCGCCTGCCGGCAGATCTCCTCGTCGGAGTCCTGCAGGCACGCCTCATCGAACCCCATGCGCTGTGCGAGCAGCCGGAAGACCTCCGAGTTCGGTTTCGCTTCGCCCTGCCGCGCGATGGCGGGATTGTTGGCGAGCACGTACAGGTGGCCGTAGCTCTTGTGCACGTCGAAGTGCTCGAGCTGCGTCGTGGCCGGCAGCACGATGTCCGCGTAGTCCGCGGTATCGGTGAGGAACACGTCGTGCACGACGCAGAAGAGATCGTCGCGCGCGAACCCGGCCACCACCTTGCGCGACTCCGGCGCCACTGCGACCGGGTTCGAGTTGTAGACGTAGATCGCGCGCACCGGCGGTTCGGCTTCGAGCAGCGCATCGCCGATCGCGGACATGTTGATCGCGCGCGGCCGGCCGCGGATCAGGTCGGGACGTTCCAGCGCGGCGTGGTCGAAGTGGTAGTGGTCGCTCGTCGAGAGCACCACGCCGCCGCCGGGATGGCGCCACGCGCCGACCAGCGCCGGCAGCAGCGCGATCGCGCGTGCCGCCGAAGCGCCCCCGGCACACCGCTGCATGCCGTAGTTGAGGCGGATCGCCGCGGGCTCGGTCGTCGCGTACTCGCGCGCGAGCGTCACGATCTCCGCGACCTCGAGCCCGCAGATCGGCGCCGCCCACTGCGGCGGAAAGCGCTGCACGTGCTCGCACAGCTCGTCGAAGCCCAGTGTGTGCGCGGCGACGTACTCGCGGTCGTGCAGCCCCTCGCCGATGATGACGTGCATAATCGCGAGGACCAGCGCGCCGTCCGTGCCCGGCATGATGCGCACGTGCTGGTGGCACTTCTCCGCGGTGAGGTTGCGCCACGGGTCGATGATGACGAGCTTCGCGCCGCGACGCTTCGCCTCCTGCATGCGCGTCCAGCAGTGCAGATTGGAGACGATGGGGTTCGAGCCCCAGATCAGGATGAGCCTCGCCTCGTCGAAGCGCTCCGGGTCCATGCCCACCGAGCCGCCGAGCGCGAGCTTGATGCCCGCCTTGCCCGCGCTCGAACAGATGGTGCGCTCGAGCAGGCTTGCGCCGAGGCGATGGAAGAAGCGACGGTCCATGGACGAGTACTGCACCAGGCCCATCGTGCCCGCGTAGCTGTATGGGAGGATCTGCTGCGGATCCTCCGCGGCGATCTCTGCGAAGCGCGCGGCGATCGTGTCGAGCGCCTCGTCCCAGGAGACGCGCTCGTACCGCGCGCCGGGACCCTTCGGCCCGACGCGGCGCAGGGGATGGAGCACTCGGTCGGGCGCGTACACGCGCTCCAGGTACTTCGAGACCTTGGTGCAGAGCGTGCCCTCGGTGAACGGCATGTCGCCGCCCCGTACCTCCACAGCGCGCCCGTTCTCGACGGTGATCTCCATCGCACAGGTGTCGGGGCAGTCGTGCGGGCAGGCGGCGCGCACGACGCGCCGTCCGGTGCCCGCGGTGCGATTGCGCAGGTCGTCCGTTCCCATGATGCAGGTCCTCCGCCGGTGGTTGCGGGTGATTGTACGGGCCTGGGTACGGCGCGCGCCCCGCCCGCCTCCCGTGTCCCGGGAAACGTGCGCTGCAGCCGGGGCGCTCCCAGGGCTAAGTCCTCCGGCATGCGTTTGGCCCTGTGCATCAAACCCGCTCAGGGAGTCCGGCGACCCCTCCCGCCGGCGTCCGGACCGCGGCCGGGGCACCGCGGAATCGGATCATGGCAGAGGGCGGACCTCCCCCTAGAATCCCGACAGGAGCTCGTGATCCCGGGGGATTCGCGCCATGAAGGCACTGGTCGCAACGCTCGCGCTCGCCGCGGTCGCCGTTCTGCAATCCGGCTGCAGCACGCTGCCGCCACTCGAGCCGCGGACGCCGACGACGGCGATCACCGCGACGCAGGACACCGCGCTCGGCAAGGCGATCGCCCCACGCGCCGCAGAGCACCCCGGCAAGGCAGGCGTCCACGCGCTCGCGCAGCCGACCGACGCCTTCGCCGCGCGCATCCTCCTTGCCGCCGCCGCGCAGCGCACCCTCGACGTGCAGTACTACATCTGGCACGGCGACGAGACCGGCTACCTGATGTTCGAGGCGGCGTGGCAGGCGGCCGAGCGCGGCGTGCGCGTGCGCCTGCTCGTCGACGACAACAACACCGGCGGCCTCGATGAAACGCTTGCCGCGCTCGACGCGCATCCCAACCTCGAGGTGCGCCTGTACAACCCGCTCGCGATCCGCGGCATGCGGGTCCTGAACTACGCCACCGACTTCACGCGTGTGAACCGGCGCATGCACAACAAGTCGCTCACCGCGGACAACCAGGCGACCATCGTCGGCGGCCGCAACATCGGCAACGAGTACTTCGGCGCGGGGGACGCGACCGTCTTCGCCGACCTCGACGTTCTTCTGGTGGGACCCTCGGTGCGCGAGGTGTCCGGCGCGTTCGACCTCTACTGGAACAGCGGTTCGGCGTATCCCGCCGCAGCACTCGTCGGCCCGCCTCCTGCGGACGCGCGCGCCTGGCTGCAGCAGCGCTTCGCGGCAACGCGCGCTTCACCGGCCGCGGCGGCGTATATCGACGCGGTGAAGCGCACCCCGCTCGTGACGGAACTGCTCGCGGGGAAGCTCGCGCTCGAGTGGGCCGATGCGCGGCTCGTCTACGACGATCCTGCGAAGACCCTGGGGAAGGCGGAGCGGAGCGAGCTGCTGATCACGCGCCTCGAGCAGGTCATCGGCAAGCCGCAGCGAGCGCTCGACGTCGTGTCGCCCTACTTCGTGCCGGGCGAGACGGGCACCGCGGCGTTCGCCCGCATTGCCCGGGAGGGCGTGAAGGTCCGCGTGCTCACCAACTCGCTCGCCGCGACCGACGTCGCCGCCGTGCATGCCGGCTATGCCAAGCGCCGCAACGAGCTGCTCGCGTCGGGCATCGAGCTGTTCGAGCTCAAGCCGAGCGCCTACGCCGAGCGTGTGCGCGAAGCCGAGGGCAGGAAGCTCGGCGGCAGCTCGTCGGCGAGCCTGCACGCGAAGACCTTCTCCGTGGACCGCGAGCGCGTCTTCGTCGGCTCGTTCAACTTCGACCCGCGCTCGGCGCAGCTCAACACGGAGATGGGGCTCGTCATCGACAGCCCGACCCTCGCGCGCGGCGTCTCCGAGGGCTTCGACAGCCTCATCCCGCGCTTCGCCTACGAGGTGCGCCAGGACACCGGCGGACTCGTCTGGATCGAGCGCGCACCCGACGGCGAGAAGCGCTACACGACGGAGCCGGAGACGGGCGCCGTGCGACGAGGCGCGGTCGGCGTTATGTCGGTGTTGCCGATCGAGTGGCTGCTGTAGGCACGCGCAGCGCGCGCGCCGACGCCCGCCACTACTCCCCCTCTGCCGCCGCGCGGTCCGCGTCGCGATGCGCCCGCTCCTCCGGGATCGGCGAGCGCGCGGTGCCGAAGGCGATGCGCATCACGAGCGCCGCACGCGCCACGGCGTGGTTCGCCGCGGCAAGCACGCCGCCCATCAGCAGAAAGCCGTGGATCTGCCCCGTGAAGCACTCGTAGGTCACGCGGACGCCGGAGGCGATCAGCCGCTCCGCGTAGGCCTCGCCCTCGTCGAGCAGCGGGTCGAAGCCTGCGGTCACGATGTACGCTGGCGGCAGTCCGCCGAGGTCCGTCGCGCGGAGCGGCGAGGCCCGCCAGTCCTCCGCCCGGGCGAGGTCGCCGAGGTAGTTGCCATGGAACCAGAGGACGCTGTCGCGCGTGAGCAAATGCCCTTCGGCGTACGTCAGGTGCGACGCGTGCCCGGCACTGAGGTCGGTCGCCGGGTAGATCAGCACCTGCAATGCGAGCGGCGGTCCGCCCGCATCGCGCAGCGCGATCGCCACGACTGCCGCGAGGTTGCCGCCGGCGCTGTCGCCGCCCACAGCGATGCGCGCGGGATCGATGCGCAGCGCCCAGGTCGAGGCTGCGATCCAGCGCGTGGCGGCGACGGCGTCGTCCACTGCGGCAGGGAACGGATGCTCGGGCGCAAGGCGGTAGTCGACCGCGAGCACCGCGGCGCGTGACGCATTCGCGAGCAGGCGGCAGACGACGTCGTGCGTGTCGAGGTCGCCGATGACGAAGCCGCCGCCGTGGAAGAACACGAGCGCGGGCAGCGTCTCGCTCGCCGTCGAGCCGTGCGGCCGGTAGTGGCGCACACGCAGCGTGCCGCCGGGACCGGGCAGGTCGAGATCCTCCACCGCCGCGACCTCGGGCGCCGGCGGTGCGAGCGGACCGCGCGAGACCTTGTAGAGCTCGCGGGCGGCGACGGCGCCGAGGCGCGAGTACGGTATCGGGTTGGCCGCGTGGATGCGGTCGAGGAGCCGCTTCGCCTGCGGATCGAGGCGCTTCGCCTCAGCCGGGCTCGTCACGTCAGTGTCCGGACGGCACGCGTGTCATCGACTCGCGATCGACGGGCAGCGCCGCCTTCACCACCGCCGCCACGCCGAATGTCGTGCTCGCCCGCCGTTGCCGCGGCGACCGCCGGCAGCTGCGCACCGCGCGCATGACGTCGGCCTTTTGCCGCGTAAGGTCGGCGGCGTAGGTGCTCGGCGAGGCGCGAGCCCCGCCGGGCGGAACCGCAGCAGGGTGCGAATGGTTCGCGTTCGCCGGGAAGGCTTCCGGTTCGAGCAGCCGCAGCCGCGCCGACATGTCGATCATCCGTGAGGTTGGGTGCGCGCGCGGCAACCCCGCGGGAACGCCGGCGGGAAGCGCAACGCAGGGCGCCGAGTCCGCGCAGTACGCACATGCGACTGCAACGCCGCATTATGCCGCGCGCGTCTCTTCGCGCAGCTTCGACGGCGCGCGCCGTGCGGCGCGTCCCGCTCCGGTCGAGTGCGCGTGACCGGGCAGCCCTCACCGCAAGCCGTCCCTTCCGGCATTGGCGGGAGGCGGTGAGCATCGCGACGCGAGCGGCCGTCCGCCGGTCGTGTGGTCCTCGGGATGACTTTCCGTGGAGGCTTAGGCCAAACAGATGATTCTCGGAGCGAGTCCCTTGACCGTAGAATACGGGCCGCGCCGAAGAGCGATGGCGGTTCAGGGGGGCAACGATGGTGTACGAGTTCGCCGGCTACCGCTACGAGCCCGAACGCGGCCTCTGGGGTCCGAAAGGCGAAGTGCCGCTGCGCCAGCTCGAGTCGCGGCTGCTCCTCGTGCTGCTCGAGGCCGACGGCCGTCTCGTCACCAAGAACGAGGTCGTCGATGCAGTCTGGAACGGCCGCGCCGTTTCCGACGACTCGATCGCGCAGTCCATCTATCGCCTGCGCAATGCGATGCCCGCGAGCGGCGAAACGCAGATCATCCGCACTGTGTACGGAGCAGGCTTTCGCGTCGCGGTGTCCATTCAAAAGCGCGATCGCCAGGACGCCTCGCCGCAGGCGTCTCGCCCCTTCTGCCGCATCGACGCGAAGGCCATCCTGGTCAGTGCACGAGAGCTGGCCGGCGGGCGCTCGCCGGCGCAGTTGCGTGCGGCGATATCCGCGGCGATGCGCGCGCTCGACCTCGACCCGGGCTACACGTCGGCGTGGAGCGCGCTCGGCGAGTTCCGCATCCTTCCCGCCGCGCGCTCACTCGCCCCCGCACGCGAGAGCGGTGCCGCGGCCATCGCGGCCGCAGAGGCGGCGCTGGAGCTCGACGCCGACTGGGCGCCGGCGCTCGCGGTGCGCGGATTCGTGCGCGCCCTCATCGAGCAGGACGTCTGTCGCGGCCTCGCCGATCTGGACCGCAGCGTGAGCCTGAAGCCACGCCACTGGACTGCGCGGCTTCTGCGCGGCTGGGCCTTCGTCGCCGCCGGACACGTGGAGGACGCGATCGCCGACCTGCGCACGGCGATGGAGATCAACCCCTGGGCGCCGTGGTGCGGCGACCCCTACGCGCAGTACCTCTGGTTCGCCGGTCGCAGCGAGGCGGCATGGCAGGCGGCGAAGGAGAGCGTGGCCCGCTTCCCGGCGGCCGACACGATCCAGCTCGCCGCGTCACAGATAGCATCGTCGCTCGGGCTGCACGATGAGGCGATCGCGGCCGGCCGGTGCGCGATGCAGCTCGCGCCCGACACGCCGGCGCTGCACACCGCGCTTGCAAGCGCACTTGCGTTCGCCGGCAGGCGCGAGGAGGCGCTGCAGCTCGTTCGCGCCATCGAGAGCTCGGGCCGACCGCTGCCGGCGGCGGGGCTCGCGCCCGCCTGGCTCGCCCTCGGCGACCGCGATCGCGCCCGCGCGATGCTGGAGCTCTCTCGCGCGCAGGGCGAGCCGCAGTTCGCCTACGCGCTGTACGACCCGCGCCTGGCGGAGCTTCGCGGCATGATGCCCGCATTCGCGATCGCGGCCTGAAGGGCTGCGATCTCGCGAAGAAATCGTCGCGAGCCCCCCGAGCGCAAGGCACGCGCACCGCAGCGACGAGAGATACCAGATAGGCGAGGAGCGAGTCCCGCGACAACGCCGCGATCGGGGGGCGCAGTAGATTCGTCCACGGCGCTGCGACCGCGCGCGCTCGAACGGCGAGACCGTTTCGAGGCGGCAGGCCGCGCGCGACGCGGTCACGCGGACGCGCTACCCTGCGCGGCCATGGCTCGTCTCCCGCCACGCCCACGCCGCAGTCCGCCCCGCCTGCAGCGCTTCGCGCTCGTCTTCCTCCTGCTCCTCGCCGTGCCGGGCATCGCGCTCGCGCAGGCGCGGCTATCGCTGATGCACGGCTTCGCCGACATGGCGTCGATCACGCTCTGGGCACAGACCGACCGGCCCGTGCGGCTCACCATCGATTTCGCGCCCGAGAGCGCACCGCAGAGCCGCCGTCGCATCGAGCAGGCGACGCGCGCCGACGACGACTTCGTCGCGCACCTGCGGCTTGCCGATCTCGATCCCGGCACGGCGTATCGCTATGCGGTGAGCGTCGACGGCGTGCAGGTCCGCGAGGGCCGCTTCCGGACCCAGTCGTTCTGGCGATTCCGCAGCGACCCGCCCGAGGTCTCCATCGCCCTCGGCTCGTGCGCTTACCTCAACGACCGCTTCGACCGCCCCGACGACCGCTGGAAGCCGGCGTACGCGATCTACGACGCGATCGCCGCGCGCGCGCCCGACTTCATGCTGTGGCTCGGCGACAACGTGTACTTCCGCGAGCCGGAATGGACCAATCCCGAAGGCATGAGCGCGCGCTATCGCCAGTACCGCGAGCTACCCGAGCTGGCGCGCCTGTGGACCGCAACATCGCACCTCGCCCTCTGGGACGACCACGACTACGGGCCGAACGACTCCGACGGCTCCTTCGTCGGCAAGGGCCACGCGCTCGCGACCTTCAAGCGCTACTGGCCGAACCCGACATTCGGGCTGCCCGGCACCGACGGGGTCTTCGGCATGGTCGCGATCGGCGACGTCGATCTGTTCCTGCTCGACGACCGCTTCCACCGCTATCCCAACCGCTACCCGAAGACGCCCGAGAAGACCATGTTCGGCGCCGTGCAGCTCGAGTGGCTGAAACAGGCGCTGCTCGCCTCGCGCGCGACCTTCAAGGTCGTCGCGGCGGGCGGGCAGTTCTGGAACCAGGCGAACCGCTTCGAGGGACTGCACGACTACCCTGCGGACCAGAAGGCGCTCTACGACTGGCTCGTCGAGCAGCGCATCGGCGGCGTCGTGTTCGTCTCCGGCGACCGCCACTTCAGCCAGTTGCTGCGCGTGCCGCGCGCGGGCACCTATCCGTTGCACGAGCTCACCGCGTCGCCGCTCACCGCCGGCGTGTTCGAGAACCTGCCCGCGGCCGAGCGCGAGAACCCGGACCTCGTGCCGGGCACGCTCGTGCTCGAGCGTAACTTCGGCATGCTGCGCGTCACCGGCCCGCGCGGCGCGCGCGTGCTCGCGTTCGAGTCCTACGATGCGCAAGGGCGGCTGCTGTGGCGGCGGGAGTTGAAGGCGGCGGAGCTGCGCGGCGAGGTGCGCTGACCCACCGCCATCCACCTCGCCCTCTCGCTGTGAGCGGGACGGCCGGGGTGGGGTTTCCGCGGCTGCTTCGCGGTGCGGCGCGACGTTTCGGCCACGGCACCCCCATCCCCACCTCCTCGAGCAGGTCTTCGCGCAGCGTGCAGCAGATGCAGCCGTTGGAGAGCTCGACGAGCCGTTCCTCGGTCCGGGAAAGGCGCGCGCCGTCGCGCACGAGCGCGGCGTCGATG
>Ga0114939_10003742_pt1 | contig 10462 bp, 11 predicted proteins | sample AshMeaCrysSpring_FD_87196 | JGI IMG/M metagenome (GOLD analysis project Ga0114939, IMG submission 87196) | Groundwater microbial communities from Big Spring, Nevada to study Microbial Dark Matter (Phase II) - Ash Meadows Crystal Spring | ecosystem: Environmental > Aquatic > Deep subsurface >... | reverse complement strand
CTCGGCCGGATTGTGATGCCCGAGCCCGTCTTTTCGGCGGCGATCGCGGCCTCCCTGTATTGTGTGCTCCGCGCGGCGGGTGAGGGTTGCGGCGCGGCGGGTTGGTGGCGGGCCGGGATCTGGATTTTCGGGGGCTTGGCGGCGTTTGTGAAAGGTCCGCACGGGTTGCTTTACCCGCTCGGGATCGGCGGACTCGCGCTCCTCGCGTGGGGCGGCCTCCCCGCCTTGCGCCGGATGGTTTCTTTGCCGGGGATGGCGGCGGCGGGCCTTTTGAATATCCCGTGGTATGTCTTCATCGAGGGCCGTTATCCCGGCTTCCTTGCGAATTTGATTTTTGTCGAGCACGCCGGGCATGTGGCGGGCAGTTCCGCACCGGCGACCGCCTATACGAATGTGCCGCGCCTGCAATTTCTCGCCCTCCACGCGGCCTGGTTTTTTCCGTGGTCGGTGGCGGTTGCGGCGGCCATTTTCCGCGTCCGCGGGCTGGCGGGCGGACGTCCGACACTCGCCGGATGGATGGTGGTCATCTGGGTCGTGTGCGTGCTCGGCAGCGTTTTGCTGGCGGGTCAGAGGCAGGATTATTACGCCATGGCGATGTGGCCAGCTTTCGCGCTGGGAGCGGCGCGGTTGCTCGAGCGCGGGTTGCCGCGCGCGGCGGGGTTCGCGGTGGCGGGCCTGCTGGCGGCGGCGCTGGCGGCCTGCGTGGCGGCTCCGCTGATTGCCGGGCGGACCGCGCCGGTGGCCGAGCGCGCGACCGCCCTGCTGACGGTCGGCCGGTTTGGTCCCGAGGTGTGGTCGGGGCTGCTTGGGATCGCGGTGTTGGCGCTTGTGCCGGGGATGATTTTTGCGCTTGCGGCGGCGGTTCGTCCGGCGCGGGGAGTCCTTTATCTTTCGCTCTGCGGGTTGAGTGTGGGGATCGGGGCGGTGGGAGGGACCGCCCGGGTGGCGCCATATTTTTCCCTTGCGGACGCCGCGCCCGCCATCCGTTCGGAGGTCGCCCTCGGCGCGCGGGTGGTTTTCGACGGGGACATCGACACGGCGAGCAGTCTGCTCTTCTACACCGACTCGCGGGTTTGGCTCATCGACTCCGAGCCGCTTCCCGCCTATCTGGCGCGGGCTGCGGGGGCGGACCCCCGGCTGGATCGCGACGCGTTCCGGCGGCTTTGGGCGGGCGAATCGAGGGTGGTTTTTGTGGTGGAGGCCTCCCGCCTCGGGGAGTGGAAACTGGAGCCCGCCCCGCGCGAGATCGCCGCAAGCGGCACCCTCGTCGTGGTCTCGAACAGCCCGGATTCTCAGTCCCCGAACGGCGCGACCACGGTGAACCCCGGAGGCGGCTCGTAACGAAAATCCTCCGGCCGCAGAGTGGTCTCCACCCCCCGGCCGAGGCGGATCGCAGTGCGCCCGCCATCGGGGGCCTCGAGCAAAATTTCCCTCACGGAAAAATCCCGGGCCACCCCGACTCCGACCGTCGTGATCGATCGGCGGAGGGCGGAATCCAGCGGGCGGAGTGTCAACCGCCAGCCGTCCGGGACAGATTCCCCCGCCACGCGGAAGCGGGAACCATTCGCGCCGAAGGCGGCGGCCACCGCGTCCATTGCCGCAGCGAGGCCGGGGACCTTCCGGAATTCGTAAACCTCGACCGTCCGCGTTTGCGGCAGCTCGATCCAAAGCCTGCGACCGTCGGAGACCATTTCCGAGCCCGCAGGCGGGGCGGCCGTGCGGCGGAAATAGGCGGGCGGCAAAAATTGGAAGGTCCCCTCGGTGAGGACGGGTTCCTTCAGCAGGGGGAGGAACTTCGCTTCGCGGAATGGCGCCGTGACGCCGTTCGCGCCGGCGGACTCCGCCACGCGCGCAAGAACGTCCCGCGCGGCGCGCTCGTCGAGAGAGTCCGCACGAACGATCCCCGCACACATGAGCAAAATGAGAAGACTCCGCATCATAAGGGCGCGAACTGGAACCACTCGCGCGGGTTGGCGGCGAAGCGCTCGAGCAGGGAATGACCGACGGCCGTCGTTGCCCCGGCGATTTCATTGCGGCGGTTTTCGTGCGACCGCCTTTCCACGCGGATCCCGGGGAGCGCGGTGAGGTCGTAGCGGTCGTCGGGCCCGGCGGAAACCACCACCGGAATCAATGGCACACGGGCGGTTCGCGCCAGCAGGGCGGGCGCGAGCGAAAAGGCCACCCGCCCGCCCGCCGCCCCCACATCCACCCCGTGGCCGGACATCGGACGATCCGCGAGGAGGGCCACGAGGCGGCCCTGCCCGAGGGCGTCGAGGATGCCCATCGAAGCAAAGGGGTCCTCGCCCACCTCCACGGTTTCGATGCCCCACCGCCCGCGCCAATCCGCGCGCCATTTGGTGAGTTCGGGATTGGGTTCCGGCGCGGTGGCCACCGTGATCCGGTATCCTTCCATCGCCATGGCGACCGCGCCGAATTCAAAGAACCCGTAGTGGCCGGTGGCGAGAATGGCCCCGCCGCCCGCAAGCGCGCCTTCGATAAATTCCCGGCCGGAAAATTTTCCGAGCCACTCGCGCGCGCGCCCGGGCGGGCGGGCTCCGAGGGCGGTATAGTCGGCGATCACGCGGGCGAATTCCGCAAAGACCCCGGCGGCATCGGCCGCCGACGCGCGGGGTGCGATCAAGCGGAGGTTCCGCGCGACGGTCTCCACCACCGTCGGCTGGGTGGCGGCGAAGGCCCGCGCCACCGCCCCGGCGACAAGCCGGAAACCTGCCCGCCCCAGCACCGGATAAAGCCGGGTGCAGAAGCCGAAAACACCCGCCCGGTAAAGCCTGCGATAAGCCCACCGCTCGGTATGGGGCGCGGGTTCGGGTCGCCCACTCACGCGGAAAAAGGGACTCCCGGAAGCTCGGCGCGAAGGCCCCGCGCGCGGATTCCCTCCAACACGAGACGCAGGGTGAGCGCTCTCTGACGCGGCCGGTCGCCTTCATGGAGGACGACAATCCCGCCCGGCCCGAGGCGGTCCAGAATCCTCCCGGCGGCGATTGATGGCGGCACGCGGCATCCATCGCCTCCCGCCGCCGACCAACCCGCCACCCGCAGGCCTGCGCGCGCGGCCGCCCGGTGAACCCAGGGACCATTCATGCCCACCGGCGAACGGAAAAACCGTGGACGCCGGCCGGTGGCGGCTTCGATCGTATCCGATGCCGTCGAAATTTCGCGCGCCACGCGCCGGGGGGAGGCCGCCCACCACGAGCCGGCCGGGTGGGTTTGGGTATGATTTTCCAGGGTGTGGCCGGCCGCCGCCACCGCCCGCGCGAGGGACGGACGGCGCGCGACCCGCGAGCCGACACAGAAAAACGACGCGCGAGCGCCCTCGGCGGCAAGGATTTCCAGGAACATCTCCGTGCAGACACCCGAGGGCCCGTCATCGATCGTGAGCCACACCTCACGGGAGTCGGTCGCGAACGACGTAAGAACCGGCCCGTGCCACGCGCAATTGCGCCGGAGGGTCGGATAAAGCCAGAGTCCGGCGAGTGCCGCCGCGGCGGCCTGCCGCGCCGCTCCGCGACCGGCCAGGACGGCCGCCAAAGCCGCCAGGCGGGCGGATGTCAGGACCGCGCGCGCCAGTGTCTGCTCAGATGCCACACGCGCAGGAGACGCGGAAGGAGGTCAAAACACAAGCCCGCATGCACCCGTGCCAGCAGGGCGTTGTCGCGTGCGTAGTGGAAATGCGAGACCCCGCCGGAATGCCTTGGCGGATAGCGCACCGGCACGCGCACGTTGATGGGACGCACCCCCTCCCAGAAGAGGCGCACGGCCGCGACGGTCTCGAAATCGAAGCCGCGCCCGTCGGTCCGCCCGCCGAGGATGCGGACGAGGGGCTCGAGCGGGTAAAGCCGGAAGCCGAAAAGCGAGTCTCCGATGCCGCCCCAAAGGGTTTCCAGCGAGGTGAAAAAATTTCCCGCCAGCCGCCCGTAAACCCGCTCGGGCGGGGCGTCGGCGCCGAATTCGGGCACGCCGAGGATCATCGCGTTCGGATGCAGGATCGAGAGCTTGAGAAAATCGGGGATCCGGTCGCAGGGGTGCTGGCCGTCGGCATCCAGCACGAGCCCGTGCGTGAACCCGTCGGCCAGCGCCGCCCGCGCGCCGTGCACCACCGCCGCGCCTTTGCCCGCGTTCACCGGCAGACGCTCGACCCGCAGGCCGGGGTTCCGGAATTGCGCGAGGGCGTCCGGGCTTCCGTCGGTGGAGCCATCCACAACGACCCGCACATGAGGCCAGTGGCCGAGCGCCGAGGCGACGGTCGCGGCCAGCATCCGGCCGCTGTTGAAGCTCGGGATGAGAATGACCCGACCGCCGGTCTCCATCAATCGGCGTCCCCCGCGGGGTGAAATTCCCGCTCGACCCGGCGCGCGAAGGCCTTGGCGGATTCGCCCGGGCGGAGTTCCATGCGCGGGCCGGCGGAAAACCGGAGCCTCACGGGGAATTCCGCCCGCGAGAGGAGGCTGCGGCCCTTGCGGAAATAGGCACCCTCGAAGCGGGCGTGCAGGCATTGCACGGGCGCTCCCGACCCCTTCGCGATCAACGCGAAACCCGCTTTGAAAGGCCCCGGCTTGTCCGACCGGCTCCGCGTGCCCTCGGGGAAAATGATGAGATTTTCCCCGCGCGCGAGGCTCCGCATGCCGGCCCGCACCAGCGCGGCCCCGCCCGAACTCGGCAGATAGCCGGCCAGACGGGCGATTGTCGCGAAGGCGGGGTGCGATCCGAGGCCGTCCCGCATCACGCAGACCGCCCGCGGGATCGTCGCCGCCAGCATGAGGCCGTCCATGAGGCTCGGGTGGTTGGAGACAAAAATCGTTCCGCGCGCCTCCGTGAAATGGGCGGCCGCCCCGGGGTCGAAATGGAGGATGCCGAGCCGGTCCGCGATCACCCGCCAGGTGTTCAGCAAGCCGGCGGCAACACCCTGCCAGTAGGCGCGGTCCCCCCTGCGGTGCCCGCAGGCCGATGCAATCCCGGCCAGAATCCCCGCAAGGCAGGCGCCGCCGAAAAAGATCACCAGCCCGCAAATTTGCCGCGCGGGATCCGTGCCCCGGCCGCCGGAGGAACGCGGTCCGAATCCCTCGCCGGATGGCGCACAGGCTGGAAATCCGGCCCGTGTCGCGGAATTTGCATGCGTTACCATGCCGGGAAGCATAGGCCGGGATTCTCCCCCGCTCAAGAACCGGCGATGCCCGGGCGACGAGGGGCGGGGATTACTCCGTCACCGCCGGGGTGGCCGAGGCGACCTGGACCGGGCGGTCGAGGGCGATCAATTCCGAGACGGTCACAAACTCGAAGCCCTTGGATTTGAGGCCGTCCAAGGTGGCCGGCATGGCGGCGACGGTCGAGGCGTGGATGTCGTGCGCGAGCACGATGCTGCCGGCCTTGGTATTTTCGAGGATCTGGGAGGTCACGCGGGGAGCGCTGCGGTATTTCCAATCGAGCGGGTCCACGTCCCACATGATGACTTTCATCCCGAAATCCTCGTCCAGACGGCGGTTTAGGGCCGCATTTGTTGCACCGTAGGGCGGGCGCATGGTCTTCGGGCGCACCCCGGCGGCGGCAATGATCGCTGCGGTGGTGTCGTCCATTTCCGACTTCACACGCGCGGCGGAAAGTTTGTTAAGGGCGGGGTGGTTATAGGAGTGATTGCCGACCTCATGGCCCTCTTCCACCATGCGGCGCACGATCTCGGGGTGGGCGGCCGCATTTTTTCCGATCACGTAAAAGGTCGCCTTGATGCCTCGCTCTTTGAGGAGGTCGAGCAGCTTCGGCGTAAGCTCGGGATGCGGACCGTCGTCGAAAGTGATCGCAATCTGGCGCCCGGGCACCGCGCAGGAATTATAAGCATGTTTTGCAGGGAGTCCGGGAGCTGGCCGCGCGGAGGCCACCTCGGCGGATGGCTCGGAACCCGCGCGGGCGGGTGCGGGCTCCGACGGGGTTTGGGCGGCGGGCCTGGCCACCGAAGGCGCCACCGATGGCGTCCGGGATAGTTCGTCCGGGGGCACCACCACCACCCGCGGCTCGGAATCCCGGGCGGATGGCTGGCCGCCGGACTGGCCGATGGAACTCGAACATGCGGCCAGAAAAACCAGCCCGACAGCGGTGATTTGCGATGGAACTTTCATCAGTTTTGCTCAGATGCAAAACTATGAACCATTATTGTCAAGAATCCACGGGATTTTTTCGAGGACCCCGTCGGGCCAGAACGAACGCGCCGTCACCATGGCATCGGCCAGCGCGCGGTGTTCGGGCAGGTCGGCGACGGTGGGCAGGCGCGGGATCGCGGCCGCGAGGGTGAGCCGTGCGGCCTCGACATTCGCGCGCAGGTGGGCGAAGACCGCGTCGGCGGTCACGGCTTCCTCGCCTTCCCTCCAGCAATCGTAGTCGGTGACCATGGCGAGGTTCGCGTAGGCGATGCAGGCCTCGCGCGCCAGTTTCGCCTCGGGCAGGTTGGTCATTCCGATGACGGTGCCGCCGAGGGTCCGGTAGGCAAGGGATTCGGCGCGGGTGGAAAACGCGGGGCCGTCCATGCAGACGTAGGTCCCGCCCTCGTGGACGGTGATGCCCGCCTCGCGGCCCGCCGCAGCCAGGATCCCGCGAAGGACGCGGCTGGTGGGCTCCGCGAATCCGACATGCGCGACGATTCCGCCGCCGAAAAACGTGTGCCGGGAGCGGTCGCCCGTGCGGTCGAGAAATTGGTCGGGAACCACCGCCTCGCGCGGGCGCACTTCCTCGCGGAGGCTGCCCACCGCTCCCACGGCCAGAATCCATCGCACGCCGAGCGAGCGCAGCGCCCAGATATTCGCGCGGTGGTTGATTTCGTGGGGCGCGATCGTGTGCGCCCTGCCGTGCCGGGCGAGGAAGTAAATGCTCCGACCGCCCATGACGCCCTCGACCAATTCGTCGGAGGGTTTGCCGAAGGGGGTCTCGACGGTGAGCGACCGGACCCGTTCCATACCGGGCAGGTCGTAGAGTCCGCTTCCGCCGATGATTCCGGCGGGGATCGGGCTCATTTCTTGCGGCGGGCCCTGCGGCCTTTGCGGGCAGGGGCGGCCTCCGCGGCCCCTTCCCCGCCGGGCTCTTCTTCGGTGATCGCCTCGTCATCCGGCACCGAGACGCCGATTTTGTGGCCGAAACTTTTCAGCTTCGCGAGGAACTCGCGCAGCGCCGGCGAGACCCGCGCCGAGGACCGCGTGAGCGCCCCGAGTGGACGCCACATATCGCCGCCCTCGATTTCCACCGCCACAAGCTGGCCGCCGGCCACCTCGTGGGAAACCGCCGTTTCGGGAACGATCGAGACCCCGTTCTCGACCTCCACCGCGCGTTTCACGGTCTCGATGTTGTCGAATTCCAGATCCATGCGCACCTTCACACCGGCCGACCTCAACGCCCGGTCGATCTCGCGCCGGGTGGGCAGATCCGGCTCGAAGGCCACAAACCGCTGCCCCTCGAGCATCTTGAGCTGAACCCGCTTGCGCGAGGCAAGCGGATGACCCGGACAGCAAATCAACTTCAGCTTGTCGCGCCAGAACGTCGTCGCCCGCAGCCCGCGGCGCGAAGACGGATACGCCACCAACCCCACGTCCGAGCGGCCTTCCTGCACCGCCGCGTAAACCTCGGTCGAACGCCGGTATTCCACCCGCACGTCCACATCCGGAAATTCCAGGCGGTATTCGCGCAGGCACGCCGGCAACTCGTGCAGGCCGATGCTGAAGATCGTCGCCACGCGCAATTCGCCGGCCACCACATGCTTGAGTTCCTGGATCCGCGAGCCGAGCGACTCCAGCGCCGCCGTGATGTCCCGACCGGTCTGCATGAAGGCCTTGCCCTCCGGCGTGAGCGCGAAGTTCTTGCGGCCACGCTCGATGAGTTTGACCCCGTATTTCTGCTCCATCGCCTTGACCTGCTGGCTCACGGCACTCTGTGTGATGCCATTGATTTCTGCGGCCCGGGAAAAACTTGACGAATCCGCCAAGTCACAAAAGATTTTGAATATCTCGATCTGCACGGCTTTTGATTAACGACCCTAATCACATTTCTCATACTTGGCAATCATTTATGGATAAAAAAATTTTCGGCGCAATTTCCGATCGGTTAGAGGAAGTTTTGACACGTATCCGCCGGGCGGAAGCGGCGGCCTCGCGCGAGCCCGGATCGGTCGAATTGGTGGCCGTGAGCAAAAACCATCCGCCGGAGGCGGTGCGCGAGGCGCTGACGTGCGGTCAGACGCTTTTCGGCGAGAACCGCGTGCAGGAACTCGTGGCCAAGGCGGCGGAGTGCCCGGCGGCGGCGCGCTGGCATCACATTGGACACCTGCAGTCGAACAAGATCCGCAAAGTGCTCCCCGCGGCGGAACTCCTGCACGGGGTGGATTCGGTGGATCTGGCGCGGACCGTGGACCGGGTGGCCGGCGAGCTGGGTCTCTTCCCGCGCATTCTGCTGGAGGTCAATCTCACTCGCGGGGCCAGCCGGTTCGGGTTTCCGCCCGAGGCGGTGGAGCGCGATCTGGATGATTTGCTCGGGCTGCCCCGCGTGCGGGTGGAGGGATTCATGGGCATGGCTCCCGTCGTGGAAAAGGCGTCCGACGCCCGGCCGTATTTTGCCGCTCTGCGCGAGCTTCGCGACCGCTGCGCCGCCCGTGCCGGCGTTCCGCTGCCGACACTGTCCATGGGCATGAGCGGAGATTACGAGGCCGCCATCGCCGAGGGCTCCACACTCGTGCGCGTCGGGTCCGCCATTTTCGGCGAACGACCGTCCGCCGGGGAAGCCAATCAGCGCTGACGCCCCGAGAGGATTTCCTGTTCGCTGGGGAGTGTGGGGGGGCGCGCGGTGCCCCAGACCAACTGGGACGGATGCTGGGCGAGCTGGCGGGCGAGGATTTTTGCGAAGGTGGTCGCCACACGGGCGTTTTCGGCGGTGCCTTTGAGATCGATGGCGGCCGCGCGGATGTCGCGGATCGCGGCATCGGCGGCGGGCCGGTTGGCCTCGATCAACCCGTCCGCGTTCGAGGCGAGACGGTCGAGCGTGGCGGACGCTTTTTCCAAGCGCCCGAGGGTCGCCGAGAGGGGCTCCCGGGTTTCGGAAATCAGCGTGTTGGCCCCGCTGGCGGCGGATTGGATTTCTTTCACCGACGGACGCAGCTCGACCATGAGGCCGCCGGCATTCTCGACAAGCCCGCCGGCGCTTTCGATGAGGCCGCGCGCGCCCGCGAGGACCCCCCGCAGCTCGGCCATGGTGCCTTCGCCGCCGCGAAGACCGCCGCCCCCGAGGAGTGCGTCCACCGCGAGAAAGACTTCGTTCGCATTGCGCACGAGCGTGTCGAACGTCGTCGGCGGCACGGTGGGCACGACCGCGCCATCCGCAAGCGGCTCGGCCGACGGGTCGCCACCCTCCAGCAGGACAAACTTGTCGCTCAAGAGCGTGTCGGAGGCGATGCTGGCGACGGCCCCGGCCGGAATCGGAGGCACCCCGTCGCGCAGGGACAGCGTCACCCGCACGGCTTTTTCCGGATGGCCGGAGGCCCGGCGTTCCTCCGGACTCAGGATCCGGATCGCGGTAATCACCCCGGCGTCGGCTCCCGCGAACTTGACCTGCGAATGCAGCGCGAGGCCGGTGATGTCCTCGAAATCGGCGACCAACGTGCTGCGGAGCGGCCCCCCGAACCATCCGGTGAGCGCCATCGCGAGCGCCACAAAAAGCACCGCACTGCAGCCCACCACCGAAAATGCAATGATCCAATTACCCGAGTTGCCGCTCTTCATGTTCCGTTCCCTCTACCGGATTGCCCGCCCGAAAACACGCAAAAAGATGCCACCCCCGCCTGCCGGCACGGCCCGGGCAGACAATTGGAAGGTTCCACTTGGCAGCCATCCCGATGACTGCTGGTATCTCCTGCGATCAGGAAAGTTGGATGCGGGATTTTTGGAAGGCAGGGCGGTGTCCGGCTGGTTCTTTTGATTTTGGCTGTCTGCGTGGGTGCGGGAATCTGGCTGCTTTTGCGATTCCGGCCCGGCCTTGTTGAGCAAATCTTTCCGCGCCCGGAGGTGGTCACCGGGCGGGACAAGGACGGCGCGATTTTCGGTGCCAAATACAAAGGGTGGCATCTGCTCATCTTCGCTCCGGGCGTGGAATTGCTCGGTCAAAAAACCACATCGTCCTTCATCGCAGACCCCTCCGCCCTCCCCAAGGCCGAGGAGGAAAAACTCCACGCCCGCGAACTCGCACCTGCCACCGATTAAACTGAACTTCGATGGCTAAAATAGCCGGAGAGACCGATCAATACAAGGTTTGCGGGTATTTTGAACTTCCCGCTACTGGCTACTGGCTTGGGAGGGAGTCTAGCCCGTCTTTCTCAACTGGAGGCATCGGCAGCGCGCGAAGGCTGATAAAATCAAGATCATGATCAAAAGGTCTTCACTACAGAGTGGTGATTTAGCGCAGGAGTTGGTGGGATGCGGTG
>Ga0114939_10003740_pt1 | contig 10463 bp, 9 predicted proteins | sample AshMeaCrysSpring_FD_87196 | JGI IMG/M metagenome (GOLD analysis project Ga0114939, IMG submission 87196) | Groundwater microbial communities from Big Spring, Nevada to study Microbial Dark Matter (Phase II) - Ash Meadows Crystal Spring | ecosystem: Environmental > Aquatic > Deep subsurface >... | reverse complement strand
CTTCTTCTCCCACGCGGCCGATGCAAAGGTCGTCTGCTTCATCGCTCCCCTCGAGCCCTGACGGCGACTGCACGCTGCACGCAGTATCCTTCAGTCATGACCACCTGTGCAGAGCTTCCCTAGGCGATCTTCTGCACCGCGTGGCCGCCGAACGCGAGCCGCATGCGCGCGAGCAGCCGGTGGGTGTAGTCGTCCTGGCCCTGGCTGCCGAGGCGTTCCATCAGCGCGAGCGTCATCACCGGCGTCGGCACGCCGAGTTCGATCGACTCGAGTGCCGTCCAGCGTCCCTCGCCGGAATCGGCGACGAACGGCGCGATCGATTCCAGTGTCGCATCCTGCGCGAGGAACTCGGCCGTCAGGTCGAGCAGCCACGACCGGATCACCGTGCCGTGGCGCCACGCCTCGGCGACCTGCGACACGTCGAGTGCGAATTCCTGCTTCGCACGCAACAACGCGAGGCCCTCGGCGTAGGCCTGCATCATGCCGTACTCGATGCCGTTGTGGACCATCTTGGTGAAGTGTCCCGAGCCGGCGGGCCCGCAGTGCACCCAGCCACGGTCGGGCGCGGGTGCCAGTGAGCGCAGCGCGGGCTCGACGAGGCGCACCGCGGCTGCGTCGCCACCCACCATCAGGCCGTAGCCGTTCTCGAGTCCCCACACGCCGCCCGACACGCCGGCGTCGACGAACTGCACGCCGTGCGCGGCGAGTTCCCGCGCATGTCGCTGGCTATCCCTGTACATCGCGTTGCCGCCGTCGATGACGACGTCACCGCGCGCGAGCAGCGGCACGAGGTTCGACAGTGTCTCCTGTGTCGGCGCGCCGGCCGGCAGCATCAGCCAGACGATGCGCGGCGCAGGCAACGCGACGACGAGTTGCTCCAGCGTGGCAGCGGGCTGCACGCGCGCCTCGTGCGCAAGCGTGGCCCGTGCCTCGTCTGCGCGATCCCAGGCAACGACGGCGTGGCCCGCCCGAGCCAGTCGGCGCGTCATGTTGCCGCCCATCCGGCCCAACCCGACCATTCCCAGCGTGAGAGTCATGCGCGCGTTCCGTGACTGTGCGAAGTGAGCCGTGATGGTGGCCCGAGCCGCGCGCGCGCACAAGCACGGCGAAGCCGCGGCTGGCGTCCGCTGACACCGCGCCAGGAAGCGCGACTCAAGGCGCTGTACGGGAGCGTGCACAGCAACGGTCGAAGCGACAGCACGACCTCGACACGCTAATCTGGCGCTTGCCTGCCGCACGGTGGAAACGTAATGGACTTCGACGCGCTGACACTGGCCCGGCTGCAGTTCGCCTTCACGGTGAGCTTCCACATCGTCTTCCCGGCGATCTCGATCGGCCTCGCCAGCTACCTGGCGGTGCTCGAAGGGCTGTGGCTCGCCACCGGCCGCGGCGTCTTCCTCGACCTGTTCAACTATTGGAAGAAACCCTTCGCCGTCGCGTTCGGCATGGGCGTGGTGTCGGGCATCGTCATGAGCTACCAGTTCGGCACCAACTGGAGCGTGTTCTCCGACAAGGCGGGCCCGGTTATCGGGCCGCTGATGGGCTACGAGGCGCTCACCGCGTTTTTCCTCGAGGCCGGCTTCCTCGGCGTGATGCTGTTCGGCATGTCGCGCGTCGGCCCGCGCCTGCACTTCATCGCCACGCTGATGGTCGCCTTCGGAACGTTTCTCTCGGCCTTCTGGATCCTGTCGGTCAACAGCTGGATGCAGACGCCGGCCGGCCATGCGGTCAATGCCGCGGGGCAGTTCGTGCCGGTCGACTGGTGGACCATCATCTTCAGTCCTTCGTTCCCGTACCGGCTGGTGCACATGCTGCTCGCCGCCTACCTGAGCACCGCGCTCATCGTCGGCGGCGCCGCGGCCTGGCACCTGTTGCGCGATGCTACGCAACCCGCGTCGCGCATCATGTTCTCGATGGCGATGTGGATGGCAGCGATCGTCGCGCCGATCCAGATCGTCGCGGGCGACCTGCACGGGCTCAATACGCTCGAGCACCAGCCCGCCAAGGTCGCCGCGATGAAAGGGCATTTCGAGACGCAGGCCGGCGCGCCGCTGGTCCTGTTCGGCTGGCCCGACATGGAACAGGAGCGCACGCGGTACGCGGTGCAGATCCCGAAACTCGGCAGCCTGATCCTCACGCACGAATGGGATGGCACCGTGCGCGGGCTGCGGGAGTGGCCGCGTGAGGACCGGCCAAGCGCGACGATCGTGTTCTGGAGCTTCCGGGTGATGGTGGGCGCCGGCCTGGCGATGCTGGCGCTCGGCGTCTGGAGCCTGTACCTGCGCGCGCGCGTTCGACTGTACGAACGGCCGTGGCTGCTGCGCGTCGCCGTAGCGCTGAGCCCGGCCGGCATCGTCGCCATCATCGCCGGCTGGATCACGACCGAAGTCGGCCGCCAGCCGTACACCGTCTACGGCCTGCTGCGCACGGCCGACAGCACATCGTCCGTCGACGCGGCTGCCGTCGGCGCCTCGCTCGTCGCCTTCATCGTCGTGTACTTCGCGGTGTTCGGTGCCGGCGCGTTCTACATGCTGCGACTCATGCACAAGGCGCCGGTGCTTGCCGAACCCGGCCTCGATCCTGGCGCACCGCTGCGCGCGAGCGGACTGATGCCCGGGCCCGTGATGGACCAGGAGTCGCGCCGATGATGCACCTCGACCTCGCGCTGGTCTGGGCGGGACTGCTGGCCTTCGCGGTACTGGCCTACGTCATCCTCGATGGTTTCGATCTCGGCGTCGGCATCCTGTTCCCGCTGATGCCGGACGAGCGGCATCGCGACGCGATGATGAATTCGGTGGCCCCCGTCTGGGACGGCAACGAGACCTGGCTAGTGCTCGGCGGCGGCGGGCTGTTCGCGGTGTTCCCGCTGGCTTACGCGATCATCATGCCCGCGCTCTACGCGCCGGTGATCGCGCTGCTGCTCGGCCTCGTCTTTCGCGGCGTGGCCTTCGAGTTCCGTTGGAAGGCGCGTCGCGGCAAGTTCCTGTGGGACTGGGCGTTCGCGGCGGGCTCGACGGTCGCGGCGTTCGCGCAGGGCATCGCGCTCGGCGCGTTGGTGCAGGGCATCCCTGTCGCCGGCCGCGCGTACGCCGGCGGATGGTGGGACTGGCTCACGCCGTTCTCGCTCTTGACCGGCGTCGCGCTCGTCTGCGGCTACGCGCTGCTCGGGGCGACGTGGCTCGTCTACAAGACGCAGGGAGACGTGCAGCGATGCGCGTACCGGTTCGCATGGATCGCCACGGTCGCGACGTTGCTTGCGATCGCGCTCGTCAGCGCGTGGACTCCGTTCCTGAGCGAGGCGTTCCTGCACCGGTGGTTCGACTGGCCGCAGGTCCTGTACGTGGCCCCGGTGCCGTTGCTGGTGGCGGGCGCGGCCTTCGTGCTGTTCACCGGTCTGCGGCGCCGGCGCGAGCTGAGCCCGTTCCTCGCCTCGCTCGCGCTCTTCGTGCTGAGCTTCATCGGCCTGCTGATCAGCTTCTTCCCCTACATCGTGCCCACGTCGGTCACGCTGTGGGAAGCCGCCGCGCCCGACGAGAGCCTCGGATTCCTGCTCGCGGGCGCCGCGTTCCTGATCCCCGTGATCCTGCTCTACACCGCGTACTCGTACTGGGTGTTCCGCGGCAAGGTCGAGACCGGCGGCGCGGGTTACCACTGAGGATGCGGCCCGAGCGCTGGCGGCGCCTGTTCTGGTTCGTGGCGCTCTGGGCCGCGAGCGTTGCTGTGCTCTGCGTGGTCGCCTGGCTGATCCGGTGGGCGTTGGGACTCCAGTAGGGTTTCGTCGCGAGTGGCCGGTCGTCCGACTACCCGCGAGGAGTTCGCGGATCAGGCCCGTCGCAGCATCAGCACGTTGCCGGTGACGGCCAGACCGGCACCGATGAACGTGAGCGCGCCGGGACGGAAGCCCTCGAACGCAACCGAGACGGCGAGCGCCAGCAGCGGCGTCATGACACCGATGGTGCCGGTGGGGCCCGGGCCGATGCGCTCCTGCAGTGTCAGGAAGCACGCGAAAGTCAGCACCGAACCCGCCAGCGCCAGGTAGAAGAGCGATAGCCACCAAGACCATACGGCCGGCGGCATGAAGCTCTGCCCTTGCACCAGAGCCAGCATGGCGCTCACCAATGCGCCATAGAGCATGCCGTACCCGAGCGCTGGCCAGAACGGCAGGCCGCGCACACGGTTGCGGCTTGCGGTAAGGCTGCCGCCCGTGGAGAGCAGCACCGATGCGATGGTGAAGATCGCTCCCAGCAGCGTGTTGCGATTGTCCGTCGTGCCCTGGAATTCCGGCCAGAAGATCAGCGCGACGCCCGCGATGCCCGTCAGGCCTCCGAGCACGAACCGGCGGGTGATCGGTGCGGCGAACAACGCGTGCGCACCGAGTCCCGCGACCAGTGGCGATGCGGAATAGCCCACCGCTACCAGGCCCGACACGACGTGCTGCTCGGCGTAGTAGACGCACACGTAAGAGACACCGTACATCAGGCTGCCCTGCAGCGCGAAGATCGCGTGCTGCGCTACCGAGAACTGCAACCGCTCGCCGCGCACGACGCACAGCAGCAGGATCGTGCCGCCCGCGAGTGCAAAACGCAGCGCGACGCCGACTTCAGGTGGCATCAGCCCCACCTGGAACGTGATGGCGAACCAGGTCGTTCCCCACGTGCCGACGCAGAGCGCGAACAGTTGCCAGGTCTTGAAGCGATGCATGGAAGGAAGGAAGGGAGGAAGGGAGCAAGGGAGGAAGGAAAGAAGGAAAGAAGGGAAGAAGGGAAGAAGGGAAGAAGGGAAGGCCGGAGCGCGCGCAGCGGCGAGTCTCGGCCCCGCACCGTCGCGCGTCAAATCGACGGCTGCCGCGGCTGCTAGAATCCGGCCGCCTCCTGCAGGCCGTTCATTGCGCGAGGGTGTGAGTGCTGACGATGTCACGGTATCGATCGCTGCCGCTCATCCTGCTCGCGCTCGTGCTCGCAGGGTGCGCGCCGATTCGCACGACGACACCGCCGTCGGCTTCGATACTGCAGCCGCAGTCGCGCTGGGTGCCCGCGTCATTCGAGGCCCTGCCCGGATGGAATGACGACCGCGTCGCGCAGGTGTGGCCCGCCCTGCTGCAGAGTTGCCAGCGACCGGCGCCTGCATGGACTGCCTTGTGCGCCGACGCGCGACAGCAGCGCTTGCGCTCTGACCAGGAGGTTCGTCGCTGGCTTGAGCAGAACCTCGTCCCGTACAGCATCCAGCCGCTGCAGGGTTCGAGTCCCGGCTTGCTGACGGGCTACTACGAGCCCGTCCTCGCGGGCAGCCGGCGCCGCACGACGCAGCAGCGGTACCCGATCCACGGCGTGCCCACGGACCTGCTGCCGGGCCGGCCTTACTGGACGCGACAACAGATCGACACCTTGCCCGCAGCGCAGGCCGCGCTGCGCGGCAAGGAGATCGCCTACGTCGCGGACCCCATCGATGCGTTCGTGCTGCACGTGCAGGGCTCGGGGCGCCTGCTCGTGACGGAATCCGACGGCAGGACGCGCACGGTGCGACTCGCGTACGCAGGCAACAACGGCCAGCCCTATCAGTCGGTGGGCCGTTGGCTGATCGACCGGGGGGAGTTGCCGCCGGGCCAGGCCTCGTGGCCGCAGATCCGCGCCTGGATCGAGAGTCATCCTGCGCGCGTGAATGAACTGCTCTGGGCCAACCCGCGCTACGTCTTCTTCCGCGAGGAAGCCCTGCCCGACCCGGCCCTGGGACCACGCGGTGCGCAAGGCGTGCCGTTGACGCCCGGCCGTTCGATCGCGGTGGACCCGCAGAGCGTGCCGTATGGCACGCCGGTGTGGCTCGATTCGACCGAGCCCCTGACGGGAAAGCCGTTGCGGCGCGTGGTCCTGGCTCAGGACACGGGCAGCGCCATCAAGGGAGCCGTGCGAGCCGACTATTTCTGGGGCTGGGGTCCGGACGCGGCCGCCCAGGCCGGGCGCATGAAGCAGCCGCTGCGGATGTGGGCCCTGTGGCCTCGCAACTAGTGCCGCGGCGCGAGCTCCGCGAGCGTCAACTGCTTTTCGATGCGCCGGATTCCGCGCTGGTCCTGCACCGACAACGTCACCGTGGTCTGTGGCCCTGCCCAGTTGATCTCGACGAGACCGAAGTTCGGCTCACGCAGTGTCTCGCTCACCTTGTTTGAGTTCGGCGTCCTGACCGGCCACACCTCGGTGAGACCGCTCGAGGTCAGGTCCCAGAACGTGTACGGCACGTTGACGTCGAGCTTCGAAAGCTCGGCGTAGTGCGTGTCGCCGCTCAGGAACACCACGCCCCCGGCCTGTTTGCGACGGACGAGATCGATCAGGCGCTGCAGATCGTGCGGAAAGTTGTACCAGCCTTCCCAACCGGGAAAGTCGGCCAGTACCTGCAGGCTCGACCCGATCAACCGCAGGTCCGCCCGCACTTCGAGTTGCCGCTCGAGCCACTGCCATTGCCGCTCGCCGAGCATGGTGGCTGCCGGGTCAGGATTGCGCGCATACGGGCCCGGCACTTCGAGGCCCTGCTTGTGCCGGGCCGTGGCCCACAGCCGGTAATTGCGCGGACCCGGGTCCATCTTCTTGAGCGGCGTCCGGTTGTAGCGCAGGTCGAGCAGGATCACCTGCACGCGCTGACCAGGCGGACCAAACACATACGAGGCGTAGACGCCGTCGCGCGCGCGGCGGGGCGAATCGGCCGGCTCGCCCCAGAAGTCGAGGAAGACCTGCCGCGACGCTTCCTTCTGCGGATACTCGCCGCCGGCGTCGTCTTCACCGAAGTCGTGGTCGTCCCACGTCACGGCCAACGGCGTCGTTGCACGCAGCTTCACGAACCCGGGTTGCGCCGCGAGCTCCGCGTACTTCGCTCGCAGGTCCTGCATGTTGCGCGTGTCGCCGTAGACGTTGTCACCGAGGAAGACGAAGAGCCCGGGCCGCGTGGCCAGCACCGCGTCCCAGATCGCCTGCTCCTTGCCGCCCTCGGCACAGGAACCGAACGCGATACGCGTGAGCGTGCGATCGAGTGCCGGATGCGGATCCGGCTGCGGCGTGCGCTCCAGGTCGTCGGCTCGAGGCGTGTGAGTCACACTACCTAGCAGGACCGTCGCGAGCACCAGCAGTGCACTGCGCGGGACCAGGGGGCGCGCGCGAGAATTGCTGCAGGCCAGTGTCATCGGCGAGCCGATTGGCGCAGGCATGTAAGTCCCGGTCAGCGTGAACGATTGCGAGGCGTCCGGCGCGCGCTCCTCGCCTTTGCCTTTGCCTTTGCCTTCACCTTCACCTTCACTTTCGCCTTGGGCTTCGCTTGCGCTTTCGCCTTGGGCTTGCTCCGGGGCTTCGCCGCCTTGCGCACGGTCGGCTTGGCGACGACGGGTTTTTTCTTGCGGACAGCGTTCTTCGGCCGAGGCTTCTTCGCGATCTCCTTGCTGGCTTTGGGCCGGGTGCGCGACGCGGAATTCGCCGGACGCGCGGCCGCCACCGGCAGCATCTCGGACAGGCGGCGATTCCAGTCATCGGCCGCTTCTTCGTACGCGACCGGATCGGCATGCGCCTCACGGCGCGGCCCACGCGTCCAGCCCTTCAGCCGACGCACATAGTCGAAGACCTTTTCCGGCGTATCAGCATGCTTCCCTGCTTCGTCGGCCAGCGAACGAAAACCGACGATCTCCGCACCGAACTCGTCGCCTTCGGTCTCGAAGGCATCGAGGTGCTCGAAGTGCAGCGGCCCGTCGAAGCCGAACTCGAGGTGGAAGCAGGCGTCGATCAGGCCGCGGTCCGCAGTGAACAGCACCAGCAGGGCGCCCTTGCCGAAGTGGTTCGGCGCATCGAGCACGCCGATATCGTTGGCGTAACCCGCGCCTTCGCGGACGAGCGCAGCGACGAAGTCCTCAACCTGGTCGAACTGCCGCGGCGTTTCGATCAGCGCGACGTAGGCATGGTCGGTCATGGGGCACCTTTGGTCAGGTGCCTCTCATTCTACAGGACTGCTGGATCAGCTCGTTGTGCATCGCGAAGGCAGGCATGACCGCGTCACTGGGCATCGACGACCAGTCGGGGAGCTGTCGGCGCTGCTACCAGCTGACCTCGAAGACACAGGCCGCGGCGCCGAGCGCGTGACACGCCACTTCTCGCACCCGCGTGCGGCGGTGCACGAGCGCGACGAACAGCGCTTCGAACGATGCCGCGTAATACGAGCATGCCGGCGCTGCCTGCCGGCTCCCCGCGCAGATCGGGCAGCACTCAACCCGCAGCAACAGACGCATGCGCCGGCCGTCCTGCGCGACGCGTGCATCTTTCGCGGCCGGCAGCGCGGTGAAATGCCCGCTGCCGACGAACGTCCATGCATGCCTGCGGATGGCACCGACGAGCACGCGCGCCGCAAGCACTGCCGGCAGCAGGTGCAGCAGCGCCTGGACGGGCCACGGGATGCGGTTGGCCAGCAGGTAGTCGCCGGTGAGCCAGCCGGCGTGCCCGGATACTTCAGCCGCAAGCCGCGGCCCGAGTTGCGCCGGCAATGATGTGTAGAGCTGCGTCACATCGGCTTCCGCGACCATGTGCTCGGGTGGTCGCGTCAGGTGGCGCGACTGACCCGCCTGCTCGAAGATAGTCCGCGCGCGCTCCGGCCCGACGCTCGACAGCAGCGCCTCCCGCAGGCGAATGATCGCATTCGGCCCGATGCGGGCCGTCGCGCCGCAGGACTCGAGATCGGACGCGATGGCGGCCACCTTCAGTGTTCGGCGACGGCCGCCTCCGGCTCGTGCATCTGCTCGCTGCCGCCGCCGCAGGCCATCACCTTGGCCGGTACCCTCGCCGGCCGGCTCGCGAAGCGTCCCTTGCGCTTGTAGTCGACGTCCGCCGCGAGGTCGGGCCGCTCGACCTTCAGCGCCGCGATCTGCTCGGAGTTGAGCACCTTGCTCTCGTCGAAGCCCAGATCCCATTGCGCGTTGACACCGTTGAACTTCAGCCGCTCGAGGTCATAGAACTTCTTCGTCCACGTCGTCTTCGCGAACGCACGCAGGCAACCCATGAGGTACTTGCGCTTGAAGCTGTCCTTCTGCCACGGGTACGAAAAGAAGCTCTTCTTCATGTAGAAGCGCGCGTAGTTCTTCATCACGCCCTTCAGCACCTGGTCGCGCGTCATCTCCTCCGGCTGGATGATCGGCGTGACGAAGTTGTACTTGGCGTAGTCGCGCACTTCGACCTTGTCGCCGAGTTCCTCGAACAGCTCGGCGAACGGCCACGGCGTGTACATGTTCCAGTTGGCCATGTCGGGCTGCCAGTCCTGGGCCAGCTTGTAGGTTTCCTCGATCGTCTCGGCCGTCTCGTTCTCGAGGCCCATGATGAACTGCGCCTCGGCGACCATGCCGGCCTCCTTGATCAGGCGGATCGCGAGCTTGTTTTCCTCGATCGTCGTCTCCTTGCGGAAACGGTCGAGCTTGAGCTGCGCGGCGGCCTCGGTGCCGAGCGAGATGTGCACGAGCCCAGCCTTGCGATACATGGGCAGCAGGTCGCGATCACGCAGGATGTCCGTGACGCGCGTGTTGATGCCCCACTTTACGCCGAGGTCGCGGCGGATCAGCTCCTCGCACAGCGCGACGAACTTCTTGCGATTGATGGTGGGTTCTTCGTCGGCGAGGATGAAGAAGCCGACCTGGTGCTCGAGCACCAGCACTTCGATCTCGTCGACGAACTTGACCGGGTCGCGCGTGCGGTACTTGCGCCAGAACTTCCACTGCGAGCAGAAGCGGCACGTGAACGGGCAGCCGCGCGCGAAATTCGGTACGGCCACGCGGCAGTCGAGCGGGATGTAGATGTACTTGTCCCACTCGAGCAGCGACCAGTCGGGCGTCAGCGCATCGAGGTCGCGGATGACCGGGCGTGCGGGCGTCGCGACCAGCTTGCCGTCCTCGAGGAACGCCAGCCCCTGGATCGCGCGACGCCGGTCGACGTGCGTGCCATCCTGGATAGCCTGCATCAGCTCGACCGCGATCTCCTCGCCCTCGCCACGCACGATATAGTCGACCGCCGTGCACTCCGACAGCACCTGCGCGTACATGAACGTCGGGTGGATGCCGCCAAGCACGGTCACGCAGCCCGGCACCTCGCGCTTCGCGATCTCGAGCGTCTTCTGCACCTGGTAGATCATCGGCGTGATCGCGGTCGTCAGCACCACGTCGGGCGCGTTGGCGCGGATGAGTTCCGCGAGCTTGTCGTCCGGAATGTCGTTGGTCATCGCGTCGACGAAGCGCACGTTCGTGATGCCGACGTGCTTCAACGCGCCGCCGATGTATGCCACCCAGCCCGGCGGCCAGTTGCCCGCGATCTCGGCGCCGCCGCAGTGGTAGTTCGGCTGGATCATCAGTACGCGCATGGCCAACTCCTCCCCTCGATCGGCCGCGCTCGCGGTCCGGCGTCCCGAGCCGACCTCAGTCCGACTATTGAGACGCATGCATGTGTAAACTTGAGTTGACG
>Ga0114939_10003739_pt1 | contig 10464 bp, 6 predicted proteins | sample AshMeaCrysSpring_FD_87196 | JGI IMG/M metagenome (GOLD analysis project Ga0114939, IMG submission 87196) | Groundwater microbial communities from Big Spring, Nevada to study Microbial Dark Matter (Phase II) - Ash Meadows Crystal Spring | ecosystem: Environmental > Aquatic > Deep subsurface >... | reverse complement strand
TAAGTCCTGAAATCGATAAACCTTGAATGTTTAAAACAACACACTGATAAAATCAGTTAAAAAACTGAGTATCAATGATAAATTTGTTGCTATTACCATATAAATTTCTGTTTTTCATAGAATAAAAGAGTAAAAAAAATAAAATGCAACTTGAAAACTGTCAAATTTTTCTGTAACATTGCTGATTAAAGAGAAAAACATATTATAGAAAAGCCATCATCAAAAAAATCAGAGGTTGGTTTATCTAATTTGTTAATCCTCTTGTTGAGACTCTTGTTGAGACTCTTAAAGTTAGCCAGGTTTTTCCCTACCACCGCAACTCAAGGTTGCAAAGTTAAATCAGCTCATATTTTGCACCAGATAAAAAATCGGGACTCTTCCAAACCCAGTTTCCTACCTTTGCAGGGAAGAAACTATTATCGGGAAAAACCTAGAATTTATAATCCTGCAAGATGTAAGTAAATAAACTTTAGGATTTTTTGAAAAAGTCAATATCCCTAACATATTTATTTTCCATATGAACTCTCATGGCATATGGAAAAGCTATACTTTGAGTATTATTTTGGAGGTCATTGACAATAAACAACTCAACATTATAAGTTAATATTTGTTGACATTTCACCCCATCAAAGTAAATACCTATTATCCTATATTTCTTCAACTCATAAGCATCGGGAATAAATTATTTTTATCTTGCAGTAAAGTTTCATTTTATTTGAATTAAACTGCCAATTTGGCACATTGTTAATCATTTTTCAGTTTATTCTGGAGTAAAAATTTGCTTTTTAATTCAACTAAAGCTATGAGCTTAAAGGATAAGGGACATAACTTATGACTGCAATCAAATCTACTAGTTAAGAGCCAATAAAATATTGTAAACAGACTTGTTGGGAAGGTGGAATTAAATAGTTGATGCTTGTTAACTACTAAAAGTTGACATTAGGAGTTGGGCTTGATGGTTAGAATTAATCTCAGTCCCTCCAAAGTAGACCTTTCATGTTCTTTATTTATCAAGAGGTCGCAAATATGGGTTTAGTGTGTCTAGAAAAAATCAATCATTATCCGAGAGAGTTATGTCATGAGGACTATTAACAGATTAAATCATTGACAACTGACTAATAGTATAAATAATAGTTTCAATAATAAAATGCCTTCCTCACAAAGAAGATGTGACAGAAATCGTAAACGTTCAAAAAGACGGGCAATTTACTGTCTTGTTCATGGATGCTATCTGGATAGCGTCAGCCCAAAATATTCCTTGTATGCAGACGATTCAGAAGAATTGGAGAAACGGGGAATTGGAAAACAAAACGCCCATCTGTTACTGGCGACAAAAACAACTGTACCGCTAAACGGCGAATGGTTAGAGGCCTTCTGGTGCCAAGAATGCCAAAACACAAAATGGTACCGCGTGAAAAAACATTTTGCGACCTATTCAGTTGTAAGGGCATCAGCAGAATTATGGCAAAAGGCAATGGGTGTTATTAACCCAGAAGGAAACCCTTCTGTTGGGGAGTTTACCCGCAGATATGCCCGCCAACCTCAAGAATTTCCTCTTCTTGGTAAAGGTTAGTCATGTATTTAACCAGCTTTCAACCACCTATAGTTCTAAGAGTCTAGATATGGAGCCTATACCAAACTTTGAAGAAATAGATTTCCAAAAACACTTACAAGTGCTACAGCGTCGTTGGATACCAGCGGTGGGGGTATTTGGTATAGTTGTAACAGCCGTATCTTTAGTAGCCTTTTCTTTAAAACCAAGCTATAAGGCAGAAGGTAGTTTACTAATCAGAAATCGCAGTTCCTCTTTAGTAGGATTAGGGGATGGAATGGGAAAGCTTGAAGCATTAGCTATTCCCAGTAATCCTCTACAAACGCAAGCTAAAATTGTTACTTCAGAACCTTTAATTCAAGAGACAATTAGTACTCTAAATTTACGTGACAATAAAGGAAAGCCCTTAAAACTACAAGAATTCGCGAAAAGATTAAAAGTAGAGACTGTCAAAGAGACAGATATTTTGCTAGTTGGTTATAAGGATAATAATCCTCAAATAGCAGCAGCAGTAGTTAATAAAGTTATTGATATTTATATCAGGAATAATATCCAGGCAAATAGGGCAGAGGCTGTTTCAGCACGCAAATTTATCCTAGACCAATTACCGAGAACAGAAATGACTGTAAGGCAAAGTGAATCAGCTTTACGTCAATTTAAAGAACGAAATCAAGTAGTAGTTTTAGAGCAAGAAGCCAATGCCGCCGTTAAAACTATATCTACCCTAGAGGAGGATATAACAAAAGCTCAAGCACAATTAGCTGATACTAATGCCCAGTTACAAAAACTCCGCCAACAAGCCAAGGTTGATACTGAACAAGCAGTTACATTGGGGGAATTAAGTCAAGTCGGAGGAATCCAAGATGTCCTTAAACAACTTCAAGAAGCTCAAAACCAACTGACAGTACAACGCACTCGCTATTTACCAGGGCATCCAGCAATTTTAAACCTAGAGGATAAAGTAATAGCCCTTCAAAGTTTGTTACAACAGCGAAGGCAGGAAGTCACCGGGAGTCAACAAAATGTCGTTAATAATTCACAACAAAATTCACTGTCAAATTCACAGTCCAATTTACAACTTGGTAAATTACGACAAGACCTAGTAGCTGAATTACTAAAAGCAGAAAAAGAATATATTGGTTTAAAAGAACGTATTACAAAATTAACAGATGCAAGAACCAATTATAAGCAACGCGCTCAATTACTACCTAAATTAGAACAAACTCAACGAGAATTGGAAAGAAAGCTCAAAGCCTCTCAAAATACCTATGAAACACTGCTAACTAGATTACAAGAAATTAACGTTGCAGAAAATCAAAATGTTGGTAATGCTCGTATAGTTTCCTCCGCCTTAGTACCAGAAAATCCCGATGGCCCACAAAAACCAATGATATTGGGTGGAGGTATATTAGTTGGACTTTTACTAGGAAGCATAACAGCTTTTTCCTTGGATTTAATAGACCGCTCTGTTAAAACAGTTAAAGAAGCAAGAGATTTATTCCAATATACTCTATTAGGATTAATACCCAGTTGGCGAGTTAGTAGCAGAAAAATTTCCATATCCGGAACAACAGCTACAGAATCATCAGTACCCAAAATTATTATGCAGGATATTCCTCGCTTCCCCTTGGGTGATGCCTATCAAATGTTACAGGCAAACTTAAAGTTTATTAGAACTGACAAACGTTTAAAAACAATAACTGTAACTAGTTCTGTATGCAAAGAAGGTAAATCAGAAGTTTCCGCTAATTTAGCAGTAATTATGGCTCAAATGGGAACTAGAGTATTACTAGTAGATGCTGATATGCGTCATCCAACCCAACACCATATTTGGGAAATGACCAATGCCATTGGTTTATCTAATGTCATAGTAGACCAGGTATCCTTTAATGCAGCTATTCATGAAGTGATGCCAAACCTCTATGTTTTATCTGCTGGAGTAGTGCCCCCCAATCCAGTTGCATTACTAGATTCTCAGCGAATGGCTACTCTTATCAATAATTTTGCAGAGGAATATGACTACGTAATTTTTGATACCCCACCATTAGTAGGAATAGCAGATGCAGCCGTATTAGGAAAACTAACCGATGGAATATTACTTGTAGTGCGTCCAGAAGTCGTAGATTCAGGCAGCGCAAAAGCCGCGAAAGAGTTCTTAATCCAGTCAGATCAAGATGTTTTAGGAATGGTAATAAACGCCGTCAATATTAAACATGAGCCAAATAACTATTCTTATTACATGAGAGAACAGACTGAAAAAGATTATACAAGCCGTCAAAGGACTATCAATTATTAATAATTAATAATGAATGATCAATCATAAATTATCAATAATTGTGAATTGTGAATAAACTCAACCTTCATAATTTATAGTTCATCAACTATTATCTATCATTTATAGACTCTATAGATTCATAACTGACAAATTATCATTATCCATCTATCATAAGAACGTGATTTCATACATCTCCAAAGTCTTATATATTCTCGCCGACGCAAAAAAAACAATCATCCCTCTGATTATTTTATTTACAGTAGCATCTGTTATTGAAACTGTTGGGGTAGGATTAATTGGGCCATTCTTAAACCTATCTTCTCATCCAGAAGCTATCAAAAATATTGCTTTTCTTAATTGGGTTTATACTCAACTAGATATCCAATCAACGAAAAAATTTATTTTTCTCCTAGGACTTGTAATCGCTGCAATTTTTACTTTGAAATCAGTACTTTATTTCTTTGTCAGAATTTCAGTCTTTACCTTTAGCTTTCAACAAAAGAAAGTTATTATTGGAAAACTTCTTCATACCTATCTATCAGTTCCCTATACCTTTCACTTAAATCGCAATACATCTAGCTTAATTAAAAACGTCATCCTAGAGACTGAACATTTTACTCATTACTGTTTAATTCCTCTATTAATGTCTGTGGCTAATCTTACAGTTACAATTGTGTTACTGGGATTATTAGCACAGACTGATATACTACTTTTAAGCTTAATGCTAGGAACTCTTCTACCTATCTTTCTAGTGTTTCAAAAACTAAGTAAAAAATTCAGTCTGTGGGGTGAAGTTCTATCTCAAACTTATCAAGAAATGGTGAGAATAATTAACCATAGTTTAGGAGGTGTCAAGGAAACTCGCGTCATTGGCTGCGAGGCTTACTTTGAAGAGCAAATGGAAAAAGAAGCTCAAAAACATTGTCAGGCAGCAACTTTGTATTATAGTTATGAATCCTTACCAAGAATTTTAATCGAAACAGTATTAATTATTTTTATTGTGCTGTTTATATCGATTTCTCAAATTGTATCTGGAGATAATTCTCAAGATTTTATTTCTGTGTTAGGAGTTTTTGCCGTTGGTTCTATTCGCCTAATCCCATCTGCAAGTCAATTTGTTCAAGCTTTAGCTCAAATGAGAAGTCATTCTTACACCTTAGAAATGCTGTATTTAGATTTAAAAGAAATAGAACAGCTAAAGCCTCAACAAATGAGCTTAAAAGCAAAAACAAAATTACTGAATCCTGCTTACCAAAGAAGTCAGACAATGAAATTCTTTAATAAAGTAGAGCTAAGTAATATAACTTACACTTATCCTGGAACTTCAGAACCATCAATTCAAGGTATAAGTTTAAATCTTGAAAAAGGTAAATCCATTGCCTTAATTGGTAAATCTGGTGCAGGTAAGACTACATTAGTCGATGTCATATTAGGACTTTTAGAACCACAATATGGAGATATTAAAGTCGATGATTTATCTATTTACAATACTATTCGTGGATGGCAAAATTTAATTGGATATATTCCCCAGTCTATTTCTTTGATAGACGATACTATTAAACGAAATATTGCTTTTGGGGTTCCCGATATATTCATGAATCATGACAGCTTACATAAGGCTATCGAGGCTGCACAATTAGGAGAATTAATATCCCAACTACCTGATGGTCTTCAAACTCAGGTTGGCGAACGCGGTATTCGTTTATCAGGTGGTCAACGTCAACGTATAGGTATAGCTCGTGCATTATATTTTCAGAGAGAAATATTAGTTTTAGATGAAGCAACTTCAGCCCTAGATAATGAAACAGAATCTTTAGTAACAGAAGCCATTCGTAATTTATCTGGGACTAAAACAATGATAATTATTGCTCACCGTTTAACTACAGTAAAACATTGTGATGAAATTTATATGTTGGAGAAAGGAAGAATTATCAAATCTGGAACCTACGAAGAAGTAGTCAGCAGTCAAAAGATTTATTCTTGATAGATATGGTTTATAACTTCAGAAAAACAATTAAGTGGGTCAGTAGGAATAAACACAAGTATGTAACAGAATGCAAATAAGGTTCAAAGTCTTACTGCCAATGCCTACTGTCTACTCTTTACATCATGAGTCGTAACTACAAATTTTAACGCCTACCTACTTAAAAGACAATTAAACAACAACTAAATGGTAGCTGTTGACTTGTAATTTACTTGACAATCTTATTTGAGATTACCTGATTTTTTTTGTTTACCAAAGTAACCATGAAAACAAACATCTAAATTTCAAACAAAATTAGAGTTTTACAACTAACAACAAGAAGACTAATTTTCGGAATTGCTTATGAAAAAGTTAAATATTGGTTGCGGTCATAGATATTCTAGCGGATGGATTAATATTGATTTCCATTCGGAAAGCTCTGAAGTTATCTCTCATAACTTGTTAAAAAAGCTTCCTTTTTCAAGTAACTCTATAGAAGCTATTTATAGTAGTCATCTTTTAGAACATTTTGAACGAGAAGATGCTTTAAAACTAATTAAAGAATGTTATCGTTTACTAGAGACTAATGGAATTCTCCGAATCGTAGTACCAGACTTAGAATATACTTGCCGGGAATATATAAAAATTCTTGATTCTCTTGATAGTGATGGGGATAAAAATAAACATGAGTGGATTACTATTGAATTATTAGACCAGATGGTAAGGACTCAGCCAGGAGGTATAATGGCAAATTACTGGCAATCAATTGTTGATAAAAAAGATGAATCAGCAATTAAATATATCGAAGAGAGGATAGGCGTAAAAGTTAAAGAAGAGGTAGTATCTTATAGTCCTCGCTCCTTGAGCGATAAAATCAAAAAAATAAATCCTAACCTCATCAAAACAAAGTTTAATTACCTTTACGTTGGCATGGTTAAAAAGTTAATTCCATCTGACCTGCGTCAAGCATTAGTCGATAATACACCCCTCGGTGAAAAACATAAATGGATGTATGACCGTTATAGTTTAGGAGAAATGTTTAAAGAGGTTGGTTTTAAAGAGATTAAGTTTTTAGATGCCGAAAAAAGTTTTATTTCCAATTTTAGTGAGGATTATTTAGATATTAATCAGGACGGCACTACCTATAAACCAGGTTCATTATACTGTGAGGCTATAAAGCCTTAATAACTGTTCTTCTTTTTTGACTAGTTCTTATTTTATTACCAACGCTACAAGTCTAAGAATATGGGCGAAATAACTTTTAGCAGCATTCAAGAAAATCATATTACTTCTTTATTGTCATCCTATGACTTTCCATTAAATGAAGAGGAAAAGTACTATTTAGACGGTCACGCCAAAAGAATTGCTTATTTTGTAAATCTTGCTGCAAAATATGCCAAGATTAAAACCTATAATCAGGAAAAACCTGTCAAAGTTTTAGATATAGGACCTCATTTTCTAACTTTTGCTTTACATAAATACCTGGGTGATAATATCATCTTAAATACTCTTGGTTGGGAAAATCGTTTAGCACCTTCTCACCTGATCAATAAACACATACAGTTTGACTTAAATCAAGCTCAATTTCCTGAAAAATGGCTGAGAGAAGAAACCCATGACATTATTACAATGTGTGAGGTTATAGAACATTTATATACAGCCCCAGAAATTGTCCTATCATTTGTAAAAACTCTTTTAGCCCCAGGAGGTTTGTTAATTTTAGGTACTCCTAATGCCACTTTTTTACCAAATAGAGTTTTAATGGCTGCAGGTAAAAACCCTTTTGAAAAAATTAGAAAGACTCATGATAATCCAGGACATTTTAGAGAGTATACCGCTAATGAGTTTAGAGAAATTTGTCGAGAGGTTGGTTTAAAATGCCAAGAAATTGAGTATCAAAACTTTACTCATAAATCTAGTATGGCTCACCAAGTCATTAAAACTATCGGTACTATACATAAACCTTTTAGCAAATATCTCTGTATAGTATGTCAAAACTAATTAAATTGGGATTACAGAGTCGTCAGGGTTAAGCTTTTTGTCCATCCTATATTCAATTTGCATCGTTGTAATATTACAAGTTTGCAGTATTATATACAGGATTTACGCAATAAGCTGTTCCACATCTAATTTTCTACAAAGCTTTAAGCCAGGTAAATGTTTGAGATGATAATTTATGCAAGTTAAATGTGGAATAGCTTAGTAACTGAATAATACAACTGCTAAGGCGGCGTAGCGTTTGTCTTTCGGGGCAGACTAAAGAGGAATATTTGCGTAAATCCTTCTTTTCCTATTCTTTCTTTATAGCTAATTAGACAATCTTTATTTACTCTCTCGTATTCCCATAGGCATTCCCATCGGCTTACCCAAAATTTTCCCCTACCTTACGTACAATTTCTGCCTATGACTATTTCATTTCTCTATTTTTCAAAAACTAATGAAATCTTAAACCCATTAACTAGAAATGCAGAAAAATTTTCTATTTTTTTATTATTCTTTGGTTTTTTTGAAACAAATCTCTTTGCTTTTCAAACAACCTTTAATCTCATTAGTTACATCTTGATATTGTTTTTATTAATTTTACGATGGAGAAGATGTATTTACGCTGGGACTAGAGATATATCTCTGATATTTCTTGTTAGTCTTGTTCTTTTATCATATTTTTGGTCTGAAAATCCAGGAGATACTTTACAAGCTTCTAGAAGTGTTCTTCGTCAGGCTTTATTTGGAATATATTTAGGCGGTCGATATACTCCAAAGGAGTTGATGCAATTAATCACCAATTTATTTGCCTTAACTGTGGTTATTCACTGTTTATTCTCAGTTTTTGCTATTGGGACAGGTCAATCCTACTTAGTTATTTCTTGGGTCAATAATGAAAGTTCCTGGACTGCGTTATCAATGCATAAGCAGTATTTAGGACGCATGGTGCTTCATGGGGGAATATTATTCATATTAAGTTCTATTCAACCCAGGAGTTATCGTCGCTTAAAGTGGTGTTTTTTAGGTGTTTCTATAATTTTACTAGTTCTTTCTAAAAGTAAAACTTCATGGATTGGTTTTGTATTAGGATTAAGTTTATTTCCTATTCTTAAGTTTGTTAAATTGCAATATAAATTACGAACAATTCTATATTTAAGCGTTGTATTAATAGTTGGCACTATTGCTTTAATTCTCTTTTCTAACTTAGAAACAATTGTAGTCGATATTCTCAAAAAACCACCGGATTTTAATGGCCGTTTTATATTATGGACAATGGCAATTGATAGTGGCTTTAAAAGAATGTGGTTTGGTTACGGATATGCTGCTTTTTGGAGAACCTATGAGGGTCTGTCAATTATTAATGGTACGTGGTTTAAGTTTGCAGAGACTGATACAACTTCTTTCCATGTTCATAATGGTTTTATCGAGATGTTTTTACAAATAGGTTTTGTTGGATGCTCTTTATTTTTATTGAATTTAATAGCTGTTTTAAAAAGAGTTATTAGTCTTTTACATATGACTAAGGAAATAGAGTTTTTTTGGATGTTAGAATATATTGTTATTGCTTGTTTGTTACAGGTTACAGAAACTCCTACTTTATTGTCTAATAGTACTCAATGCTCGATTTATATAGCCATGAGTTTATCAAGCATAATTTTTCACAATAGATTGAGAAGGAATATGAACCAGGAAATGATTTTTGATAAAAAGAATGATGATTAATTATCGCTTAATTCTCAAATAAAAAATGACAAAATTATTAATTATTAATCATTAATTCTCAAGTATTAGTTATGAAAACTCTTATCGTCAGTACATTTGATATAGCAGGAGGAAGTGGACGGGCTGCCTATCGTCTTCATCAAGGTTTACAAATTCTTGGTACAACATCACAAATGTTAGTACAATATAAAACTAGTGATGATTATAATGTATTCTTGCCTCCAGGAAAAATGGATAAATGGGTGGCTAGATTTAGGGCAAATATAGATGATATCCCTTTAAAAATATATCCCAATCATAAGTACCCGGCAGGAGGTTTTTCTCTTCAATGGACTGGTAAAAAACTGATATCAACACTTAAAAAAATTGCTCCTGATGTTATCAATCTTCATTGGACCATAGATTTTATCCGAATGGAAACTTTGGTTGGTTTTTCCCAACCTATTGTCTGGACACTTCATGATATGTGGGCTTTTACTGGTGGCTGCCACTACAGCTTGGAGTGCGATCGCTATCTTGGATGTTGCGGTAACTGTCCCCAACTCAACAGCACTAAATCTCATGATTTATCAAACTGGGTATGGCAAAGAAAAGCCAAGTCTTGGCAAGGAATTCCCCTAACCGTTGTCACTCCTAGTAAATGGTTAGCACAACAAGCAAAAGCTAGTTCTCTATTTAGAAATACACCTGTGGAGGTAATTCCTAATGGTTTAGATACAAAAATTTATAAGCCTTTTAATCGAGGAATAGCTCGTCAATGGCTCAATTTACCACAAGATAAACGACTGATTTTATTTGGAGCTTTATCTCCCACCGACGCAAGAAAAGGATATCAGTATCTGGCACCAACTTTAGAAAAAATAGCTATATCTGAAGATTGTGGCGATATAGAATTAGTCGTATTTGGAACATCACAGCCCAACGCCAGTCAGAATTTTAAAATCAAAACTCACTATATAGGTAGTTTTA
>Ga0114939_10003738_pt1 | contig 10467 bp, 12 predicted proteins | sample AshMeaCrysSpring_FD_87196 | JGI IMG/M metagenome (GOLD analysis project Ga0114939, IMG submission 87196) | Groundwater microbial communities from Big Spring, Nevada to study Microbial Dark Matter (Phase II) - Ash Meadows Crystal Spring | ecosystem: Environmental > Aquatic > Deep subsurface >... | reverse complement strand
ATTTGCAGAGATTTGAACGCGGCAATAAATATAAAGGCGCGTGGGACGCACGCCCTTAAAGCTCGATTAATGTCCGGATTAGGAGTCATTGAGAAGCCCACACTCACCCTGAAAGGGGAGTGTGTGGAGTACGTCACAGACATTCCACCAGAAGGTCTCTAAAAAAAATTACTCATCAGCATTTATTGATTTATCCTCATCAAACCAACTGCGATACCCCGTCACAATCCGTCTACCATCCTTGAGGATATGCACTTCTATTTGGTCACTTGCCCACGTAATTTTATCTTGAAAAGCCGGGTTAAACACGTGAATTCGCTGGTTACTGGAAGAGACGGGGGAGTTAGGAGAATTAATGGCTAGAGACTGGAGATAAGGACCGTCAATGAGGATATCTAGTTCTGCTAACAAGTCTTGTGCCCCAGCCGGAGCATATTCTGACTGTAGTTGCTCCAAAGTGAATCCCGTAAAAGACATTACATTTAAACCAGCGGCTTTTACGGTGTGTGCTAATGTAGCCAGTGCAGGTGCTTGCCAAAAAGGTTCACCCCCGGAAAATGTGATACCCGTATTGCGGGGATTGCTGAGAATTTTTTGAGCGAGGCTATCTACAGATATTAATTGATTAATCTCAAACGACCAAGATTCAGGATTAAAGCAACCAGGACATTCCCGCATACAACCTTGCACCCAAATTACGGCGCGACAACCCGGACCATTGACCTCCGACTCATCCACGTATCCCATAATGTTCAGATAGCCAGGGGGAATTTCCATTAGTGATAAATAAGGATGTGTTTTGCTGTTTACCATCGCTTTTCTCCTGAAAAAAAGTCCATTATGAGGTAAATGGTCATAGGTTATGGTTTTTTCCTAGCTATTACATATTCCCACTCAGGTTGCATATCGTACTGGAATGTTGGTTGCTTCCTGAATTCTGGTAGCAAAGGTTTGTACTATATCTGTATTTACACAGGTGAGTTTTCTAGAAATATTATTTAATTTGCTCTCGTCTCCCTGTCGTCCTTCTGTTTGGGCAGAAAATTCATTACCCCTTGTCTCTAAATTACGTTTAATAGCTCTGGGGCGAGAAGGAATATTCAATTGTATTTCATCTGGGTTGAGGCGTTGTAAGATTTGGATGTACTCAGCTTGCATTGTAGCAGAAGGGGGCGACAACAGCATCGTTTGAATTGCCAAAAAACCCCGATACTCTTGGCGAAATAGCTCAATACCATTCAAAATATCTGCTAAATCAATCCCTGCTACTGGACGGTTAACCTGATGCAGTTGCTTGGAAGTTAGTACATCCAATTTGACAGCTACCATATCTGCCGATGACAGGTAGCTGCGTACAGATGGATCGCCTAGCAAAGTGCTATTAGTTAATACGACGGTTGGTAGTCCTGTGACTCGCTTGGCAACTGCGAGGATATCTCCTAAATTTAAGGCTAGGGTGGGTTCACCACTACCACTGAGTGTTACAACATCTACCCCATCCCATGATGTAATTGCTTGTAATTCTTGAAGAATTTGGGCTGTATGGACAAAAATTTGCCGCTGAGTAGTATGTTTTTGAATTTCCCCTAACTGACAGTAGATGCAATTGAAGGAACAGGTAGATATTACACCAATAGGGTCAATGCCAAGAGAAAGCCCAAAGCGCCAAGATTTTACAGGACCGTAAACAGCAGAACATTGGGTAGTTTGTGCAGATAGCATGGTAAGAAATCTACCCCCTCACTCTCACTCACGATAGTTGTGGTTTTTTTCAAAACTTGATTCACTAATGAATGTAAATAAAAAATATGAGGAACTTGTGAGGGGTTAGCATCACTACCAACTACCCCTCTTGTCTCACTCTCCGGGAAGGCAATCGCGTCGTATGCAAAAGCTCGCTTAGTTCAGAAATATACCTCTTGCAAAAGTCAGTTAGACAGATTCAGTTTTGGGAAGACGAAGCTCATAGTTGTACAAACCAGCTATGAGATTAAATCTCAAACTAAAAAGCGGATTAAGCAGGGAATGAAATCCTACACTGTAAAGGATTTTAACCAGGAGTATCTCTTATTTACCGCGTTGATTTTCAATATACTGTTTAAATACCTCAGTACTCACCTCACCTGTTGACGCTACAAAATAGGTGGGAGTCCACAATGCAGGTAGTTTTTTTAGCTCTGCGAATTCTTGTCTTAAATAGTGAGATGCTCTAGCTTTTACCCATCTAGCGATATCTGCGGGTGATTCATGGGTGGGTGCATTGATCAACAGATGTACCTGGTCAGGTTGGATTTCTAGTGCAATTAGTTTCCAGCCATGTTCTGCTACTAAGTTAAAAATTATCTCCTGTAATCTCTGCGCTACATCTTTTACTAAGACTGGTTTACGCCGTTTTGGTACAAACACAAAATGGTAATTAACCGACGATACAGAATTTTCGGTCCGCCGATACTCGTAATCTTCCGGAGAAAGTTTTGCCATTTTCCCAAATATTGTTGTTATTTACAGTAGTTACTACTATAATAGACAACAAGACTTGATAACAGTTTGTACAAAAAAATACTAGTGCGAGCAAAGGTTACTCAGGTTTCATGCTAGATTAAATGTTCATCATCCCAATCAAACCTATTGTTGAGCCAGCTTCAGTTAGTCAGGGCTTGATAAAACTTTGTGACAATCATTCAACACCTAAAAAAAGTTGCTAGTCAACAAATGAGGTGTTTTAAAATTGCTAATGGCTATTTGCTAATGGCTAATTATTACATTTATATCCCATTACTTCCAGTCTTCTCTTAACTATTAGCATCGAAACACAAGTCTGAATAATAACTTATGTTAATAGCCTAATTACCGCTCATTTTAGTTTAAAAGACAGTTATATATTTAGCATATTTTGCAGAATGGAGACACTCTATGGTTGACATTTTTCATGATAATTGGATATTCGCTATTGGATTCAAGATTAGTTTATTAGGATTATTGGGGGTGTTTATCTTTTGGGGTAGTCAATTTCTACCGCAATTTATTCAGACTCTACTCAGCCAAGCAATTTCTCCTAACGTCGGAGAATCTTTCCAACAAATCACTGCTCCTTACAAACGTTCAACAGGGTGGGTAATTACATTGTTCTGCTCAGAGCTATTCCTTCTCCTAATGGATGTTGATCCGCTGATAGAAATTTTGAATAGCTTAGCTCTAACCTTAATCGCCAGCTGGTTAGCTTCTCAACTGTTGCGACAGTTTTTTGATATTTACCTGTTAGATGTGGCTGTAAAAAGTGGTCGCAGAGCCAACAGTGAATCGCTAATTGTTGGGAAATTCATAGCAAATTTTCTAGTTATTGTTCTCGCGATAATTCTCTTTGCTCAGACTCATCAGATTAATGTCTTTGGCTTAGTAGCTAGCTTAGGTGTAGGTGGTTTAGCAGTTGCATTTGCAGCCCAAAAAACTTTAGAACAGGTTCTAGGAGGTGTGGTGCTTTATCTCGATCAGCCCTTTATGGTCGATGACTACATTGGTTTACCCGACGGCACCTTTGGACGAGTTGAGTCTATTGGTTTAAGGTCTACAAAAATTCGCACCTCTGGTAAAGGTACAGTTGTGATTGTTCCTAACAACTCTCTGACGCAAATGAATATTGAAAACTTCACGGGAGCTAAAAAAGTTATGGCTATCGTGAATTTGACTTTTTATAAGGATATTGCATCAAAAGAACAGGCATTCATCCGCCAAATTATTCTTGACAGCACACAAGATATCTTTGGACTAGATTCCCAGAGTACTGATATTGCTTTCCGAGAGGTGCGAGATTTTGAGACATCCAAAAAAACCCAAGTACAGATTACATTTTTTATCTTAGGTTCTACCGAAGTCTCAATGGATTTACGACGTCAACTTTTAGGAATTGCTACTCAAAGTATTACCCAAAAACTGAAAGAATATGGAGTTGCCTTTGACATCGAATCCCCAACTATTTATGTTGAATCTCCAATTACTGTCTAGGAGCCATAATGAACTTTTCCGAACAAATACTGCAGGACTTTCAGAATGAGGAAATTCAATCAATATTATTGCGAACAGCCATATTTTTTGGATTTATTCTCCTCTCTTTCTTGATAGGAAAATTGACCCCCAATCTCCTAAAGTTATTCCTTTACCAGTTTCTATCTCAACGGCTAGCTGCTATTTATAATAATCTTATCGAACCAGTCAGCTACCCGCTCCAAGTCTCTGGGACTTTCATTCTAATTTATTTGTCCTTAGATTGGATTAAACCCTACGAACGAGTATATCAATTTTTACTGTTTTTCATCGAGCTGGCTATTGTGAGTAGCATTACCTGGTTAGTCTCACGGTTGTTTCATTATTTCATTCGACAATATGGGATTAATTTTATCCAGAAACTGGGTCGTGGTGCTGATGAATTACTGTTAGTATTTGAAACAATTTTTAATGTGAGCATTGGAATGATTGCGGTTTTAACTTTTGCTAAAGACCGCTTCGACTTATTTGGTTTAGTTGCCGGTTTAGGAATTGGAGGACTGGCTATTGCCTTTGCGGCTCAAAGAACTTTAGAACAGTTTATTGGCACAATTGTTTTATATCTGGATCGTCCTTTTGTTCCGGGAGAATATATTCGGATTCCAGCATCTCAGCAATTTCAAGAAGAATTTTTTGGCAGGGTGGAATCAATTGGTTTACGCTCAACCAAGATTCGGATTGCAGCTAAAAGTACTTTGTTAATTGTTCCTAACTCAATCTTGGCAAATCTTGAAATTGAAAATATAACTCGCGGCAAGAAAGTAATGGTTTTACTTTACTTTAATTTTAATAAAAAATTAGATGAACGTGAGCAAGCAATTGTTAAACAAATCATTAAGGAAGATACTGATTCATTATTCGGGATTGACCCAGGTAGTACTAATGTTGATTTACTGAATGAAAATAAGGACAACACAAGAGTAAGAGTAACATTTTTTATCTTGGGTTCAAGTGAAAGCTCGATTCAGTTGAGAAAGCGCTTATTAGAATTAGCAAATAAAAAGATTTCTAAAGAGTTAACGAAATATGGTATTATTTTTAATATAGAGGAACCAAATATTTATGTAGAATCACCGATAACAATTTAAATTAATTCGAGAATTTAATGGTTAGCGTGTAATCAAGAAGTTCAAGACTCTAATGATGAGTTTGATTCAGAGGTTTGTTGAACTCCCACACGTACAGCTTTTCAGTCAGGATAATGCGAAATTTAACTTCACCTCGACGTTTTTTCACAGCAATTCCTAGCGCTATAATTGCGCTGTTTTTCGTCTTGAGCTTATACGTGAGTACGGCGATCGCCCAGCCTCCAACCCAATCTCCAGTTGTTGTGGATGGACAGCGGTTGTTTGAGGTCAGTGCTTTTGGGCAGTTCAGTGCCGAAGAGCGAGCGAATCTGATTAACTTACAGATCAAAGAGGTGATACAAGCTTCTGAACCCATGCAAGTCAGGCTGGAAGAACGGAATGACTCCCCCGCTATTATGCTGAATAGTCGTTATCTGCTAACCGTGACAAACCAAGACACTCTTCCAGGTAACACACCAGACCAGCAGGCTAAACGCTGGGTTGAGCAACTTCAAACTGCCCTGCAGCAAGCTCAAGCAGAGCGTTCAACCACTTATCTGCGGCAAACAGTAGTGATTGCCATCGCAATGGTGGTTTTGGCGGCTGTCCTGCACAGATTGCTGGGCTGGCTGGAGGGGCGATACTCACAAAGGGTACTGCAACGCTTAACGCCTGCTGAACAAGATCCCTCCAGTATAGGAACTAGCAAACTCTTGCAATTGTTGTTCAAACTCCTAGGGGCGATCGCTCGGACTGGACTGTGGGTGATTACTGTCCTATACATCACGAATTTGTTTCCTTTCAGTCGCCAGTGGAGCTATCAGATCACCAGCATCCTTGTTTCTAGTTTTACATCCTCTATCCTGACCTTGGGCAACCAGTCTTACACTGTTGTTGATCTATTCATCTTGGCTGTCCTGCTCTCAAGTTGGATCATTCTGGCAGGGTCTTTAACCAATCTGCTGCGCTCCCGTGTCTTGCGTTTTGCTGGAATTAACCGTGGCGCTCAAGAAGCGATCGCAATCTTGATTCGATACAGTCTAATTGTCATCGGTACATTAGTGGTGCTGCAAGTCTGGGGGTTGGACGTCAGTTCCCTAACAATTTTAGCAAGTACTCTGGGGCTGGGAATTGGTCTAGGGTTGCAGAACATTGCCAAGGACTTCAGCAGTGGTCTGGTACTGGTGTTTGAGCGTCCGATTCAAGTGGGGGATTTTGTTGAAGTTGGCGATCTAAAAGGCACTGTTGAGCGCATTGGGGCACGCAGTACTGAAATCCGCACCCTCGATCAGGTTTCGATTATCGTCCCGAACTCTCGCTTTCTAGAGACGGAAGCGATCAACTGGAGTCACCGCAATCCGATTTCTCGGCTGCATTTGCCGGTAGGTGTGGCTTATGGCTCTGACCCCAAAGCAGTGCGAGCAGCCCTACTAGCAGCCGCCCAAAGCTATCCCGATATCCTCAAAACTCCTCCTCCTCATGTTCTGTTTACTGGGTTTGGCGACAGTTCCCTGAATTTTGAACTACTAGTATGGACAACTGAACCCAGTCAGCAGTTTTTACTTAAGAGTGAATTATTCTTCCGGATCTACGAAGTCCTCACCGAGCGGCAAATTGAAATTCCCTTCCCACAACGGGACTTGCATTTGCGGTCTAGTTCACTTGGTCTTTCACCTCAGTTAGAATCAGCTTTAATCCGGCTTTGGGAAAACCTTTCCAATGGGAAAGTTGCAGATGCAGAAACTCAGCGGCACAAAGACTCTACTTAGTTTGGCGATATCATGAATTTAAATCTTCTGCTGGGGGTTGATTGCAGCTATGAATATAGACAATCAAACTGAGTACGTTGCCACTCTAATTAATTTACACCGTGGACTCGCCCGTAAAGGTCCAGGTGACTCTGACTTCTCGCGCAGTGTATTGTGCAATCTTCCTTCTTTGCCCCCTAAGCCACGAATTGCTGATCTTGGGTGTGGAAGCGGGGAAAGTGCATTGCTGCTTGCTAAATGCTACCAAAACCCTGTAATGGCAGTGGATTTGTCCTCTGTTTTTATCGAGGAACTCAAAGTTCGCGCCAAACAGGAGGGTCTTGAGCATCTAATCATTCCGATTCATGGTGACATGGGTGAACTTGATTGGTCTGTTGGTTCGGTTGACCTTCTTTGGTCAGAGGGAGCAGCCTATAATCTTGGGTTTGAGCAGGCTCTTCAACTCTGGCGACCCCTTGTTGCGAATAGCGGTATTGCTGTCATATCGGAGATTAGCTGGTTTACTGATGATGTGCCAGAACCGGCGCGAGCGTATTGGCAAAACGCCTATCCGATGATGGGCAGCGAGGCTGAAAATATTGATCGGGCTAATAGGTCTGGCTTTAGTATACTTTCTACCTACAGGTTGCCTAGTCATGCTTGGTGGGTCAATTATTATCAACCACTCCGTGAGCGGATGCAGCAGATTGAAATTACTCCAATTACTCAATCAGTTATTCGTGAAACTGAAGACGAGATGCTACTGTTTGAAAAATTCAGCGATTTCTATGGCTATACGTTCTATGCTTTACAAGCAGCTTAGTAAAAAGCCGTCTAACAATTTGCTTGGATCTGACGCGAACCGTTATCCATAGCGCGATCGCACTTCCTACAAAAACCAAACCCCCCACACCACCCTAACCAATCAAATCCCCAACTTTCTCAAAATCCCCTTCGTTGATGGGCAGTAGTATAGAAGCGATCGCATCCCACAGGTAAACCCGCAACTTCAGATAACTCGGAATTACCCACCATCCCCACCATCAACACCAACATATCCACAGTCAACCGCATCGGTTTAGCAATCAACGTATCTTCTACCCGCAGGCTTCTCATTTGCTTCAGAAAGCCGTCCCCGGATAAACTGGATGCCATAGTCTTCTTGAGAAGTGCGGTACAATTCCTCATAACCGCGACCAAACACCCGGATATCCATGTATAAACAGTAAATATCACTATCGGGAATCTGTTGTTTTATTTCCATCGCCTGCTTAATCGTATTAGTACAGCAAACTCTAAAACAGTAATTATTATTACCTTCTCATCCCGTGAATCTACGCAGTGAATCATCGCCATCTTCTTTGGCGTTTTTCCTGATGCAGTGCGTACACAGTGATGCTTTAACATTGCATCCAATTCTATCGAGGTAATCGAATTATCATAAATTCCATACCCATACTCCTCCTTCAAAGCCGCATCAAAAGGCTTAAATCCCGTCGCTACGAGAATTGCAGCCGCCTCAATTATCTCTCCCGTAGATGTAGTCACCTGAAAATTGGGTGCTGTACCTTGAATCTGCGTTACCGTAGTGCCTTTTAAAACCCTAGTCCCATCCAATTCTGCTTTCAGCTTAGCAATAATCTCCGTAGCATCAGTAAAATCAGGAAAAACCTTATACCAATTTTGGCGTTGCATAATTGAAGTATGAATTTGAGCGATCGCGCTTGTGATGTCCAAGCAGAAGACAGCCTCCCATGCGCTACGCGATCAGCTTTTATGCTTAAGGACGAAGCCCTATCGCACTTTTAACCACACAGAGAAATAAACTTTCTTGTGGCTAGACATGACCGCGAGATTACTATATAGTTATAATATGAGATAACAAAACGATTTACCGCTGGAGTTAGCCATCATGTTATTCCGACAACTATTTGACCCAGAAACCAGTACATATACGTATTTAATTGCCGATTTAGAGACAAAAACGGCAATTTTGGTCGATCCAGTGTTAGAGCAGGGGTCACGCGATCGCACACTACTCAAAGAATTAGGACTGACTCTGAAATACTGTTTAGAAACCCACATCCACGCCGATCATATTACCGGAACAGCTAAACTGCGCTCAGAAACGGGTTGTTTGGGAGTTGTACCCCAGAATGCTCAAGCCGTATGTGCAGACAGGTTTATGAAGGATGGGGAAGTATTAGAATTAGGGAGTGTGAAAGTCATTGCGATCGCAACTCCTGGTCATACTGATAGCCATAATGCATATTTAATTAATGGTACTCATCTATTGACTGGAGATGCACTGTTAATCCGTGGTTGTGGACGGACTGACTTCCAGAGTGGAGATGCAGGAATGATGTATGATGCAATCACGCAACGATTGTTTACATTACCCGACACCACCTTAGTTTATCCTGGTCATGATTATCGTGGTCACACAGTTTCTACCATTGGGGAAGAAAAGCAGTGGAATCCCCGGTTTGTCGGACGGAACCGCAATGAATTTATCGAATTAATGGCAAACCTGAATTTACCCAACCCCAAAAAGATAATGGAAGCAGTACCCGCAAACGAGCGCTGCGGTAACGTTGCTGCGTAACCAAATCCCAGAAAAACTCTGCTCATCTCTGCGTTCAACAATCTACATTTCCAAGGATAAAAAAAATGACTACTTCCCGTCTGAACAGATTACAAACCGTTAATGCTCAAACCCTGAAAAAATTACTTCAGCAACAAGCTGTGACACTTATAGATGTCCGCGAACCTGCTGAGTATCTAGGAGAGCATATTCCCGGAGCGACTCTGGTTTCCCTCTCCATATTCGATCCACGCAAAGTTCCCCAAGATGAGGAGACAAAAGTAGTTCTCTACTGTCGTTCCTCTAAGCGCTCCGCAATGGCTGCTCAAAAGCTATTTGATGCCGGTTTTGCAAAAGTAACCCATCTAGAGGGGGGTATGGGTGCTTGGAAAGAAGCAGGTTATCCCACCAAAGTTAACAAAAATGCCCCCATTAGTTTAATGCGACAGGTGCAAATTGTCGCCGGTTCTTTGGTGTTAACAAGCACATTATTAGGAGCATTTGTTTCTCCCTGGTTCCTGCTTCTAAGTGGCTTCGTGGGAGCAGGATTAATGTTTGCGGGAATTACAGATACATGTGCGTTAGGAATGCTACTGGCGAAACTACCATATAATCAACGGAGCCGTGTATGACTTGGATAATAGGGCATTTACTGGCTGCTTGTATTGGGGTGAGCTTGGGCTTGATTGGTGGTGGTGGTTCGGTGCTGGCGCTGCCAATTCTAGTGTATGTTATGGGTGTACCCCCAAAATCTGCGATCGCCATGACTCTGGTGATTGTGGGTACTGTCAGCATGTTGGGGGTGATTCCCCACTGGCGAGCCAAAAATGTTAATTTCAAGACTGCACTGATTTTTGGTTCAGCAACGATGCTGGGGGCATTTGTGGGAGCAAAAATTGCTACACTGCCAGTAGTGACCGAAACTTTCCAAATGATGCTGTTTGCAGTCATGATGTTTGTGGCTGCGGTGTTTATGATTCGCCGTAGTTCTAAACCTGTAGCAGCAGATGATCAACTGGCTTTTTAT
>Ga0114939_10003737_pt1 | contig 10469 bp, 10 predicted proteins | sample AshMeaCrysSpring_FD_87196 | JGI IMG/M metagenome (GOLD analysis project Ga0114939, IMG submission 87196) | Groundwater microbial communities from Big Spring, Nevada to study Microbial Dark Matter (Phase II) - Ash Meadows Crystal Spring | ecosystem: Environmental > Aquatic > Deep subsurface >... | reverse complement strand
GAGGTCGGGCCACGCAAAAGGTCTGCCGCCATGTTGAACTCGAAAATTCGCCTCTGCACACCCAGCTGTGCAGAGCTTCCCTAGACCGGCAGGTCAGGACTGATCGGGCAGCTGCAGCACCTTCAGCATGCGATTGACGTTGCGGCGCAGGGCCGTCAGCTGGCCGAGCGCCGCGAGCGTACGCATCGCGTCCTTGAGCGGCTGCAGCGGATAGCCGCCGTAATAGCCGGATTCGGGAATGTCGGCCGTCACGGTCGAGCGCCCGGCCAGCACGACGTCGTCCGCCAGCTGCAGGTGTGACGAAACCACCGTGTTGCCGCCGGTCATGAAACGGCGGCCGATCGTCGTCGATCCCGCCATCATGAAGCCCGCCGTGTAGAAGCCGTCCTCACCCAGGTCGCAGTTGTGCGCGATGTGGCAGAGGTTGTCCACCTTCGTGCCCGAACGGATGTAGGTGGAGGTGAGCGTGGCGCGATCGATCGCGCAGTTGCTGCCGATCTCGACCTCGTCGCCGATGCACACGATGCCGAGGTGCGAGAGCTTCTGCGGCCGGCGGCTCGGCCCGACAGCATAACCAAAGCCGTCGCTACCGATGCTGGTGTGCGGGTGAACCTCGCAGTCGCGCCCCAGCACGCACCCGGCGCCGACGAAGACGTGCGGGTGCAGCAGCGTGTTTTCGCCGAGCTGCGCGTCGTTCTCGACCACCGAATGCGAGCCGATGCAGCAGCCGTCGCCGATCACGGCATTGGCGCCCACCACGCTGTAAGGCCCGAGGTGCACGTTGACGCCGATGGTGGCCGATTCGTGCACGACCGCCGAAACATGACGCTCGCCCCACTGCGTGAAGCGGTCGCGCTTGTGGTCGAAATGCCGCAGCAGCCGCGACATGGCCATCGACACGTCGCGGGCCACGAAGCTGCAACCGAAGACGGCGCCATCTTCTTCGGTGAGTTCGCCGCTGATCGCACGGTTGACCACGAGGATCGCGGCTCCGCTTGCGCGCGCCGCAGCGAGCTGCGTCAGGTCGCTGGCGAAGACGAGGCTGGCGGGACCGGCCGTGCTGGGAGCGTTGCAACGCGTGGCCGCCGCGTCGATGTTGCCCTGCAGGTAGGTGAAGACATCCGCGTGATCTGCCGCGACGGTCCGCGCGCTCAGCATCGCGGCGCGCGGCTCAGGTTGCCGCTGCGGCGAGCGGCACCCGCGCGGTCACGTTGCCGTCGAAGTCCAGCCACTGGTGGTTGGCGAAATCGTAGAGCTTGCAGCGCCGCACGACGTCCATGTAGCTGCGCCGGGTGATGACGTAGTCGCACAGTTCCGGAAACTTGTCACGCAGCACCTGCTGCGCGGCGCGCAGCGTAAACATCGGGATGCCGGGATTCAGGTGATGCGCGTTGTGCTCCATGATGCTGTGCAGCCAACGGTCCAGCCACAGCGGAAACCGCACGCATGCGGTGGAGGTCAGGTAGGCCCGGTTGCGCTGCCACTCCTGGCGGTTCAGGAACCACGGGATGCTCGGGCTGGTGTGGTGCACGAAGACCACGAAGCCGATGACGCCGTTCCAGATCAGGAACGGCACGACGACCGCCAGCGTCACGAGCAGTGCAAACGACTGGCCGGTCATCGTGGCGGACTGCCACACGACGGCAACCCAGGCCAACGCGAACACCGTGACCAGCAGGCTGTCGAGCTTGTAGCGGCGGCGGCTCGAGCCGATTTCCTTCTTCGTCGCGAAGAACAGCTTCTTCCACCACATTTCGATCAGGTAATACGCGCCCCAGCCCAGCCCCGAACGGTACCAGCGCTCGAGCGCGCGGCGCACGGGCGACAGCGCGTCGAACTCTTCCTTCGAGAACGGCGCCCACACCTGGTCACGGCCCTTCAGGTTGTTGAAGCCATGGTGGGCGGTGTTGTGTCCGGTCTCCCAGAGGCTGTATGCCGTGAGCGAGGGCAGGAACGCGATGCGCCCCGCGATCGCGTTGAGTCGCGCATTCGAAAAGAAACTGCCGTGGCAGGCGTCGTGCCCGACGAGGAACAGCCGGACGATCGCGACCGTCACGGTGAACGAGCCGAGCAGCTTCGCCCAGAGGCTGTCGACCATCAGGACCAGCAGCGTGCCGACCGCGAACAGTGCGATATCCAGCAGCAACACCAGCGCAGGCAGGAGCAGCTGGGTCTTGGATGTCTCGAAGGCGCAGAGCAGCGCCTTGCGGTTCCAGGTGGTCGTCGCTTGCATGTCGTGGGTGGCCTCAACGATCGAGCGGCGGTCAGGTGGAGGCGGCAGCGGGATGGCTGACCCCAGGGGATCATAACCCAAGTGCCGGGCGCCTGAGACCGCTTGTACAGCCCGGACTGGCCCGGCCCTGGCTGGACTAGTACCAGACCGCAGTCATGCGATTCATTGCCGTCGATTCACCGCGGCGGAGCCGGCGGCGCGGTCAGTCGATCGTGCCGCCGCAGGATCTGCTGCAGGCGGGCATGATCAATAGCGACCAGCCTGTTGCCGTCGATGCCCGACATGGTGCGTGCGGCAACCATCGCGTTGACGATGGCCTCTTCCGTCGCGACGACCGTGGCCTCGAACAGACCGTCGAGCTGGTCGTTCGGCAGGAACGCGGCCTGCTGCAGGCCCGAAGTCGCGTTCGCGGCCTCGGTGTTGGCCGTCGAGAACGCGACGAAGATGTCGCCCGAACCATTACCCGCCATGCCACCCACGCGCGCGATGCCCATCATCGCGCGGCGCGCGATACGTTTCAGCTGCGTCGGCAGCAGCGGCGCATCGGTGGCGACGACGATGATGATCGAGCCGAGCTCATTGTTCGGTCCGTCGGCCTGCGTGAACGGCGCGTCCTCGGGCCATTCGCGACCGACCGGGATGCCCGCGACCTGCAATTGCGGGCGCCGGCCGAAGTTCGACTGCACGAGCACGCCCACGGTGTAGTCGGCGACGCCCTTCACCCGCACACGCCGCGACGACGTGCCGGTGCCGCCCTTGAACTCGAACGTGTGCATGCCGGTGCCGCCGCCGACGTTGCCCTCGGCGAGCGCGCCACCGTGCGCGCCATCCAGCGCCGCGAACACGTGCTCGCGCCTGACGTGGAAGCCGTTGAGGTCGTTGAGGTAGCCATCCCAGGTCTCGGCCACGACGGGCAGGCCCCAGAGCTGCTCCGTGCCGCCGTTCTCGAGCATCCAGGCGATCACGGCATCGCGCACGACGCCCACGCTGTGCGTGTTGGTGATCAGGATCGGCGTGCCGACGATGCCCGATTCGTCGATCCAGATCGTGCCGGTCATCTCGCCGTTGCCGTTGCCCACCGCGTACGCGCCAAAGACGCCGGTGGGATTCTTGCGTCCGCGAGGCAGGACCGCCGTGACGCCGGTGCGCACGGGCCCCTTGCCCACCTTGAGCGGCCCGTCGCCCTCGACCAGCGTCGTGTAGCCGACTTCGACGCCGGCGACGTCGGTGATCGCGTTGAACGGCCCCGGCGTGCCGGGGAACGGAATGCCGAGATCGCGGGCGCGCGGTTCGGCGCCGGCAGCAGTGCCCATCTGTAAGAGTGCTCCGAGCAAGGCGGTGGCGGTGAGCCAGGGTGCGCGCGAACGCAGGTGCGGCAGCATCATCGTCACCGTCGTTGTGGCCATCGAGCAGCGGCCAGAGAATACGCCTTTCCCTTCCAAGTCAAGCGAGCCGATCCCCGCCATGCGACGAGACTACCTGCAACTGGACTTTGCGCTCCTGCTGAACGGATCGATGCCGCTCGCGGTGCTGGAAGACGTGGTCCATGAGTGGATCCGGGAGCAGCGGTCGCAGCCGGCCGCCTGACGGCAGATCACCCGATACCCGGGACTGCTCCGAAGTGCTAGGTTCTGCGCCATGAGCACCCTCGACACCGAAGTTTCCTCCCGTGCCGGCGCGTCCGGCCTGCTGACCGACCAGAGCGTCGCCAAGCAGCTGCTGTTCGGCCATGTGCTGGAGGAGAACCTCTTCCCGTACCCGGCCATCAACGAGCGCGACCGCGAAGTGCTCGGCATGATCGTCGAGTCCATCGACCGGTTCCTCGAAGGCAAGGAGGCCGATTTCGCGCGCTGGGACCGCGAGGCGCGCCAGCCCGACGAGTTCGTGCAGGCGCTGCGCGAGCTCGGCCTGTTCGGCCTGATCATCCCGGAGGAGTTCGGCGGGCTTGGCCTGTCGAACGCGGCGTACGCGCGCGTGCTGGCGCAGACCAGCAGCTACGACAGCTCGGTCTCGCTCACGATCGGCGCGCACAGCTCGATCGGCATGAAAGGCCTGCTGTTGTTCGGCACGGCCGAGCAGAAGGCGCGGTACCTGCCGAAGCTCGCGACGGGCGAGATGATCGCCGCGTTCTGCCTCACCGAGGCGGGCGCCGGCTCCGATGCGGCGGCGATCCGCACCACGGCCAAGCGCAACGACGACGGCAGCTTCACGCTGAACGGCGAGAAGCTCTGGATCACGAACGGTGGCATCACGGACTTCTATACGGTCTTCGCGCGCACCGACGGTCCCGAGGGCAAGGTAACGGCGTTCCTGGTCGAAGCCGCATGGCCCGGCGTGAGCCATGGCCACCACGAGGACAAGATGGGCATCCGCGCGTCGTGCACGACGACGGTGGCTTTCAACGACGTGCGCGTCCCGCGCGAGAACGTCCTCGGCGACGTGGGCAAGGGCTTCAAGGTCGCGATGGGAATCCTCAACAACGGCCGCACGGGGCTGGGCGGCGGCGCGGTCGGCGGGATGAAGGCGCTGATCCGCCGGTCGATCGCGCAGGCGCAGGAGCGCAGGCAGTTCGACCGGTCGATCGCGCAGTTCGGGCTGGTGCGCGAGAAGATCGCGCAGATGACCGTCGAATGCTTTGCCGCCGAAAGCGCCGTGTGGATGGTGGCGCACTACATCGACAGCGGCTGCGACGACTATTCGGTCGAGGCGGCGATCACGAAGGTGTTCGCAAGCGAGTCGATGCAGCGCACGGCGTACGAGGCGCTGCAGATCGCGGGCGGCAGCGGCTACATGCGCGAGTTGCCCTACGAGCAATTCGCGCGCGACGCCCGCATCCTGCCGATCTTCGAGGGCACCAACGAAATCCTGCGCCTGTACGTCGCGCTGTCGTCGCTCAAGGACGTCGGCGCGTCGCTGAAGGAACTGCAGTCCGCCGTCAGCTCCATCTTCAACGATCCGATCAAGGGCTTCGGCGTGCTGTCTGGCTACGCCGAGCGGCGCTTCTCGCGCGCCACGGGACTCGGCGCGGCGATCAAGGTCAATACGCCCGTGGCGCCCGCGTTGCGGCCGCTGGTCGACATCTACGAGAGCTACGCGCGCGCGACCGCGCGGGTGGCCGAGGTGCTGTTGCGCAAGTTCGGCAAGGGCATCTCGGAGCGCCAGCACGCGCAGCGGCGGGTGGCCGATCTCATGATCGACCTGTTCGTGGGATTGTGCGTGGTGTCGCGCGCGGATTCGATCATCCGCAGCGATCCGGCTTCAGCCGATGACGTGACCCGCATCGCGAAGGTGTTCACGCACCAGGCGCGGCGCCGCATGGTGCGCAACGTGCGCGGGCTGGCGCACAACGAGGACGATGCGATCGACGCGCTGGCCGGGTCGATCATCGAGAAGGGGCGGTATCCGTGGGATGTGCTCTGACGGCTGTTTATTGAGAATACGCCCTGTCGTCAGGGCCCTGCCCGGGAGACACGCCGTGAATCCGTCCCTGGAGGCTCGCGCTCGCCATCCGTGGCTCGCGACGGTCTCCCGGACAGGACCCTGACGGCAGGGCACGCGCCCGTAGACACGTCAACGAACCGTCCCCGGGGACGCGCCCCGGGCGTCAGTCTCCCGGCGCGAAGGCGTCAGTCGTCCCAGCGCGCGCGTTCGCCGTCCCGATAGCCGTCCTTGTAGTCCTGCGGATGACGGTAAGAGTCGAATTCGTTGCCGTGCTTGCCATCCCGGTAACCGCGCTCGTACTCCGAGCTGCCGCGGCCGCGATTGCCACCGTAGTCGTAAGCTGAATACGTCGAATGACCGGGATAGCCCGCGCCCACATACGTGTAGCGGCCGTCATAGACCTGACCGCTGCGGTCGAAGCTGCAGGTGTAGCGCAACTCGCGGCTGCCGCCGTTGCGGAAGTAAACCTCGCCCGTGCCCGACATCACGCGGTCGTGCACGTAGGGCGCCTGCAGGTCGATGCTGGCGACCTTGCCGTGGTCACGGTCGATGTGCGCGCGCACCTCCTGCGAGCACTCGCGGGTGAGGTATGTGCGGTCGTTGAACGCATAGTCGTTGCCGCGATAGTACGCGTCGCGGCTCTTGCGGTGCTTTTCGTCGTCCTCATGCTTGGCGATGGCTGCGATTGCGGCGAGGCCGATCACGCCGGCGCCCACGGCGGCGGCAGTGTTGTTCCTGGATTGTGCGACGGTGGCATCGGTCGCGTTGTAGCTCACGACTTCGCCGTATTCGTAGCGGCAGCTGTAGCGATGATCGCGGCTGTCCTGCGTCCTGACCACGCCGGAGACGACGTACTGGCCGCTGCCGACCTCCTGCGCGCGCGACTCGCGGGCGTCGCTGAACCGATAGTCATTCGTCACCGCCCGTTCGCAGTCGGCCACTGCGTCTGCCGGGCTGGCAAGGCTGGTGGCGGGGATGCCGGCAATGCACACGGCGCCGAACAGCGACCACAAAGCTGCGTTCTTCATCCTGCGGGCCTCCGGATTTCTATTTCTGTCGCCGCCGAAGCATGCGATACCGGGGCCCCGGGGTCTATCCAGATCGCGTCGCGCAGGATCGACTCGCGCGCTAGCCGTCCCGCAATGCCAGTACCAGCTTGCCGATGTGGACGCTCGACTCCATGACGCGGTGGGCTTGCGCCGCCTGCTCGAACGGAAATACCTGATAGATCACCGGGCCGGCGCGACCAGCATCGAGTGCGGGCCAGACCTTCTCGCGCAGGTCGCGCGCGATCAAGCCCTTCTGGGCCGTCGTCCGGGGCCGCATGGTCGAGCCCGTGATCGTCAGCCGGCGGCGCATCACGTCGAAGAGGTCGAGGCTCTCCGCGCGCGTGCCGCCCTGGGTCGCGACCTCGACCAGCCGGCCATCCACGCCCAAGCACTTCAGGTTGCGCTCGAAGTAGGGCGCGCCGACCAGGTCGATGACCACGTCCACGCCGCGCCCTCCCGTGAGGGCCGCGATGCGCTCGGCGAAATCCTCGGTGCGATAGTTGATCGCTGCGTCCGCGCCGAGGCGCACGCAAGCCGCGCACTTTGCGTCGCTGCCCGCGGTCGCGTAGGCGCGGCCGCCGAACTCGCGCGCCAGCTGGATCGCCGTGACGCCGATGCCACTGCTGCCACCATGGACCAGCACCGTCTCGGCCGCGGCGAAGCGGCCGTGCACGAACAGGTTGGCCCAGACGGTGAAATACGTCTCCGGCAACGCGGCGGCACGAATCGCGTCATAGCCCTGCGGCCAGCGCAGGCATTGCGTGACGGGCGCGACGCAGTATTCGGCATAACCGCCGCCGTTCGTGAGCGCGCACACGCGTTCGCCGATCTCGAATCCCGGGGCTTCGGCGCCTTTGGCGACGACTTCGCCAGCCACTTCGAGGCCGATGATCGGGCTCGCTCCGGGTGGCGGCGGATACAGTCCCTTGCGCTGCGCGACGTCGGGACGGTTGACGCCGGCGGCATGGACGCGGATCAGCACCTCATCAGCCCGAGGCATGGGCACGTCGGTCGTGGCCAGGGCAAGGACCTCGGGGCCGCCAGCGGCGGCGGCGATGTAACGCATGGTCTGGGCACTCATGCGATCATTGTGACTCTTCACGCCAGTCGGTGCACGCGAGGCCACGCCCCGTTGCAGTTTGACACTCCCGAACTCGCACTGGCGGCCTGCATGATGGTCGGAGCGATGCTCTATTCGAGCGTCGGTCACGCCGGTGCCTCAGCGTACATCGCGCTGATGGCACTCTTCGGCGTGCCGTCGATAATGATGCGCCCGACCGCGCTGGTGCTGAACATCATCGTCGCGTCCTTCGCATCGGTGCGTTTCGCGCGGGCCGGATTGTTTCGATGGCGGACGTTATGGCCCTTCCTGCTGGGCGCCCTGCCGTTTGCGTTCATCGGCGGTTCCATTCAGCTGCCAGGCGAGTACTACCGTCCGCTCGTTGGCGGCGTACTGTTCGTGTCCGCGCTTCGGCTGCTGCGGGGCAACGACTGGAACGCGGTCACCGAGTGGCGGGATCCCCCTGTCATTGCGGGCGTGCTCTGCGGCGCCTTGATCGGCCTGCTGGCGGGGCTCACCGGCACGGGCGGCGGCATTTTTCTCTCGCCCTTGCTGATCTTCATGGCCTGGTCTGCGCCGAAGCCGGCCTCGGGCGTGGCCGCCGTATTCATCCTCTGTAACTCCGCGGCGGGCCTGCTCGGCAATCTCACCCAACTGGATGCATTGCCGGCGGCTCTACCGCTCTATGCGGTTGCCGTGCTGTCCGGAGGTCTCATCGGCACGACCCTGGGGATACGCCTCGCGGCGCCCGTCATTCTCAGGACGCTGGGAGTGGTGCTCCTGGTCGCCAGCGCGAAGCTGTTCGGTGTTTACTGACAGGCAGCGAGTGGCCGCGTCACTCCGGCAGCATCTCGCCCGAGCCGCCAAATTCCTTCGGGAAGTCCTTGAACTTCGGCAGGCCGTCGCGGATCGCCATGACCTTCTCGCCGTAGTGCACGTGTACCGTCGGTGTGTACTGCAGGCCCTTGACCGAGCCCGCGGGAACGTCAGTCATCCCCATGCCCGGGTGGCCGACCAGCACGGCCGCGCCGCAGCTCTTGCAGAACTGCCGATGACTGTTCTCGGAGCGCTTGAAGAGGCCGAGGTTGTCGGCACCCTTCGTCACTTTGACGCTCGTCGACGGCCACAGCGCTGCCGCGTGCACGGGCGCGCTGAGCCAGCCGCGGCACGAACTGCAATGGCACATGGCCTGTACGGCCGGGTCGCCGGTGATCTCCAGTTCGACGGCCCCACAGATGCATCCGGCCTTGTAGTTCGCCATCGGGTTTACCTGCTCTGGTGAGATGCGAACGCGTCGCGAAGCCGCAAGCATAATCCCGGGCCCGGGCCGGGCGCATCCCGCAGCGCACCAAGGTCGACCGCGTCGCTCGCGCGACGCGGTCTGCCGGATCAGGCCTGGACCTGGATCATGCGCGTGACGTTGGCGGGCGTCGGCGCGGGCCAGCCGGCTTCCCTGGCGACGCGCATGATCGTCTCGTTGGTGTCGAAGTAGACCTGCCAGTAGTGGTCCGTGTGGCAGTACGGGCGCACGGCGATGACGGTGCCGAGCAGGTTGATGTCGAGCAGGCTCACCTCGGGCGCCGGCTGCTGCATCACGTTGGGGATCTGCGCCACCGCCGCGCGCAGTCGCGCGATCGCGTCATTGTGGTCGACCCCACCCGCCAGTTGCGCGGTACGCTCGACGCGGCGATGCGGCAGCGACGAGAAATTCTGGATCGTGTCGCCGAAGACCTTGCCGTTGCCGACCAGCGTCAGTACGTTGTCCGGCGTCACGATCGTCGTGCCGAACAGGCCGAGTTCGTGCACGGTGCCGGTGATGCCGCCGATGCTGACGAAGTCGCCGACCTTGAACGGCCGCAGCACCAGCATGAATGCTCCTGCCGCGAAGTTGCCCAGCATGCCGCTCCAGGCCGCGCCGATCGCGACACCCGCGCCGGCGAGCATCGCTGCGATCGACGTCGTCTGGATACCGAAGTAGCCGAGGATGCCCAGGACCAGCGCGATGTTGAGCGCCACGCTGACGATCGAACCGAGGTAACGCGTCAACGTCGGGTCGATCTCGTTGCGGTGCATCGCGGCCTGGATCAGGTGGATCACGCGGCCGATCAGCCAGCGACCGACGAACCAGAAGACGATTGCGGCTGCGACCTTCACGGCCAGCTCCGCCACCGTCGTGCGCAGGAAGGTTTCGACCGAGGCCATATCCATCGCGAGCTTCTCCCACTTGAACGATTGTTGGCGCGACACCCGAGGCGCGAGTGTCCGGACAAGCACGCGTCCCGTCAAATTCATTGCGTGCAGGGCCCGGCCCCGCGGCGCGCGACTGTAATAAGCTCACATCGGCCGAGGACGTCCCGGCGGCAGGGAGGCGCGCGTGGCCACGGAAAATGCAGGATTGGGTCTCGGCCACGCGGTCGTGCTGCTCACGGCGGCCGTCATCGCCGTGCCGCTCTTTCGCAAGCTCGGGCTGGGAGCGGTGCTCGGCTACCTGTGCGCGGGGTTGCTGATCGGTCCCTTCGGTCTCGGCCTGTTCCACGAGCCCGCGGCGATCCTGCACGTGGCCGAGCTCGGCATCGTGCTGTTCCTGTTCCTGATCGGGCTCGAGATGCGCCCCACCAGGCTGTGGGCGCTGCGCCGCGACATCTTCGGGCTGGGCCTCACGCAGGTGCTGGCCTGCGGCGCGCTG
>Ga0114939_10003736_pt1 | contig 10470 bp, 12 predicted proteins | sample AshMeaCrysSpring_FD_87196 | JGI IMG/M metagenome (GOLD analysis project Ga0114939, IMG submission 87196) | Groundwater microbial communities from Big Spring, Nevada to study Microbial Dark Matter (Phase II) - Ash Meadows Crystal Spring | ecosystem: Environmental > Aquatic > Deep subsurface >... | reverse complement strand
GCATCGTGCGCTCCAAAGAAGAGATACGAATATGACATCGGATCACTTCATTGGTGCCGTGATTTCGCAAGCACCACACTAGCTGCCGGCGCTGATGCGCTGCAGGGCTTCGCGATCGGCCGCCCGAGCATCGAAGCGCACTGCAGCGGAGCTTCCGTACCGGGTGCCAACCATGTTCTCGAGGCGGCCGCGGCCCCTTGACGCAAGGAGTCACGCGCATGCCCAAAGGGTTCCAGGACAGCTCGCTCTCCATCGGCCGCACGCCGCTCGTGCGCCTGAACCGCGTCACGGACGGCGCGCCGGCGACGGTGCTCGCGAAGATCGAAGGCCGTAACCCGGCCTACTCGGTGAAGTGCCGCATCGGCGCGGCGATGATCTGGGACGCCGAGCGGCGCGGCCTGCTCGGTCCGGGGAAGGAGATCGTCGAGCCCACCAGCGGCAACACCGGCATCGCCCTCGCGTTCGTCGCCGCGGCACGCGGGATCCCGCTCACGCTCACCATGCCGGAGACGATGAGCCTCGAGCGGCGCAAGCTGCTCATCGCATACGGCGCGAAGCTGGTCCTCACCGAGGGGCCGAAGGGGATGAGCGGCGCGGTCGCGAAGGCGGAGGAGATCGCCGCCTCCGACCCGAATCGCCCGATTGACCGATTCATTCACAACTGTCAGTTGTCGACCCCTATGCATAGGGGTCGCTATGGAAAGCTTTGCATGGCGACCCACTCCCGACGGTCGACCCGCGAAGTCTCGGCCGCTGAGCCGACCGAGTTGTATTCCACTTGCCGCACTCGTCTCGCTGCTAGCAGGGGACGGTTGGACGCTCATCTGCTCGGCGCTGGCGGGCGTCGCGCGCCAGCGGCCCTAGCTTGAAACGATTGCGCGCGACTTCGCCACGAACGCCCCGTGGGCGAACCGTCGCCTTGAGGCCGGCGGGGGAGCGAGGCATCATCGGTGCCATCGCAATCGAGAGGTCGTCGATGCGCACCATCATCCTCCTCACCGGAGGGCTGCTGCTCTTTGGTGGTCGGTTCCTCTTGTCGCCTCTTGTTGCAGCACTATCCGAACGCGCCCACGTGGGCCAGCTGGGGATTTCTCGCCGCCTGGCTCGCGGCTACGGTGTTCACCCTCTTGGTCGGCGTGCGCCATGCGGGCTACTCCGTGCGCGAGGAGCTCCCATCCTGCTGCTACTCTTTGCGGTGCCCGTGGCGGTGGCACTCCTAGTTCGCTGGAAGTTCGCCTGAGCGGCTGCGCCCGCCCACAAGCCCCAAGACCGAGGAGAAGATCCATTGGGAAAGACCCGGCTCGAAGCGTTCAGCGACGGCGTACTCGCCATCACCATAACGATCATGGTGCTTGAGATGAAAGTGCCGCACGACCCCTCGCCCGCCGCGCTGGTGAAGCTGATGCCGGTGTTTCTTAGCTCCGTGCTGAGCTTCGTGTACGTGGGCATCTACTGGAACAACCACCATCACATGCTGCACACCTGTACGCGGGTAACCGGCCCCATCCTGTGGGCCAATCTGCATCTGCTGTTCTGGATTTCGCTCTTTCCGTTCGCCACCGGCTGGATGGGGGAGAACCACTTTGCGCCGCTCCCCTCAGCGATTTACGGCGTGGTGCTGCTCGCAGCCGCGATTGCGTGCTACATTCTGAGCAGGCCATCATTGCCGAGCAGGGAGAACGCTCAGTGCTGCGGCGGGCGGTGGGTGGCGACTGGAAGGGCAAGGTTTCACCGCTGCTCTACCTCGTGGGCATCGGGCTGACTTTCCTCGGTACTGGGCTGGCACAGGCGATCTACGTGTTGGTGGCCCTAGTCTGGCTGGTGCCCGACAAGCGCATCGAGCGCGTTGCTGGGCACGAGGCGTAGGCGCGGGCGCATCGCCGTAGGCCCACCGACTGCGTGGGTGAGCACTTCAGTCCCTGCGCCCGCGACCAACGCGAGATTGGGTGCCCAGAAGTTGCCGATCGCGAATGTCAGGTCGTGGCCGGTCAGTGCCCTTCGCCAAACGATCGTATGCGACCCCGAGGAGTCGTTGATCCGCCTGCCGTGGACAAAGGAGCGGACCTTCAAGGTAGGGGGGGCTGCAGCTGCGCTCCGCTGCTCATTCCTTCTCTAGCGTGAGCACCTCGTTAACCCGCACATTTAGCGCATCGACCACTGCTTGCAGTCGCTCGATCGAGACACCGGCGTAACCGGTGGCTTCGTAGCGTTGAATTTGCTGCTCGGCCAGGTCCATGCGTTCGGCTAGTGCCTTGTGCGTGAGGCGGCGTGCGATGCGCAGCTTGACGAGCGCCGGCCCGATGTCCACCAGCGAGCCAAGCTCAATCTTGGTGACCTCGCCGGAGCGCAGCGCTTCGTACTCCGCAAGCTGTTCTTCGAGTTCTTCAAGTTGGCTTTGCGTGCCCGCGCGCATTGCCTTCAGCGCCTTGGGGTGCATGCCCTTCGGCGGTTCTGCCGCCAGGGCTTCACGAAACTTGGCTGCCTGTGCCTTGGTGATCAGGTACTGGCGTTCGTTTGTGATCATGGCAGGGTTTCCAGGTTGATCTCCACGATGCCTTTAGCGCGTCCGTCGCGGTCGCGCTGGAAGAAGTCGAGGAACAGGGTCCCGAGCGGATCAGCCTGCCAACTGGCGACGAACATCTCGCCGTCGAACGCAGCCTTCTGCGCGGCGCGGTGGTCGGCAAACTCCAGCAGCACGGGGTCGAGACGATCGTAGTCCACGCCCCTATCGTCCCAACACCCGTCAAAGTCGCGAGGCAGCTCCTTCGATGTGACGAAACTGCCGTTGAGGTATGCCCGCGTGCACCCCGCCGCCCGCAACGCCTGAAGCGCGCGTAGTAAGCCCCTCAGAATTTCACGGCGACGCTCATTGGTGCCGAAGCGCTGTGCAATCTCCTCCCAAGACGCGAGGTGCACGCCCGGCGGCAGCTGCAGCCGGCCGTCCTCGCCGGGTTCGGCCTCGAACGGAGGGATCACAACACAACGCTATCATTGTGTCCTTCCATGCGCAAGGCCACCGTTCCTGCTAAACCCCCCCCCCCGAGAGTGCGTTCTGGGCAGATCAGCTATCGGTCCTTGTTCGGGTGCCGAGATGAGTTCTTGCGAGAACGTCGCTAGCCAAGACGAACGAAGTGGAATGACAGGTATGCGACTCACGCACGTCGAAGGGAGCCAAGCCAAGGTCGGCTCGTTGGCCGGGAAGCGTCGCCCGCCAACGGCTCGGAGAGCCGAAACTCGGTCGGCCCTTCGCATTCCCTCTCCCGATCAGGGAGCTCGCTCCTCCTCCGTGGCGGCCCTCAACGAGCGTGGCATGACGCTCCGATCGGTTCGACGCGCGTAAACTCTCAGCGCTCTGCGCGCCCCCCACCATGCCCCCGATCCTCGGCGGCAGAGCGCCCTGCACCGAGGATCACCTAATCGACGCGAGCTCGCCTGACGCTTGCGCGTGCGCCCGGCGCGGGGACACTGCCGCTTCCGCACAGGAGACACCATGGACAGCTGGGACATCGTCGAGTGGGGCAAGCCCTTGCAGCATCGCGTGCGCGAGGCACCGACGCCCGCGGGCACGCAGGTACTGGTGCGCGTCACGCATTGCGGCGTGTGCCATACCGACGTGCACGTGCAGGATGGGCACTTCGACCTGGGCGGCGGCCGGCGCATGTCCTTCGCCGAGCTCCGATTCCCGCTGCCCGCGACGCCGGGTCACGAGATCGTCGGCGAGGTGGTCGCGGCGGGCCTGGCTGCGGGCACCGTGCAGGTCGGCGCGCGGGTTCTCGTCAACCCGTGGCTCGGGTGCGGCGAGTGCGCGCTGTGCCGCTCAGACCAGGACAACCTGTGCGCGAAGGGCCGCGCGTTGGGCGTCAACCTCCCCGGCGGGTTCGCCTCCCACGTCCTCGTGCCGCAGCCGAAGTACCTGGTGGACATCGCCGGGCTGGACCCGGCGCTCGCCGCGCCGCTCGCGTGCTCTGGCGTGACGACCTACCGCGCGGCGAAGAAGCTGCAGCCCATCGATCCGCAGGAGTGGGTCGCCGTAATCGGCTGCGGGGGACTCGGGCTCGCCGCGATCTCGACCCTGCGCGCCCTGGGCCACAACCGCATCCTCGCCTGCGACGTCGAGCCGAGGAAAACGGAGGCGGCGCTCGCCTGGGGCGCGGAGGCTGTCTGCACCCTCGACGCGGATGCGGGCAAGCGCATCACCGGCGCCGCGGGCGGGCCCGTGTACGGCATCCTCGATTTCGTCGGCAACGACGCGACCGTGGCGCTTTCGCAATCCGCCCTGCGCAGGGGCGGGCGCTACGTGGTGTGCGGCCTCTTCGGCGGGGAGCTCAAGGCGTCGAGCACGATGCTCGCGCTGCGGGAACTGTCCGTGCAGGGCTCGTACTGCGGCAGTCCCCAGGACCTGCGCGAACTGGTCGCGCTCGCCCGGTCCGGGAAGCTGCGCCTGGGCAACGTGAAGCCGCGGCCGATGGCCGAGGCGCAGCAGGCACTGGAGGATCTCGTGGCCGGCCGGGTCATCGGCCGGCAAGTGCTGGTGGCGTGAACGCCCCGCTCAGATCAGAGGTGGGCGCTTTTCGGCGCGAGCACACCGTGGGACGAGCGGGTGAGATTGACTCGTGGTTTCGGCTGGGTCTCTCCCCTGCAGCAGTTCAAGAACCCGCCGATCCCGCCATCCACGAGCAGACGACTGCGGTCGAGATCGGGGACGACACCGACGGCAACGTCGACGTCTTCGTCTCGGGCGTCAGCCCCTGCGGCACGATCACCGGCGTCGTTCGCTACTTCAAGCGGAAGCGGGCAAAGCCGCTCCTGTCGGTGGCCGTCGAGGTGGCCGCGAGCCCGGTGCTCACGCAGCGGCGTGCGGGCGTCGTGATCGGCGCCACCGCCGTCATCGGCGAGCGCGTGCGTCTGTACCAGGCGGTCACCCTCGGCGCGAAGAGCTTTGCCACCGACGAGAGCGGTCACCCCCTGAAGGGCGTGCCGCGGCATCCGATCGTCGAGGACGACGTCGTGATCTATGCCGGTGCCACGATCCTCGGCCGCATCACGATCGGTCGCGGCTCGACGATCGGCGGCAACGTGTGGCTCACCCGCAGCGTGCCGCCCGGCTCGACGATCAGCCAGGCGCAGGTGCGCCACGAAGCGTTCGAGGGCGGTGCGGGAATCTGAACGCGAAGCGCCGCGCGGCGCGGACTACTCGAGAACCGCCTTCGCCCACTGGGGCCGCAGCCCCGAAATGCGGATTGTCTTCCCGTTCTGGAACAGCGCCACGAAGCGGTAGGGCTTGTCCGCGAGATCGTTGTCGAGCAGAACCGCGACGCTTGCGGCCGCGACCGCATGGGGCAGGTTGCGCAATGTACGCGCGTAGCGCTCCCGAACGCGGTCCGCGGGCACGTCGTGGCCGCCACGGGATTCGACGCGCTCCCGCACGCGTGCGAGGCTGAGCATCGGGCTGCTGATGCCGACGAAGAACAACCAGACGCTCATGCCACGCTCGCGCGCATCGGCGAGCAACCTGACCTTGGCCCCGACCGGATCGGAGAGGACGGTCTCGGTGACGAACGAACGGTCAAGTACGACGCTCGCTTCGCGCTCCTCGTCGGCCAGACGCTGCGCCGCCACGTCCGGCGGAAGACTCGCCAGCGCGGCCGGCCACGCTCGCGCGCCGGAGATCAGCGCTGCCGCAATCCGGTCGGCGTTCACGAACGGAAGCCCGAGGCGCGCGAGGTAGACGTCCTGGAAAGTCGACTTGCCGGCGCCGTTGGAGCCGGCGAGCATGATCAGCAGCGGGCCGACCGAGGAGTCCCGAGCGGCCCCGACCAGCAACGCAAGCCTGCCGATGGCGGCGTCGAGCGTCATGCCGCGAGCATGGAGAACAAACAGTCGTCACGATACGAGGGGGCGCGTCCCTCGGCACGTTCCCTCGTCCTCGCCGGATCCGGTGAACGCATGACGCCGCTTTTACTTGAGAGCGCCCGCGAGGGGATGCGTGCGACGGGGCGAAGCGAGCCGGTCAACCGGCTCTGCGCTTGCGCGTACCCCTGTCGGCGACGAAGGCGCCTCCCACGAAGCGTCCCGCGAGGCGGGTGCCGTCCGGGTGGACCTGGACGACGCGGGCCGGATCCTCGGCGTCCGCTTCGTACACCGGCTTGCCGGTGCTCCGGATCGTGGCGATTGCAGGCTCGCGCTTCGTCCCCTGCTCCAGGGCCGCGGTGAGGCGAGAGAGCGCCTCGCGTGCGACCTTGTTCTTCTGCGCATTGCCCGGGTCCGCCATCGGCCCCTTGATCGAAGCCAGATCGGGCAGCGGGAGCAGCGCCTCGACAGCGCGCCCGAGCTCCGCCCAATGCTCGATCTGCTTGGTGACCGAACGATTCGCGACTTCCGCCGTGCTCCGTGCGGCTTCGAGCAGACTGTCCGAGATCTTTACGGGACTGGCCACGAGCGAGTCGTCGCGCGGGGGATGTTATGCGAGGAAGGTAGCAAAATGCTACTCGAGTAGCAAGGGCCGTTCTGCCACGATCAGGGCGAGCCCCGCATTCATTGCCTTGGCGTGCGCCAGGTCGAGGTGGAGCTTGTCAGCGGTGCTCGACATCCCCTCCCGCGCGGTCGCCGGTACAGGACGTGTTCCTCGGCAACCGAGTGCGCGGTGAGCTGGGTATGACGGCGCGAGCCCACGGCCGACCGCAATCGGTGTGGTCGCCGAGGCAGGCAGGACCGTGAGGGCTCCGCACGGAAACATCCTCGGGGATAATGGCCTGATCCATGCAACCCGAGCCCTCGTGCTCACCTCGTCATGGCTGCAACCCAGCTGCTCGACCTCATCGGCCGCACGCCGATGGTGGAGGTACGCCGCATCGACACCGGCCCGTGCCGCCTGTTCGTGAAGCTCGAGACGCAGAATCCCGGCGGCTCAATCAAGGACCGCATCGGCCTCTCGATGATCGAGGCGGCCGAGCGCGACGGCCGCGTGCAGCCGGGCGGCACGATCGTCGAGGCGACGGCCGGGAACACGGGGCTCGGCCTCGCGCTCGTTGCCGCGCAGAAGGGCTATCGCCTGATCCTCGTCGTGCCCGACAAGATGGCGCGCGAGAAGGTGTTCCATCTGCAGGCGATGGGCGCCGAGGTGCGCATGACGCGCTCGGACGTCGGCAAGGGCCATCCCGAGTACTACCAGGACATGGCGGAGCGCATCGCCGGAGAGCTGGGCGCGTTCTACATCAACCAGTTCGCGAACGAGGCCAACCCGCACGCGCACGAAACGACCACCGGACCCGAGATCCTCGAGCAGCTCGACGGTGACGTCGATGCGGTCGTGGTCGGCGTCGGCTCCTCGGGCACGATCACCGGCCTGTCGCGGTTCTTCGCGAAGGCCTCGCCGAAGACGGAGATGGTGCTTGCCGATCCGGTCGGTTCGGTGCTGGCCGAGTACATCTCCACCGGACACCTCGGCAACGCCGGTAGCTGGCTGGTCGAAGGCATCGGCGAGGACTTCATCCCGCCGATCGCCGATCTCTCGCGCGTGCGCCAGGCCTACTCGATCTCGGACGAGGAGAGCTGCCTCACCGCGCGCGAGTTCCTGCGCAAGGAGGGCATCTTCGGCGGCTCGTCGTCGGGCACGCTCATGGCGGCGGCGCTCCGCTATTGCCGTGAGCAGACGACGCCGAAGCGCGTCGTGACGTTCGCGTGCGACAGCGGCAACAAGTACCTCTCGAAGCTCTACAACGACTACTGGATGATCGATCAGGGCTTCATCAAGCGTGAGACGTTCGGCGACCTGCGCGACCTGGTGACGCGCCGCTACGAGGAAGGCGCGACGGTGACAGTCGCCCCCGAGGAGCCGCTCACCACCGCCTTCGCGCGGATGCGGCTCTACGACGTCTCGCAGCTGCCCGTGGTCGATGCCGGCCGCGTCGTCGGCCTCGTCGACGAGTGGGACCTGCTGCTCGCCGTGCAGGCTGACCCCTCGCGCTTCCACAAGCCGGTGCGCACGGCGATGACGCAGAAGATCGAGACCGTTGACCGCAACACGCCGGTCCAGGTCCTGATGGAGACCTTCGACAAGGGCCACGTCGCCATCGTCATGGACGGCGGGAAGTTCTACGGCCTCATCACGCGCGTCGACGTCCTCAACCATTTGCGCCGGCTCGCGTCGGCCTGATGCTGCAATGACTATCGAGAAGAAAGACGCGGCCGGACGCTCGCTCGCGTTCGACAGCCGCACCGTCCACGCCGGGCAGAGCCCGGACCCCTCGACCGGCGCCGTGATGCCGCCGATCTACGCCACGTCGACCTTCAGGCAGTCCTCGCCCGGCGTGCACACCGGCTACGAGTACGCCCGATCGCAGAACCCGACGCGCATGACCTTCGAGCGCTGCCTCGCGGATCTGGAGAGCGGGAAGCATGGCTTCGCCTTCGCCTCGGGGCTCGCGGCGATGGGAACGGTGCTCGAACTGCTGGAGGCAGGCAGCCACGTCGTCGCCATCGACGACATGTACGGCGGCAGCTGGCGGCTCTTCGAGCGCGTGCGCAAGCGCAGCGCCGGGCTGCGCCTGAGCTACGTCGATCCCGCGACGCCGGGGGCGCTCGACGCCGCCGTGCAGCCCGACACGCGCATGATCTGGGTCGAGACGCCGACCAATCCGCTGCTCAAGGTGGCCGACCTCGGCTCGATCGCGAAGACCGCCCGTTCCCGGGACATCCTGACGGTGTGCGACAACACCTTCGCGTCACCGTGGACGCAGCGACCGCTCGAGCACGGCTTCGACGTCGTCCTGCACTCCGTGACGAAGTACATCAACGGCCACTCCGACGCGATCGGCGGCCTGCTCGTCATCGGCGACGACGCCCCGCTCGCCGAACGGCTCGGGTTCCTGCAGAACGCCGTCGGCGCGATCATGGACCCGTTCACGAGCTTCCTCGCGCTGCGCGGCGTGAAGACGCTCTCTCTCCGCATGGAGCGCCACACCGCGAACGCGATGGAGCTTGCCCGCTGGCTCGAGCGGCACCCGAAGATTGAGCGCGTGATTTACCCGGGGCTCGAAAGCCACCCGCAGCATCCGCTCGCCGCGCGGCAGATGCGCGGCTTCGGCGCGATGATCTCGATCTTTCCCAAGGGCGACTTCGACCGCGTGCGCCGCTTCCTCGAGCGCTGCGAGCTCTTCACGCTCGCCGAGAGCCTCGGCGGCGTCGAGAGCCTGATCGGTCACCCCGTGACGATGAGCCACGGCTCGATCCCCGTGGAGCGCCGCGCGCAGCTCGGCATCACCGACCGCATGGTGCGGATCTCGGTGGGGATCGAGGACGTCGAGGATCTGAAGCGGGATCTCGACCGGGCGCTCGGCGCGATCTAGCCTCCTCCTTTCCCCTCACAGGGGCACAGGGGGAAGGGGCCGGGATGCCTTTACCTTGCAATTCTTCCGCGTCGTGGAAGAATTGCAAGGATGATTCCGCGTCTGGCGCTGCACCCCCTACGCCAACTGCTGGCCGAGTTCCCCGCCGTGGCCATTCTCGGGCCGCGCCAGGTGGGCAAGACGACGCTCGCGCTCGAAATGGCCGCCGCCCTCCCGGGCTCCGCATACCTCGATCTAGAAGCGCCGGCTGACGTAGCGAAGCTCACGGACCCGCGGGCGTACTTCGACGCGCACCCCGACGAGCTCGTGATCATCGACGAAGTCCAGCGTGCCCCGCAGCTCTTCACCCAGCTTCGCAGCGTCATCGACGCGCGCCGCCGAAGTGGCAAGCGCGCGGGGCAGTTCCTGCTGCTCGGCTCGGCTACCGGCCCGCTCCTACAGCAGTCGGCCGAGAGCCTGGCGGGCCGCATCGCGTACCTCGAGCTCGTGCCTCTGTGTGCCCTCGAAGTTCCTCCGACCGAAGCGCAACGCCTTTGGGTCCGAGGTGGCTTCCCCGACTCGTTCCTCGCGACCAGCGACGAGGCAAGCCTGCGCTGGCGCCAGCAGTTCGTTGCGACGTACCTAGAGCGGGACGTTGCGCAGCTCGGTCCACGCATCCCCGCCGAAACCCTGCGCCGTCTCTGGACGATGCTCGCTCACGAGCAGGGGCAACTGCTCAACGCAGCGAAGCTCGCGTCCTCCCTCGCGGTGAGCGGGCAGACGGTGGCGCGCTACCTCGACCTGCTGGCCGACCTGATGCTCGTCCGCAGGCACCAGCCATGGGCCGGCAACGAGCGCAAGCGGCTCGTCCGCTCACCGAAGGTGCTCGTCCGCGACAGCGGGCTCGTGCACGCGCTCCTCGGACTCGGGACGTTCGACGACGTGATAGCGCATCCGGTGGCAGGGGGAAGCTGGGAAGGGTGGGTGATCGAGAACCTGCTTGCCGTTGCACCGCAGGGCACTCACCCGTTCTTCTACCGCAGCTCTGCCGGCGCCGAGATCGATCTTCTGCTCGAGTTGCCGAAGCGGGAGCGGTGGGCCATCGAGATCAAGCGCTCGACTGCGCCTGCGGTGAGCAAAGGTT
>Ga0114939_10003734_pt1 | contig 10472 bp, 8 predicted proteins | sample AshMeaCrysSpring_FD_87196 | JGI IMG/M metagenome (GOLD analysis project Ga0114939, IMG submission 87196) | Groundwater microbial communities from Big Spring, Nevada to study Microbial Dark Matter (Phase II) - Ash Meadows Crystal Spring | ecosystem: Environmental > Aquatic > Deep subsurface >... | reverse complement strand
GGCCGCGAAGCCGATCGGCGTGCGCGCCTCGACGTCGTCGATGACGCCGAGCACGCCGACCACCGGCGTGGGCAGGATCGCCGTCTCGGCGGTCTGGTTGTAGAACGACACGTTGCCGCCGGTGAGCGGCACGTCGAGCTGCATGCACCCGTCGGCCAGCCCGCGCACCGCCTCGGCGAACTGCCACATCACGCTCGGGTCCTCCGGCGAGCCGAAGTTCAGGCAGTCGGTGACCGCGAGCGGCCGCGCGCCGGAGGCCGCGACATTGCGGTACGCCTCGGCCAGCGCGAGCTTCGCGCCCTCGTACGGGTCGAGCATGCAGAAGCGGCCGTTGCCGTCGGTGGAGACCGCGACGCCGAGGCCGCTGGTCTCGTCGATGCGGATCATCCCGGAGTCCTCGGGCTGCGCGAGGACGGTGTTGCCCTGGACGTAGCGGTCGTACTGCGCCGTGACCCACGCCTTGTCGGCGAGGTTCGGCGAGGACGCCATCGCCAGCACGGCGGCCCGCAGCTCGTCTCCCGTCGCTGGGCGAGCGAGCGCGGCCGACGAGTCGGCCTGCAACGCGTCCTGGCCGGCCGGGCGCTCGTACGGGCGGTGGTAGACCGGCCCGTCGTGGGCCACCGACCGCGGCGGCACGTCGACGACGAGGTCGCCGTGCCACTCGACCAGCAGCCGGCCGCCCTCGACGACCTCGCCGATCACCGTGGCCGTGACCTCCCACTTCTCGCAGACGGCCATGAACGCGTCGAGCTTCGCGGGCGTCACCACCGCGCACATCCGCTCCTGCGACTCGCTCATCAGGATCTCCTCGGGCGACAGCGACGCGTCACGCAGCGGCACCCGGTCGAGCCACACCCGCATGCCGCCGTCGCCGGCGCTCGCCAGCTCGGAGGTCGCGCACGACAGCCCCGCGCCGCCGAGATCCTGGATGCCCTCGACCAGGTCGCCGTCGAAGAGCTCCAGGGAGCACTCGATGAGCAGCTTCTCCATGAACGGGTCGCCAACCTGCACGCTGGGGCGCTTGGCCGGGCCGTCGGCGTCGAACGTCTCCGACGCGAGCACCGAGACGCCGCCGATGCCGTCGCCGCCGGTGCGCGCGCCGTAGAGCACGACGAGGTTGCCGACGCCGCTGGCGTGGGCGAGCTTGATCCGGTCGGCACGCACGACGCCGACGCACAGGGCGTTGACGAGCGGGTTGCCGAGGTAGGTCTGGTCGAAGACGACCTCGCCGCCGATGTTCGGCAGGCCGAGGCAGTTGCCGTACCCGCCGATGCCCGCGACCACGCCGGGCAGCACCCGGCGGGTGTCCGGGGCGTCCAGCGGGCCGAAGCGCAGCGGGTCCATGACGGCCACCGGCCGCGCGCCCATCGACAGGATGTCGCGGACGATGCCGCCGACTCCGGTCGCCGCCCCCTGGTACGGCTCGACGTACGACGGGTGGTTGTGCGACTCGACCTTGAAGGTCACCGCCCAGCCCTGCCCCACGTCGACGACGCCGGCGTTCTCGCCGATGCCGACGAGCAGCGTGCCCGCGGTGGACGCGGGGATCTTCTCGCCGAACTGCCGCAGGTGGACCTTGCTGCTCTTGTACGAGCAGTGCTCGCTCCACATCACCGAGTACATCGCCAGCTCGCACGAGGTGGGCCGGCGGCCGAGGATCTCGCGGATGCGGGCGTACTCGTCGGCCTTGAGCCCGAGTTCGAACCACGGCTGCTCGACGTCGGGGGTGGCCGCGGCTCGGGCGACGGTGTCGGCGGTCATGCCGCCGCCCCCGCCAGCGAGCGCAGCACGGACGTGAAGAAGCCGAGGCCATCGGTGGTCGGCCCGGTCAGCGGCTCGACTGCGTGCTCGGGGTGCGGCATCAGGCCGACGACGTTGCCGCGCTCGTTGCGGATGCCGGCGATGTCGCGGTAGGAGCCGTTGGGGTTCACGTCGAGGTAGCGAGCGACCACGAGGCCCTCGCCCTCCAGCCGGTCCAGGGTCGCGGCGTCGGCGACGTACCCTCCCTCGCCGTTCTTCAGCGGGACGGTGATCTCCTCGCCGTCGGAGTAGTCGCCGGTCCACGCCGTCGACGTCGACTCGATGCGCAGCCGCTGGTCGCGGCATACGAAGTGCAGCGACTCGTTGCGGGTCAGCGCGCCGGGCAGCAGGTGCGACTCGCAGAGCACCTGGAAGCCGTTGCAGATGCCGAGCACGGGCAGCCCGCCGCGGGCGGCGTCGGCAATCTCGGTCATGACGGGCGAGAAGCGGGCGATGGCGCCGCAGCGCAGGTAGTCGCCGTACGAGAAGCCGCCCGGCAGCACGACGGCGTCGACCGAGCGCAGGTCGTGGTCGCGGTGCCACAGCGCCACGGGCTCGCCGCCAGCCAGCCGAACGGCCCGGGCGGCGTCGCGGTCGTCGAGCGTGCCGGGGAAGGTGACCACCCCGACCCGGAACGCCGCCTGACTCACGCCTCCACCCGCACGGTGAAGTCCTCGATCACGGTGTTGGCGAGCAGCGTCTCGGCCAGGCGGCGCACCTCGTCCTCCAGCGCCTGCGGGTCCCCGGCCAGCGAATCGCTGACGGTTACCTCGAAGCGCTTGCCGGCCCGCACCTCGTCGACCCCGGCGAAGCCGAGCCTCCCGAGCGCCTTGTGGATCGCCTGCCCCTGGGGGTCGAGGATCTCCGGCTTGAGCATGACGTCGACGACGACGCGGGCCACTCGCGCTCCCAGGTTCGGCTCTCGCTCCGACTTGTCAGTGGTTCGGCGGGCCATGGCCCGTGGGATCTCTGACAAGTCGGGAGGGGGACGGGGCCGAGTCTACGGGGGCGGCGCCTCGAGCGCGGAGGCCACCATCGCGTCGAGGTCGAGGCGCGCCCGCCAGCCCAGGTCGCGGGAGGCCGCCTCGGCCGAGGCGACGATCCGGGCCGGGTCGCCCGGCCGCCGGGGGCCCACGACGTGCGGGAAGTCGCGGCCCAGGGCGCGGCGGAACGCGTCCAGGATCGCCAGCACGCTGGAGCCCTCGCCGACCCCGAGGTTGTAGACGTCAGCGATCGGCCGACCCGCCTCGAGCGCCTCGGCGGCCGCCACGTGCGCCTCGGCGATGTCGACCACGTGGACGTAGTCGCGCACGCAGGAGCCGTCCGGCGTCGGGTAGTCGCCGCCGTGCACCAACGGGGCCTCGCCCGCGGCCAGGGCGCGCAGCACGAGCGGGAACAGGTTGTGCGGGCTGGCGTCGTAGAGCCCGTCGCCGCCGGAGCCCACCACGTTGAAGTAGCGCAGCGACACCTGCCGCAAACCGTGCGCGCGGGCGACGTCGCGCAGCAGCCACTCGCCGGCCAGCTTGGTCTCCCCGTACGGGGACTCCGGCGCCGTCGGCGTCTGCTCGGTGACCTCCGCGTCGCGCGGGGTGCCGTAGACCGAGGCCGACGAGGAGAACACGAACGACGGAACGCCCTCCTCGACGACGACGCTGAGCAGCCGCTCCATCCCGGAGACGTTCTCGCGGTAGAAGCGCAGCGGCTCGCGCACGCTGACCCCGGCGTACTTCCAGCCGGCCAGGTGCACCACCCCGGTGACCGCGTGCCCGCGCACGGCGGCGCGGACGGCCTCGGCGTCCAGCACGCTGGCGCGCACGAGCGGCACACCCTCGGGCACGAACGACGCAAACCCCGTCGACAGGTCGTCCAGCACGACGGCCGAGCGGCCGGACGCGCCCAGGGCCCGCACCACGTGTGCGCCGATGTAGCCGGCCCCGCCCGTGACGAGCCAGGCGCTCACGCGAAAGCCTCGCCGGTGATCCGCTCGTAGGCCTCGATGTACTTGGCCCGCGTCGCCTCGACCACGTCGGGCGGCAGCGGCGGCGGCGCCTCGCCGGAGTGGCGGTCCCAGCCGCTGGCCGGCGAGGTCAGCCAGTCGCGGACGTACTGCTTGTCGTACGAGGGCTGCGCGCGCCCCGGCAGCCACCGGTCCAGCGGCCAGAACCGCGAGGAGTCCGGGGTGAGCACCTCGTCGGCCAGCACGATCGTGCCGTCGGCGCGGCGGCCGAACTCGAGCTTGGTGTCGGCCAGCACGATGCCGCGCCCGCGCGCGATCGCCTCGCCGCCGGCGTAGACGACCAGCGTGAGCCGGCGCAGCTCGGCGGCCGTCTCGGCGCCCACCGCGGCCTCGACGTGGGCGAAGTCGACGTTCTCGTCGTGCTCGCCCAGCTCGGCCTTGGTGGCCGGGGTGAAGATCGGCTCGGGCAGCCGCGAGCCGTCGACCAGGCCTGGCGGCAGGGGCACCCCGCAGACCGCGCCGCCCAACTCGTACTCCGCCAGGCCCGACCCGGTCAGGTAGCCGCGCGCCACGCACTCGACGGGGTACATCTCCAGCCGCTCGCAGACCATCGCGCGCCCGGCGAACTCGGCCGGCACGTCGTACGAGAGCACGTGGTTCGGCACGACGTCGGCCAGCCGCTCGAACCACCACCGCGACAGCGCGGTGAGCACGCGGCCCTTGTCCGGGATCGGGGTGGGGAGCACCCAGTCGTACGCCGAGATCCGGTCGCTCGCGACGAAGAGCAGCCGCCCGTCGGGCATCTCGTAGAGGTCGCGGACCTTGCCGGAGTAGATGTGCTGGAGGCCCTCGGTCACGGCGGCCACGCTACCGACCCCGCCCCCACCCCCGGTTTGCGGTGGCAGGAGAGGTGAGATACCTCTCCTGCCACCGCAAACCGGGCTAGAGGATCGCGCCCGGGCTGTAGACGGCGGCGTCGGGGTGGGCCGCCGCGATCTCCTCCACGCGCTCGACGACGCGGCGCACCTGGGCGACGGCTGCGCCGGTGAACGACAGCGGCTCGCCCATCACAGCGAGCACCTCGTCGCGCGTCAGCCCAAGCCGAGGGTCGGCGGCCAGCCGCTCCAGCAGGTCGTTGTCGGCGTGGGCGTCCTCGCGCATCGCCAGCGCGGTGGCGACGGCGTGCTCCTTGATCGCCTCGTGGGCGGCCTCGCGGCCCACCCCGGCGCGCACGGCCGCCATCAGCACCTTGGTGGTGCCGAGGAACGGCAGGTAGCGGTCGAGCTCACGCTGGACGACCGCGGGAAAGACGCCGAACTCGTCGAGCACCGTGAGGAAGGTCTCCAGCAGCCCGTCGATCGCGAAGAACGCCCCGGGCAGCGCCACCCGGCGGACCACCGAGCAGGAGACGTCGCCCTCGTTCCACTGGTCGCCGGCCAGCTCTCCGACCATCGACAGGTGCCCGCGCAGGATCACCGCGAAGCCGTTGACGCGCTCGCAGGAGCGGGTGTTCATCTTGTGCGGCATCGCGCTGGAGCCGACCTGGCCGGCCTGGAAGCCCTCGGTGACGAGGTCCTGCCCGGCCATCAGCCGGATCGTGGTCGCCAGGCTGGAAGGGGCCGCGGCGGTCTGCACGAGCGCCGAGACCACGTCGAAGTCGAGCGAGCGCGGGTAGACCTGGCCGACCGAGTCGAGCACCTGCTCGAAGCCCAGGTGTCCAGCTATCCGCCGCTCAAGGTCGGCGAGCCGGTCGGCGTCCGCGTCGAGCAGGTCGAGCATGTCCTGGGCGGTGCCGACCGGGCCCTTGATGCCGCGCAGCGGGTAGCGCGCGAGCAGGTCCTCCAGCCGCACGTACGCCACCAGCAGCTCATCGGCGGCGCTGGCGAAACGCTTGCCGAGCGTGGTCGCCTGGGCCGGCACGTTGTGCGACCGGCCGGTCATCACCAGGGCCTCGTGGTCGGCCGCCAGCCGCGCGAGGCGGGCGAGGACGGCCACGACCTTGTCGCGCACGATCTCCAGCGACGCCCGCACCTGCAGCTGCTCGACGTTCTCGGTGAGATCGCGGGAGGTCATCCCCTTGTGGATCTGCTCGTGGCCGGCCAACGCACAGAACTCCTCGATGCGGGCCTTCACGTCGTGGCGGGTGACCCGCTCGCGGGCGGCGATCGAGGCCAGGTCGACCTGGTCGACCACCGCGGCGTACGCCTCGACGGCGCCGTCCGGAACGGCCACCCCGAGGTCGCGCTGCGCCTCGAGCACCGCGAGCCACAGCCGCCGCTCCAGCACCACCTTGTGCTCGGGCGACCACAGCAGGGCCATCGGCGCGGAGGCGTACCGGGTGGCCAGGACGTCGGGGATCGCGGGCTTGGTCACGGGGGCGATTGTCTCAGCCCGCGGCTGCCCTGGGTCACGCCCCGGGGACGCGGACCTCGCCGCGGGCGGCGGCCAGCGCGATATCGGTGCGGTGGTGGGCGCCGCGCAGCCCGATCGCGGCCACCCGCGCGTACGCGTCGGCGCGGGCGTCCTCGAGGGTCGCGCCCATGCCGACCACCGAGAGGACCCGGCCGCCGGCCGAGACGATGGAGCCGTCGGCGGACAGGGCCGTGCCGGCGTGCAGCACGCCCTCGGCGGCGGCGCCCTCGATCGGGTCGCCGGTGACCGGCGCCGCGGGGTAGCCCTCGGCGGCGACCACCACCGTGACGGCGCACTCGTCGGACCAGCGCAGGTCCTCGACCTGCTCCAGCGTGCCGGTGGCCGCCGCGTGCAGCAGCCAGCCGAGCGGCGTCAGCAGCCGGGCGAGCACCACCTGCGTCTCCGGGTCGCCGAAGCGCGCGTTGAACTCGATCACCTTGAGCCCGCGGGAGGTGAGCGCCAGCCCGGCGTAGAGCAGGCCGGCGAACGGCGTGCCGCGGTGCGCCATCTCGTCGACGGTCGGCTGCAGCACCCGCGCCAGCACGGCGTCGACCAGCCCGGGCGGCGCCCAGGGCAGCGGCGAGTACGCGCCCATGCCGCCGGTGTTGGGCCCGCTGTCGCCGTCGCCGACCCGCTTGAAGTCCTGAGCCGGCTGCAGGGGCACCACGGTCACGCCGTCGGTCACCGCGAAGAGCGATACCTCCGGGCCATCGAGGTACTCCTCGATCACGACCCGCGTGCAGGCGGCGGCGTGGGCCAGCGCGTCCTCGCGGTCGGAGGTCACGATGACGCCCTTGCCCGCGGCGAGCCCGTCGTCCTTGACGACGTACGGGGGGCCGAACTGGTCGAGGGCGTCGGCGGCCTCCTCGGGCGTCTCGCAGACCCGGGCCATCGCGGTCGGCACGCCCGCGGTGGCCATCACCTCCTTGGCGAAGGCCTTGCTGCCCTCGAGCTGCGCGGCCGGTGCGCTCGGGCCGAAGCAGGGGATGCCGCGGGCGCGTACGGCGTCGGCGACCCCGGCCACGAGCGGCGCCTCGGGGCCGACCACCACCAGCCCGGCGCCCCAGTCGGCGGCCAGCCGGGCCACGGCCTCGCCGTCCATCGGGTCGACGGCGAGCGGCTCGGCGACCTGCCGGGTGCCGGCGTTGCCCGGCGCGCAGCCGACCGCCGTCACGTCGGGGTCGCGGGACAGGGCCAGGCACAGGGCGTGCTCGCGCGCGCCAGAGCCGATCACGAGCACCTTCACGGGCGGCAAGGCTAGTCCGGGCCCCCGCGCCTCCGGCCGTCCGGGCCCCCGGCCGTCCGGGCCCCCGCGCCTCCGCGCCTCCGGGTCCCCCGTCCTCGACCCCCCCGCTGTTGATCAAGCAGGTTTGGCCCGGTCCGGCGACCAAACCTGCTTGATCAACACCAGAGTCGGCGGTCGAACGGGCAGCCGGTGGGGTCAGCCGGTGTAGTGCTCGTCGACCACGGCGAGGACCTCGTCGAGGATCGCCAGGCCCTCCTTGGCCTCCGCCTCGGTGACCGTGCACGGCGGCACGACGTGCAGCCGGTTGAAGTTCGCGAACGGCAGCAGCCCGCGGGCCTTGCACTCGGCCTGCAGCACGCCCATCGCCGCCGACGTGCCTCCGTACGGCGCCAGCGGCTCGCGGGTCGCGCGGTCGCTCACCAGGTCGAGCGCCCAGAAGACGCCGAGCCCGCGCACCTCGCCGATCACCGGGTGCCGCTCGGCCAGGGCACGCAGTCCGGGGCCGAGGACGTCCGCCCCGATCCGCTTGGCGTTGTCGACGATGCCCTCCTCCCTCATCGCGTCGATGGACGCGACGATGGAGGCGGCGGCCAGTGGATGGCCGGAGTAAGTGAGGCCGCCGGGGAAGACCCGCTGGTCGAACGTCGCGGCGATCTCGTCGCTGATGACGACGCCGCCGACCGGGACGTAGCCGGAGTTGGAGCCCTTCGCGAACGTGATCAGGTCGGGCCGCACGCCCCAGTGGTCGAACGCCCACCACTCGCCGGTGCGGCCGAAGCCGGCCATCACCTCGTCGAGGATCAGCACGATCCCGTACCTCGTGGCGAGCTCGCGCACGCCGGCCAGATAGCCGGGCGGCGGGATGAGCACGCCGGCGGTGCCCACGACGGTCTCGATCAGGATGGCCGCGATCGTGGCCGGGCCCTCGAACACGATGACCTGCTCGAGGTGCTCGAGCGCGCGCCGCGACTCCTGCTCCTCGGTCTCGGCCCAGAACGACGAGCGGTAGGCGTACGGCCCGAAGAAGTGCACGTGGCCGTAGTTGCCGTTCTCATTGGGCCAGCGCCGCGGGTCGCCGGTCGCGGTGATCGCCGTCGAGGTGTTGCCGTGGTACGAGCGGTAGAAGCTCAGCACCTTGTGGCGGCCGGTGTGCAGGCGCGCCATCCGCACGGCGTTCTCGTTGGCGTCGGCGCCGCCGTTGGTGAAGAAGACCTTGTTCAGGTCGGCCGGCGACAGCTCGGCGATCCGGCGCGCGGCCTCACCGCGCATGTCGTTGGCGTGCTGCGGGGCGATGGTCGCCAGCCGCCCGGCCTGCTCCTGGATCGCGGCGACGACCTTCGGGTGCTGGTGGCCGATGTTGACGTTGACGAGCTGGCTGGAGAAGTCCAGGAAACGGTTGCCGTCGTAGTCCCAGACGTACGAGCCCTCGCCGCCGGCGATCACCATCGGGTTCAACGGGCCCTGGGCGCTCCAGGAGTGGAAGACGTGGGCGCGGTCGAGGGCGAAGACCTCGGCGCCGCGGGCGGGGTAGGGCTGGATCTGGGTCATGGACAGGCAGGGTACGGATCCCGTGGGCCCCTCGGCCACCTGCAGCCTGTCAGGCCGGGCCGTGAGGCGGCGACAGGCTGTCAGGCGCGGGTCAGGCCAGCAGGTCGCGGCGCACGATCGTGGCGTCGCGCGACTGCCCGGTGCCGATCACGCTGATCGGGGCGCCGGAGATCTGCTCGAGGTGGTCGACATAGGCGCGCGCGTTGGCCGGCAGGGCCGCGAAGTCCCGGATGCCGGCGATGTCCTCGGTCCACCCGGGGAGGTACTCGTACACCGGCTTGGCGTGGTGGAAGTCGGTCTGCGTCATCGGGATCTCCTCGACGCGCTCGCCGTCGACCTCGTACGCGACGCAGACCGGGATCCGCTCCCAGCCGGTGAGCACGTCGAGCTTCGTCAGCACGAAGTCGGTGACGCCGTTGACCCGCGCGGCGTAGCGGGCGATCGGCCCGTCGTACCAGCCGCAGCGGCGCGGCCGGCCGGTCGTGGTGCCGAACTCGCCGCCGACCTTGCGCAGCCGCTCGCCGTCGGCGTCGAACAGCTCGGTCGGGAAGGGGCCCTCGCCGACCCGCGTGGTGTAAGCCTTGACGACCGCGACGACGGTGTCGATCGCCGTCGGCGGGATGCCCGCGCCCGTGCAGGCGCCGCCCGCCGTCGCGTTCGACGACGTGACGAACGGGTAGGTGCCGTGGTCGACGTCGAGCAGGGTCGCCTGGCCACCCTCGAGCAGCACGGTCTTGCCGGCGTCCAGCGCGTTGCCGAGCAGCAGCGAGGTGTCGGCGACCATCGGCCGCAGCCGGTCGGCGAACTCCAGCAGCTCCTCGACGGTCTCGTCGACGGTGATCGCGCGGCGGTTGTAGACCTTGACCAGCAGGTGGTTCTTGAGCTCGAGGGCGGCGGCGGCCTTCTGCCGCAGGATCGACTCGTCGAAGAGGTCCTGAACGCGGATGCCGACGCGGTTCATCTTGTCGGCGTACGTCGGGCCGATGCCGCGGCCGGTGGTGCCGATCCGGCGGCTGCCGAGGAAGCGCTCGGTGACCTTGTCGAGGGTGCGGTTGTAGCCGGGGATGACGTGGGCGTTCGCGCTCACCACCAGCCGCGAGCAGTCGACGCCGCGCGAGGTCAGCAGGTCGACCTCGCCGAAGAGCACCGACAGGTCGATCACCACGCCGTTGCCGATGACCGGGGTGCAGGTGGGCGTGAGCACGCCGGTGGGCATCAGGTGCACCGCGTACTTCTCGCCGCCGACGACGATCGTGTGCCCGGCGTTGTTGCCGCCGTTGAAGCGCACGACGTAGTCCAGGCCGGCGCCGAGCAGGTCGGTCGCCTTGCCCTTGCCCTCGTCGCCCCACTGGGCGCCGAGCAGCACGATCGCGGGCATGCGGTCTCCCTTGAGGCGTCACGGGCGCGGCGGTGCGCGCGGCAGGCGCCGAACGGCTGGTCGGCGGCGGGGCAGAGGCTACCGGGTGAGCCGCGCGGCGAGCGCCTCGCCGAGGGTCAGCCCGGACAGGT